>Ga0126338_10003917_pt1 | contig 10518 bp, 7 predicted proteins | sample OrbCmetagenome_2_FD_92529 | JGI IMG/M metagenome (GOLD analysis project Ga0126338, IMG submission 92529) | Coral microbial communities from Petempiche,Puerto Morelos, Mexico - Orbicella C C metagenome | ecosystem: Host-associated > Invertebrates > Cnidaria > Coral | place: Petempiche,Puerto...
AAACATGGCGGACAGTTGCTGAATGATGTTTTCATTTATTCGAAAGACATCACTCCAAGGCCAGGATATTTGAAAGGATGGAGGATTTTTAAAATGACTGCTGTCTCCCTTGGACCAAAACTCTTTTCAAGAACTCGTATCCAAGGCTTTTAAGAATCGAAAACGTAGTGGTTGCGTCGATCGCCAACAGGTTAGATCGATTGACCGAAATTTATTTTTCTTCAAACTAAAGCTACTCATTTTTAGGCGATAATGACAACTGTGAATGAAGTCAACAACGATAAAACAAAGGTACCGGATGAATTTATTTTTCCTAGTGTTTCGTTCGTTTGTTCTACTGCCGAACTCGATGAGTAAGTTGATTAACAATCGATGTACATGTAAGCTTATTATTAAAACTACGGCTGCATACGTTATGTTTTAGTCCGTTATTTTGTAGTCCTAGATATTCACCTCTGAAAATAATACTAAAACAACTAGTCGTTATGGCAATAGTCAGTTAATTTCAAGCATTTTAAAAAGGTAGTGTATTCATCTTTTTCTCTTTGGGTCTGAAATGACGTACCTCGGTTGTCTCTACATATTAAAGATTTTGAAAAAAATTGAAACTGATATAAACAACTGGCTTCACGGGTATTGCAGACGTGTAAAAAATTTAGGGTGGCTGAATGAACCAAACTGTTCCCGCGTGAAGTGGTCTTAATCGAATGTCAGTGTGAAGTCTCGCGTAAAATACCTAATGGCTTAACCAGACCACTTAATAACGTAAGGACCAAAAAGTTTTACCTGGTTCCTACGCTTACAGATCCGACACTGTCGACCCGTGATTCACCGTACACAAAGTGAGGGAGGTTTCACTCTTTTTCTCACCTTAGAAGATGAACACTGTCATATGCCACACCAGCTTGGTTGCTTAAGCGATGATTCTCAAAGTTCCTCAAATCTTCGCCGGCTTTCTTCACGAAAGGTATGTGATCCTTGTCCGTCCAAATTTCCAATGCTGATAACACAACTCGAATGTTAATTTTCTGGTAAATCTGTAACACGAATGAGAACAAACAAAGTATAAACAACTAAATTAGAGCTGGAGAGTTCTTGTTCATGGATGAGGGAGAAGCCTGTTGTTGACAACTCTTAGCCAGCTTGATTGCTTTGTCTCGTCGTGCTAAGGTAGGTAGGTTAAGTCCGCACACGAGCCAAGTGGCCTATGAGGCCGGAGTTTATCCCGGTTTCCGTAGCATGAGGCCACTAGGACTATTTCTACTCCCCCCTGGATAGGATGCTAGTCCATGGCAGGGTTACCCCCAGCATTAAATTCACCGGTTTATACATTTATACACCTGGGTGGAGAGAGGCACTGTGATAGTAAAGTGTCTTGCCCAAGAACACAACACAGTGGCACCTGTCAGAGCTCGAGCCCGGACCGCTCGATCCGGAAACGAGCGCACTAACCATGAAGCCACCGCGCCTCTACCTTGTCGTGCTAAGAAACTGGTAAAACCGGTTTTCATTAGAACTTACTACGTCAACGGCGTTTACAAGTGTGAAAACTCTTCGTTTGACGTCAGCGATGTCTTGCTTGTACTTCTTGTACTACAGAAAAAGTAGAAAGAACACTAAATTCGTATCATTTTACCCCACAAGCGCATATTCGTGCTACTGCTGTGGCGAATTCAAATGAATTTGGCCGGAAGTAGCATAAAAAAAAGTTACAAGAAAAAAACTAATCAACTTGGAAATATCAGTCTGTAATTATATAAAATTAGGATTTGAAGCTTTCTGCGTGTTTCCCAATATACTATCTCACTCCGAATCACTTTTAGCGCATTGTCGCGGTTTCAGATGACTTGTTTCATAAGTAGAAATGCATTAAAGTATATTTAATTGGAGGTTTTAAGAAATCTGTTTACTTACCACGACGTTGTCAACGATAAGCATCAACTCCGTGTATCGAGTTTTTGTTGTTTTCAAGTATTTCTTATACACTTCCCCTTCTGCTTCTCGTTTACTCTAAACAGAAAACACAAAAATATAAAAAAGAAAGATATGCCATGTTTAGTATGTAGCTGAAATTTGATCTGCAAATCATGGAGGGCTGTGTCCATGATGTTATAGATACACCGCAAGCACTCTGTGCTCGACTATAATGATTGTGTAAGTACCCCCTGCGGACCTATTTCAAGTACAAGGTGCCCTGTGTGGTTTTTCTCCTCTGAAAACCTTTCGCTATCCAATATTCAAAGTGCTAATTACTTACCCTTGATGTTGTCTGTGAATATCTACGTTCCCTTGCAGTAGCATTTCCTCCTGGAATGGTTCCTTGGGAAAAAAAAAAACAGAAACAACAATAAGACACTGAAAATTTGACCACAATCACCAACTGTTGAGCAAACCAAGAGTACAAATGAGATGGTACAGTCAAAGGTAGGGAGGGTCAATTTCCTACTATAATGCATGTTTGTATTTAATAAGTAACAGCTTACCACATGAAAATCTTTTCAACTTGCCATCTTTTGTTTTAAATATCTTGTGTGCTCCTTTGCCCTAAAGCATAATGGTAAAAGAATCACTCCTAGAGATATTTTCTGAACTTTGTCTTCAATGAGTGACAATCAAGGCAAACCTTAGTAGGATATGGTTCGATGTACATTTGCCCTTCTTCGTCTTCGATCAATCCGCTGGAAATAAAACAAACTAGAAATAAGATGGTTTATAAATCTCTACAGTAGGAGCCGATCCTCAGTTGTGCCTTGAATAACCTCCGACATCCGTATTGTGCAAAAAGCTATTTTAGCGATAAGTGTCGTTGAATATTACCTGAGTCCATGGCAGGTGTCAATAATAACAGTTGACTCCGCCTCTTGACCTTTCACGTGACCTTGATATTGGCAGTTAGGTGGGGCCTCCTGTTGTAATGATTACAATTGATAATGAAAATATCAAAATTTACTTCACTCTTAGTAATTTCATAGTGGGAGGTAAAGTGATTTAATTTACCTGTTGCTGGACCAGTTCTCCGTCTTCATTAAAATAACGAAGTGTAAAATTCGATGTAGAAACTAACCTGGTAGACAAACAAACTGTTAAATTATTCTGTAACCTACTGGACAAGAAAAAATTCAAAATATTTCATATGGTTATGAAATGACACTTTCTTAATTGGTTAGTGGTACCTTGCATCTAAGGTTGTCATATTTCTAAAAACTTAGCAACTGTCTCCACAAGACTCTTCTTTTAATCACGTTCTGTACATCAGAGACGTCAGTCATCAATGAAACTGTTCTTGTCGTACTGACAGAAGATATCTGAAACTTTGGTCTAACGTAAAATGAAAAATCACACCACGCTGAGGTACTTACTTGTTAAGATGAATGTCGACAACAACCTCTTTACCAAACGCTTTCAATTTAAAAGACGCCTGCTCGTCATGGCCATTCTGGTATAAAAAGATGAATTGACTACTTACTAAAATTGTCAGACATTGATTTGTTTATGTCTGGTGGCGGTTCTTGAGGTGATGCTGTGAATGATGCTTAAGATAATGATGATGACGAGGAGGATAATGTTGATGACGAAGATGACAGCATGATAAGGATAACGACGACGACGACGACGATGTGATGATAGCGGCGGCGGCGGCGGCAGGGAGGGGTGGTGGTGGTGGTGATGATGTTGATGATAATGATGGTGTTGGTGGCGGTGGTGGTGATGATGACGATGATGATGATGATGCGGAACAACCTATAATTTCTCCATAAAAAAATCCGTTTAAGAAATTAAGCTGCATGTCATAAGAATCAAGTACATGTACTAGCGGATGATATAGAGACCAATAACTAGAATTTATACTTAGGCTTCAGGGTTAAATACCTTTGTTCCTGTGGTTAAATCTCTCTTCATGCGCCCTTTATCAAGTCTCTCAGGAAACACGATATCGAAATTGTCATCAATATCCTCTGAAAATGTCAAAATGATTCATTGTATCACGCTAATTAAGAATAACTGAAGTAAACACTTTCTTCCCAACAACGCATGTCGTAAAAAACTATGATTTTAAACTTGGCGTTTCATATGCTTCGCTCGACTGTACAGCGCGATGATGTATGGAAATAATATACGGTACCTTCATAAGCGAGATGTGACTCAATGCCAGTCCACCACGCTGCTATGACAAGGCACAATGACAAGAACTCTAACCAATGAAAGCATTTCATGTTAGCATTTAAGAGTTCCTCCTCACATTTATCAATACATACACGAGCAAAAAGATTATGGAAAAAATTATAAATCAATAATGTCTTGTGAGAATTCTCACAACTAAAATGTAAAGAAATGTATGTAATCATTAAGGAGAATTAGTATTTTGAATTTTGAACAGACTAGTATAAACAGGTCCGTTTTCCACGCTCCTGCACGCTCCATATAAGGGGAAAATGACTCCTCTCTCACTTGGAAAGATTTGCGTGTAGACTGAATTAAATTTTTGTTTATGTAATGTCAATATAAGTTATGTAATGTCAGTATCAGTCATGACCACTCTTCCGTGCCATTACAAGTGACAGAATTGTGGTTTACTTCGCGATCACACGAAAAAACTCTACTTTTATTTTGTGACCAGAAACGAGCTGAGATGATAAAAATATTCAGTTTTAAACTTATGAACACTATATGCACAGCCCTTTCGTAAGCAGTTGGTCTCTTGCCAAAATGAAACAGTGACAAAGACTGAGGTTGAATAGTACCTTCTTTTCCATATTTAGTTAACATATGAAACAAAATACTCGTTTCACGAAACCAAGAAAGGTAACAAACCTTTAAACTTCATTGTCCAGAGAAAGCCTTCACACGCGATGACACAAACAACCAAATGATTTTGCGACAGAAAGCAAGTCTGATTTGTACGACCCCGGCTGCCTTCTGCCAAAACGTTTACTCAGACATATAGGACAATGGCCCGAATAGCTGCGGGAATTACATATTGTTTTATACCTGGTGTATTAACTTACTTAGTACTCAAATAACGGTGTGTAGACAGAACCGGGGGGGCATGCTTTGGGGATTTCCATGTTCACGGAATTTTTTTAACCAAAACTTTAGACCCAAGGTGTTGTTGTCCTGTTCAACTCATTTGAGTATCTTCAGATCGAAGGAAAAGAACAAAATTACTAAATTCCAATTCTATCTGGAAACCTCAAACGACTGGTTGTCAGTCGTAAGACTGTTGTCTGCTTCCCTCGTTAAACAAATGGTATTTTAATAACAATTTAAGACGCACAATTCGATTGATTTTCATTTGTTCGGATTTAGGAACCTTCAAGTTCCTTTTTTGCGCGAGAGGAAGAGAGGAAGTAAGAAGTAATTCTCGATCCTTTCACACTCGAGATTGAAATATTTTAAACCTTTGAATCCCTGTCAAGGAAAGGTACACATGCCCATACATAAGTCAGTGTGCCACAAGACGAACCCCGATTCTATTTGAGGTAGCCTCTGGCTCGTGTTTTGGATTCTTTCCCTTAAACACCTACATTGTCTCCCGCCAGTTTATTATCTTTTTTTCCTCTAGATGAATTGCTTTGTTCTCTGCATGAAAATGAAACAAAATCGAACTCGAAAAATAAACAATCCATTCTTGGCGCAAGTTCATGCTGAGACCCGGCCGGGGTGTAAAACATTAATTTCCATTTTCGTTGTATTAACTGTACAACTAACTAACTACAAAACGAGAGTCTGGATGTTGTGAGTTGGAACTAACGTTAAAAATGCTGTTCTTTAGGGCGGCATTGAATATTGGGGCAAAATCAATAGTGATTATTTGTCGGTATAAATGTATGATGAACTAATTATCATTCTTTACGGTTGAAGGGGTTTAAGGTCAAGCTATTTTTGTCCATTTATGTTTCTTAGAACGCTTTATTCATCATTACTCTGATCATTGCTACACATAATTATATCAGTCTACATCTATATCTACATCCACACTTAGTTAAGTCGGTAAAAATCGTGAGATATCACACCAACTGTGAATTTTCAACAGACTCGTTGGGCAGGTCATGAACTCTGGTACATTTACTGATAACAAACCTAACTAACCGCTACAGATTTTTCATATTATTACTGCCCGCGAAAAAAACGCTCAGTTATAACATCAACTGATTTATTTCCCGTAGCATCAGCTAATTTAGCAGGGATGTCTTCTGGCTCAAATTTCTGGTTTGTTTGACATCGCAGATCTTTCTTTTCCCCTAATATTATATCCTTTACAATTTGTGCAACTTCTTCACAGTTCTGCATGGCGTCGCTGAATGCGCGGTCCAAATTTGCTTGCGCCGCTTCAAACAGACTTTTGGTCTTGGGGTCAATAGTCGTTGCGTCCAGGTTTTCTTGAATCCAGTCGCCCGCTTTCTCAAATATAGGAGTCTGCACTGGTCCTGGTTCCAACAAGCAGCACCTAACAACAACAAAAAAACTTCAGAAGTAAGCGCACGACTGCGTACCAGGACCTCTCTACCAGAAAAGCAGACTGTGGAACGCCCGACTAACCCGCGATGGTTTTGATCGAGTGAAATTTTATCCAAATTGTAGTCTAATGATCGTGGCGCTTTAAGTCAGATTGTCACGACAATTCGCCACAGAGGAAACAAGTGCGCGTTGTAAGAGGAAAGTACCTTGCCCATGCAAGCACATAACACAAGGGCGCTGGGGCCAGTTTCTCGAAGGTCCCGAAAACTTTTCGGGCCCTGAAAGCCATAGCAAAATCTTGAACCCTACCATTACAGAGCTGTTTTATTCACATATTTTTTAACGTGAAGAGAGGTTCCCTTCATACAAGAAGTTTTAGGCGTATACACTTCTCCGTTTCTAGATACGGATGAACTAAAACTGGCTTTACGGGCCCGAAAAGCTTCCGGGGCTTTCGAGAAACGGGCCCCTGGTCAGGGTCTAACCGGTTTGAACCTGAAAAACAGGTTTAATTCGTCGATCTGAAGCGTGCACGTTGAAGGGTATAATGGGAAGAATCACACCTGCCGGGGTGGGGTTTGATGTCAGCCCTGAGAGACCGAAAAATGCTGTGTACGCAATTTCACTAATAAGTATCACTAGCGGAGAGCTTAGGAGCATACAAGTAAAACTAGTATCAACGGACAGCTGTTTCTGAACTTGTTGAATTGAGAGAGGGACTCAATTTGCAATACAGAATCAGACACTTTCCCAAGGCAGTCCCTTCTTGAATCCAAGCAGCAATGCAGGATCCCAGGACAGTGTCAACTGCCCAATTTATTTTTTAAATTCTCAGCTCACAGGACTTACGCGTTTGGTTTACATTGTTTAATATAAGAATCACCGAAAAGGTTGTTGTTGTACGTCGTGGTAAAGTACAACAGAAATAGCAAAGTATTATGACTTGCCAAGGTCTGGCATGTACTCAAGTTTTAATCACGATGATGCATGTGTATTTCAAAGAAAGGCCTCTGTGCTAAGACGTGAATATCATTTGATTACACGGGGAAAAACACTAATAACTTAAGATATATTTTCACCTGATATTGAACTGACGAAGTATCGGAGCCATACTCTCGGTCAGACCTTCAAGGGCAAACTTTGACGAGCAGTAAACTTCCACAAAAGGTATTCCAACAATTCCAAAATGGCTGCTGTTGTTGATAATAAGCCCGCTTTGACTCGCTTTCATTCCAGGAAGCACAGCCTGGATCAAGCGAAAAGCTCCAAAGTAGTTCACGTCAAACACTTCCTTGGCAATTTTCATGGGAACACATTCCATGGGGGTCAACAAACTGATACCGGCGTTATTGACTGTAAATAATAAACGATTGAAACATGACTACGGCGAAGTAAAATCGTGTAACTCACAAAATACAAAGACTGACAGTGTCACTGACTCAAGCATCATACTCGAAGAGACGAACTCACGACCTTCCGGTTACTTATCCAGACTCTACCACTGAGTTGGCTAAGGCCATTAAAATTAACAAATTGAGGTCAGTTTTTCATGCGTCTGTCCTGTTATTGATCATGAATTTCGTCATAACATATGCGTCGTCAAAGTAGCTGTGGATCCACGAGGCGATCCACGACAAAATTCATTCTTAATCACAGGACAGACGCATTAAAAACTGACTTCAATTTGTTTTTTTTTTTACGATAACAAATTGTCAAATTGTCCACTCTCGCTCGTTGACACATCGCATAAATTGTAAATTCATGTGTCTGTCCGCTTATTGACAATGAAAATTTGCCAATGCGCGCGCGAGAATTTCTGCAGTTATCGTGAAACGGGTTCTTCGGACAAACATCATGCATTCTGCTTGGAGTGGTCTGTATAGCACTGTATATAACTATGTATATAAACATTGTAAGTGGCATATTCGCAGTAAATTATAATAAATGTGATGGTCGATCTTTAGCCTGGTATGAGAAGATTATTTTTCTGTCAGTAGCACAGCCATAATCTGAAAAGGATTTTCGAGTTTTCCGGGTGTAATCCAGTAATCCAGGTGATCTACTTGATTGAGGAAGATTGGCCGTCTTAGTCTTCCTCGATCTTTAAAGATCGGAGGAAGACTGGGATAGCTTAAGGCTTAACTCAGCATCCTTGTTACTTTTTGTTTTTACATTTCGAGGTTTCATTCTTTCAGAAGTTAATCTGTTACACCACAAAAAATTATTTTAAGTAACGTTTGATTGAATGTTCTTCTTTCCTTTGAAAACATATGTTAATTAAAAAATGAGAATGTTGTGCTTGTGCGCATATCAGAATGAAACTCCGGAGAAAATTCAGCGGATTTCAAAAGTTTAAAATTTTCAGAAGTTGAAAGTTCAAACTCAGAGGTTTCATCGATCCGACAATCTAAAACTGAGGAGTCAGTTGTATTCAACTTATTTGTAAAATAAAGTCAATAGAGTGCAATATACAACATTATATAACTTTGTTTACAGAAGTCTTTGATAACGAACCTACAACCAATCAGAGCAGAGTTATATGATAACAAATTTCATTATTGCTAATGATACGTATTTTCATAAATATTTCATAAATCTAAAAATATAAATTCAACCCTGTAAGGATTCTTTTTCAAATTTTATATCATCTTGCATGATTTAGGTGATGGCTGAGCTGTATTACTCTTATCTGTACAAACTATGTAAACTTGTGGTTTGAAACAAGATATCGACATAACAAACCATCAAGATGACGGGCTAAGAGAAGCGAATTATCACTTTGAAACAAATTAGCGGAGCATGACCGGTCAGGAAAAAAAACCATTCTTTTATCACGGACAGACTTCGACGACAGTCTCGCTTCTTTAATTGCATGGAAAGCCAGGAGATACAGGCTATATTTGATATGTGTAATAGTATGTGATTGGTTTCTCTTTTAGCAGCTTTAAAAGTACATATAATACTGATTCATCGGACTGTCCAGGTGTTGACTAATGTCCTCGTTTAATATACGAAAACAAAATATCTGAGTAGCTGTGAATCAGCGCGGAACAAACTTACACAACACATCAATCCTTCCCTCAGCGTCCAGCACTTCTTTTACAGCTTTCTCGACTGATTCATCACTACACACGTCCATCTGTTTGATGATCAATGTGTCTCCAAGACAGTCCTTTCCTTCTTCCTCCAGTTGTCCTTTCTTCGCCAGATTTCTCATGGTGGCGTAAACCTTGAAGCGTTTGTCAACATCTTTAGCGAGAAACACCGCTGTAGCGAGTCCCATTCCGGTAGAACAACCAGAAATCAGCACGATTTGGGAGGCCATGATCATGACTGGTGAGTGCACTTGTACGATGTTGATATTGACTTAGATACAAAGCTCTTAGATAAATACATGGGCACGAACACACCACTGCCTCTTGATATCATGATACATTTTAAATTATTTTCAGATTATGGTAATTCACAGCTTTCACGACCTGAAAGTAATTAAAAGTGAGACTATTAATATAGGACACCATGTAACGCTTGCTAAATAATTTCGATCACCTAATAGCAGATAATAGTTACGTTAGTTTGTTGGTTACCGACTTTCCTAGTTTATCTTCACTTCAAAGGCGCATTTTTCACATAACTCACAATTTGTTACTGCCGGATTAATGTTTCATTTTAAAGAGGCTTAATTTGCAATGACAGATAACAAAAAGCTCAGAAATCGCATTTTCGTAAGTTTCTTATATTACTTTCTGCGCTCAAAAAAGCAATTTTTTCAGAGGCTAAAATTTACTATGCCAACTTGGAAAGTTCTTCTTTAAAAACAAAGCTTGTTTATTCAAGGAACAAAGCTGTTCTTATTAATGTTTAAATTGTACATACAAAATGATTTAGAATGCTTATAAGTTATTCTTCTTCCTTCCATGACATATCTGAGTATATTCTTCAATTTTCAAAACTGCGCGTGTTGCGAAAAAGATTTGAAGGATAATAAACACAATAGCCTTCATTTGACTTTGAAAATATGCTCGGATATTTGTCCGCGGACATTATCTGTTCGCTTCT
>Ga0126338_10003919_pt1 | contig 10516 bp, 7 predicted proteins | sample OrbCmetagenome_2_FD_92529 | JGI IMG/M metagenome (GOLD analysis project Ga0126338, IMG submission 92529) | Coral microbial communities from Petempiche,Puerto Morelos, Mexico - Orbicella C C metagenome | ecosystem: Host-associated > Invertebrates > Cnidaria > Coral | place: Petempiche,Puerto...
AAAGGTAAAGAAGGTGGAAAGGGTGGGGCATGATTCCTGTGCATCTCCGTTGGGTGGAGGGGGTGGGGGGGGGTGGGAGGGGAGGAGAGAAAAAGCCTGGCCATGCAGGGCGTTAGGTACATGTACATATAGACACTTAATTTAGCTAGTTCATCTCCCTCGAAAAGCAGACTAGCACCAGCCCCATCAGGGAGACAGTGATGGTAACCTTACACCAGAGTGTAAAGCAAACTTGAGCAAAGTGTTGAAAAATTATCTGAAAAAATGTCATGTCTTCCTTTTCCCAACCAACCAGGAACATGCATGAATACTGACCAGATTTTTGCCTATTGTATTGCGCCATGGAATTTTTGTAGCAAGTCATGTAACATGCAAAAATGTGTTGCAGGTTTTTTCGACACTAGTCCTGCTTTGTAAGTGATCACAAAATGAATAAATTACAAAGCCAAAGCTTTATTGTCAACTGAATGACTAGCACAAAATTGCTACTCAAATAAATTATTACCTCTTAGAAAGTTTAGTCTCTTTGTCCACAACCAACTCAGACTCTGCCTCGTTCCACATTTGTTATGAAGTACCTTGATTAAGAAAATATTAACTTTATGGTGAGGTCTTATTAACTATGTTCACATTGTGAAAGGAAAATGAAGAAGATAGGAAGATGTTACAATTTAAAAGCAGCACAGGCGCAGAATTTCTCATGTTTAATCTATTACAATAAACTGAAATTCATAAAGTATTATATTTAAAAATAAGCTGCAGTACTATTTTGTGAACTCACTGGATAATTATTTTTCAAATTCATTAATAATTCATTATTCAGGGTTCGTACCCTTTTTCAGAAACAAATTTCCAGGACTTTTCCAGGACTTTTCCAGGACTCAGATTGAGTTTTCCCAGACTCTAAAATTCACATTAACCCTTTCACCCCCAAGATCTTAATGTTAATTCTCCTTACTGTCTACCATACATTTCATAGTTTTTTACTTGAGTTTAACAGATTTCCAGAACTTTCCAGGACCAGTAGCCCTTTTACAGGACTTTCCAGTCCCGGAAAATGCCGCAATAAAATTCCAGGACTTTCTAGGTTTTCCAGGACCCGTATGAACCCTGTTATTAAGTCAGTCTAAACCAAGGAACTCATGACTGTGATGGTGTTTGGATATCTGGTCCTAATCAATTATTAGCATTTATTTTTACGATTTTATTTCTGTTTTCTCCTCAATTTTGGTTCTGATTGGGAAGATCTATCAAACTCTCAAGACAGCATTTGACCACATTTCCAAACACCTCAAAATTCGTCAAAAATCATCTGCTATTAATTGCATTTTCAACTCTTTTCTCAGTACTCAGAAAAGTGGTCAAACACAGTCATTCATGTTTAATATATTATGTCCATGGTATGCTAGAGGATTACAAGTTACACCCTAACAATATTAGAGGTAACCAATGCAATATCATTAATATTAGTTAATTTTCTAGTTACCGGTATACTCTTGAGTATTCAAGTGGAGAAACCTAGAAGTATTTATCACATCTATGAGTTTTTGAAGACTAAATTTAATTTTTGATTAGCGTGCATCAATGAAGAGATTGAAATAGACTGACATACACAAAGATATCCTAATAAAAGATCACTTCTATTACTGAAACTTATTTTCTAAAAGCTTTCAAACACTGGCATTTGTAAATAAATGTACATTGGTACCAGTGGCCACTCCCAAAGTGCAAAATTTAATTTTATGTTTAAGTAATGAATTATTATATATATAATATTATAAATATTATGATATTGTGTTGATACACAAAAATATTTGTCCTGGGAACATCCATTGGTTGGTCAAAATTAAGACTCTTCGGCTAATGAGGTAATTTTGGTACAGGTTCTAAAATCTGTAGATTCCGTTCTCCAGTGATCATTTTGTTGATGTTGTGAATTCCTTCATGTTGATGGTCAGAACCTGTCTGTTAAAGTTTCCCAGGATCTTCCTTCAAAGAGATTGTTCGATTGAACACCAGCTGCCAAGGTAAGCAAAAAAGAAAATATCATCTGTCATGTTAAAATGATTTCAATACTACAATCATTTTATTTAACATCTTATTTTATTTTATTTATTTTTTCTTAATTTATTGCTCATAGAAAACTAGGACGTGTAGTCTAGCTGTTTTAAGCCTAGAATTAATTTTTATTTTCAATTGCAGCATGTGCAATTGTTGTCTGTCAGCCAATAGAAAATGATGAGAGAACCAATCAGATTCATGGATTTCAAATAGGACACAGCTGAGTGGCTACTAATACCAAAGGTCTGCATGTTATGGAAGACAGTTTGAAGGTAACTGATACCCTTTGCATGCCCTAGCGGCCTATGATAGTTAGACAAATATACGATCTGGATAAAAATAAGGCCCTCACCTTTTGTTTACTGCTGTCAGGATCAACACTAAAGAAACCAATTCTTTCAAACTGAAATTTGTCATAAACTGCAGCTTGTTTCACTGTGTGCTCAACCAGTGCATCGGGGATTACTGTAAGAGAGTCCTGTCATGACAGAGTATAATATGATAAATTACAATTAGAATTAGAATTATTAATTATTACTGCAATAATTATAATAATTAATAATTATAAAGTTTTATTACAGTAAGTTATGGTACTGCTATGGTCATTATAACTATCAGATAAATCGTTTAGTTTCAGATTCTGTCAGTTAAACACACTGACAGTCATAAAGATATTACTCCTTAAGATGGAAAAGCTGCTATTCTTTTAGTTACACAAAAGAATTTTGTCAGGTTTACAGAAAAGTTTGGCGATAATCAATTTATAGACCTGTTTGACATAGAGGTACGGATGTATGTTGTAAAAGTAGCATCTTGCCCGGCAACACAAGTACATAAGACAAGATAAGCATCAACTACCAAGCATCCACGACACGGCCAGATTATATGTGTAGTTACAGATTTTACCTTGTTGCAGTCTGTTATAAATCCACCAGGTACTTCAGCTGGGTCCTCAGGATTCTTGTGTTTAAATCTGTGAGGATTTAAAGATTCATTTTATTCATTTGCCTATATATAACTTTGGAGAACCTATCTTATGGATTGGAAACCTCTGTCTGCTCCAAGCTCAAAATCTTCTTGTTATTCAACACAAAAAATTTCCCTCAGAGTTGGTTAAGAAAATTTGCTTTAAAGACACTTACAATAATTATTAAATAAATAATATTGATATTAAAAGGATTGATTTCATCAGAATGACATTGGAAAGCACACAGTACATTGAACCTGCATCTCCTTCAATTGACTATTAATATCCAAACGTGTTTTCAACAAAGACTGGATTTCAAAATACTTACAGTCTCTCATAAAGCCTGACTTCACATTTTACTGGTGAGGATACCCAATGAATGAAAGCCTTGGGTTTCGGAGCTGTTTCTGTTGACTCACAGTTGACCAACAATTCGACAACTTTGCCACTGGAATCCTACCACAAAAAAAAGGTCCATACAAGATAAAAATTACAACTTGCAATGACTTGCAGCACTCTTGAAACAACTATTTATCACTTAGTGTTCACACAAATGGATAATCAGTGACAGAATGATGACTACAAAAATTAATGTTAACTTACGTTGCATCTGAAATGCCATACCTTCACAACTTTATGAAGTTTAATCACCAGACCAGCATACTTAAGTCCAACAGATTGATCAGGAGTAAGGCGACGGAAGCCCCTTTCTGACACCTAAAATAGACATTTGAAAATAAAGTCAAAATGTTTTCAGAGACAGAAAAATGGTTCAATTCAGTTTCAGAGAGAAACACAAACTGAGAAGTGTGTGAGTCATTGAGTGACCATCTCAATATTAGCTAATGAAGATCACTACATTTGAGCGTTACATGAATCATTACTTTCAATTGAAAAACTGAGATCTTCGTTAACATTAATCTAACCTCTTTGAAGTCTGTTTGTTCAATGAAGATAGTTTTCTCAAATGCAATCTCGTGACTCCCTTTACTTGGGTCCTGGGGGAAGTTTGGTACACTGAGCTTGACTTGCTGAGAAAAAAATTATAATATGTTTTCAGTTAATATTATCCCACATGATGACACCATTGATAATGTTTACCTAGCTTGGTTTAGAAATCATTGTACAGGATGTATTGTACATTGGTTGGAACAGTCAGTTGGCAGTCAAGTAGGTATTTCCAACCAGTGGAGATCTTGGAACATGTCGTTGGCTTTTACTTACATGTAAGGTCTGATTGTTGTTGTTGTCTTTTTTTTTTATATTCCCCAAATTTTAATTTTCCACTGAATTTTTCAGCTCTAATTTCATGAAATTTAAAGTACCCTAAATGAATAACATGCTGTGGTACCTTGTCAAAATTCTGGATTGTAACTTTAAGTGGTTCAAGCACAGCCATCACTCTGAAGAAAGAAAACTAAAAGTTAATAAAAAGAAATTGTAAAAACCTTGGGTTTGGAGAACATTTGGTTTGGTGACTGGTTTGGAGTATTCTATACCTAGGAGCAGTGATGTTTAGTTCATCTCGCACACAGGACTCCAGAAGCAGTGGATCTGTGACTGTCTGAGCCATTGTCACACCAACCTAGTAAAAAAATTAAATACAGTGAATAATACAATGATTTTCTATCTTTGCCATACTCACAGGGGTTTCATTCAGGGCCGGGCACTTGCAAATTGACCAGATCCAAGGATGATTTCGCCTGCCCTGTTTGACCAACTGGATGAAATTTTTTCTTGTAAAGAAGTTTTATTAGTTCAAAGGTTTTGCCTGCCTGCAAAAACCAGCTGCCTTCCTGCTGAAAACATTTATCAAAATCTTGAGTCGTCATCATCATCATCATCATCATTATCATCCTCATCATATTCATCCTTGTCATTGTCCACCTCTTCCTTCTCCTCCTCCTTCTCCCCCAGTTTTTGTTCATCTTCTCCTCTTTCTGGTCCTCCTCTACCATCCTACCCCCTTCTTCTTGCCTTGTTCTTGGCATCATCATCACCAATGGTATTAATACAAGAACTGAAATATCGATCACTGTTACCTTGCCACAGAATTTGTTGATAGCTTCAGGAGGAAAACCTCTTCTTCTTAGAGCAGTCAGAGTAAACAGCCTTGGATCATCCCAATCCCTGAACAAAGATCATAGTACATTCAAATAAAACTGTGCACACCACAATTCGACATCTAGCACTTTCATTAACTTAACCCACCTTCTGAAGGGAAAAGAAAAACAAAACAAAGCAGTATCCTTTGGTAGCAAAGACTCTGACTACTAAAACCACACATGTACATGACTTGTACAACACTTTCTTTGACTTTTGATTAATATTTGATGTCTTATTAACCCCTTAAACTATATCCAAAATAAGGAATTTGCTCACTGTACACAGTGGTCATTGTATACAGTGCTTTCATTATTAAATTTTTAGCATGTCCCCAGTCCCGTACACAATGAAAGTTAATCCTCCTGAAGGTGGCATAAAGCAGGTCTAAAATATCGCTCAAGTGTTTTGAAGTGTCTCAGTTAACTTTGTTACTTAAACTTTTCTCCTAGCTGGGGTTGACATTTTCTTACAATCCAGTAAAAGTTTGTCACTGCAGTAGAACCCTTTTTCTTACCTAACAATTCCTGACGTGATTAATTTTCCAATTTTTCTCTTGGACACAACAGTGTAACTCAAGTTCAACCTGCCATATTCCCACTGAACAGGGCAGTAAATGTCAAGAGCATTACACAGCCAGTAGTATGATGAACGCCTGTTAAAAAAACATTGAAAGCAGTTAAAGTTCTGCGACATAACTAATTAAACCATGGCTGTCAAAGATAGAACTTGTGACTTATTACGTGTCTTGCCTATCAGTAATCTGTTGTTCAATTAACAGTCTGCCTGGATAAATTTGCATTAAAAAATTCTGCCTGCCCAAACAATTCTTACACTTGTAACATTCACAGGAAAGCATGCAAAAATACACATCTGTCCACCCCTATTCTGTTTTTGACTTGTTGCATGTGATGTTGTGCGTTAAGTTGGACTGTGTGTCTGAGCAAGAAGGAAGATACTGATAAGGACATCCAGACACGCATTGTGAGGACAAAGCAGACATTTGCGATGTTGAGGCACACCACTGAAAACCAAGAGCAAGTTGATAGTCTTTGAGTCAAATGTGAAGGCTGTGCCCCTGTATGATTCTGAAACTTGGTGACTGACGAAAGGATTAAAGCAGAAGTTGCAAGTGTTAAGCAATAAGAGCCTGAGGAATTGGTGGCCCAGACAAATAAGCAATGAAGAGCTTTGGAGACAAGCAGGGCAGCAACCGGTGGGGCGAGAGATAAGACAAAAAGCTTAGCACATGCTGAGGACACCAGACAGATACATAGCCAAGAGGGCCATAGAGTGAAACCCACAGGGGAAGCACAAATGAGGGAGACCCCAGCAGACCTGGAGGTACACAAGAATGGCAGAGTTGGAGAAGAAACAGCTCACATGGTGGGAAGTGAAATATACTGCACAAAAAGGAGTCAGGTGGTGGACACTAGTGGATGACCTATGTTCCGCCACGAACAAAGAGTATTGAGTGAGTGAGAGTGTGTGTCCAAACCTTGGGAAGTAAAACTTATTAGAACAGCTCAATAATGTAAAAGTCCAAAGGAAACATAGGGGAGAAGTGCTGTGACACAATTTAATTTGTACATTATTTTTACAGTACCCACCTGGACTGAAACTCTTTAGTGCAGAGTGAATGGGAGATATCCTCCACTGAATCACAGAGACAGTGAGTAAAGTCATATGTTGGATAAATACACCTGGAAATGTCACAAACTGTTAACGGCTTTCAAGTATTACTGCACTGATAAATGTCTATGATACAGCCTACTTGTAGATCCTAAATCCCCCTTTCTGCTTTCACAAGTTTTCAGTAACTCTTCTTGGTTGAATGTTGTTAGTTTCAAGTGAAACTGTTTTTCCTGAGAAGATTTGATCCTTTACTCATAACCAATGGATATATAGATCAAGCATTTTTTTATTCTTTTGGGATACTACCTTATGACTTTGTCTGCACCGCACTATCAGTTTCATCTCCAGGAAACCCCACCCATACCCTCTTAATTAGCTAAGTACCATTCATCTCCACTCCTGTGGTGAGGTGTGAATTTGATGCGGTATGCTACAGGGTCCATTTTGCCATCCTCCAGGGTGGTCTTCATCCGTAAGGTTGCCTTGAAGGGACAAAATAATTACAAAATAAAATTACAGTATTATGTAATAACATTCACAACCATTAATAACAATAACCAGCTTATGGTTCACATTTTCTGAAAGTAATTGATCAAAATCTTGGAGTGAAACAAAATACAGTTTTGCCATATGCAAAATTGTACAAATTTAAATCCTTACCGCTCCTTCATCTATTTTTCCTTTTTTCATGTCCTAAAAGAGTGCAAGATAAAAAAATAATTTGCAATTACAAAAATGTAATCAAAGGAAATCCTAAATTAATAGTAGTTTGCAGCAGCATTACTAAATAAGGTGAACAGGAAACAATCACATTTTTAATAGTCCCCATGTGATATCATAATGACCATGATCATCACCATCATCAATCCCAGGTTTCCAACAGGGAAATAGAGCCTTGACCCCCTTGGGATAATATACAACTGTTACAGTGGAAGAGGTGTCCCCAGTTAGGTGTTCCCAGTTACATGTAGTAGAGGGTTTCACCCTCAGCTTTTTTACCTAGGCACATTAATAAAGTTGTTGTTGTTGTTGTTGTTGTTGTTGTTGTTACACTTCCAATAGACAAGGAAGAAGCAAGAGTTGTTGAGAAGGTGGAAGATTAAGACAAATAACAAATGATGATGAAATTGAGATACTTAGGAATATTGTTTCAACAACAAACCTCAAAGAGCCTTAGTGACTCTTCTATTGGTCTATCCCTCCAGGGGCTGGGTGGAGGGTTGTGCCCCTTGATTTCTTCATATTGCTGATGGCAAACATAAGCATGTCCCCTAAATTGGAGCAAAATAATAACAAAATTAACAACTGAAAATAACTTGATTTTTTAGTATACCACACTAAATAATTATTACATGATCCTCATACTGTAAGAGGAATGTAGAGGTCAATATAAGTCTAAATGTATTATTGATAGTAATGTTATACTTCACAGTACTTTTTAAACATAACATGTGAAGCAAAAACTTATTATTATTGATAATTACATGTATCAGAGTGAGATTCCTCACTGGACAGGTGCCATAATATTTCAATTTGCACTGATCACACTAAATACCTTTTAATTAGTTCTACTGCAAAGTCATACAGCTTTCCAAAATTGTCAGAGGCATGAGTGATTTTCCAAGGCTCAAAACCTGAGGACAAACCAAACAGATTTCAATATGTACAATTCTGACAGCCAACTGACATCATCACTGCTTCCCAAATACAATGCAAGCTGGTGAAGAAGGGAGTGGAGAATACAGTCTTTAGTTAGACACTTTGCTGCCAGTCATTACTTAGCTCAACAGATACAGTGTAACAATAGGTAAAAAATAAGTCCTTTTCTTTTATATCATTTACCTAACCATTTGACCATATCCAAGATTCCTGTGAAAAATTTCTCCTCTTCTTTCTCCGGGTTGGTGTCATCATACCTTAGATAGCATACTCCATTGTTTGCCTGTGTAAAGAAAGAACGAGTAAAGCTGAGGTTTGTCTCAGGAAAGAAGGAGGGAGAGAGGATAGGAGGGAGGGAAGGAAGAGGAAAAGAGGAAGAGATGAGGGAGAGAGGGACAGAGAAGAGTAGGCAGGTACAGTAGGTGAGTGAATGGGTGGGTGAAACTTATTCCTGACCACTTCCCATAGCCAAAGGAGATGACAAGATTAGCTACTTCCCCTGGAAGGGATGCTAGTCCCTTGCAGGTTACCAGGGCTGACAATTTCCCAAATCCTATAGCAGTAATACCCTTCTTGGAGAGAACCAGTCTGTCTTGCCCAAGAACACAACACAACCCTGCTAAATCCAAAGTCTAACTTGCTAACCAAAACCATGGTCATAGCATCTCCTAGGTTCAAGCACTAATATCCATTCACTGGAAAACAAGGTTCTCTATTGGGTATGCGAGTGTTTTTCTGCACCATAAGACTCACCCTCGCATAACCAAAGTTGAAATTGATGGCTTTGGCATGACCAATGTGAAGAATACCATTAGGTTCAGGAGGAAATCTTGTTTGCACCTGGAGAAAAAAAAAAGTCACATCAGCATCTCTAGAATTTATCATGAGGCAAACCTGGTTTGCACATACAATACCAGGGTCAGGGCATGAACCAGGACCAGTCTTAATCTGGAGTCTTGTGCAGTAATGATTTTACATTTATTTACTATGCTTCCATGCCTCCTATTAATAAATGCACTTTCAACATATTTTTTAGCATTTACCCTTCCACCAGTTCTCTCTAAATGTTCCTTCAGCAGTGTCATAGTCTTTGGAGTCAACACATAACCAGGGGTCTTGAAGTTTTCCCCTGAAGAAGGACAGCACAAAAACACTAAATGTACCTTACACTTTAACTGAAAAGCAACCACTGTTATATATTAGCTAAGGGTTCCAATGGTCAAGATATTCTTTCAAAAGCTTCACCAAAAATGGCATGAAAATGAAAAAAATTGTGCTGATATTATTTGCAACAAATCTTAGATTTGGACTTGATAACTTTTAATCTCATCTCACTTTTAAAATGTTATATGATATATGTGTTGTTGAAGATTCAATTTAAATTGCACTAACAATTATATAGCTAAAGGTGGTTTCAGTAGGTGAGGTCACCTGGTTTGTGGAACTTGCTTGCCTCTCCAAACATAGTATTTGCCTCATCATCTCCAGCATCGCCATTTTCTGAAAAGGACAAAGTCAAAATATAAACTAGTTACTTCTATCCACCTTTAAGGAGGAGAACATACATTATGACTATGGTTACATGAACATGAACGGATCAAAGATTCCCTAGATGATTTACTCATATAATACCTTGCATCTCCGCAGGATCTGCACGTGACTCCTTAGCTGTCTTTCCTTCTTTGCTGGGTTTTGATTCCTATGATATGCAATCAAAAATTAATAGCCCTGATGTCGATCAACATACATGTACACTGTACGAAATTGAAAATTTTCGCTTTGGACAATGTTGTCAATCAACAAACCAATTCCTTTCAACAATGTTGTAGTGGGTAGTTTTGTACATTTCTTACACCACTATGTTCATGTACATTTATTATGATAATAATGTTACCGTTGGTAAATAAATTATTAAATAAATATTAATTTCTCTTTTTCTCCAGTTCTTCTCATCTGATGAACTGCAACTTCTACAATTATGTACTATGTAAAAACTACAATGTACATTGTCATATTGTAATCTGTTATGTAATTTAACAATGTGAGTTTTCAGTTCCAGAAAATATCCATACTCCCCCCCCCCCCCCCCCC
>Ga0126338_10003920_pt1 | contig 10515 bp, 7 predicted proteins | sample OrbCmetagenome_2_FD_92529 | JGI IMG/M metagenome (GOLD analysis project Ga0126338, IMG submission 92529) | Coral microbial communities from Petempiche,Puerto Morelos, Mexico - Orbicella C C metagenome | ecosystem: Host-associated > Invertebrates > Cnidaria > Coral | place: Petempiche,Puerto...
CAAAAGGGTTTCCAAAGGGTTTCAAAAGGGTTTCAAAGCGTTTCCAAAGGGTTTCCAAAGAGTTTCAAAGCATTTCAAAAGGGTTTCAAAGTGTTTCAAAAGGGTTTCCAAAGGGTTTCAAAGTGTTTCCAAAGGGTTTCCAAAGCAAGCCTGCAAATAATTTTTGTCTATAGGCAGGTCATTTGTCAGGACAAGGACAAGTTTTGACCTGACAAAAAGCCAGTCTAGCCGGACAAAAAAATTGTTTGACGTTAGAAATTAAAAAGAGACATGAGACATTTTGATATTTCAGTGTAGACTCTTCGCCAAAATATTGGTTGCAAATTTGAATAGCTTAAAAGTCAACTGAGTGTAAAATCGCTACTAGCACCAGCAAGGGGACCTTTACATCACTTCTGGTATTATTTTACCTGTTGAAAATTGACAAATTTGCAAACGTTTATACCCCTAGTCACAAACGTTTCCAACATAACAAGTTTCCCACTATGTCTAAGGAAAACGGGAAAAGCCATGAAACAATCTCCCACATGGACAGCTTGTCAGTATAAAACCTCACAATAACATTCAGAGACTTGAAAATTGGCTGAAATGAATTCTTCAACTTTTTGTGAAAGAAAGTTTCCTCTGAAAGTTTTCGGGGTCAATTGAATAAAAAATTTGCGTAATTATTTAAAATGTGGAATTGGAGGTGTTCATGACTATAAAGCATGACTAATTTGTACATTCACGCTTTTCACAAAAAAACATGTCTGTGGTACAGAAACTATATTTCAACCACACTGACAGACGTAAAAAAAACTATAAAGAGTGAAAAATTAAACTGATTTTTGATGATACGGACTAGAAAAATACTTGGTTACGTTTTAGAGGTTTTAAAGTTCTTGAAAGCGATTGCATTCAGATAAACGAAACGTGAGTATTTGGGCCGTGTATTCAATTTCCATAATATTTTAATCGGGTCAATGTATTACGACTGAAAATTAATTCCACAACACTTGGTGGTAACAAACCTCAGTTTTTAGTAGTTTTCAGACGAACGTAATTCAGACTAAGTGGGGCTTCACGATCTTTCACAATGCCACTGCAAAATGCAGAATAGTGGTGCTGATGTAATGTGTTTACAATTCGACATAACATTTGAGACGACGCACTGCACGTGATAAAATTCTCAGCATTGGAATAAAAACAGAACCGATAACAAAGCTTTTTTGCATAGTATTGTGTGGCAGTATAACAAAATAACTTGTCCCATATTCGGCCACAAATTTTCAGTGAAACTAATCTTTAGCAGAAATGCCCGGTCAGAGTCTCCGACCAGGCTAAGCTTTTATCTGTCAAAACCTCAAATTTACCGGACAATTGTCCGATGACCGACTGTTATTTGCAGGCTTGCAAAGGGTTTCCAAAGGATTTCAGAGCGACCTCAAACCCCCTAGAAAACGCTTTTGTGGATAAGACATGTTTTCGTATGGAGGGTCACATTTTATCACTTACCGCACGCTCTCATGCAGGACATGGCGTGTGAATTAGCATGCGCAGTAAGGATGCACAAAAACAATTAGCACAAACATCCTTAACACCTGCCAGAGTTCCAGCAGATATTCTGTTATGAATCATCATCTATGTTTACTTAGCAGTTTTCAAAAATTTGCCCTCCAGAGGAAGTTGCTATGGGGCTCTGTTACAGCTGTCTGATAGACACATCACCAGTGCAGCCACCACTTCATATCTTATTGAAACCAATGCAAGTGTTTTTCTTTTTCAAAAAAAAAATTACATGTACTTTTGTTAATGTAGTTGTCTTAAGTCTTTACCAGGTCATGAAACTGACCAAAAATTACATGTACTTTTGTTAATGTAGTTATCATACATGTAAGTCTTTACCAGGTCATGAAACTGACCCAAAAGCAACCTCTACACCAACCTTTAGAAAGTGCAAGACAGTGGCTGTCTCCTACTGCAATATCAATAACACAAGTTGACTGCAGTTCATCAATTAACCTTGGCCTTGCTGATGTAGCATCTACAGAGCCCGTCCCAAGGCATGGACCACAACCCCAAGCAAACACCTGTGTACATGAGTTCAGAACACACCCTGTAAGAAAGTAACCACTAACTGATGCACTTCTACTACATCAAGACGTATGTCCTTCCTATTTACACTTCCTATGTAATGATGATGCCAGAAAAAAGAATTTACAGTTCAATAATTAAAGTAAGTGTCTGAGTGATTTTCCCCTCTTTTTACCCAGCATTTTGTTAAGAGAAATAGAAACAATTTATCCAATGGCATGTTTCTAGCAACCTACATACAGGTTCTGTAAACACTAATGGACTATTCAAAAAGGCTGTGGAAATACTCTCCTGCAATTCTTGTTCCCACATCATTTCTCATTTTCCCAGCCTTCCACCTACACCAGATGGAATACATCTTGTTCATTGTTTGGCAAACATACAAGATTGAATCAGTTTTCAAACCAAATGTTTGCACCACTCAAAGGCATTTGAACCTCTGGACAAAAGTGTATTGGAGAGACTATGTCCAAGTCTGCATACGAGCCAAGTGGCCCATCTGGCCGGTCCTCATCCCAGTTTCCTTAGCCTGAAGCAACTAGGAGTATTTCTACTCCTCTCTGGATGGGATGCTAGTTCATCGCAGGGTTACCCCCAGCATTAAATTTGCCCGTACCCATTTATACTGGATGGAGAGAGGCTGTGGTGTCCTGTGGACATCCAGGACTATGAACAGTGGTCACATGACCAAGCAAGTGTGTGTGCATGTGTGTGCGAGCATGAGTTTGAAGTGCGACTTTGTGTCGCTCGAGTAATTGACCTTAGTGGCTTCTGGGAATACTACATTGGTGACAAATATGCTCCAAATATGACGGAGAAGCACTTACCACCATTGGATTTAACCGGACCTGCTTCGAAAGTCGCATAAATGGAAGTGCGCATTTGAATACTATGCCGAAGGAAAGGGCACTGAGAATGTTCATAAGAAGACGTTTCAACTTTTGCATTTTGCCGGGATGGAAGTACAAGACATATTCGAAGACCTACGAGATCCTGGTCCTATGCCGGAAGAGGGCGACAACGCTTACAAGGTCATTATTCGCAAGCTGGATTTCTACTTTTGTGTCGAGGAAAATATTCCTTACGAGCATCATGTTTTTCGTCAGTTGCCACTGCAGGATGTGGAGTCCGTTGACCAGTTTATGGTACGTCTAAGAAAACAAGCGAGGCATTGCAATTTTGGAACAAGTTTGAACGACAATTTGAGGGATCAGCTGATTGGGAAGCTAACGGATTTTGAGCTGAAGAGGAAACTGTTTAAACAAAGAAATATTACACTGGAAGAGACCTTAGACAAAGCTCATGCTTGGGAAGTGGCTGGGCGACAAGCAGCAAACATGACTGTGAATCCAGTGGTAGTGGAAGGAGACAGTGTCAATGCAGTGAAGACAAGACAGGAAATAGAGGATGATAAGAGAGGGACATCTGCCCATTGATAGGAGCTGTCCAGCAAAAGGAAAGAAATGTGCAGTGTGGGAGCTCAGATACAAGCGAACTACGCATACGCTTATTATACACGCGTCTTTTGTGTATACGTGTATGTCAATACGCACACATATGCACATATATACTCACGTATATGTCTCTTTGTTATACATTCCCTAAGTTTTCTTTATATGAAGCATTGTTGGACAAACAAAGAACATTTCTGGAATGAAAAAGTGCCAGGCTTCAACACGAAATTTGCAAATTGTGAAAAACGTTAGTGAAAGCTATGATATTTCAAGTTTTCGATCGCTTCACAAATTCACCAACAAACTACCATTTATTAACACTTGCTTGATCTTTAGCTGCCAAAAAGTTGGGAAGAAAATTGAAACAGTCACTTGAACTACTTATTTTAACATGACATTGTTTTCATTTACCAAATATTACATGCAATGTTTACTTTGCAGTTTACGGCTGTGAACAACTCACCGGGGCAAAGAATTATTTTGCAAGCAGTCCTTGCAGTTTTTAAACGAAAATATCGCCTTTGGCTTTACATCAACTCCCAGTGGCCTGGTCAAAAAAATGACATCTCTGGTTCTATTCGACACAAATCATTTATTCAAACAGTAGAAATACTCTTTCCTAGATGAACAAATTGTTTATCAAAGTTTTTATAGCGCATTGCTCACCCTTAGTGATCTTTTCTTCAAGGAAAAGTTCAGTGTATCGGCAAGCGTTGGCAAGTCGTTTGTGAAATGTTTGTTGTCTGAAGCACTCCGATAAGATCTCTCGGCGAAAAAAAGATAACTCTGACTCTGTTTGACACAAAATTGTTCATTCAAGCAGTAAAATAACTCTTTCCTTGATGAAAGAATTGTTTATCAAAGTTTCTATACATGGCATGCCACTCATGTTTAGTTAATTTTTCTTCAAGGAAAAGTTTTGTGTATCAGCACGCCTCAGCAAGTCGTTTGTAATTAGTTCCAACTAGAGTCTAGATCTCTTGTCGAAACTGAAATGATATCTATGTTACATACTCTTTTTTTTTGAAGAATAGAGTGTTTATCAAAGTTTCGATGATGTGCAGTTTACATTGAGTAAAAGTGAAAGTACACTGACTAAAAGTTCTGTGTTCCGGCTCGTGCCGGTAGGTCACTTGCATGAACCGTGTTCATTTTCTGTCGGAGAATGTTACCTTTCTGTTCTACTAGGCACAAATTGTCTGCTCTTTGAAGATGGGATTGATGAAGCGTCTATCCCAATTCCATTTCACAGAAACCAGTAAATTGTAAATTGTCTATTCAACTGCAAAACTGCAAAATGTTTTTTTCAGCCAGCTCTAGTCTGAAGGCATACACGCATATTGTCTATATGCGCATAACTATTCAAACTAAAGAAAATTCTCTCTCACTCTGTGGCAAGCTTTCAAGCCATAGAAAACAACAATGACCATAAAAAAGAAGAAAGAAAAGAAGAAACAATATGTTAGCTCATACACTGTACATGTACATACTAATGAGGCATACGTACGTATACTGTTTACGTGAATGTGTGTATGTGTATACGCATTAATGCGTTTTCGGCTGATGCAAATTACGAGTATCTTTTGGTTTGCTTATATCTGAGCTGCACTGTATGGTCATTTTGCTTTGTGTTGCCAGGGAAAGAGTGATAATTATGCAACTGGAGGTAAAACGGGTCAGCGACAGAGGGTTTGTGATAGGCGTCCATCTTACAATGCTAACTTTGTGGGAAATCAGGATGCATCTGACAGGGAGGAGAACTGTGCTTTTGCATTTCTGGTCACAGAGAATCAAGGAGAAACATGCAATGCAACCCGTCTTAAAGAGGCTGTGCTGGAAGTAAATGTTAATGGCATTATAACAAGCGTATGTACTGATTCAGGGTCAGTAAGTAACCTCCTAGGAATGGAAGAATATGAGGAACTTAAGGCCCAAGGCCTTAACGCAAAGATGGAGGATTGCCACAAACCACTGTATGCATATGGCGGGAAGGAGTTGGAAGTGATTGGCCAGGTTCAAGTTGAGATCTCAGCAGGTGACAAGAAGTTAAGTTCACATTAGATGGTTAAAAAGAGTGAAAGGTGTCTGCTGGGCCACGAAACCTCAAAGGCTCTGGATCTGCTTTGAATTGGTTTGGGTGTCAGCAGTGAGTTCGTGCAGTGCAATGTTGTCGGTGAGAACCTAGCCCCAGCTCTTCAGGCTAAGTACCCAACAGTGTTTGTCGGTATTGGTAAGCTGAAGGATTACAAGCTGAAACTACACGTCGACTCAGAGGTGACACCAATAGCTCAGAAACCAAGGCGTGTCAAATTTGCATCGCAAGAGAAAGTAACTGCGAAAGTAGAAGACCTCATTGCTAAGGATATAGTGGTATACCCAGCCTGTTTTATGAAGCTCGATTAGGCGTAGAAATTTTTATAGAGCTCTACAACTCTACAGTAGTATTTTGAATGTTTATGCTCTGTTTCTCTTGGATATGCGTACACCGTGGTATAGAGGTGTAGTAGTGTATAGTTATTGTAGCAAATATTATATCGCTTAGAGAATGTTGAGTGTTATTAGAGATTGCAGTGTTTTAATAATTGTTTTCAATTTACAATTCTGTATTGAGTTTACCCTGACTACTCTCTACGCTCTATGCTATATGTTCTTCCATCTATGGTCAACACTCCATGTTTCACCGTCTACGCTCTATGCTCTACGTATTTACGGGTTTATCAGTTCAAGAATTTTTGACTACTCTCTACACCAGCTTAGAGGCTTAAAAATTAGTACAGTGATAAAAAATATTGGGTTGCGAGTGCGAGTTTATCGATCATCTGCAATGCTGTAATTTTTGCAATTGTAATTTATTGGCTTTCATTGTTATTCATATATATTAAAGTGTTATTATGGTTTACAGTATTTTAATAATCTTTTTAATGTACAGTTCTGTATTGCATTTACCCTATACACTCTATGCTCTACGCTATATGTTCTACCATCTACATTCTACTCTATGTTCTACCAGCTACTTTCTTCAATCTACGCGCTACCATCTACCATCTACCCTCTACCCTCTACCCTCTACCCTCTAAGCCCATCTACGCTCTACGTTCTACCAGCTCCTCTTTTCAATCTACGCTCTGCACTCTACAATCTACCATCTACCCTCTAAGATCATGCAGGCTCTACTCTCTACGTTCCACCAGCTACTCTCTTCTATCTATGCTCTATGATCTTACCATCTACCCTCTAAGCCCATCTAGGCTCTACTCTCTATGTTCTACCAGCTTCTCTCTTCAATCTACGCTCTACGCTCTACGATCTACGATCTACCCTCTAAGCCCACCTGCTTGGGAGGTTATTGGAATTTTTTAATTTCTCTTTTAATGTTTTAATTTTTTAACAAAGACTAGTGAGCAGCACAAAGGAAGACTTCTTGTAGTTGTAAGCCTTTTTGTTTATTTCCGATGCACTTTGTCTCTGTCTGAGCCTCCTTCAGGGAATGATTACAACTAACATTGAACAGCATATACAGCACATAGGCGTGCCTAAGTTCAACTTCCCATGAAAGTGAATAACTGCTTAAACATGCTGTAAACAGACGTTACAAGAAATGCCTTAATGCATATGTTATTGCGTGTTGTTATATTTTGGGGGCCATATGATTAGCACTAATGGTAGAAGTAGATTTATAACTGACAATACAGTCTAAGTCTGATAAATGTCTCTGGATAACCAGCTTGATGTTGGTGGTTCTGAATTAAACCATTTATTTGAACTTGAAATGAACAGCAATCTCTCTGACAAATTACGACCCTAAAAACCAGTAAACAACATCTCCATGTGGTCGCAAAACATCCACTAAGCGTTCAAAGCCACATGACCTAAGTATTCGCACTTCCAGTACACTAAAATGTCCTTCACATCATACTCCCCCTTCTCAATGGGCCAGTGGCTCATTGACCTATCAATAAGAGTTTTGTGTGTTTCTAGCTTAAAGGTTCACTATAGTTCTAGTTCTCTTAAAGTTAGCTATTGTTCTATTCTTCTGTGTCATCTTCTGTAAGGAGTTCTAATGGGCAGATTCTGGTGATCGGTCTCAACAATTCCTTGCGGCCAACTCTGACTTTGACAGCTCTCACGTGCTTGTCCTTTCCTGGAAAGACCACTGTGACTCTACCAAGCGGCCACTACCCACACAGTGTGTCCAGTACCCCTACCAAGACTACATCATTAACTTGGACATCTTTTTGTTCCCTCTGCCACTTGGACCTACGATTCAAAGTTGGTAGCCACTCTCGCAGCCAACAGTGCCAAAAATGTTGCACTAGTTCTTGCACCTGTCTCCATCTCTTCTAGGGACCGAACTGGCCATTATCAACTGATCCAGGAGCAAACTGGCCTCCTACTTGTCCAATCAGAAAATGATTTGGGGTGATGGGTGTGTAATTTGAGGGATCGGCAGACTGATATGTTAAAGGCCTGGAATTTATGAGTGCCTCTGCACCCGTAAATGTGGTCATCAGTTCTTCGTCGGTCACATCTGCAGTTCCCAATATCGCATAGGCTGCTCTCTTTGCTGACTTGATCATTGTCTCATGCACGCCACCTAAGTGAGGTGCCCATGGTGGATTGAAACTCCACTTGATTCTTTTGTTGGCAGCTGATTTCTCAATCTTGTCTCAATCAAGTTGTTTGACAAGCTCCCTCAGCTCTCTTTTCGTGCCTACAAAATTAGTTCCGTTATCAGAAATCATCTCATCTGGCAGCCCTCTCTGATTGGCCATGAAATAAAATGCGTTCAGAAAGGAATCTGTGTCCAGACCATAGGCCATCTCTAGGTGAATAGCCCTTAATGATAGGCATGAAAATAAACAAATGTATCTAAGTTCTCTTCTTGCCTCTGTCCTGGATAGTTACAAATGGTCCTGCAAAGTCAACCACTGTTCATGCAAAAGCTCGTAAGGGCAGCTTTAGTCGAATCTTTGGTAGAGGAACCATTATCGGTTTAGCAGCTTTTGCCTTTCTCTTCTGACATTCAGAGCACTCTCTTTCCCAGTCACGAATCTCCTCTCTACCTTGCACGAGCCAGAATCTCGCAGACAGCAAAGACAATGTGTGATTGGTTCCCGCTGCATGGTTACTTCTTTCGTGATTGGACTTCACAATTAGTCTGGTCACCCCACTCCTCATCGACAGAATGACTGGATATCTAGCATCGAAGGCAGGTAGTCCACATAGTGCAGTCTCCCATCTGATTGAAGAAGACCATCTTCATGTCAATCTTAAGAACCTTGGCTATGGACAAGGCCAATCTTAATCCCAAAACAGCTCCCATAAGTGCAAGTCTTGGAATGCTTGTAGCTGAGAGTGGTGCCACTTGTGTCTTGGAGGCCACTAGGTTGGTAGATACTGTACCACCCTTGTACTTGTACCTCACCTAAGTTGCTGCACCATACACATCCCCTGATGCATCTGTGAAGGTGGGCAAGGTAACTGTTTCAACATGTAAGTTCAACTGCAGGCAATGAGGGACTTGCACTTCTGACAACTCTGTGAGCTCTTCAAACCACTTCTTGGCCTGTCTAGCTTGGCTTTGGTCTAATGGGTCATCCCAATCTAGTACTGAGGTCCACATCACTTGCAGTAGAATCTTTGCCCGGATCACTTATGGCGGCAGAAACCCCACAGGGTTAAACAACATGGCTATCTTATGCAGGAAATTTCACTTGGTCAACTGGAACTTCTTGTCTGGCGGATTCACTCTGTAAGTGAAAACATCTTCCTTAGCCAACCACAACACACCAAGCGTCCTCACTGATGGCAAATTTCCTTTGTTTAAGTCCACTTCTGCAGCCCTGTCTTCTTCAGGTATCTTCTTAAGTACTTGCTCAGAGTTGGAATGTCACTTTCTGGCATGCATACCTGCAGACCCCCACAGTGTTGATAGTTCCTCATAAAGTTTTATGCTCTTCTCTTTGCTAGGGTAAGAGGCCATGTTGTCATCCATGTATGTAGACTCCAAGATTGTCTCAGCAGCTTGCAGATTGTCTCAGCAGAAGTCTCTTTTCAGTGCTGATCAACCAGTTCACTGCCATTTCATAGTTGTTTGGTAACTCGGGGGCATTTGGTTTCCATGGCAAGTCTACTTCATATCTCTCCCCTTTGAACTACACTGAGCTCTCAAATGCTTTTATCGCTGATGTTTCCTCTTTTTTCAGCAGTTCTCTTTCTGTGATTGACCCAGATGAGTTGACCTTCCAAAACTTCTGCAATACGGAGCTCAATTCCTTCTCTTGCTGGTGAACAAAATAGGCCATGTTGAAATTTGTCTGCTGCATGCTGTCCTCTGCCAGCTCAGGTGAACCAATACACATCCAGCCTAAAGGTGTTAGTCGAACCAGCAGCTCCACAGGTTGGCCACGGACATCTCTAATGGAAAAGTGCAATTCAGCATAGTCTATGTCAATCAACAGGTCAATGATTGGCCGAGGGCAGCCGAGGGCCAAGATTGGGGAAGTTAACACCTTGCAGGTGCTTCCACTTTCCCAATTGCCCTTTCCAGTTACTGGTCTCATGTTCCCAGTCACCTGTGTTGCTGCAAATGCTGAAAATCTTGCACAAGTCTTGCCATCGATACTCTGTAGGTCAAACTCCACCGGCATGGTTTCAAAGGAATCTTCCTCGCCATTTAAGGTGGCTCCATAGGGTAATCATTTATGGCGTTGCCCACGCAAGTGTTATGTTATGAATGCTTTGTTTGCATTTGTTTTTAAACCCAGTCCTTTCAAACTTATTACATGTAATAAGCAATGATTAAATAGTGTTTTACTATCATCTCTTTTTAAATTTTGGGTTTTAGTCTTGAATTATAAATGCCCAAACAAAAGGGTTTTTATTCTTTTATGGCTTTATTTGAGATTTTCTTGAATTTCCTTTGTGAAATCTTCCAAAATTTTCACAGTACATCGCATCCTGCGGGATACAAATTTTAAACATGAAA
>Ga0126338_10003922_pt1 | contig 10513 bp, 4 predicted proteins | sample OrbCmetagenome_2_FD_92529 | JGI IMG/M metagenome (GOLD analysis project Ga0126338, IMG submission 92529) | Coral microbial communities from Petempiche,Puerto Morelos, Mexico - Orbicella C C metagenome | ecosystem: Host-associated > Invertebrates > Cnidaria > Coral | place: Petempiche,Puerto...
CCCCTATCCTTCCTCTTGCCTATCGTTCACCCCCTTGGTAGAACTTTCTTTCTCTCTCCAGTCTTCCACTGCATGAAAAATTCAAGATGGCGGCTAAACTTTTTACGATGTGAGCGCTCGCTCGAAAAAATCTCGCCTGCTCTGCAGGCTCAGGCGAATATTGTGGGTCTCGAGGAAATGAAACTACCTTTTTCCCTTGCGGTCAGTGATTAAGTGCTTATTGACTCACAGACTAGAAAATGTTGCTCTAGCGTTTAAGACAACCTGTCAATCTCCAACTGATTCAATGAATCAAGGCATGACTCTCTTGACGTCAAATTTCCCTTCAGGTGCGGAGATGGTGTTCAGCGGATCGAACGCGCACCGCTGGGCAGTGTGTACGTGTGTTCAGTTGGCGGAAGCCGCTATGGAATCTCGGGATGCCGTCGGAGTTATTTCTCCCAGCGAGACTTGCAGTCGCACATCAAGAGACGTCATCAGAGAGAGCAGGGGGGAGGGGAGAGTGATGGAGGAGAGGAGGCTGATAACGAGATACAACGCGCCATGTTTCCTCAAGCAGTACCCTTCTTTCCGGCCCCATTGCCGCACCGCGAGGTCCTTCCAGCAGTGCCCCCGCATCCTATTTTGCCGGGTGACAGGCCCTTTGGAAATGTCGCCGCTGTACCGGTTATGGATGGTCGCCATTTTCCAGGAGTACCCACGATACCTCGCGAAACGTTTTTCATGGAGGGTCCACGTCAACAGCATCCAGTGGTCAGTGGTTTTCCAACGCAAGCCCCCGCTCCAGCCCCTATACCACATGTCCCTCAAGGCGCCTTTCCGCGTCCTGAGCAAGGACCTTCTCCGAGGTTTGAAGAGATGCGGGTGTCAAGGCCAATGGCCCCTGCACCCATTGAAGAAGCCTTTGGACCAAGACCAGTAGGACCCGGGTTTCCAGGGAGATTTCCCGGACCACCTCGGTCCGAGGCAGACTGGATTCCAGCCGAACGCGGACCGCCTGTTCGAGGAGAGAGGGACTGGATGCCTCCTCCTGGGCGAGCTGAGAGGGACTGGATCCCACCACGAAGCGTAGGAAACATGGTCCCTCCTGGGGCACCTCCCCCGGGAAGACCCCCACCTGGTGACCCTCATTTTCGTCCAATGTTTTGAAACCTTGGTTTCTTTGCGAACGAAATTCTCTCTGTAAGTGTAATCAGCCCTTAATTAATTTTTCGTGTTCAAATACTCATTTCCGACATCTAATTCCAGTAGAAGGAATATAGGTACTCTAATTTAGTGCCCACCGAACTAACAAAGTGTTTAATCTTCTGACTTGTACATTGATTTGTAAAACGCAAAGGCTACAGAAAAATGATCTCTCAGACAATGTATCTCTGAAATAAATTCTCTAGACGGAGGGAATCAATTCGAGAGGAAGCCGGAGTTCTTACCCAATCGTTAGCAAATAAAACAGCACTAATTCTTTTTTTAACCTGTAAAGCATTTTGACAAGCGATATAGACTGGGTCGAGTTGTTCATAGCGCGATGAAGCTAAACCGCGATTAGCAAGAATTATGATTTCGGTTTTGTAGCTTTGCGATGACGTTTTGTGGTTGTCTTTCAGTTTTGAATTTAAATAATCTGAAACGACACAAAATTTAGGCAGCGAAAAAAAAATTAGAAGAAATATTTATAATTCAGTAAACTTTTTATTCTGGGTTAGCGTTAACGGGCTTTCGAACAACCCGTTCCTTTTGTCAATCTCGCTGTTGAGTGCTTGGGTATAAACTCATTCCACTGACGGGCAAACATTGAAAGAAATTTTTAGCGGTTAGTATGATGAATCAATTTTGTTTTTAACCTCAGAATGAAAGGGTTAATACCCTCATTCAAGCAAATCAGCAACACGCTCACTCTAGCTTAGTGCAAGGTTTGTTGTAAACTTGGAGGCAAAGGGGTATTTCTTTCTTTCCTTCAGGGGAAGGAATGAATGCATTGAGCCTAACAACTGTTAGTAACTGTATTTATATAAAATAATAAAATAAATAAATACACACTTCAATCTCTTTTACAGGGGTATAGTAATTAATATTTACATTATTTTCGGGAACTTATAGGTCGGGCGTTATTGTAAATATCTGTTAGTCTCGTTCAACAAAATTGCTCAAAATAAGCTTTTTCGTGCGGAAGATGCAGTTAAACAGGTTTTTGAAGAAAACCGGTAAATCCAGTTCGGCAGGTTTTAGTGTGAAAGAGTTCTCTAATTATAAATAGCAAAGCACTTCTTTTCCTAATTACTCAGTCCATAGCTCAGTTATACTCTTGCTCGCTAAACACTTCAATGTCCCGCGCTTTCTGCAACTCGTCGTCCATATTGGTCAGGCTGCTAAACACTGAATGAATATATCCTTGGCTTTTCTTGAGTCGTTCCGAGAGCTCTTTGAACTCCTTCTCTTTAATTTCCGCGCGCTTATCAGCCTCTTTATAATCCAACCACAGGCTGTTATTTTCCTGTTCAAGTGAGTCAAGCTTGTTTTTCAAGGCGCGCTCTTCGTCTTCAAAGGCGGTCTGCAAATTTTTCAACTGTTGTGACTTCGCAATCAGTTCAAGTTCTTTCTCTTTGAGAATTCCGACCATTCTTCGGAGCTCCGAGTTGATCTGGTCTTTTTCCGACGAAAGTGCGTCGAGTCGGTTTCGGAACGAGATTTCGTGCTCCGAAGCCGTCTTCGTGGCTCGTTTCAGATCTTCGCTAATTGCGTCATACTGCGACTGTTTTCGACTGAGCTCTCCGTTTAACAAATCCATTTTCGACTCGACAGAGTTCTTTTCATGTTCAATCTCTGCCAAAGAGCCAATGAGGTGCTTGATACTCTTTTGTACATCCGAGAGTTTTCTTTTAACTAGATCCAGCTCCCCGATCGCGTATTTGCCATCAATGGCGTCTTTGACGTTTTCTGAGCCAAATTTCTGCCTTGTCTCATCTGGCGACACAACAGGCTGTGCATGTTGTCTTATGGTGTTTTCCAAGCTGTTGAAATATCCACTCATTTTCAATTCCAACTCCTCTCTGTTTTTGTCAAGTAACTGTTTAATGACCTCCACCAAGTCCTCGCCATCTCTGCTGTCCATCAGGGTATTTGTTTCCTGGGAGCCTGTTTGGTTGTCCTCTCGTGGCTCTTCCTCATGAAAGTCCTCAATTTCATTCTGCGCGAGAGCTCTTTCGATAACTTGCCTGGACCTTTTCCTGACCTTTTTGAGTGCCATATGCGCCCTTTTGACTTCATGGAGTTCCTCCGCTTTTTTCTCGAACCGTTTCTTATCTGTCTCAATCTGTTGAAGAATGTCCTCCACATCGCCTTTGAAAGCTTTATAAGCAACTTCTCTCTCGTAATTATCCCACGACATCTCTGCTCTTATGCTTGCCTCCAAAGGGAAATCTTCGTTTCCTTCTATATCGCTTTCTTCTTCTTTCAATGGTCGCCCTAACTCGTTAACCACCGACTCCAGAAGCGACTTCAAAAGCGACATCCGCTTAGCAACCGTTTCGAACACATGCGCATGACTGATGACATCTTTGGCTCCATTCGAACAGCCTTGAAAGTACTCTTGCAATTGCCTTAGATCGCCCAGGCACTTCTGCGCATGATCTTTCAAACCCTCGTGCTCCGTGAAGAATCGTTTCACCATGTTAAAAAAGTTCTCTTTTTCTAGCAGTTGTCCTCTTCTCAGATTCTCGTCACTCTCCGGTTGATTTCCTTTCTGTCCAGTTTCCAGTTGTTGCACCATCTGCTGCACGCGGCTCGTGAATTCTTCACTGCTCCGCCTTTCTTTAGCTACTTTCTGCTTCAGTGCTACCTTCTCGGCCGTTAGATCCCGTATACAAGCCTCAAGGTCCCGGATCTTAAGCTCGTAGGAGTCTTGTTGTTCGCGAAGTTTTTCCTTCAGTTGATCACAGTTAGAGCACTTCTTGGCTACCTATGAAAAATATAAATACTGATCCTTTAACGAGTTAACGTTATTATTGATCGTTACTATCGAACGAGGACTATCCAATTTACGCAAGAGGCTATGATTTACGTCCCTTTTCTAAACGCTTAGAATGAAGTTAATGAACAATAATATTACGGGAGAACATCAAGTATGTTAACAAAAAACAGGTGTCATCTATTCAGTTTCCGTTCACGTTATATCGAAATGACAGATTTCCCTTCCCCCTTCATATACCTCAGCCTGTGAAATCCCTACCCTTTCATATACCTGAAGGCTGAAAAAGGTATCCCTAACCTTTCAGGCGGAGCCTCCCTGTATGGGCCGTTTAGGGAGTATCTCCCCCCCCCCCTCCCCCCGGGGATAGCGTTAGTTCCTTGAAGAAACATTCTTATACCGACCTTGTCTCGTGATGTTTGATCGCCATTATCCTTCAAGTCCTCTCTGTTGCTCGGCTCCGGTCCTTCCCCTGTTTCATTCTGCCACAGGTCCTGGTCGATATCGATGTTTTGAAACTTCTTCCTGGAATCTTCTAACGCCTTCGAAACTCGACGGTAAGACCTCTCAGCATTCATAAACTTTTGTCCCGTGTGCTCAAGTTCTTCGTTTAAGCGGTTGTTCTCCGAGGTGAGAATTTCAACTTTCTCTCCCAGAAACCTGAGTTGGTTTTGCTTCTCTTTATAATCATCCTCAAGCGCTTGTATTCTATGGTCTTTCTCCCTCAATTGCTTGGTCGTAGCGAGATGAGATTCAGTTGCAGCGCTGTTTTGCCGCCTCAGATAGTCGAGCTCTTGGATTAATTTGACATTTTCCTCTTCCAGGGTTTCTACTCTGTCCCGTTTAGCTTTCACTTGGCTTAATCGTTGTGTCAGATCTGTCTCCAAAGTTTTGATCTTGTTTTCGGAATCCTCAAGGGCTCTACTCAAAGCAACAAACTTCTCTTTGGTCTCTTCAGTATTGCGTTTCTCGCTTTGAATCTCCTCGTAAAGCTGTTTGCTCTTTTCTTCCAACGTTTCTACTCTGTTGTGAGTATTTCGTAACTCTCCTTCGGTCCTATCTAGCTTCGCTTCCAGTCTAGCAATCTCTTTTTCTCGACTTTTCAGCGTTTGGGATGTCTTCTCGCACTCGGCGTGTGATGTAGCTAACTTCTCCATAACCCTCTCCAGCTCTTTCTCCTTTTCACGTAGTATACTTTTCAAATGTTCCACCTGGGACTTAAGTTCTTCATTGTCGCTTATCAGAGCATTATTCTCTCTCTTCAAGATCTCTAAGAAGGCACTGCTCACAGCTTCTGCAGACGTTAAGTCAGCGGTATCTGTGATGGGCTCAGCCTCGTTTTCAACCATGGACTGGTTCCTTGAGTGTGTGGTCAGTAACTCGTCTCGCTGCCGCAGCTGATCCCTCAGAGCTTCGTTTTCTTGGTAAAGGTTGTCAACTTTCTCTTTGGCGACTAAAGTTATTGAAAATATGAACAAAGAATTCAGATGATAAAGGAATTTTTTTTAACTTAGCATCTAGGCCTTATTGGAGACGCCTAGGCTTCATGGTTAGTGCGCTCGTCTCCGGATTGAGCGGTCCGTATTCGAGCCCTGGCTGGAGACATTGCGTTGTGTTCTTGGGCAAGACACTTAACTCCCACCGTGCCTCTCTTCACCCAGGTGTACAAATGGGTACCAGCGAATTTGATGCTGGGGGTAACTCTGGGATGGACTAGTACTAGCATCCCATCCAGGGGGAGTAGAAATACTCCTAGTCGCTTCATGCTACAGAAACCAGGATAAGCTACGGCCTGATGGACCACTTGGCTCGTATGCAGGCTTTACCTAACGTTAAGATTAGTAGTCGGCGTGAACAACATTCTTTCACTCGACGTAATCATGTTTTAACGCGCCAGCCGAAAATGAGAAATTGAACTTTCGGATAAGATTCTGGCTAACTCAGGGTAACAAAGATTCGCTTTTCAGTTCGCGTGGCCTTCTACTTTCTTTTAGAGTTCGTATAACAATAAGTTAAAGACGACAGACTAATCCCCACGCTGAGATAGTATTTAGAATTGATGGTTTTGTCTAAAGCTTGTTAGACGGTTTTCCATACGACACTCACGCATGCCCCGTCCGCATTAAGCCGGAGGAATTTGAAAACGGAGGTTTCACTCTGAAAACGCATCAAATATTTTCCGTCCACACTACGCTGGAGAAATTTGAAAAAGCAACAATAGCCCGCCATTTCGGATTTGTGTTTGAGGAAAACTCAGGCAGAGAAATCACATGATCATCGTGACCCCATCGTTTTAGAAAAGCTCCGTTTTCAAAATGTTTTCCGTACACAATAAGACGCAAGGCAAGGTTTTCAAATTTCTCCTGTTTGAAGATCGTTTCCGAAAAGCTCGGTTTTCGTGACGGATTAGTGTGGACGGCAGGTCTAACCGTAGAAATAAAGTTGCGTTTTTAAATTCCTCCGGTGCAGTGTGGAAGGGGCCTAACTCATAAGAGCAAGAGCAGATAAATCACACGTGAGGAAATTCACGCGTTAATTTTTCAAGAGTCAGGAAACATATTGTGCACGAAAGACTGCAGAAGGGAATGTAACAACTGTTATCCGTACATTTACGAAATCACATGAAAACCATCTGTTTTTTAGATAGCTTAACTGTTGAATGCGCTTGGTGACAAGGATTCGATTTATGTTGATAACAAAGAAATGCAGTTTTGGATAACCCATTATGACCGAAAAAAATCTGACCCAGATGTGCACACGACAGAATTTTGCCTGAGATGGCCTATGGTTTGATGATCTAGGACTTCAAGTGATAGCAGACCCAAGCGATTTTGGTTAGTTATTCAGCTTTTTTAGCAGTTTCGGAATTTGCAAAGAGGAAATCAGTCAAAATGACGAACTCTATGTTTACCGAAAACAATCTTGAGACACATTTTGAGGCTGCGTTCTCTCCCAAATCAGTATAAGTTGTTGTTGTAGTTCCTGTTGTTTTTGCTTTTTATAAAAGTCTTGTTCTCAACTGAAACATTGATCCAGTGTTTACTCTGGCTTCGTGCAGATATTGGGTCAGTGTAATCTACGACACGTCCTAAGATTGTTTATGTATACAGTCTATACAACTAAAACTGATATGACATTTTTAATTGGCAAGCGTTGGCGTTTAATTCTAAGCGTAAAAAATCCGATCAAGAAGTTTAGTATTTACCCAGTCAAATACGATTACACAGAAACAAAACTTCGCGAATTTTCTCTCAGACATGTTCACTGCCACCGCGGCTCTATTTGTTTATTTCAGGCGGATTAGAATAAGGAAATAACAGCTTTTTCAAAGGATTTGAAACTCCGTAAAACTCTTAAGTTCCATTAAACTATTTCAGTTTAACACGTCGGTCTAGAGATATTGAATAAGTGGCCAGTAGCTTGGGAAACCACAGATATTTTCTGGTTTATTTCCTTGAGCACGTTTTGGAAGATGATATTCAGCCTCCCGGAAGTACGGGGGAGTTGCAGTCCCGCCGGGTTTTCCCTACCCCCGCGTGGGCCGGGGATGGGCTGGTATTCTGTCCACAGCAGTGAGAATAAACATTAAACTTTTAACAAGAAAATCGCATGTTTAGAATCAATTCGTTGTAAACTATTTCGGAATTCATGGCCAAAAACTTAGGAATTGATTTAAAACTAAGCATATATGTATCTATTCAACTTTTCTCTGTGGCGTCAACGGTAACCATGATCAGTGTAAAAGACGAATCTTCGGAAATGAGCGAAATTCTGCGTAATCTCTCGCAGACTAAATAATTTCCGATAATCTTCGGCGAGATCTGTTTGTTTTCAGGAGCCCATTTGTTTTCCATATTTCCGAGCGTAAAGAATCACGTTTGATGTAAAAAAATTCTAGTCTGACACCCAGTCAGTCAGCACTTGCACACGCTACAGGTTTTTGTAATCAACAGAGGTCAAAGGTGGCCTTTTAGATGACTTAGATTTAAGCTGACTCAACTGTGTCAGTGAGTAGAAGCTTAAGGTAGTTATTCTTAACGATTTGATTGTTTTTATTCTAAAATTAGAAGTCCAAAATTCAAGGATTTTAGTCAAGTGCATCAGTACCTACCGCGATAACCCAAGTTTTATCAGAATAAGTTTTATCAGAATGATTCGATCAGAGTTTGATAACAACAGGGGACTACTTATGCTTAGCCTGATAAGCAACTTGCACTTGTAAGAGAACTCCCAGCTTGTTGCTGAGGTACCTTCCAAAGCAGCCAGTTTTGCACCTGTGCTTTAAGAAAATAGCGTCTGAATGTTGAGAAATACAATTAGTTTCTCAATCTAGCAGAATTAAGCTTAACTCACTTTGGTAACAAAAAGGTTGCCAATTATTTTGATGAGATTAGTTTCGTGTCTTATCTACGAATTAACTGCCTTGAGTCAAATCTCGTCTGCTGTACTGATTGCAACAGAACCACTGTGTTTTCATCAATACAAATAAGAAATCAACCAGATCATGCCGATCAGTAAAGTATTCGTAAAGTACTGCAGAAGCGGAACAGAATTTGAAGTGAAACGTAAAATCGGTGACTTTGTGTTCTCCTTTCAAATTGGTAAACGTGTTTTTACCCTGGTGTTGCATTTGCTCTTATCTGATAAGATGTACCCGGGGTAGATGTTAAATTGCATCACCTTCGATAAAATGTTCAATGAGGCGCGAGCCATTTTCGACATTCCATTCCCAGATAAATCTAATAAAATAAGCTACTCACGATCAATTTTCATTTGATCGGATTCTCCTAGATAAAGCTGCAAGGTGCATTCAACGATGCAAAGAAAAATTGGACGATTTCAAAAGGATAAAGAGAATACTTCACTGGGAATGCCATTGCAAAACAAAGGGAGAAAATGCTAGATTCTTGCTAAATCTAAAGCTCCTTAATGTCACGTATAGTCTTATCTCGACTCAGTTTAGAGGTTGAAATTTTAACCTAACATTCTTTAAACGCTAGACGTTTTGTTTGATAAACGTGATCAATGAAATGAGAAAGCTATGAAGATTGCAGATAAATCGTGTAATCAGAACTGGATTAATGTTTCAAACCACCAAGATTTGCCGTAACATTAAACATATGTGCTTTGCAACTTAAAAATAACCATCAACCAAATGGCTGTGCTATCCGCTAGAACATTATACTATCAGAGTATTTAAAATAGAATGGCACTTGAAAGTGTAAAGTGAACTTATGAAAAAGATAAAATAGAAAAATGGGCCAAAAATATACAGTCGAACTTCCCGCTAAATCACAGACACCACGGCTAAAACATACAAGTCACTTAGTCCAAGAGAATTGAAACTCGTTTTTAAACTCTGCCTTTATGATTTGAACACTCGGCTCTGATCTTTTAGTGTCTGTTCTATATGAAGAAGAGCGACAGTCTAAACAGCCAAAACAATAAGTGAAGAATGTGATTCACAATAATTTGACAATAACGGAGTATAAAACTGTATAAACAATTTTGTCGCGAAACAACATTTAACGGTTTTGAAATATTAATCAGAAAGTTCCGACGGTATACAAATGGCCATCCCTAGGCCACTTCAGTTTCCGCAGAGCTAATAAAGTATTTGAGTTCCCTTAACAAATTTGCTTTCCCACAAGTAAAATTTCTTAGCCTAGGTCTTTTTCAAGCTCTTAGTTTGCCCTGATTCAAAACCATTTCATACCAGAGCAGAAACGCCACCTGCGACTAAACTATAGGGCTTTGAAAGCGAGATTATTTACAATACATACAAATTAAACACGATTTAGAGGTTACGAGAAGCATCTGTAAACACTTTTACTTTTGTCTCCTCACGCACACAACTGATCTCCGCGGGGTAGAACCCCGCCTAAAATAAAAGAAATATTGCGGCTTTCCGTTCCCTGCCCCGCCCGATGGGTTAAACCCCATAGCAATTTCTAGCGCTCCGGCATTCTGGTCCAAAACCGCCGCCTCTGTACGAAACAAAGACAACTAGAGACTGTCAAGCTGAGAAGTCCAGCTACATGCGGAGAGCTGTTCCATGCCTGGGAAATATTTTTCAGTTTAAAATGATCATCAATTAAATCGGGATGATATGCAGCTGTACTAAAAAGCGTTGATCGGTGAAGTGACGTTTTCTGTTCTCTCGCAACTAATCAAAAAAGATCCTTAGGGAATTTGCATGGATTTGAAAAGCGATCGAAAACAGGCTCGTTCTTTTCTTTCAAATCCTGTAATAAATTATGTAACCAATACCGATAGTTTTACTTTTGATAAATTAATAGAGATGGTGAATTTTAAGCTCGGTAATGAAATGTGATATGAATTAATCAACATGACACGAGCGTGGGACAAAGTATGCAGGACACCTGTCATACATGAACTCAGTTAAATGAACTCGCTCTCCATGAATTTTCGTAGCTCAGTGGATAGAGCGCCCGCCCGGTGTTCGGGAGGTCATGGGTTCGATTCCTGTCGGGGACTCAGAATTTTTCTTTGTCCCACGCTCGTGTCATGTTGATTAATTCACCTTCA
>Ga0126338_10003923_pt1 | contig 10513 bp, 6 predicted proteins | sample OrbCmetagenome_2_FD_92529 | JGI IMG/M metagenome (GOLD analysis project Ga0126338, IMG submission 92529) | Coral microbial communities from Petempiche,Puerto Morelos, Mexico - Orbicella C C metagenome | ecosystem: Host-associated > Invertebrates > Cnidaria > Coral | place: Petempiche,Puerto...
TTCAGATCATTTAACTATTTATATTTATTTATTATTTATTTAATTTATTAATCTATCTATTCTTTCGTCTGTATGTTCATTAATTTGCATTTCTTTCACTTCATTCATTCATTTACCATGGTTATTCTTTCATCGCTCCTTTTTCTTTACTTTTACATATCCGGTTTCTAACCATAGAAGTGAAACGAATTTTAAAACATGTAGCTCTTCTATGTTAGACGGTCAGTCAATCAACCAATGATTAAACATATCGTCCATTGGTAACCAACGCATTTAGAGAGGGTACCAAAAAAAGTGCCGGGGGGGACACCCATATAAAAAGAACCAATAAGGGTGCTCGCCGGAAATATTGAAAAGAACCTCTAAGCATTTGCTAAGAGATACCAAGATCCTGTTTTGTGGGCGTGGCTTGAAATTTTAAAAACAACGCATCAACTGACACTTAATTTTTGATAGCGATAAAGTCGATTGCTTCGAATGCCTTCCACTCGTTAAAGCCTTGTCGTAAATCTCTATCCTGTTTAATATTAAGTTTATTATAAACCAAACGGTAAATAAAATCGATTCCTTTAATGGTCAGTTGATTGACAAATATCTCCTGTAGTATTTGTTTCGGCTCAACACCTTAAAAGGTACTAGAAAAGCTTTCACTGTTGACCCTTTGAGGCTGAACACCCTACGAGGCTCCGAAGCTGCTTTTTAACCCTTAAAAGGTACGACGAGGACCCCCGCCCGAGCCCCCCCCCCCCCCCGGGCCGAAAGTCACCTGGCTGAAAGACATATGTAAGGCTAGATCAGGGGTCGAAAAGTTTTCGTCAACAGCAACCCCGCTCCTTTTAACTGCCCGGATCTGCCAATGTAGGGGCCAATTAACCAGAAATACAGTGTGGCGCTAAATTTTTGCGATTTTTGCGGTTTTTTCCACGATTCGCCAAATATATAAAAGTTGCCACTGGCGAAAGTATACATACAAACATCACAAGTAGAATCTTGTTTCTGCCATTTATTTAAAAAGTCTCTTTCGTTACTTCTCTAATTTTGTTTCTTTTGTCAATTGCATGCAGTTTAATGTAAAAATTGCGAAAATGTTGTCATTTCAATCTATGTTTCAATTTTAAAAACGCGACCTCGCGAAAAACGCAAAAATTGGCACCCAGCACTGAAGAAAAAGTCCTCTACAATCGCAAAAAAACTAGTTCCCGCAAAATACAATGATATTACCGAATCACAAAAATAAACTCCTGCAAAAATTTCGTCCCACACGATACCCGCTTTATTTTAATTATTGTTTCAAATATGGTATAGCTCAAACCAAAAGACTAGGATCTATATCATAGTCTCTTTCTCAACCTAAATGTTAGACTTGCACTTCCATAATACCATTTTCTGTTACCGATTACTATACTCAAAAAGTATTACAGAGTTGTAAAATGTTGTAAAATCATAACTCGCGCCGGCTCTCCAGCTGAACCCAGCTAGGGCGTGGAACGGAAAAGACACAGTGACGCTTTACTATTTCCTAAATGAATATTCGAGGTCACGACCATGCAATTAACACATAAAGGTGATAAAACTAGAGCATCGTTTAACCCAATTCACAGGTGAAGAGGTAACCAAGATATCAAGAAAATCTAAGGCCTCGTGCACACTTCACTGGAGGAATTTAAAAACGCAACAGTCACCGGTCATTTTGGATTTGCGTTTAAGTAGAACTCGGTCAGGGAATCACATGATTATCGTTACCAAGACTAAATCGTCGTCGAGAAGCTCCATTTTCAAAACGTTTTCCGTCCAAACGAAAACAAAAGCGGGCGTTTTCAAATTTCTCCTGTTTGAAGAGCGTTTTCAAAAAGCTCCGTTTTCGTGACGGATTAGTGTGGACGGTAGGCCAAACCGTAGAAATATAGCTGCGTTTTCAAATTTCCCCGGCGTAGGGTGGATGCTGTCCAATAAAATATGAAATTTTATTTGATAGTAGTTTTCATCTAAAATGGACAAACATTGCGTTTTCATGCAAGTTCATTGTGATCAGGAAATGGGTTGTGAGAAAATGCTCTCAGTTTCCTGGATATCAAGCCATCTGATGAATTGAGAAAACTGTAGTCTCATTCTCAGAGGAAATGCAGTTGTCACCAAGCAATTTGTTTTTAACATCCGCGAGTCGGACCATGCATTTTTAAAATTGTTTGTACCTCGCGAACTTCAGATTGGCAGTCAACAAGTTCTTTGTTTTAAATTTACTTTAAGTGTTTTATCCCTACTTTTTTGAAAGTGGTATTTAAATGCCAATAAAGATCGGCATGAGGATATCCGTCTGCTGCCTGTCTAACCAAATGTAAACGTGCATAGTGACTAACTTGAGTGCACAACCCCGAGGCCCGGACTCTCATGTGAAAAGGTCGGGGATGCCCGTCGAAACATCTGAATTAAATCCCTAAAGGAGACCCACCTGGGCGTAACACTAGCTTTTATCAGCGTAGAAGGAACCAAACTACTCGCAGGGTACATTTTCTTCGATGCTTCGATTTCGTTAGAAGCTCCGCCTCCGTACCTCGCCTCTTCCAGGAGTTCAGTTAGTTGGGTCGCAACGCGAAAAGACGAACGAAAAGATAGGGGACGAGCGGCATGGGAAGAAGTTCGCTCTTCGTACGAAGCCTCTCTTGAGCTCTCCTCTTTTCCTCTCCGCAGTTCTTTTGTGCTGCATCGTAACGAACAGAATGTCTGAAATACATGTGGGCTACCTCTGAGACAAAGCACTCGCGCGCGAATTCCTACGCTCTGCCGAGTCTGGTGGCTGTTAAATCGAGGCTAGCAAAATTCCCCCATCTGCTATTTCAAGTGCAGTGTTTTCAGTGTTTTGTTTGTTTGTTAAGCTAGTAAGGTCAAATGTTTTCTTTTAGTTTTATATTTTTATTTTGTATTTGTTTGTTGGCTGCTCGAGTTTTGGAGTAAACAATCACTCTTGTTCCACTGACTGACACGAAAATAGAACAAAACAAATTTTATAACTTATTGGTTTCCGGGGATGTACATAAATATATTTACGTTGAAAAGTTTGAATTATATCAGTGCGGAAACTGGAAACATTAGTAAGCGGAAACGTTCTATTTTTAAGTACAGACTTATGAAACGGAAACTCCCCTTAAGATGTTGAAAAAGCCATAAATTTCTAAAGCGTGAACTGGTAATTTTGCATATTCCGGCTTTTGGATTCACTTTGTGAAAGACAAGTACGTAAAAAAGGACTTAATTCGTGGATTCCGTTAAATGCGACGGGACGGCCACAGCCAAGAGTTACAGGAGCTACGTCCGCCGGTTTGTACATCTTGGAAAGTTAGCCTAAATTTTCAATTTCGTCGTTTGTAATCCGTGTCAATCTTCTCCATCCTTAACCATCCTTGTTCGTTTATGGTTTATTATTATCTCTTTGGTATTTTTCTATCATAGTGAACTGCTACTTTCAGGTTTCCTTCAATTTCAAGGTTATCTCGTATTTGACCAAAATAACCCAAAATACCATGCCCTGATTCATAGGCTCGATTTCCGCCGCTTTCTCGAGTCCGGTCTTTCCCGAACAGCGGCTGGTAATCGAACCTACCTGATTCAGGGTTCTTTATTTATCCATGGAGTCGTTTTCTAAGCAACATAGCTAATTTTTGTATCTGGAGCTAATGTGCTTTTGGTGGTCAAAAAGATAATTCTGAGTTGTAGCGACCTTCGTCAAAGATGCAAAGATAGTCTATGTCACCGACCTCCCTCTTCGAAAGAGAAACAGTCGGTCTCGGATTTTTCTTTTGGAGACGGCGGCTGTAACACACGCTACTGACCAAGATCGGGGAATGTCGTATTTTTGTACCGACAAAATGCAGTGTTCTTTTTTATAAGAAATAAAAATCTGCATTTTTAGAATTTTAGAAGTCGCTGCCGAACCGAGATAAATGATTTCACAGCTGTTTTGAGTTCTCCCTATTCAAATTTAGATGTTCCCATTCTAAACACGCTTGATTTTCCATACCTATAGAACATAACCCAAAAATACACCTGTGGAAAACATATCACTTTGTGCTTCTGCACAGCGTTTAGCCAATCACAGTGTGCGCGTTTTTTAGAAGGTGTTTTTCCTCTTCCCTTGAGGGCTCTAGTCGCAAAAGGTCTCAATCTAACGAAGATGGCCCACATGTGTTTCCCATAAAATAGCATTCACGCCCGGATACGTTGAGAAAATTAAATTTGGAATTCCCGATATCATCAATAAAACGATCTTAAATTTGATAGTGTTTGTCAGATTGCGTGTAGATCCCCTTTACCAAAACAAAAAACGTGAAACAGTGCACACAGTGCTTTCTCAGACCGAAAGTTTCCTTTCCGACTATAAGCGTACTACTCCTTTTGTGAAAAAGGTGCAAGGCCCTTTGTACCCTAGACAACGAGCAGTCTCTCTTTTGCGCGAAACTCTACGGGAAAGAACGCATGCAAAGAAGAACGCAGGACAAGCGAGCGGTCGTGAGGTTGAGCTTGAAATGCGAAGCCGTGAACAAATACACAGTCACGTTTGCACAAATTCACTTGTTTTGGGTCCTTCCCCACGCCGCTTTCGAGCTAAAGAGAGACTTCTCGAAGCCTCTTTGTACCCCGGCCAAAGTGACTGAGACTGCCGCTAGAAATTGTATCGGAGTTCCCGGCTGTCTAATGCAAGGCCGTTTTGCTGTTTATGATCATAAACATCCTAAATACCTTGGAAGAGAATTTAACCATGGACATTGCCTCAGTCACGTCTTTTTTTCTGGCTACGGTCCTGTTATGAAGTAACTACGGATTGTTGTACCCTCCCTCTCCCCCGTCTTTCTCCCTGGATGGAGTGCTTGTCCATCGAAGCAGGGTCACTTCAAACCGGCATTTTTTTTTTCTTTTCTATACTCATTCATTCTCATTGGTGGACATTATTTAGAGAAGGAAGGATTAAAAACCGCAACGAAGTTTCATCAAGGAAACGGCCGGGAAACGCTGAGCGCATTCGCCTCTTACGCTAATTACAGAACACGGCAACGTTTTTCAACATGACTGAAACTAAAATGGTTTGTGTCAGTCCGTGATGTTCGCCACATCCACAGACCGGATTCTATAAGTTCACAGCCAAATCTGCGGTAAAATGAGGGAAAGCTGACTCCATTTTGCGCGAAAATCACGAGATGTAAAATCATTAAAGACCGGCGAAACGCAGTTAAAGGCCTGTGTGTAAATGTTCTAGAGATAGCGGCATCTCAATACATCTTGAAAGCGTTTAAAACTGGTGTCTAAGACTTCTAACCGTTAATTTTTTTCGTAAAATTTCTTTCTCTAAGCAGGTTGTATTAGGCATTTAATTGGTGTGTTTGTAAAACTATTATTTAACAAGGGGTGAGACTTTTTATCCTCCAGTAGAAAATGTGACTGCCGCCTTTACGTAACAACTACATGTAATGTAACCACTTGCATTGCAACAGTAATTTGAACTCGTACTGCAACGCTATGTTAGCTCATGTTGGACTTCCAGAGTTCGCTTGCGCTTGTAGATCAAGACAGCCATAAATTTCGAGAAGGAACTACAAGAGATTACTACCAGGGTAGTCTAAATTGACAAAGTTTGTGCTCAAATCAGGGTAATTAAATAACGCTTTATGCCAGTTACTTGACGCAATTACAAACACAAAGAAGGACACTTCAATCTGCACGAAAAGGGCTTCAATCTAGAAATTCCTGGGATTTTCCATGTGAGCTATTTACGGCTCAAATCTAAGAACTGTTTGTTCAGATAATTTTAGGGCACACATTAAGGAAAAAACAAATAAACACAAAGTCATTACTGACCTGAAAGAATGCCAGCGTCGCCGGCGTGCCGAACTCGAAATGACCACAAAAAAATGAGTTTGCAAGCTGTTTTGCATCAATTATCAAACACTCTTTTGGAATTAGCGCCTGTAGAGGAACAGGCCGAGTTTTGTCGGTTAGCCGTGATGACACACACAGACGACAGCTGAAATGCCAAATATTCCGATATCATAATCCCTTTATCTGCTATTAGGATATTAGAGGTCAGCTCGCCCGTTCCGTTATGAAAAATAGCAATTTGGGATGCCAAATGGAGAACACAAAGGGTTCCAATTTTGTTTTCATTTTTATTTCTTGCCATTTGGCCAATATAGTCATGTTCTTTGCTTGTGCCTCAAATAACTGCTCTATCAAGACCCAGGATTCTATTCTGCCAGGGAAAATCTAAATTTGACGAAGTAGTTTTTGCTCAACACTGCTACAGAGGGCTAATTCATAACAAGCTGCGATGAAACCTCAAGGCAGATTGTACTTACAGATAACTCGATTATGAAAACATGGCAATAATTTCCTGAGTTCTTGGCCGAAAATAACTCCAAATAATGGTACAAATTGCAGTATAAACATCCCCTAATCCAAGCCAGTAACATTTGTGGTCCGTAATTATCACTAGATTGCTTCATTATACCACAGGCCGGAAAACTTCAAGCTTTCTCTCATTATGAAGTGCGCAATATGTCAAATTAAATGTTCGATTCAATTCAAAGAGAACCAGATTAAAACGACGCATTGTCCGCTTTTCAAACGCAAAGACAAAATCTTTCAGTTTGGACCAATAACGTGAAGCCCCTGTCTTTAAATTCGGCCGCATAATGAGCTTTACATCTTACTGATAATTAGGACGTTTATCAGAACGGAGCAGCCTCTTGAATGTGAAATTCAATTCTTGTTGTGACATAGAAGATAACGGGTAATAGCTCACGCTTCCAGACCGCGGTGCTTATATCAGAAAACGCGCAGTTGAAGGCGGTATCTCGGAAGCTGCTTCTGTAACTTCTCGTCGAAAATTACTTTGTCCTTGAGGGAAGCGCAAGGCTTGATTCGCAAATCCCCTCGTGTGCTGCAGGTACTTTACCACAGCGGAATATCTCCAAAACAGCGGCCAATAGTAGTGATCATCAACTTTTTGCGAGCGACGGAGTTCCGTTTCTCGTCTGGCACAACCCCGACGCTTTTTTTTTCTGACGTAGGAAATTCATCGAAACTCACCGAAGGTAAGGAAAACATTGTTAATAGTCAGTCATCTAAAGTTATATTTACTCTGTTTAAAACCTATCGTGCAAGGCAAAAACATTAACTTCGATCACGAAATATCGGGTTTATTTATTGTGTTTATTGTTGACACTTTGTAGCGGTCGACTTCACTTATAGCGGACTATTTCTAACTACACTTATTGGTCACATAGCCACGAAATTCTATTATTAATTTAAGCACTAAAAATGAGTTTCTTCTTAAATATATGTGAACATAATTTTTCGTGATAATAAATTGACTTCGATTAACCAATGGGTACACGCTTAAGAAGGTTTATATTTTGGTCTCGACTCAAACAAAGCTGATATTTGTTGTCGTTGTAGGCCGTATAAACACGTTTATCTGTGTTCAAGCCAAGCCATGTTTTGTGTTAAAAAACACGTTTACAGATCAGCTTTATTAACATTAACGTTTATTCTTCAAAAGTATATACTGATATAGATACCCCCGTTTATATTAGTATCAGGCTTTTGTACAGTGTGCAAGTTCTTTACGGGAATGGGGCATGAGGGGAAAGGGGGTTCCGAGGCGGGAAGGGGGGCACTTGAAGACTCGAAGCGGGGGTATCAACAGCTATATTCAACAACGATATAAATATGGAATGTATTTTTGTTGTTATTTTGTTTTTTGTGTCATGTTCAGAAGTTGTGACTGTAATCGCAAGCCTGCGCGATTTCATTAACAAGAATAGGTTGCGTAATATTCCAGCTTTGGTTCTAGACTGGATTCTAGACAGGCGAGGCTGGGTTCTGAAGGTCTGCATGAGGGCAGATGAAAATACTTTAAAGCAACGATTGACGACAATGTTTCATATTTCCGTCTAAACGTGGAGTTGTCGATCAAGCTACCATGATATTTTAAACTGGCAGATTGTACCAGGCTTTTATCACATAGACAAAAAATAACCGACAACAGAATTGAATAAAAAAAAATTTAGGTCCAAAGTCTTGAGGTTAAAAATGTCTTCACTGCAAAATGATACTGGTCTTTTTCTTGAGTTTGTTGTCTTGCTGAGGCTACCTTGCAAAGGTTCGGGAAAAGGATAGCACGGGCAGGGACAAAAATCCCCCAGGGTCAAATTTCCAGACGTTTCTGAGGGAACTTCCTGATTACGTGTGTTTCTCTGTTCAGACTCCGTTCAGATAGGAATTCAGATGTCCTATGTATTGAGGGTAGTCTACGCACCCGGGCTAAAAGGGGGAGGAAAAAGGGAGGAGCGTTTTTTCCCCAACCGCCACGCCCTCCTCTTTTACATAAAATATGAAAGTTACGTTCTAAAATTTTGACCGATAGTCTCCTGTCACTTAATTCCACCCACAACCTCGCTATTGACTGGTACTGTCCTTATCTCCACGTATCAATTCTCCATACTCTAAGCTCCACATTTCTTCTAAGCCAGAGCTGGGAATTTGATGTCACATCAACATGCACTGCAGGACAGAGTGTTAATCTCAATCTGATGATTTTCTTCACTTACTTGTTTCATGTGATTTTGACAAGACACTGATGTTTTAAGAACAAATGATATGCTTATCACTGTATAGGATTAAGCGTTTAACCCCACACAGATACACCCTATTGATAAGAACGAAATTTTAATGTTCTCACGTACAAGTAATACCTTAATCTACTTATGATAAGGACCATTCTCTCTCCCACCTTAATACCTGGCACACGTGGTAACTTAACACTCAGGGGATTATTCACTTTTATTAAAAACTGATCATTGGATAATGCAATTAAAGAGTTTTCATTGGCTTAATTAGCTGTCATGGTATGCGTACGCATAAGTTTTGGGGCGTTTTTAATTTTTATTCTTAGTAGGTTTCTATATTTTGGAGGCATCTTTTAAAAAACAATCAGTCCAATCGCCCTTGTTGGATATGAGATTGTTGTAGCCAACTCATATCCAACACGCGCTCGTGAAATGATTGCTCTGTGTAGAATATTTAAAAACATCCTACGCAGTTACGTGCTTTATTTATCTAAAACGGAGCAAAGCTTAAGTTTGCCAGGTAGCCTGGTGTTTGCATGGTTTTAAACAGAGTTCAAAATTGCTGCGCAAATATTAAATTACATAAAAGAGCTACTAGGTTTACGTGCTCAAGACTGAATTCCCTCAGATTAGGCACAAAATCATGAAAGAAGTTGGCGGGATCTAAGGCAGTGGTCGCCATAAAAAATCAAATTGATTTTGAAATAATGACGATCTAGGAGAGAATTTGTACCTTGATGTAGGCTTGATGAAATTCTCCCAACTACTACAAGAAGAAATGTAAGAGTCTTAGTAAGGAGATTTCCTAAGTTGAGATTCAGGCTTTTAAAAAAGGTTATTTAAACGGAAGACATATTTCCAGACTACCAAAGCATCGCTCGCGTGAGAACTAAATTTAACTGATCTTCTACGTGCGACCCTGCATAAGCTGAAAATTTACAATCGCTTGATAACCCCGAGGGTTACAACACTTTGCAGCACTTGATTAATCCTTTAATCTCCAGCAAGAGAGAATAATATGTTTTTGCCTTGTCATAACAAATGTGAACAATCAAATAGGGAAGTCATAAACATAGGCCGTGTAAACACGTTTATCTGTGTTCAAGCCACCCCAAGTTTCGTGTTAAAAAAACATGTTTACAGATCGATATCAGCTTTACAACAGTGACGTTTATTCTTCAAAAGTATATACCGATATTATTTTTAATATTCCCCTGATTACATTAGTATCACGCTATTGTATGTGAAAGTTCCTTACGGGAATGGGGAGGAGGGGAAAGGGGGTTGGGGGACTGGGAGCTCTTAACGGTCGATAAATCCTTCGTAGTGGGAGTATCAACAACTATATTCAACAAGAATGTGAAGATTGAATATATTTTTTTTGTTGTTTATTTTTGTTGTTATTTTGTTTTTTGTGTCATGTTCAGATGTTGCAACTGTAATCGCAAGCCTGCGCGATTTTATTGACAAGAATAGGTTGCGTAATATTCTAGCTTTAGGTTCTAGACTGGGTCCTAGACAGGCTGGGTTCTGAAAGTATGCACGAGGGCAGATTAAAAAAGGCCAAATCTATTTAAAGCAACGATTGACAATGATATTTTAAACTGGTAAATTGTACCTGGCTTTTATCACATAGCGCCTAGAAAACAATTCACAGACAACAGAATTGAATTAAAAATTTTGGTCCAAAGTCTTGAAGTTAGAAAAATGTCTTCACTGCAAAATGATACTGGTCTTTTTTTTTTTTTTGCTTTGTTATTACTCGCTATTGGCTGGTACTGTCCTTACCTCCACGTATCAATTCTTCATACTCTTTGCTCCACATTTCTTCTAAGCCAGAGCTGGGAATTTGATGTCACATCAACATGCACTGCAGGACAGAGTGTTAATCTCAA
>Ga0126338_10003924_pt1 | contig 10513 bp, 7 predicted proteins | sample OrbCmetagenome_2_FD_92529 | JGI IMG/M metagenome (GOLD analysis project Ga0126338, IMG submission 92529) | Coral microbial communities from Petempiche,Puerto Morelos, Mexico - Orbicella C C metagenome | ecosystem: Host-associated > Invertebrates > Cnidaria > Coral | place: Petempiche,Puerto...
AGTTTTGCAGCGTCTTGTTTACTGTGCTATTGTAATTTTTCAAAGCCAAGACACACTGAATTAGTTATGAACTGTAGAAAATCAGCTGCAATGTTTCAAAACAGAGGGAAGTTTAGTTTTGATGAAAAGCGACGCGCATTGTTAGTATTGAAACCTCCTCAAAGTTATTTAGAATATACTCTACATTTAATTCTAGCCCGATTCAATTTTTTTTACCTTGTAGTTTGTATTGGTCACGAAAATTATTTACGCCTTAGTTTTTGAAGCCAGAAGAACACTTCAGTTTCCAATAAGCAAAGGGCTCGGTATATTTTTCCTAGCCATCTCTTCTGTCAATGACAGTTCCACTGTAATTTTTTAATTCCACCAAGAGTTCACCAAAGAATTTCGGCTCTCTGTTCATCTGGAGCATTTTATCGCTCAAGTTGTTTGTTATAAGCATACATCGGTCCCAGAACGCTCGCCGGTCTCCATCCACGAGAAATGGCTTTAACGGGTAGCTTATTTCCGGGCCATTGTACGTGTATGCCATGTAGAGGCATGTTAAAATTTCCGCGCGCAATTGAGCTTGGTTTGGGATTTTGTCCGACAGAGTTTCTTTAAGCAGCATAAATAAGAAGACAAGATTGGGTGGTGTCAGAAAAGCTTGATCCTGCCATCCTTGCAAGAGTAACGCCCTGTCAACTCCTCGCAGCCATAAAATCACTTCTGACGCGCGGAATCGCGTTATATTCTTGCAGTGGCAGCGGACGAAGTTTCCAAGACAGCGCAGGGCGTCGCTGCTGATCATAAACGAAGAAATCGGCTGTTTGGCCTTCGTAGAAGGAACAGCAACGACCTCGCTGACAACTTGCTTGGAGTCTGTCGAAGTGATTGGCAGTTTAACTTCTCGGTTCTGCCCGAGAACCGGCGGTGCTGCGTCGGTTTTCTCTGTTTCGCTTTCCTTAGGCTTGTTAGATTTCGCCGGTGCTGGTTCGATTTTGGACTTCATCTTCTTCTTGCCTACATTGGCGCATTTGTGGAGGTACGCGGCAAGCGCGTCACACGTCGTTTGCGGCGCCTTGTTCTCTTTGGCATGGACGTCGCTAGTGACATGATAACAGTACTTGCAGTGGTACGATTTGGCGCTCTCGCGAGCTTTGAGATTCCATATGGAATATTCGTGGAGCAAATCTTTCCGATTAATGGAAAGTGTGGCACCCATCCTTGAAGAAAACGGATGAAGCCTTTCTCTGTTGGCCACGGGTAGAAAGATACTTGGTATCACACTCCTCGCTAGGTTGGCGTGCGCGCTACAAGCTACGACTCAAAACAGACCGTGGCTGTGAGCAGGTGGCAACGCATTGGCGAGTTCACAAAAAATGAAATCGATTGTGTGACTCGAGTCGTATTTGTTTTTATGTTACGCGGGTTTAGAACCACATGACCGAGCAGTTGCCAATGGCAACGAGACTTATTTAGTCATGACACCCTCTTGGGGACAAATCATCCTGGGTTTGGCCAATCACAGGCTGCTTTGCCAGACTTATATGTATCGTTCGATATATTTCCGCCCAAGAGGTGAAACGAGACTCGAAACAAATTATGTCAGAGTCACTTAAAAAGCTTGTAAACGATCGGTCATAGATGAAAATAGATCGCACAGGAAATTTGCATAGGAAAAGGGTTTTGAAAATTCTTGTGTGTTTAATTCCAGAAAAGAAAAATTGTTCGGTATACACTGCAAGAAACTACTGACAACAAATATGACTAATAAATGAAAATCTATTCATACATAATTCCTAGACACATTTGTGTCGGGTTTTTCAATCAAGGCTGTCTGATCCTATTTCTTTTGTCGCTTCCTTTTGATCGAGATGCAACGCGAAGATCATAGTACTTTTAATGTTTTTCTTCGTCTAAAAGCAACAAAGAGCTTTGTTAACAGCTTTTAAAAAGTTTTATCGAAAGGCTTTGAAAAGACATCATGGTCGTCATATTGATCACGAAACTCTATACCATCGCCAAAAATGTGGCAACATTCGATTTGAGATGATAATTCTTGTATGAAGTATTCAGTTTCAACATCCAAGTGGGACAGAAGGAGAGGGGAAAAAAATCCATATTTGCAATTTAATTCAGGAAAAACCGGGAAAGAACCCACTTGCGGAATCGTTTTGCGAGGGTTAAAATAAATTGCATTAGGGTAAAATGTTGATTAAAGCCTTCGCTTATCTAAAAAGCGATGAAAGCAAAAGGTTTATGAAATTTTTACAGTGGAAGAATTACCGCTCACCGATGACGTGCTACTGTCAAGTGCAGGTGGAACCTGGCGGGTGATTGAAAATACCGTCAGATAATTTTCGATTTGGATTTTCTACTTAGCCGTCAAAATGCGACGCACGGTTTTGAAGAATTTTCTCTTCTTGAGTATTGTGTTCCTGTACGCCGATCTCTGATAACTTTTTCGTTTCTTCTATTTATTTTTGAAGTATATTTATATCGAGAAATAGAAACCGTCTAGTAGGAGAAACTTTAGCGGCTTACTGAGTAGGAGCGAAGTCAAAGTGAGAAAAATCTAGCCAGAAAAAATTGTCACGTTTCAAGTCATTCGGCAATCACTCGCTTCCTTTTAGCGATTTGACTAATTGACAGGATGCACCGAGATCGAAGTATTGTTTTGAACCCAGTTGAAGTGTTTTAAATGTATTATGCGTCTTCAAAAGAGTTGCTACCGCCAAATCAGAAAATTGAGTCAAGTCATTGACAACCTAGGCAAACTATGTCATGTATATTGCGGGATCATAAAACGAGACTGCATGGAACTGTCTGAATCGAAATGACCCGCCGAGCGTATTCTGAGATTAAACTGGGATTTACAGCAGTATATAGTGTAATGGCGCCAGCGGTCTCTATAGAGCGTTTTCACTCACGTGGTCTGGAGCCATGCAAATTTATTGAAACAAAAGGAAGTGTTTACAAAAGAAAAGAGTTCAATTCCCACAGGATTGGTTTGGTACACCAACATGGCCGCCATTTCATTGCTTTGGAACACCAATATGGCTGCCGTGACGTCATGTGTAAACGCTCTATTCCAAGGCCTCAAAGCCCTCTCATCTAGTTATTTATTTGGCCGCTTTTCTCAACAAAGTCCCGGACAGTTCCTTACGTGAAAAGCACGTTATTTTAAAACACCAGCAACGATCACCTTGTACCTCGTATCCCGTATCCAACCTAAATTTTATTTGGACACGATTATTAAACCTGTTAATACGATCTCTCGAAATGCCTGATATAAATTACAAATGAAAATGAAATCAAGTGGAAGCCGTGAAATTTACGAACAGGATTCGATTGGAGTCGAATTTAATTGAACCGATCACGACATCATTTGGAAACAAAACTATCATAATTTGGGCATTTCATTGATCATGAAAAAATTCTCGGGCTCAGAATCTTATTTTCTTTGCGATCTGAGAACCATTATGTACGTCGGCTATCGCCTCGTGGATCCACAGCTACTTTGACAATGTTATGACGAAATTCATGATCAATAACAGGACTAGCCTGCGAAAACAGCCGTCCTTCTTCGCTCCCGGATAACGGGACAGACGCATGAAAAACTGACGTCAATTTGTTTTACTGTGGTCACAACAACAAAAACAGCAACAACAACTAGCTTTGCTTGCATGATCATAAAAACATAGAGTGTTTCAAAAGCTTTTGTAAACTTAAACTAAAACAGTAATGATTATCGAGAACGTGATCATGACATAACCAGTCAGAGACAGAGGCGAACAAACAACTAGAGCTTAATATACTTCTTTGTAATATTTTGACTCCAAAAATCCAAAATAACATCCGCAGCTTAACTACCGTAGCTGGAAAACCAAATTATTTGAGATCAGCTCTTAGTGGGTTATGATAACTCTTGATCTTCCTCGGATATAACTTCTCATTTTAGGTGTGACCTCGATCTAGTCATTGATTCAGCTACCCAACTCAAGCCATATTTTGTCGTCTTCCTTCAGCCCTCTCTGCAACTGTGTGTGCGTCACTCACCATACTTTCCGGTCACGATCGAATGCGTGCGCTCGCACAGGCAGCCCAAGCTCTCTCTATGAACCACACAAGCGACACGATATGACATCGAATTATAAGGGTTAATATGGGATTTTCTACAAGATATCCATGGAGGTAGTTTAAGTGAAAATTCTCAATAAAAATGACTTACCTTATTCAATACGTGTGTTCTTTGCTCCTGGTGTGGTTATTTTGCCGATTTAACTTGATTTAAGCGACGTTTTTGAATTCCGCTTTTCCCTTCATAAAGAGAGGACTTGAGAGAGAGCTTGATAGTGAAGAGCCCAAAAGAACGGCCAGAGCTGAATTTTTTGGCCGAAGAAGCCCGGGTACTAGAAGATAGGACAAGATGGCGGCGGCCAAAACGGTTTCAAAACGTTGTAGTTGAACAGTACTGTTTTACGTTTTTGTTCGGAAAAAGTGCGTCGATTTTCCTTTGCAAAACAGCATTAGCACAATGTACCATCCTTCAAGAGGCGGAGTTCGTGGAGGACAAGACCAGTTCGATTGGGAAGATGTGAAAGCTGATAAGTACAGAGAAAGTTATTTAGGTGAATTGAAGATTTAGGGCTTTAATTGCTATTCTTTATTCAGTTCAAATTCTTATTTAATTATGGAATCTCGGGAAAAAAATGAACTTAGAACCCTTGGTATTTTTTCAGACAACTTCACAGTGTTAAATTTATTTTAATGTGGCTCACATTTACTGGTATCACGGCATCAGTTAAATACGTTTTCTAAAACATTACAAAATGATATTTTTATCTCACAAAAGGTCATTCAGTGAAGGCTCCTGTGGGAAGGTGGCAAAAAGGAAAGGATCTTCACTGGTAATGAAAACTAGCAACAGTCATAGTTAGCCCCAGTTGAACCTTTGCCTTTACATGTTACTTTCCTGTGTAGATCTCAGTCAAGTGATCAAAAAAACAGTTCGAATTTAAGCCGATATCAACACTGTGGAGGCACCATGGCCTCATGGTTAGTGTGCTCGACTCTGGATTGAGTGGTGCAGGTTTGAGCCTTGGCCTGAGGACGTTGTGTTGTGTTCTTGGGTAAGACACTATTGCTTACTCTCACAGTGTCTCTCTCCACCCAGGTGTGTATATGGGTTATTGACCAAGTCTGAGGTCAAGATGGCTGGATATTGGCCAAGTTCCTTTTTTTTGCGTGTTTATGGACGGAGTCGAGGTCCATAAACGTGCAGAAAAAGAGCGAGGCCAGTGTCCAGTGATCTTGACAGAAAAAGCTTGGTCAATAAAGGATTTATTCTATGGTTTTCGGGGAAATTTTTCTTGCTGGACACAGAGGGTAGTCCCGAGCGGGCAAGATAGCTCCATCTTGCCCACTCATGTAGCCAATCACAGCGCAGGATTTGATTCACCTTGCCCGCTCATGGAGCTGGCCATATAATAAGAATAAGTACTGGCAAATGTAATACCCTGTGATGGACTAGTATCCCATTCACACTCCTAGTCACCTCATGCGACAGAAACTGAAGATAAGCCTAGGCCTGAGGGGCTACCTGGTGCATATACAGACTTTACCTTTACCTACAATTTACACTATAATAGTTGTGTAATTGGGAAGGTTTTTGAAGTTGTGTTTTAAATTTCGTGTCAAGATTGCTTTGGACCACACAGAGAGAATACTGGGCCTGGGTCATTTCTGTACAGACCTCACTACACTTGATCCACTAGACATGGCTCTCACCTTTGGTTAATAATAAGATTTATATCTTGCCATAGAAAATAGAGCCAATCAGAATACAGGAAGACTGTTGTATACTCCACAGTATTATCCCCAACCTGCCAATCGTACCCTCTACATATGTGTTGGCCACTCTATTTTCTATTGCATGGTATAAAATAGTTATGCAATGCTTTCTTGTGGTATGTCATGGATTATCCCACTTGTCGCTTGTATTTTCTTGGTATACACACTTGCCTTATGGCTCATTTGTATACTGCGAAAGTACAAGTGACTTGTGCAACAATCCCTCATATACCACAAGAAAGTGTTTTAGAATTTGAAAGTGTTTAGTAGAAAGTGTTTAGAATGTATAACCATGTTGGATAGAGTACGTACTGTAAATCACATTTCACTTTTGTTAATTTCTCTAGGTACACAAAAAGTGGCAAAGGAAGTTCAACAGTGTCAAAGCAACAGGTAATTTACATACTTTATAGGTCGGTACAGTATGTTCACCGCAGTGATATAGCATTTGTATCCATACTTACATTTCACAATTTTAAAAAGACTAATTTCTTAAAAGTGGGCAGTGACCTATTCCACATGTCAGCCACAAAGAAGCTATTAGCTATTTAAGAATACTATTTAACAACTCTGCAGATTGTGAGCATTCGGAGCCATGCTTTTGCTAGCCTGCTTATCAGGCGTATAAAGGGGAGGGGGTGAAGGAGGAGAAGAGATTTCCCCCCCCTCCTCCGTTTTTTTTTTCCCCGAATTCTCTTCCTCCTCCCCCACCCCCTCCCCTTTATACATATTTTTGATGTCAAATCTGGTCCATAGGAAAAAGATGCCATAAAGAAAATGGAGGCTGAAGCATTGGCAATAGCATTGTAAGACAAATAATATATTATTTAACACCATTCATGTATATAGCAATATTATTATTGTCTCCCTTCCAAGTCATAACTTTACATGTTCAACACTGATAAAGAGGTGTCAGTAGTTTTTTGGATTATCAGACTGAAAGATGATTGCTTTTACATGACTATAAATAGACTGACCTAAACACAAACAAGCAAGCAAACAAACAAACAAACAAGCAAACAGCATGGTTGAGAAAACTAACCATTTGTATTCATACTTCTCATGATATTCTCAACAACAAGGTTACAAGGTTCTTGATAGTTGTGATGCTACAAATGATGAACAAATGAAGTTGCTAGCATTACCTTTTTTCATCAACTTTGGCATTTCCTTATATGTGTGCGAAAGAAAAGTCTTCTTTACATTGTGTTAATGCACAAGTTTAAGACAAAGCCATACCATTCGCTTGTGACACCCCTCTCAGGTGTTACAGCTTATTGGGTTCAACAAAAAATAGATTCCCACATTGTTTGATATTGATTGTTTGATCACTTCATTTTGATGAACATGTTTTCTTGCTAATGCCTCACTTGTGTTTTTGCAGAGGGAAGGGATCTGGCAAGAAAGTTGCAACTGGAGTTACAAAACAGGTCTTGATCTACACACTCTGACCTAGAGTAGATGTTTTTTTTTTAAATCTTTTCCATCAGTAAGGAATCAGCATGTAAAGCTAATTTGTATTTGCAATTTACATGTAAGGAATTGGCTGAAGTTTGCCGTAAAGGCCAAGTTGAGCGTGACTCCATGGACATTGAAAGGGTGGAAGGCATGGGATTCGGAAGGTGCATAATAATATTTTAATGTGTTCATGATTTCATTTTAATGTTCCTAAGCTTAAAGCTACTAGTATGAAACATCTGTAAGTATTATGTCCATGATTCACTTGAAGTTTCTAAAATAGCCAAGGATGCTTCATGTTTTGATTGCAGAATAGCCACAACCTTACAATTTACATATTGTGCTATAAACCATAGACTTAAATGAATGCTCTATGGATTCATTACTGTTGTCTTTATTATATGTACATGTACATTACTGGGTTTGGAAGACATTGGAAAAGATGCCATACAAGAGGAATCCTATTTTATTTTACTGCAACCAAAATTATATGAACAAATTGATGACTAATTAGATAGTAGAAACTGTTTGATCTAAAGTAAATGCTGCAACACTGTTATCTTCGCATTAATTTCCTTTTTCTGAACAGCTCAAGAGCTCGTCTCATGGATGGGCTGTCTGTGCCGGTAAAGGAAACTCTTGGAGCCACAGGCCCACAGCAGGTCAGAGGGTTTGAAACTATTTTCATATTTTCAGTTATTACGTCCCCACACCCTGTACCAGTTATGTTATTTTAAATCTTGTTAGTAGTTGCGCAATTGTAATGCAGATGAATGTGAAGAGATATTTTATTAAAAGATAATCAAATTTTTTTGGGAGATGTGTAGGACCTCACCATCTTTAGTGTGGAAATATCTTTGACTGAGAGTTTACTTATTCAGGTTATTTTCCTATATTTTATATAAGATTACAATTCTGTGTGAAAATAGCCTGGAAATGTCCTTCGAAACTGATCACTTGCTCTTTTTGTTGCATGTGATTGTCAATATGATGTCATGTTTAAGAGTACATGTATTTGCTCATAGAAGGCTTGAGTCAGGTTAGGCCCAATTCCCAGCATTTTTGGGAGCTCAGTTGTCATCCTCTAAAAGAGCTTAAAATTGAGTATGAGTCAAATAACAGTCTAATAGCCCTAATTGTCTTGCAAATTTTACCACTAAGCCTAAATTTTATCATGCAACATCCCAAAGAGGCAACAATGAAAAGAATTTAAATTTGAGAACAACATGAAGGTGCCTGAGGTGTGAGAAAATTTAATGTAAGCAAGACTTTTTGCAATGGGTAATTTTTGTTCATGCGAGGTAATTATGCATAAGAATTTTTTGTCATTTATTAGTTTATTACTGATACAAAAAGTTCTAATCTTGATAGGAAGGTGATGCAGATCCTGTCACTAAAAGCTTTCAGAAGACTCAACAACTTGAAAGGAGTTGTACAGAAGATGATAATTCCAGGGAAAAAATAAAGAAAAAGAAAGCTAAAAAAGAAAAGAAATCCAAAAAAGAAAAGAAACACAAGAAAAAAAGCCATGCTGATGACAATTCAACTTCAAAGGAGAGCAAAAACAGGAAAAGAAGGCATTATCATGAAGAAACTGACATGAAGGAGTATGATAAGACTTCTACAGACACAAGGAAAAGAAAAACTGATCTTGACTCCAAACTTGATAAGAATTCTAAACATAAGAGACATGATTCTTCCTCTGAGAGTGAATCATCTGATGAAAAAGAAAAACAGTCCAGAAGGCGTCATGACTCGTCTGATCTTGACAGCCCAAGGACATCAAAACACGGAGGCAGGATGGACAATGAAAGACCACGACAAAGAAGACAACGTCATGACACCGATTGAAGTTTATGCTGATAAATCCATTTATTATAACTGAGAATATGCATCAAACTACATTGTATAAATAACCTTTTTAAGTCAGGGAAGACTACTTAATCACCAATGTAAAAGACTGTGTTCAAATCCAGATACATGTATACCCCTTTTAATACAGGCGTGCGGAAACAAATAATAACAGAGCGCATATTTTGCCATTTGGACTAGATGTTTTCACCAAAGAGGTGGAGGTCTTGGATAGTCAGTCCCTGCTGTACCACTGTTACAGTCTTGAGGAAACACTTCTGTTCACTTGTTCAGTCTCCACACAATTGGAAAAGCATCACTTGTGTAGAAAGGTTCACCAGGTTTTAATCCTCCAGTATAGTTCGGTGACGGCTCCCAAGGCCTCTCTGCAAATGTTGCATCTTCTCCCAGCCAGCGTGTGGCGACCACTTGTCTGCCAGCTGTGTCTACACTCTGCTTTGCTCCATGAAGGGTTCGCATGTGGAATGCTATACAATCTCCAGGCTGTTAAATCAAGGCAAGAATGAAAATGTAAATGAAAATGTAAACTATGAGATAGTTACCTACAATAACACTAGAGAATGATGACAGATGCTAGGAGTTTTCAAAATGCAGTTTACAGAGTATCTCAAGCCTGATACAATTGATTAGAATTTATTTTAGTCAAACTTTTTAAACATCAAATTTGGTCCAATTTTTGTCACTTTAATTCATGTTACGATTAATATCCATTCTCTGAGGTGGAACTTTGTTTGACTCAGAAACATCACTATGGCCTCAGAGTGGGCTACCTTTTTTCTAAAGAAATGAAAAAAAAGAAAAAAAGAAGGAAAAAGGAAAGAAACTGAATGTGCTTTGTGTGACTGTTGCTTTACTACCTTCAGCTAGAAGACATTAATTGACATTTATTGTATTTACCCATGAGGTAACAACTTAAGCAATCACGATGGCCATGCTGAGGACAATGCAAACAAGGATTTTAAAATTTATATTTTCCTTATAATCTCAAGATTGGCTAAATCCATCAAGTGTGTTATCAGCGTCAGAACGTTCCTCGTCAACATTCAAATCCCAGATAGAAATGCGAAAAAATTGGCTAAATTGTTGTCCAAAAATATTTGTTTAGTAATTGTTCTCATTGCCAAGCCAACCTTCCTGTTTTAAGTTAGTCATTACCTCCAGATCCCAAGCAGACAGCTGATATTTTTCTGGATGGGCATCAATATCGGGGATGTCTTCAAAAGCCTTGTCAGTATTCTCAATGTTTGGGTCTGTGTACTTATAGTTATTTGATGATGCAAACTTTCTTGGAATAAACCATTTTCCCCACTTGTGTGATCCACCAACATATTTCAGACATGATGCTTTA
>Ga0126338_10003925_pt1 | contig 10512 bp, 7 predicted proteins | sample OrbCmetagenome_2_FD_92529 | JGI IMG/M metagenome (GOLD analysis project Ga0126338, IMG submission 92529) | Coral microbial communities from Petempiche,Puerto Morelos, Mexico - Orbicella C C metagenome | ecosystem: Host-associated > Invertebrates > Cnidaria > Coral | place: Petempiche,Puerto...
CAACAACAACAACAACAACAACAAAAAACAAATAAGGATGTTAAAGATTGGAGAAGATTGAGTGAGAAATTATTACAAATGTCGAATTAATCTATAATTAAGGTCAAAGCTGTATACATTAACAGTGTATGATTTGGAACTACGAATATCACGAACATTTTGTATTCCGATGAAAACAGCTAAGGTATATCAGTTTCTATGTTTTCTCTATAAGAGTTTTTATTGGGTAGATTTTAATTCCGAAAAAAATAAATTTGTCCGTTGCTAGATCCTTTGATTTTCAATGGATGATGCAATTATTGAATTAACACGTTTCATAATTTGCTTTCGCTTCTAATAAACAACAACAACCAACCATTTTATTTTGCCAGATTTCTAAGAAAATAATAAAAAAACAGCACAAAGACAACTAATTTGATTAAGCAAACAAATTACTCAGAATAGTAAGAAAACTAAACAAGCTGAGTAGATAGAAGAAAAAACTTATTTGCTTTACTTCGTAATGGAACGAAAAAGTTTACAATATTTGCAATAAAGTATCATACGGAGAATCGGCGAGAAATTAAAAAGCTGATATCTGGGATGTTTCATTGAGTTATATTAATTACATCGTTGGATGAAGAAGTTGACCTTGAATTTCATGGACAAACGTTAGTTTGAGAAAAGTACGTGCCAAGTTTCACACATGTCAAACACCGACGAAAAACAACAACAGATTAAATTGTTACCACGGCAACGTTAACGGGAAAGCGGATTCTCGCCAACCCAACTTGGACACTGACGGTTTAGAGAAGCTCAAAACACATGGAACCTGGCCCAACAATAACAGTGTTTATTTGGGAGAACGGTTATATATTTGAACACTATCACATTGGGAAATGAAGTCGGCTATCAATTCCTAGGGTAGACATATGAACATGAATTACACAATATACAGAAACGAATAGCTTAATGTTTTTAATTTGGGTTTAGACAATGATTATTCAAAGATGAAGGCATTTATATTAAGTTTTAATTAAATAAATGTTACAAGCGATGGCAGAGTACGTTGAATATTTAAATAACAAGTTCTAATCAATAATAAATCGTGTTTTCACTCGTTTGGTCGTTGCTATTTATTTGTGAACCATAATAGTGGCTTGCCACCTGCACTGAACAGCTCTCTCGAGCCATTCTGTTCATTAACATGCGGCGTTGAGCAATTTCCGTAACACGACTGTAGTAAAATATGTTTCATTCAATGCTTGTGTTTTTGGCGGAATTCTTGAAGCAAAAATGTACATTTTCACCAAGATGTATCCGGCTTGGCTTGTAATCGTCTTCCAAGGTAAGCGTGTTTTTACTGTTAAACTTTGTCCATCAATATTCATTCTTTATTACAAAGCCAAGATAGTGGTTTATTTCACGCACCCTGAAGCAGCAAGCGAAAAATGTCTACTACCAAACATCTTTTCCTTTCTAAGGCTGACTACCTTAACACCAATCAATTCGTCATTGAGAATTTCACTAAACCGTTAGCAAGGAAGGTTGATTAATTTCCATATGCAATAATGACAACGAATTAACATGGTGTAAACCTGTTGTCAAACAGTAGAAAGGTATGTTCATATAGAGAGTAGTAACAGCGCATGTGACTATTCTTTTTAAATATGAAGGGATGGCATTTTCATTTCGCGTCTTATTCATATTTAGCTACGCATCTGTTGTGACGTCACATAGCAGCCATGATGACTAGCCAAATAATTGCTGCTTGATCATCCCAGATGAATACATGATAACCATTTTGAAAACTTCACTTAAGCTTGAAACTTTCAATTGAATGACTGAGCAAAAAATCGCTTGAAAGCCAAACAGACCAATCGATACACAGTAAACCGAACTGAATGCAACAAAAACCCGCTCGGGGCCCAAGTTTTCTGCCTGTTACGAGGAATGAGAACCATAAACAGTGAGAGGGCAGTATGAGCCAGCTAATGAGTTGAGTTTGTACTGCGGAGCCACACGTTATCACTGTGTACTTCCTTCATATCATCGCGACTTTCGATTAATTGGCGATAAATTAACACTTGCTATCCGCGGGCCAAATAAAAAGAATATAAAGAAAGAAAGAATATAAAGATTATTGTTGTTATGTCCCTTTTGTGTGCTTTACAGGAGTGCTATGTTGCTACTGTCAAGAGGGAGACCTAACAAGATATCTTCTGAATACTACACGTTACAGCAACAAGTTTAGACCGGTTTTAGATGATAATGACACCATAGAAGTGAAGCACAGTTTGATTCTTCACCGGATTGTTAAAGTAGTAAGTAAAGCGCTCGAAGTCTCACTCTCAGGAGTAATTTCGCACCAGTCTCCACACGTTTGATTCCTTAGAATGGCCAACAGCACATGACTGACTTACTGGCTGGTTGGCTGATTGGTTAACTGGTTGACCAGCTGACTGACTGTCCGACTAACTGACTGACTGTCCGACTGACTGACTGACTGGTGGTTTGATGTGATGTCGTAATATTTTTGCTTTTGCTAATCAATATTATTTTTATTTTATCTCTGTTCCTTAGGATGAAAAACATCTGAAGATCGATTTAGATGTAAGAATTAAAATGGTAAGTTTTTTAACGTGTGTAGACGCTGTTTATTCGAAGCCATATGAACGTTTTCTCTTTCGTTTAATATGTTATTATAATATGTATTATAATATGGATGTTATTATAAGAGGACAAATTAATTAACGATAAATGCGATTGATTTTCTTTTTTGGCTTTTTGCTGATCGCAGTAAATACATGATCAATTTATCTCATGTGTGTAACCATTGGCTTAATTTGCTCTGATTGGAAAGTGTTTTTATATCATAATATAATTTACCAGACATTACTAATCATTTACAATGTCTTGTGGGATATTTAATATTTCAGTTCACTGTTTTTTTTTATTTAGCATTGGAGAGATATGCATCTGAGATGGACTCCTTCAAAATATGGCGAAATAAGACAGATTAACATAGATGATATTGATATATGGACACCGCGTATCATTTTATACAACAAGTAAGTTGAGTTTGATTGGGTGCACATGACAACCCATAGGCTGATGATGGTGTTTCTTTTTGTCTTTTTCTTTCATCTATTAAACGTTTCAGCTACTGAGTAGCTTAGAGTAGCCAGACCCCACTCACTGTAAATAATCTGCATCGCACAGGTTATGACTACAGGCTTGATTTGGGTTCGAGATCTTGTTCCAATTTCCTTGTGACAAATTCTTTTGTTATTTTTCTCTTGGAAAAATTAGCATGTATAATAGCTACTCTTAAATTCGAGAAAAAAATAAAGTTTATGTATGTGTATGTATGTAGGGTAGTGTGCCGATCTTGTGACTGAGATCACGCACTTGCTGTTGATCCTTGAAACGTAGACTGACTCTTAGGACGCCGCTGTCTTCGCTTGAATTTCTTTTACACCCACTTAACTTGTTCTGTATCTATTCAAGCTGACGCAAGTGAAGTAGAAGTTTTATGCACCGCATTAACGGTAGAAATTAAAATATGGCTTGAGGTATCAACTGAATAACTTAAGTGAATACGGTACTTATCTATATATCAATAGCAACTTTTTGCACTCGTTTATTTTGACACCAGGAGAAACCGGAATTTTCCAACCAATCTTGCATGGTCAAACCCAATAAAGACTTTAGATTTAGTTTTTCTTCTTTAGTGCCGACTTTGATGATTCGGACACAAATCCTTTCAAAGCTACCGTGACATATGATGGGAATGTTACGTGGGTTGTTCCCATGACTACTATGAGCTCCTGTCAAATAAGCGTGGAGAACTTTCCGTTTGATGAACAGGTTAGTGACTTGACGTCATATACACTAGTCAACAAATCAAGGATTGCCAACCTCAATGACTGAATGACAGGCAGACAGATAGACAGACACACTAACTGACTGACGGACGGACGGACTGACTGTCTAAATGACCGACTGACTAACTGATTGACCGACTGACTGACTGACTGACTGACCGGCTGGCTGACTGACTGGCTGGCTGGCTGCCTGACTGACTGACTGATCAATTGATTGATTGACTGACTGACAAGACAGCTTCTTCGACTAAACTAATTTTAAAATACTAAGAAGCAGTAAGAAGCATTGACGGTTAAATCAAATCTCTTTTTCAGATGTGCAAATTAACATTCGGATCATGGAACTACGACATTACCAAGCTAAACATTAACGCAGCTAGTGACACTGTCTCCACTCAGCAATACCTTGCTAACGGAGAATGGCAGCTGATCAATGCTCGATCTGAACAAAGCCTCATGTCGCATTTCTGTTGCAAAGCGATGGTGTCTGGAGTGTCGTATGTTCTTCACATCAGGCGGCTGTCTCAATTTTACGTCACGAATTTCATCACACCGTGCGCACTGATCGCTGTGTTGACTCTTCTAGTATTTCTAATGCCTGAAGGTTAGGGATGTTTCCTCATATCCACTGCCTGCATCAGCTCCTAAATAGTGTGCGCCACCTTTCTGATAAGTCAGTATTCAGCCATACAACCAGTAAGCCAATCAGCTAACCAGTCAGTGAGACAGTAAATCAGTGAGTCAGTCAGTCAGAGACAGAAATCAGTCAGTCAGACAGTCAATCATTCAGTCAGTATGCCAGTCAGACAGTCAGACAGTCGACCAGTAAGCTAATCAGCCAACCAGTCAGTCAGTCCGTTCGTCAGGCGGTCTGTTAGGCAGTGCGTCCGTTCGTCCGTCAGTCAGTCAGTCAAGCTAACTTGCTAGTCGGTCGTATAGGCGCTCTTTTGGTATTTTGGGAGCAAAGGTTTGTAACGATGTCATTCAATTTCAATTTCAGATACTGGCGAGCGGATGGCAGTCGGAGTAACAATTCTGCTCTCTCTTGCGGTATTTTTCTTAATGGTGGAGGAAAAAATGCCAGTTTCTGAGAACCTTCCACTGATTGGTAAATACTACTGCTCCACAATAATAGAGGTGTCCCTGTCACTTGCTGCAATGTGTTACGTGCTGCGATTTGTCCACAACCGGCCATGCGCATTGCCAGTCTGGAAACGGGTGAGTAAAGAAAACAGATAATATACCAGTAATGGACAAGCATGCAATTCAAAATAACTACCAGTACTCCTCGACGGTTCACTCTTGGTATTCTTTTTCAGAAATACATACTGGGCTACTTGGCGCGAATTGTTTTCTACAAAACCGGACAAGAAAAGGCCGAACAAGAAACGACGTCACACAAAAAAGCACAGTCGAACCCTCGGAATGAAGAAAACGAGAAGGTTGCACGGAGAGCAGTGAACAAGTGGAGAAAACGTAAGATGCTAATCACTGTTTGTACAATCACTTTAGCATGACGGGGAATGATTGAAAGTCTCTTAATGGCGTATACCTTGCGTCCAGTTAAATTTCGGCAAATCGTCCCTGTGATAGATGACTTTTATCATCACCAGTTACTTACCGTCCCCAATGTAATCTATAGAACTGTAATTGTTTACTTTATTTGACAGCGTTGCAAGAAAAGAAGTCTGAACTCCCTGTAGCCGAGTCCCGCGCGGTCAAGATCCTAGCTGACAACGTCAAAGAACAAGATAAGACGGATGAACTTAGAGAGGAATGGGTACTAGCTGCGAATGTCCTCAACAGATTCTTTATTTGGCTGTTTCTCATCTCAGTCGTTATTACTCTTATCGCTGTGTTTGCAGTGGACACAAGATTTGGAACTTAAACCTGAGTAATTTATCAATTTATTGATTATTTGTAATTTTTTTACTTATATATCTAGATACAGTCTGGATAGATTCAGTACAGGGGAGGGGAGGAAAGGGGATATTACCCAGATTTTCACGTGCTGAAAGAAGACTTCCGCTCGGGTTGTCGATACATAAATCACCAACAACAGTTCTTTTCAGAACTTCCCTCGGCCAGGTGACCACACTAAACGAACCAGAACATGTATATATCAGCACTCCAGGAACCAAACAGTTCTATATGTTCTGTTGAGTCCAACCATTTTATTGACATTCAGACAAGAATGATAAATATAACTGTGCATAAAATCTCGATATACAAATGTTAAAAACAAATAAATATACTTGTTAAATATATCTACAACATATATCTCCTTTTGTCTTGGCAGGCAACACTCTTCCTCCAGTGTTTTCCAGTCTGAAAGTAATACTCTAGATTTGAAACAAATTTACTTTGTGTAATGGATTGAAAAGATACAACACCTATTTTCTGTTTGATACAGAACTTTACGAATACTCATCGGTTTAGCGGTCTATCTATTTCGAGCCAGGAAAAGACTTCTTTGTGAACAGTTCTAATCATTGTGAGAATTTTCACGATAATTTTGACAAGACTTAATGAACTTCGTGAGTCTATATCTTTCTTCAAAAGTGATAAAATAAGTAACAACAAGAATCTAAACTAAGTCTTCATTTATATTTCCTTTTCTAACGCTCTGTCAAAGCGTTATTTGTGCGACGGGAGAATTAACTAAAGCCATGTGTCATACCTGAAAGAAAACCGAACAGAAATATATTAAATGAATAAACTGTAGTTAAAATTATACTTCATAGCACCTTCATTATTACAGTTCTCAAACGTAATCAAATCGACAAGTGACGACACTTTTCTTGTGATAACGTGTATCAATCGACTGCGTGACTTCCACAGGAAACTATTAACATTCAGTCAAAAGATGGATCAGTTTGTTACGTAAAAAAATCAAGTGAGCCAAAAAGAGTTTCCAGGGTCCTTAAGTGAGGAGTGTTTTCTTATATTTCAAGGAATTTCTTCGCTTGTTATCTACGATCAAAACTCTGCTACTTGAGCTCAGCAACAACAGCTCGCAGTGTTCACCCCCTCTACTACCCCCCTGCGTCAATGATCCTAGCATACAAAACTACTTACACCTCCACCCCAGTGACGGGATCTCGTTTCCTCACTACACTGCCACTTCTCAGAACTGGCCGCCGGCTCGCTCTTTTCAAAGAAATGGCCACGACGAGATCGATATTTTCCTGAGTGCAGCAATAACAGCAAAGACACAATATTATTAGATCTCATACCTTCACTCTCAAGCTCGATAAATTATCAATTCTCCTAACTTGTTACCATGGATATTCCTCAGTGTTAGTTCTGAGAACTTGATTTGGCATCAAGATAATGTCCCTTGGTTGATTATTCTGCGTACTCTCATAAGTTACCTTCTTGACAATGCACTGGTATTGTAAGGTCAAATTAGTTATCGATCACTCAGTCCAAACCGAGATCCAACGAGAATAGGAAGATGACAGTTCCTTTGTCGCGTATAAAAGTCCGTTAAATTTAAATGCATTTGCCCCTCTAAAAATTATTTTCCAATGGCTATTTATGCAAAGTATATTACATACAAACTTACTGAGTTTCTGTTCATGGCCTTGTTTAACTCCTCGTGAGCTTCTTGCACACTTACTCCAAGGAGACTGGTGCCCTCCACATTTAGCAACTGATCTCCAGGACATACTCCGCCTAAAAGAAGGAGCTCATGAACAGAAAACTGGGGAAGAATAGTCCATGTACTCAATTGGGCACTAGTAAGTCATGAAGTTTAAACGTGATTGGATCAGCGAGGGAAACAGAAACATACCGTGTACAGCCACACAGCCATGTTCTTGAACACCTGTCACGTAAATTCCGCCATCGCGTTCCTCCAACTCTAGCCCTAACTCTGACACCTGCAGTTTAAAACCAAGAAAGAAGAAAATGTCAAGACATAAAATGTAGAAAACTCACTTAGCCGACATTCTCACTAGCAAAAAGGCTTGGGACTACGCTCGAGTGACTGGTCACGATTCATTTCAGGTAGGGTGGCATAGGCTTGGCGGATATAAGTACTATTGAACCCTTAAAACCGCAGCCGCGGCATTGTTCCAAGTACAATAAACAGGATTTTATTAGAGATCTCGAAAGATAAATACACCGGTCAGAGGCATTAACATTTCACAAAGGTCAGCTATTATTTACCTTTTCAATTGACAAAAAGTGAGCTTCTCTCCCCTCAAGCACGTCATCTTCAAACTATAACAAAAGAAAATTCAAGCGGGAAATGATCATCATAGTATTAAACAATTCACTTGCTGTTGTTTCTGGTTGTTAACCGAGTTCTGTACTCTGAGTGAACAAAGTAACACAATCCGACTTAGTTTCTGGAATCCTCTTAATTCATTAATAATTCATCGAGTTTCGACAACGGAAATCATGACGGTCTTAATTAGCATAGGTTTTGACAATTTTGTTTCTCTGTTGTCTCCCTAGTTTTAGTTTCGATTGAGAAGATATATCAAACACTAAAGACAGTGTTTGACCACATTTCCAAACACCTTGAGGTTCGTCAGAAATCAAAATACTCCACTGCGCATCGTATTTTCAACTCCCTTCTCGATGTTTTGAAATGTGGTCAAAAACGGTCTTTCGTGTTTGATATGTTACCGCTGGGTTACTTTTAGCCTGCGAGCAGGTTGTAATGCGCTCCAGCACGAGCAAAGGTGACGCAGCGAGAGGCGAGTCGACGAGCAAAGTGAGCCGGTGAAAATCAGAGCTCTTATTTTCACCGGCTCATCTCTGAGGGTTTGACCTTTGATTGTGGCGCAGTGCCTGAGCCTGCTTGTAGGCTATGTTACTAAGTTAGGCTCATTATCCTTTACAGTGTGACATGTGGTGTGAGTCCCCGGTCAGTGAACTTTCTTGTACGTTTATGTAAGGAACATTGTGTACCCTGCCTTTCGGTTGACTTCATATAATACCTGTACATTGCTGGGATGCAAAGACGCGGGATGCACATCACTGACCACAGTTTCTTCATGGTAGTTTTTACTGGTTCCTGCAACAACAACTTGTACACTGAAATAGAGAAAAAAGAGGGCCAAACTTGAAACATTTTATACCATCCTTTTTCAGAGGGTCTATTTCAAGGTGACCTGGTACTGAACTAAAAAACAGTGCTATTAATCAGTGTCAAGTTTGCGGGTTTACATAAGTTCTTACAATGTCTGATTACAACCACAATGCCTTTTTGCGTTTCATTCTTAGCTTATGATGCAGTTAGTTTTAGGAGGGTAAAGGAGAATTCAGGGAATAATCTTCATTCATTGTTTGTTATTTTTAATGGTAGCTGCCGGTTTCGCCTCATAGCAAGTTCGTCCCCACCGAGTTCGCTCCCACATTGACTCAATTTGATCAAGTTCGCCCCCAACCAGATCGAATTGAATTCTTGGATGATAACTTAAAAATAAGGTCGCTTTCTGAGAGTGAACAGTTCTGTTAACTCACACTAAAAGTACTATAATTAATAATCCTCTCAGAATTCAGGAAACTACAAACATGAAACCAGTAGCAAGACCAAGAAGATAAGCCGCAGTTTGCGACTCACTGATGAAAAGACATCTCAGCTCTCATTCAACTGAATCCTTCAAGATGCATTCAAATTTACACTGAACTGAAATGAAACCGTGACCAGAGAACTTACGTTTCTGAAAACGCTGCTCGTTTGTGACTGTTGGGTGTAAGCTCTGAGCACTGGGATTTGTTGGACGGCTGACTGACTTCTGCATTTTCTACTTCCCTTCCTGAGCAGAAAATCACAGGAAATTAACGAGAAAGAGTTTTAAAACAACTTAACTGCATGTTGATTATTATTTTGTGTACTATCTTAGTCCACAGTTGGGACTTATTAACGAGCAAATGATAAAGATCTCTCACGAGACTCGCATTTTATAAATTGTCCATATTGTAATCTACATTAACGTGGAGTAATAAGGGAAAGATTATCTTTCAACTTGTCGCTCGACAACGTTGAAAGCGTCATAGCGTGTATTACTAGTCAAGTTGTTAATCGTGGCATCACGTTGCACAAAGTTCACACTGCCGCAACTTGCCACATAGCTGGTAGTTAAATACGAGCAAAGATGTTTGTCAAGTTTCAATGCAACAGTGCTGCAAGACAAGTCTGATACAACAGGTTTAACTGTACCTTCAGTTGCTCCCTTAGATTTCTCATGCCCCTGATCATCCTCTTCACGTTTTGATTGCAGCAGCTGCTTGAAGTGCATCTGTTCTTTGGCTTTATCTAATCTTTCTTTTTCTTCCGCTTTTCGAGTTAGCAGCTGAGTTTTAATGGCAAATTCTGGTAGTTTGTCCTTCTGCTGTTTAGCAATTTCCTCCATGATAAACTGTTCTGCTTCCTGTTGCAAAAAATGTAATGCTTGCTTGAACAAAAGCAATGTATTACACCACTGGCGAAAGACGGGCCCCTACTTAATGCTCCAAATGTAATACAAATTACCAGTTACCTTGTCATGCCGGAGAACAAGTTGTAATTCCTTGAAAGACTTCAGCAAGTATATCGCCTATATCAAAAAGAGAAAAGAAAAGAGGTTTGAACTGAACAAACTTAGGTGGGGTGTGTTTGTCAGGTGATGGGTTGGGGGTGGGTTTGCCC
>Ga0126338_10003926_pt1 | contig 10511 bp, 5 predicted proteins | sample OrbCmetagenome_2_FD_92529 | JGI IMG/M metagenome (GOLD analysis project Ga0126338, IMG submission 92529) | Coral microbial communities from Petempiche,Puerto Morelos, Mexico - Orbicella C C metagenome | ecosystem: Host-associated > Invertebrates > Cnidaria > Coral | place: Petempiche,Puerto...
GTGGCATACATCTGGTTTCAAGTCTAATTGTCCACATACCAGCGGCTTATACTGTGGGGAACTTAGCTTACGTGGAGCCCAGAAGCACATATGAGAATATAAGTGGCCCTCACAAGTTGTACCGAGCACGTTAACCACTGGCTTGCCTTTGCCCAACTTTGAAGACATGTTCTTCCATTCTGGCAATCGACAAAGAAATCTGATGGTGACACAAGCTGTAAAAACATTCTAGATATCATTAATATCCAAAAGAATCGGACAGGATGAAGAGCCCGTTCACAGGCAGTTATAGCAAAAACACCACTAAGTATGATTTTAAAATAGCAAAATTTTGATGAATACGGAATTCTAGGCAATGGCAAATATACAGTGTAATAACTGGACTTGAGCTTAGTACCATTGCCCTACTTCCTTGGATATCAAAGGGAAAAAATATCTTGGTCCGTATGATTTGATTTATTTATCAATTAAACGATCCCTTGGTGAATCAGAGTATATGATAGGAATTGCTTCAAAACTGCACTTTATTTAGTACTCTTTATTGTAATATTACTGTGCGACCCTGCTGACACAATTCAACATAAAAGAGCTCAAGATTTTACCAGCGCCAGATAAACGGATTGACGCAAGCTGCCATTCCATCTCGTTCCACATACACCAGCTAGTCTTAAACTTTAAGATACTCACTTAATCAACTTGGTCTGATCAGCTGTAAAACAGGAACATTTAAGCCTCACTGCACTTTGCTCTAAAGCCCAACTTTTTACCACCTGGCCTTTTTCCCGTCTGTCTCTTTCGTGTATATATATATCAGTGAATTACTAATTATATTGAATATAGTATAGTTATACAGTGAAGCCTGTATTAAGCCGACCCCATATTAAGCGGACACCCTCTATTAAGTGGACACCAGCTGAAGTCCCATAATTTTCTTTCCACATTTACTGTAAAATAAACTTGTATTCAGCGGACACCAACATTAAGCCATTTTGTTGCACAAAACCTGCAGTAAGCGGACACTCCAAGGGCATTTTACCTCTAAAGGCTCAACTCAGACTCCTTTAACATTGTTCAGCGATGTCGTTTTAAAGCTAAGTGATTATTTCAGATTGATGCACTGACCGACTGAACATTGTGCATATGAGCAGTCTGTGATCTCACACTGTGTTACATTGTGTTTACAAAAGGGTTAATAATTAACTATTACTGCACAACATATTAGAACCTGTTTTGAGCGGACACACTGTATTAAGCGGACACTAATGAGGGTGCCAAGGGTGTCCGCTTAATACAGGTTTCACTGTAGAATTTTGTCTAGTTTTGTTACTTCTGACCAGGGAGCGTTTCATGAATCGCACAGCTCAATTGTTCTATCCATAAATTAAATTAGATGTGCTGTTGTAGCCGGGAAATTATTCTTAGGATTGCTTTAATTGATAATGTGATGATAATACTCAGAATTGCCAGTTATACAAAAATATTTAGAAGTGGAATTTCTTCCTTGTAACAGTATCGTATTCAGGTAAAGACTTTGACCATACAGCTTACTTTGAATTCTTCGGCTACCTACTGAAAAACTGTACATGACATCAATTTATAACATAATAATATAATATATCACTGTACAAAAGGAAACTCCCGAAAGCAAAATGCAACGACTCTATCTCTTCACTTTGTCCACGTCTTATAACTGATGCAGGTGCGTTGACTCCAACAGACAGAGAGTTTTGGTCTCAAATCTTAGAAAATTGTCCCCAGGCTTCATCAGTTGATGATTTTTAGCCCATAGATCTTGTCAAATCTGAAAATAAACCATTGCAAGATGGTTAAAATAGGATTTCCTCCCCGTTCCAATCTCAGAAAATTATTCGCTTCTCGGAACAGAAATTGCCGCTGACAAATATCCGAATATAATTTTATAGTCATTTGTCAGTTAAAGTCTTTTAAAGTCTATCTGATCATGCTCTATCCATTTTGAAAATACATCCGGGTCCTTTCTATAACTGAAATAACGTAGTTGATACTTTAATGATTACCCTCAGTAATGTAATTTAATCTTAACCTTGGCAAATATATCCGGGAATACAAACACAAAATCCCTGAACGCAGTGATGATGAACAGGACAAACCCCACACTCTGTCTCTTTATCAGCTGAAACATGATAGCAATCAAAACCAAGTCAATATGGGCAAATTACTAGACTAGAGGGTATACTCAATATTTCACAGTTAGATGATTCGCTCTCGATTTTTATCGCGAATAGTTGATGAAGGCGCAGCCCGAACCTACTATCACGCGTCTAAACCGAGAGCGAATAATCTAATTGTTTTAGTTTAAATCGTTCAAAACTTAATCTTAATCCTCTTCACAGTTGAAAACGCAAAGAAGTAGCAGCCATTTTGTTAACAACAACACTCTGCAGCTACTACAATACTCACTAACTACAACACAATAGATATTGGGTAGCTTGCCACTAAGAGAACGGCAATCGTAATGGACTGGTAGTAGATTTACACTGCTGATAGAGAGTTTTGACTGCTCATACTACAAAAGAATAAAGAGGTCCTACAATAGGCTAGGTTTCTAGGAAGCACACAACGGATCTATTCCTTAGAAAATTTGTTCCCCATCCGATATCCTGCTGGTCAGTCAAACGGCGGAGTTTGGGTATGACATTCGGGTTTTATTTGCTAGCCCCGAGCTTCCCAACGAAGGTGTAGATTCGGCCTCGAAGCCACAGCGCATCTTAACCCTCCCCCAACTGAAGGTGCCGTTATGGCTCTAGAAGCACGCCCCTAAGTGTGTTCAACGTATATAACTTTGGTTCACTCGATGTGTCTGCTGGGAAACACTGAGTTGAGATATTTCCGCTGGGAAAAGGGAAAAGTATCACCCATAAATATAATAAAAACCATCAGATGAATGTAATACCAACCATTTATGGTTAAGCCGTATTACATTTACGGTTGTTCGGTTTATTACATTTATGGTCAAATTTTATTACATTTTAGGGTTGGTGGATTTATTACATTTGTGGTTAAAAGTTGTTACATTTATGGTCAGTGTTACAATTATGGTCAATTTTTATTACATTTATGATTGGTATTGTATTACATTTATGGTTGTTCAGGTTATTACCATTTATGGTCAAATTTTATTTCACTTATGGTTAGTGGTTTTATTACATTTGCGGCTAAAAGTTATTACAATTACGGTCAGTATAACAGTTATGGTCAATTCTTATTACATTTATGGTTGGTATTACATTCATGGTTTTTATTACATTTATGAGTGATACAGCTGTCAGCAGCTAGAAAACAGTACAGAAAGTTTTTGTCGGGTTATTTCGTGGCGATGAAGGTGCAAGACGAGTTCTGACAATTCAGCTCTTTGTGTACCCCTGTAACGTGTACGGGTTGATATTAATACAACCAGAAAAACTACGATACAAAACTTTCTGATACGATACAAAACTTACCTTTCTCGCAAACATATCCAGTACCAATATAGCCTTTCATACAGCGACAACGTCCATAAATACATTCCGCATTGATGTGGCAATTGGCACACTTGTCAACTATATATAAGGGGAACGTTAATCCAATCATGTTTCTTGATTCTCGCACACACCCCTCAGTCGGCCCCCCACGGGGCGGGGCACTGCCATATATGGGCTATATAGGTATGTGCCGCTGTGAAGGGTATGGTTTTCAAGCAGTTTACTCTAGGATAGGGTATATAAATCAGAGCGTTTGGGTCTAAAATAGGGTATAATTTTTCACAAAACTGACTAGTTGGTTGAAGATTTTGTCTAGACTAAGGGAACCAGGAACTGCCAGTCAAAAATATAAAAACTCAAATCGGCAAATTTACGCAAATCAGCCTCAACAGTGTCGATAGATGGGGGAATTTGGGGAGTTTACTCTAGTATAGGGTAGTAAAATTCAGCTGAACTAGCTCTGGTATAGGCTAAGGATTCCAGGGTCCAAGCGGCACATCACCACCCAGAAATTCCCAAAGCAGCCTCCCCCGGGGGGTCGGCCCAAGCTACTGTTATAAACTGAATTACTGGTTAGGAAACTGTCGTAGCTCTGTAGAAATCTGTAACTCGTGCGTGAATTAGACAATATTTGAGTTCGTATTAGAAGTAATATTACGTCTAAAATACATTGCTTCCATACAATCAGTAAAACCATATGGTAAAAGTCGTTAAACATAGTCGTAAAACTCAGTTATTCATTATCCAGACTGAGAATTTTGCAATGGCATACAAATTTGTGATTGGGAGAAGTGATAAGTTTCTTTAATAGCTATGTAAATCTAAACGTATGAAAGACTTATGAAAGGCGACTTATTAATGTGATAGTTTTTTTTTTTTCTCCTTTCATTTGAAATTTGGGTAGGTCATTTCGGTGAGAAATGGTTTATTGTCGAAGTTTCCTTTTTAGATAATTTTAAAGTACAGTTGAACCTCGCTATTTCGAACTCTCAGGGGAAACGAGAAATAGTTCGAAATAACGAGGGTTCGAAATAAAACTGAAAGGCAAATCCAAGGGAAATGGTTTTGAGTCCAAAATAACGGGAAATTCGAAATAACCGAGTTCGAATTAGCGGGGTCCAACTGTGACTTGTTAATTACCTCCGCAGTGTGGTCCAGTGTACTGAGGCGTACAGATACAGTCGTACCCATGAGGCTGCTCTACGCACGTGCCTCCATGCTCACACTTCTGGTACAGACAGTATCCTCCAGTAATAACTCCTGGCGTCACTTTGGCTGAAAAAGAAAGTATTAAGCTAAAAAAGACGGGAGAGCCTTTGTCAAAAGGCATACTTGAAGAGAAGAAGAGTTATGTGGAAAAAGATGCCAAGATCTTTTAATGAAATGATTATTTTTTTTATTTAATTTCATTTTGCCGCTCAAAGTTCAGATGTAGTTTGGCTCTTTCCAATTTTCATTATTTCACCGGTGTAAAGAGACTCTTAATGAAATAGCTCCCGAGAAAGAAGAATCATGTCAATTTCGGGAATTCATTTTGACGGGACAACAAATGTTACGAGTTAACAAAGCAAACGTAAGATTGCGTTTCCACGGGAAAATTTATTAAACCTGAATCCTTAGTTTGCAATAGTAGCACAAAATACGGTGGAGACTTGTTGGAGATTAGACGCGGCCCAGCTATAAAATCAACTTCTTATTACGCTTAAACCCGTTTGCTGTGGGTGTTGAAATAAACATGAGAAGAGTATAAGCCTATAGTCATGTTATAGACATTAACACACCTGAACAGTCTGGACCTGTATATCCGGGGGGACAGGTACACGTGTACTGTCGCGTAGCAGTGTCCACACAAGTGGCGCCATTTTTACAAGGTTTCTCACAGGTGCATGATGTGCCTAAAATCCGTGACGACAGAATATAAATGCTGTTATTAATCATCATCATCACCATCATTGCCCTTTGTGCCATCTGCTGTTCTTATATTTGCACATAATTCTTTAATGAGCACAATTAATTTTTTATCGATCGTACTGAGAAAAAGAACATAGGGGAATAGAAAAAATTTGAGCTTTTTGCATAGGTTTTACTTAATTCCATCTGCATGGAATCTAACAATTAAGAAATAGAAAACATGTACCGTGTTTCTATCGAGTTATAGAAATACGAGTGGAAGATCGGGTGAACGAGAAATGCTGTGGGAATACGTGCCGCAGGCGAGTGTTTCCACAGCTTTTTCGAGTTCTCCCAAACTTTCGATTCACGAGTGTTTCTATAGCTCGATAGAAACACGGAAAACATGTTTGCTATTTCTTTTAGAAAACACCGCGACGAAAGAAAGGAAAACAACTTGTTAACTTTGATTATCAAATTGTAAATTCTCTTTGCTCGCGCCATCATTACGTCAACAGCGCGTGCTAGTTCTGTGTTTCCATCGAGTTATAGAAACACGATTTTTAACCAATCAGCGTGCGTATTTTGTCAGGACTGTTTTCTAATAGGTTATATAATGTCATTAAAAACCATAACTACATGCCTACAGCAGCATATCTTTGGTATCCATGTACTTGTATTTCTTTGTTTCTCTGAGACCACAAGTTCAGTTATGTATTTGTGATTCGTTGCTCGATTGATTGGTTGGTTTATTTAGAAAATGAGGTCGATTTCAGTACATTTCAGATATGCCTAAATTAAATATTAAAACAACTTTCTCTAGCGCACTTGCTGCTATATGAAAGTAGTGTTTTCTCGTTGTAAAGACATACATGAGGACATGAAAACTGATGATCAACATATACTTACATTCACATCGACTTCCATAGTATGGTGGTGGACAGTCGACACAGCTGAATGAAAAACCCGAGTCAACAATGCACGTGCCGTGCACACACGGCTTACTGGCGCATGGATTAGCCGCTACAATCAGTAGGCAAAAATGTGGTATTAGGCTTGATATCTCTTAGTAGTAAAGTGAATAATTCAGAATTTATTGACCAGTACATAGGATATTCAGCTGATCAATTTAACTTCTCGGTTACACTTCGCTACTGTATCCATTGGTTTTCAGTGTTCCCAACTCATACACCTGAGTGAAGTGAAATACACCGAAATGTCGCAATAGCCCTTATGAAGTCTACGAACGAAGCAAACTTGTACAATGTAAATCAACATCAAGACTTCTCAACTTGTCAGTCTCGATGCAATAGACTTGGACAGCAGGGACACTTAATTGCTATACACTTCTGTAACCCGGAACATATGAACTTCTGATTTTCGTTTGCAAAATAGAATTCGACCTCTAAAACAGGTAATTTTGAAACATGAACATCTTAGGTTAAAAGGAACATACCACCAACCACACAGCCTCTATCTGTCAAAGTGACCTCGCCAGCATCGGGAATAGTTGGACACATGCATTCTCCAATTTTGTCACAAATAGCGTCTACAGCAAATTTTCCATCTGATCGTGGTTTGGCCTTCGGGCAGTTGCAATCTGTAAACGGAATTATGAAGAGAAGAAAGTGCAATATTTGGAATCCACTACTTAACCGAGCACCGTACGCTGTAGCACTCCAAAGGTTTTCTGGAATATGGACGCGCCGGTCGACCCAGAGCTAGATAAGATGTTTTGTTCACGTGTTTTATTTGCTTATGCATTACAGCAAAAGCCTCTTGGGTAAAATGCTTACAAGTAAACAAAGCTGTGAATAATCTAAAGCGCACTAAAACAGGACATATGAACCACAAGAATAATACTCATAGCAATAGAACAAACTCAGCCGTAGACATGATTTTCCCACATAAACGGAAACTACAAAGGCAAAATGTTGAGTTGGTGAAGTTGCCCGCAAATTTATGAGTCAACATGCAGGCGTTTCTGGCGATCAGTTTTTGGAGATTCGCGACATTAAAATACAAATGGTGGATAATCCTTGATTCACCTGAACAATCTTTTCCAGTGAACCTTCCTAAACAGTCTTCACAAATGTAGTCATTTTTGTCCTGTAAAAACTTGCATTTTCCGCCATTTTGGCAAGGATTTGGATCACATAAATTAGGAAGGGTACCTACGGGAGCAATAAGAAATGTAATAGTATTTAACACCCGCAGAATCCACACTGTTTGTGTAAAATTAAGCTGAAGAAAACAAACTGGCAACCCATGGCAATTGTATAATATTTCGAATTATTCTCGCATTTTGATTGGTTCTTACTTATGAGATCTATTGGAGGACAGATGCATGATGACATCATTAACTATTTTTTTGTTTGTTTATTAAAAAATAGATTGCATGTCGCCGCCCGTCTGTTCAGTGATAGATCACAGAAGCGTCAAAACGTGTGAAGAACAACGATAACCCAGTGTCACTGATGTCCTTATCACATTTTGACATCTTCTGTGATCTATTACTGAAAAGACGCACGGCAACAAGGAAGGATGACACAACAGAGAGTGCGCTTCACCGAATGAATTTTTAAAAGTTTATTTTACCATTGCAGTCTGGTTGGACGTATGGAGGTTCACATATGCAAGTTCGTTTCTCCCCCTTTGGAATACATTTCCCTCCGTGAAAGCATGGCCATAGTATGCAAGGCTCACAAATATCTGAAGAGATAATCATTAGTCATGGACAGTAAATTAACAATCAGCATAACCCCACACATGCGCCAAAATGATTTATGTACCAAATTTCCCTCGATCATCCCCGAACAGTATATAGGATACTCATGTTGTTAGTAAATCACTATAATTTGATACGGAACGCGTTTAATATTTAAAAAGAAAATCCTAATGGAAAACATCAAATTAGAGATGCTTTCATGGCTTGATGGCAGGATTGGCTATCCAGCAGATGTCTGTAAATGTAATAACGTTTGAATGCGTCATTCAAAGTAGATTGCAAACTCTTTCCTTCAAGACTGATATGGTAACGAAATTCAGCAGACAATTTCTAAATGCGATACTTGTAAAATCAGTGAATTTCTAAGTTCGGGATGTAAACAATGCCGTCAGCAAAGATCGCCATTCTGTACCTTTACAATGCGGTCCACAGTATCCTGGGGCGCAAAGACAATCATAAATGCCGTCCAAGCTTTCGGTGCATGTACCTTGATTCAGACAAGGATTGGGATGACAATGGCCAGCCTTCACTGTAAAGAACAAGCAAACAAAGAACAACTTTTGATGAGTACGCATCGTTGACTATTCGCTCATAGAAAACTCGGGTACGTAGTCTAATTGTTAAATAGACATCTTGAACTCACAATCTAATTGTTTATTATGAGAAAAATCAGTAAAAAAAAAAGGACTTTGAAGTAAATTTGTAATTATCGATAGATACAACGAGTATCGAAATGTTTCGTTACACTCCGTTTAACTATGACAGAAACCCCCAGGCTTGTGGCAAAATGAAATTTAACAGTATCAGCGATAGCCTACGTATTATTACTTATATCAACAGTACTACTTGTAAGTTAAAAAGAGAAAACTATTTAATTTTGTTTAAATGTACTTACGTTGACAGTTCTTTCCGTTGCCGACGTAGTTTGGCTTGCAAACACAATGGTGGTCAATGCAGTCAGCGTTTTTATGACACAGAGAACAAATATCAACTGAAACGAGATTTTAAAACAACTGTTGAGGTGACTGACGACTTAGCAAACAGCTATGAAACTTGTTTAGCTTCTGATAACTTCAAAAAATAAATTTTGCCCAGTGCCTCTTGATGCTGCACACGGCTGTATGATATACAAATGTATTTGGTCTATTTTGATATATTAAAATCCAGCCTAAAGCCCCGGCCAAACGATCGCAACATGTCACGCAACATATCGCAACATTGTTGGGCGCAACATGTTGCGCGCGTTTGGCCATCCTGTGGCCAAACAGATTTTTTGGCCAAACGGATTGTTGATGTTGCGACATGATGGGACATATTGGGTGTTGTTGGCTCAAATTTGAAAATGGTCAAGTTTTTCACGCAACATTTGTGGATGTTGTATGTTTACTCGTTTGGCCAGGCTCGTGCAACAATGTCGCGCCCGGGCATGCGCACTATTTCGATGTTCAATACCCAACATGTCGCAACACGTTGCAACAGGGTGGCCAAACGCGCGCAACATGTTGCGCCCAACAATGTTGCGAGATGTAGCGTTCAAATGTTGCGATTGATTGGTCTGGGCTTGAAAATGCTGGGCCAACAATGTTGGGATATGTTGAAATGTTGCGATCGTTTGGCCGGGGCTTAACTCAATAGACCTCAGCACGAGGCTCTTGGTAATAAACCCCACAAACTCTGTGGTTATTCCCAGAGCCTCGTACTGAGGTCTTTTATTTTAAGCTGAATTTAAATATATCGAAATTGGTCTATTATACGAACAAAACTTTTCCCTGTCAAATTACATGCAATGAAATATTAAATCATGGTTCACAATATAATAATTGTTGCGTGGGAAACAGATTTTTTACAATAACTGTCTAATTTCTCGCGCGCTGGTTGGCTCATTTTTAACATCAATAAGAGTATGGACGGATAAAATTTTAATTTATGCAAGCTTTCAAGTTCAAATTTCAGCTGTCAAACTGTCAACTTTTTAACCAATGAGGTTTTGCGGACTTTTTAAGTAGCCAATCAAAAAGCGAGAAAAGCTATTGACAATGTTCGCGTCATTTTGAATAAAATTCACTTATCTTTGTTTACGGCAAGTTTACGCGTTTTTTCCCCTCATTTATTCCTGGCATTTGACCAGTTTGGGGTCTTATTATTGTACAAAAACAAATTGACATCATTTTTTTATGCGTCTGTCCTCTTATTGATGATAAATTACGCCATAACATTGTCAAAGTGGCTGTGGAACCACGAGCCGCAGGCATAAAAAACTGACGTCAATTTGTTAAGTTGATAAGTATCTAATTAAATTAATCTTTATGAGGAAGCCTACATCACAAGGGGGTTCACAAAAGGGTCCTATATTAAAATTAATTGATAAATAATAATAGTAATAATAATAATAA
>Ga0126338_10003928_pt1:5000-10511 | contig 10511 bp, 8 predicted proteins | sample OrbCmetagenome_2_FD_92529 | JGI IMG/M metagenome (GOLD analysis project Ga0126338, IMG submission 92529) | Coral microbial communities from Petempiche,Puerto Morelos, Mexico - Orbicella C C metagenome | ecosystem: Host-associated > Invertebrates > Cnidaria > Coral | place...
CAAAGTTATGAATTTATTTGATCGAACAACATCCAATAATACACCTATTTTGATTTTCTTGTTTAGCACGGGGTGATCGGTTAATCTGATTAATGTATGTGTATGTCATCCGTGTAGTACAGATACACGAAAGGAACATTACTGAAGTCACAGAATGGAAATGCCACACTTTTACTGCCAATTCACTGAACAAGCTGTGAGTTCATTTCTCCAGATATCGAAATCAGAAAATCGTTCCTCATAGAGCTTTTAGATTAGTGGTTTTAGCCGGCATCCACTGTCCTTTATATACCCGTGACAATTATATCAGATCCTGCCTCTTCTGAGGAATTAAATGTCATTCATTTGATATCCTGTGGGTGAGATCACAAATATCCGAAAGGTCATTCTAACTCTGGCATTAGGTGCGAGATTTGAACAAGCTCTTGTAAGTTTTCTAACATTCGCATAATTCGTTTCTTTGGATTTACAAAATGGCGATGTACTATGCCGTAGAGTTTCCCTCAGAAGATGCAAAGTCAAAGGGGCCGCACATTGTTCCCGAAAACAAAGTCAAGGTGAAAACGGTCAAACACATGTCCTTTGGACTGTCGTTAACAAGAATGGTGACCTGATGGAGGAATGCTTTGAGGCCACAAACCTCAAGAAAGGTTCTAGGAGACACTGTGGAGAATTCATTGACCGCCTCAAAGAATCAAGACAAAAAGCTGACATTAGTAACAAGGAGGGGCGATGTCACAAAAACCCCTCAAAACTGAACGATTACAAGAATCTGGAGAACCTGAATTCTCCACCCTTGAAAAAGCCAAGAAAGACTCTCTTCGATGAAGCTTGGAATGATTTTTGAACCAATTCAGTAGATGAGTCAGACAAGGATGACATTGAGGAGTTAGATGGAAATGAGGTGGTAGCACGCTGGGAGGAAAAGGTGGCCAAGAAACAAACCAATGGTTTTTCCCGTCAGAATAAGAACAAAGAGAGGGCACAGAGTAGATCAGGTTCAAAGCCTAAGAAAGCTAACAAGCCACTGAGAGCATCTGAAAGCAAGGTTAAGAATTCAGTCAAGAAAGCAAGAGAAGAAACTGTCTACTCCCAGTCATCTGAGATTGGTAAAAGTTTGGCTATGGAGATGAGAGTGGCTCGTCACAGGCTCAAAGGAAGTGAACCTGTGGAGTTCAAAATTTCCTTTTCCCGCCATTCAACGTATGGAATGTTCCGTAAGCAACTGTCCCAAAAGACTGGAATATTGCCAGCCGATTAGCTAATAATTATCATGGGAGAAAAATGGGTCATGGAGGACCGTGAGGTAATTACTGAAGTTTGATACCCTGAAGACTTAGTAGCAGTATGCGAGAAAGGAACCAAATTGGACGGTAAGGACTGACTAAAACTAGGCTGGTAATTAGAAAATGTTAATATGCAGTTTTTTTTCATAATTATATGTTGATCATTGCAGTGTTTTTATCACGGTTGGTTGCAAATCAATCTTGCAGTGTGACCAAACAACTGTCAGTTGGAAAGTATTATGGGTAAAATAACATCACTTAGCAGATTCATTAACAAGAATTTTGAAACACCAATACATACACTGTTTTATCTGTCACGGAGTCACCACATGAAACAAGCACTCACTGTCACTACAGCAGCATCAATGCTCTCCTCTGACAGCTCCAGTCAAACTAAAACTAAGTGCATTACACTGTCACACATTCACCCTGACACACAACAGTTAAGAAGTTACACATTGATTTTCAATTATAGCAGTTTCCAACAGCTGTTTTGCACTGTAGATTGCATACAGTCTTAGCATTCCGAGTGTTGGTTTGTTTTTCCTTTTTAGGGCTGAGTGATGTGGAAAACAACAAATAAACAAATGGTGGGGGAGAAACTCCATTTAATCAGGAGAAAATTGGAGACGAACAAGGTGAGAATTTCCCAGAGCAATATTGACTGAAACAAAAATCTGAAAAATGGTCAAGAAAAGGTATGATCAATACATTTTGATAACTGTTAGGCCGGGCCTTGTGTGCCTTTGTTAAGCATAGAGGTTATCTAGAAATAAGCTCAATCCAGATTATCCAATACGGTAAGAGCATTAATTTGTACAAAGCGGGGGAGACTTAGCTACATTTGGAAGCATGAGAAGCAAGCATGTGGATTATATCCTTTTCCCAGCTTGAAAATAATTCTCAATACTTTTTTTTACCAAATCAGAACTGAGCAAATCATCAGTTTCCAGCCTAATGAAACTTTGTTCAATTCTATAGAAGGGAGTGATGATTACATAAAAGAAATGGACAAGGTCGAGGATAAAGTATTGAAATGGACACAAGCTGCTGAAGAGACAAGTGTGAAGCATAAGTGAAGTCAATGAATTGTTTTTATTAAGAGTATGGGGGTCCATGTTTCCTTGGGACATGTTACTTTGGGAAGAGACTGTTACGATGCAGCCGTTAATTCGCATACCATAAAGTTTGGATAGTAACTACCTCCTGAAAGTAACTACTCCTGAAACTAACTCGTCAAAACTTTGTGGCTTCTAATAAATCCCAAAAATAGCAAGGGTCGCTACTACCGGAACCTTATGGCACTACTCGACTCAAAAGCCAGTGGTCAGTACAGTGTGTCTAAGAGACTAATGTGGAAATAAAACGAGGCGGAAATATTATTCTCTAATTATGTTATCGCTAATTATGCGTTGACAGGTTTCAGGCACACGTTGCGAACTAATGTTAATTTTGTTCACTGCTTGACGTCACACGTAGCATTTCGGCATGTGAGATATCACAGAAAATCTCCTTCGGGTGCATCAGTTCTGCCAGAAAATCACTTTGACCTTTCTATGTTTCTCTCTGTAATGGTCTTCAAATAGCACAAGAAAAATGCATACCAATTTTCATCCGTCATGAAGCCCGAAAACGGAGCAATAATTGGATATAGAAGAAGCATTAACCGTTCATCGAAGAGCAAATACTCTGAGTCATGCTTCAAGCAATGAGGGCTTCCATTGTAACCAGGAGAAATGGTCAACGAAGAGAACGAGAGCAAGAATCTCTCTGCTCTGGTACCGATTTTCCCAGCGCCCGTTTTCCAGTTTTTGGCATGGTTCCCGCAAAATTACTAACATCTGCCGATTTTAGATTGTCATCATGACTAGTCGTAAATGGTAATTACATGATGTCTGTGAATACATCATTTACTGGGGATTATTAACACCCGAACGTATCAAGCTGGGAAATGGTTTTCCGTCTTTTTCCCAGATAAAACAAAATTCTAGTAAAGGGTGAACATTTTAAGTTTGTTTACAAACATCGGTTGACCGATTGGGCTGAAAATCCGTATGAATGTTCTACGATACCTCCCGCTTTCCAGAAGGGTGTTGGGCTTTTCTGAAATTTGCTCCTGCTTTTAAAGTTACGGCCTGCGTTATGGAAGGATGCGTAAACACTTTTCAGTATCAAACTTAAAGAGAGTGTAGGAAAAAATTAAGAAGCAATAAAATCACACACTATTTATCAGGAAACATTTCAATAAATGTTAATTGTGTTGCTCCAATAACCAGCTTACGTGGGGAAACGAACGTAATTTAAAGGCAAGTAGCCTTAAATTTCGCTTTTTCCCTTGATATGTATTGCATGTTTTCTTTTTCAAAAATGTTTAGTTCAATATTGGTTTCTACAAATACATAAAGCTTTCAGGAAATGCATCTATTAGGTTGTCGAGGTTTTCTCTACAAGCGCTAGTATAAACACCGGCTATTTCTAACTATGGTCAACAGGTAAACTGATACCTTATTAAAAGTGGCAAAAAAACAGCAGTTGCTACATCTGGAGTTATTTTAGATTAACATCCCAGTACTTACCTATGTCAAACGATACAAATAAGGAGTTCATGTTGTTTACCTTGTCTTGAAAATGTGTTGGAATAACAATTTATATCTTACATTATCATGACATTACAGAAATCACAAAACCCCCAGATAAAGCCGGAGCTCACAAGGACAAAATGGCACCCGCTAGTAAATCTGAAGGTATGATACACTCTTTGATCTACTATGTTTTTAAAAAGCCCATTAGCTCCCTACACTTGTATCAATTTTTTCGAAAAAACAACAAAAAACTTTTCATCATTGCAGTGTCAGAGCCAAAAAAAAAGAATTAAAATTGTGTCCTGACATGGTATCACTTAACAGCCTTTTCAAATTTACTCTTAGCCACAAAGTGTCCAAAAAAGTCGAGGCGACCTTCCTGCGAAAAATTCCAAACTGCTCCTTACTTTTCGACAGCTGCAAAGCGAATTTGTCCAATAAACAAACAAAAAAGAAACAAACTGACGTTGACATCAAGGAATGTAATGTTCACCCATCGTTCAGTTGATCAATTCTGAATGATCACCACCAAATCCAATCTACCATATTTGTTCACTTATAAGACACACTCGGTTATAAGATGCACCCTAAACTTTTGAAGACGATTGTGACAAGTAAGCAAAATGAAACTTTCACCTAAATACCCTGGTATAAGGCACAACCGGAATTACAGGAAATTTTGTTGACCACGTTCGCGGTACTTACAACAATTTGCTTCCAAAAGTTACTAATTACGGTGCTTTCATTCTTAACAACATAAGTGAAGAAGTCACACTTAACAAACAATAGCAAAAAAGTCACACATGGACAATAGCATAAAGTCTCACTTTTTAATTCACTCAAGTCATCCTTCTCAGGAAACAGTGTTTTAAGTTATGAATACCAATTGATCTGTTTTTACGTTTATAAACAATACTCATCTGACAGATCTTTCATTCATCAGTTGCAAAACTCATCTTAATCTTCGAGCATTCGTTCAGTGTACCGTAAATTTTCAGTAATTATGCTAAGCACTCGTCGTCATTCCCATGATCTAAACTTTAAGTTGAAGATCATAGCAGAAGCGGAAGCCGTGAACAACAATTGTGAAATTGCTTGCGAATACGGCATATCGGAATCAATGGTCCGTAAATGGAGAAACCAACAGCATGTCTTGTTCTCCGGCGAGTTAAAGATGACTGCCAAACGTGCCTCGATGGGTCGCTACTGGCCAAAAGAACCAGAAGTTGATCAGCAGTTGGTTGACTGGTTCAGCAATCAGAGAAGCCAAGGTAAAACTTGTTCACTTAAAATGACATTAATAACTGCACTGTTTACATTACTTCTACAAGTTGTTTATGTTGGCCTTTGACCGTTAATCGCTAATCGCATTGTTTTTCTATTTGCAGGTCTCACAGTAAACAGCACGATGATTCGGCTAAAGGCGAAGGAACTCAGCTCAGATCCAGAGTTCAAGGCGTCCCCTGGGTGGTACATGAAATGGAAATGTCGCCATGCTATTTCCATGAGAAGTAAGACGACTTTGGCTCAGCGCCTTCCAGCCGACATGGAGGACAAGGTAGTGGAATTCCATTGCTTCGTGCTGAGAGCTAGACAACGTTGCAGCCACGAGTCCAGCCAAATCCTGAACATGGATGAAACCC
>Ga0126338_10003929_pt1 | contig 10510 bp, 7 predicted proteins | sample OrbCmetagenome_2_FD_92529 | JGI IMG/M metagenome (GOLD analysis project Ga0126338, IMG submission 92529) | Coral microbial communities from Petempiche,Puerto Morelos, Mexico - Orbicella C C metagenome | ecosystem: Host-associated > Invertebrates > Cnidaria > Coral | place: Petempiche,Puerto...
AAAATATGGCCAATGAAATATAGCTGTTCCCACGGTTAACACCTGAAAGCCAAGAGTTATGTAACAAAAGCATGTCATGTCGCATCCTGACAAAAGAGGCCACTCACGGTCCAGAATCAAAACAACAAACAACTGATTGCGAACAATCTAAAGCAAATCATCTTGTATACATGTGCTTTGTGATGATGTAATTTGTTTTTACCGGGCCAAAAAAATATCACTCTAGTCTGCATTGGGACTGCATTCCCTTTTTTGTCGAATGCAATCAGAGTGAAAAACAAGTTCAAAGAAAACTCCAAAATGTTGAAAATAACAAAAGAAGCCACAAAAGAGAACAAGAAAGACGTTAGCAGATGGACACGAAATGTACAGCACATGGTTTGGCCATGATGTCATTCATTTTCGCCCCTGCTGCAGGGCAGCCAAATCAGTGTCGCAAGATCGTACCAAGGTTAACAGTCCCATGAAACTTGGCTCAAGTCTGCATTAGGACTGCGTTCTATGAATGCAAAAACAATTTATTTCTCAAAGAAAATTACAATAGCCATTTGCATGTCATGTGTAGCAGTTTCAATTGGCTAACAGTGTATACAATTACACAAACATTACTTTGCAATATTTTCAATAATCAAGAACAAAGTTCTGTCACTGAAAAGTTACCAAGAGGTTACTGACTGTCAACTTACATTTTGTATATGTAATAATTCATATCCTCTGTTTATTACTTTTTTTTTTGAAACTTACTTGTCATCTCTCTCCAAGCACTTCACCAGAACTGGGAGAATGCCAGAACTACAAGTTAAGAAAAATATTAACATATTTATTTTTAACGACGCAGCCGAGGAAAGATGTGAGGCTGACAAGATGGCAGCATTATAGAGTTGATATGCAAGGCATTGTAGAGGCACAAAAAAATCTCTACTTCAGGATGTGTCAGGTAAGATAACAAAGAGCTAACACAAGAAACAATAAGAGCATGAGATTTGGTGTATGACGTCATTATGTCATCAGACATGGTAGTGGCAGAGTTGTTTATCCATTCCTCTGGCTGTCCTTAGTTTGCTCGAGGTTCCTAAGCATTTTACAGTGTACATGAGTAAAAACATGAGTTTTATATGCATGTCATTGTGTGGTTTTTTGAACTGTGTACAGTTTAGTAGAGTGTTCTTTGGAGTTTACATTTGAACCAGCGCATTCTATTCAAATCGAATGAATGAGTTCAAAAGTGAACCAGTGCATTGATGTTAGCCAGTGTGCCAGATGTTGAGTCAGACAAAGTATTTGGGACACTTAAACATGATCATGTCTACTGCAAGAAGGTTTGGCTAATTACTTTTCAAAGCAGGGCAGATTATGACTACCAGTCTGGCTTGTGTTATTCTTCTTGCTTAATTAGTTCAATCAAGTTGCATTCTTTCAAAATTATCTGCCATGTTTGATGAAATGTGGCTTAATGTAATTTAGGCTAAGTTAAACACGAAACAAGATTGTTGGCCAGCAGTCTCCCTCAGAGTGAGTACAGGGTCAGTGGCTGGAGGATTTTGCAGGGGAAGCTGAATTTTACAGCTCGGCTTCAGATGTCAAATCATTTCTGCGTGTTTTTTGCTGCTGGACAGTTCTCATTAAGCTTTTCTCCCAACCCACCCATCCCTCTTTGGCTTCATGGTATGTGGTAAGTATCCTGTGTTTCCAATGTTTTTTCAGTGTGACAGTGCCTGGTGGTTGCTGCCCACAGGGTTGTCAGGGATACCCTGCGCTTAGTTTAGTTTGCTCTGGGGTTCCACCATCTTTTTAGGCACCATTCCCCAAGCTCATCGATTGTTGATGAGATTAACTGTCTACTTTGCAATTCACATTCCTGAAACACAACTTGCATTTCATTTTTGAATGAAAACCAGAATATTTCCAAATGTAAGATAGCCCTGGTTACACAGGCCTGATATGCTGATTGGACTTCAGTGAATTGCAGCCTTCAAAGAACTGTGCTTGATGGAGGAAACCTTCAAACAAGTCCCATGATTGTTTTGAACCTGAATTAAACTGACACAATGGGACGAATAACATATTGCAGTTTTAACATACAATAACTTAAAATAATAGAGTTACAAGTATTGTACTTACTCTATTAGCTCATCAATAGGGGGGTTACGATCCTTTGAAAGAAGTTTCCTGTTAACAAAGATTTGTGAAACAATTTCATCAGCACTTAAGCTGATTTCAAATGGATATATCAAGCCTGTGCATTAAGGATGGTGCCAACTTTTGTTAGTGCGCACACTTCTGCACATCACACAAGGCACTTGCACACTAGGGTTGAGACTGACTTAATCAACTATTGTACCAAGTATGCAACTAAAATGAAAGCAAAACTTTCCTGTGACCGAATCAAGTTTAATGAATCTGTACTTAAACCAGGAACACTAGAATAGCAGCTTATTAATGTCTTCTATCTGAAAAACTGGCTGTTATCCATAGATAAGCATACTGAAATCCAGCGCAGCTGTAAACCTGTACCTACAGATTGCGTAGTGCACACTCTAAACAAGTGCAAGACAAAAAAAATGCTTGACTTATGAGGAGGTGACAGGAAAAATGTAACAGGCGACATAAAAGTATTCAAAAAAAGATGAAAACAACTCATTTAACTCTTAAAAATGCTCGGGTACCCCTACATTTTGTGTTATGAAATGGACGTCGCAAGCCTATTCAACAAGTGATTACCCGTAGTTTCTGGTTGTGAGGAAAAGCTATTTACATGAAGACTGTATTTTGGCTAAACCAGAGGAGAGCTGACAGGGATGCTAAAAGTACTGCTGTGACGATTTTGTAATTAAGAGCATACCAAATATTTAGTACACTTTTGCTGTAATTTATGCCCAATTGCAAAAATTAATATTTGCGAAATTCAGTTCACAAATTGTTGCAGAATTAAGCACACATGAAATTAGTAAGAAAAGGTACATCACCATTGAAAAAAATAATAGGAGTCTGTTTCATCCTGCTACAACTGTGAAAGAAGAAATTTTAATAGCACTGGACATTTGTCAGATAAACTTGAGCAAGGTATGGCAATGTCCCTGGATTCAACTGCTGTGTTCTTTTTGGGCAAAACTTAATAAACACCCACTTTGTCTTCCTCAACATTGCAGGAGTTTCACTAAGGGCCAGGCACCAGGCAAATTGACTGGCTGTAAGGATGATTTGCCTACCTAGTTTGACAATGTATAGAAAGTTTCTCTTATAAAGAAGTTCAGTTCTATTAGTTTTGCCCAGCTGTGAAAACCAGTTGCCCTCCTGCTGAAAACATTAATGAAATCCCTGAGAGTGCATCAATGGGTTCTACATGTAGTGCACTGTAACACACACTAGCATCCCAGTGTTTTCAAAACAAACCAGCAACTGCCAGAGTTCTGCCACCTACTTGATTATATATCACTGGTTACTCTGGTTTTTGCAATCAGCTTGCAGCAAACAAGCTCAGCATATAGTTATGCCATTGATAGATCAGTATTTAACGTTAAATGCTAAAAATGCATTTCCTAGCTTCCACATAGTAGATTTCAGATTTTCTGGAGGAAGGGAGGCATGCCCCCAGAACCCCTAGGAGGGGCCTTGCAGCTTGTGACTAGTCACAACCACCTACTCTTCCAGCTACAGCTGCCTACTTCAAAACATTTTGAAACTCCTAATAATGATTTGAACAACAACACCTGCCACTTGTAATTGCCTAAACATGTACATGTATATGCCCAGCAACCTACAAGTTCTGGCCTGATCAGAGACCAGTATACATGTATTTATAATCTTTTCAGCAGTACTTTAATCACAAACCCTGCGCTTCAAATTAATCCTAAGAAAAATAAATATCAAATAAAAAAAAAACAACATTTATAGGGGAGAACAGACACATACAGTATTACTTTTGGGAATAATAAAATGATGACAGCTTATTCCTGGGCATGTCCAGCAATTTAACTTGCTTACAAAATAGGAGGGCTTTATTCATCAGATCACCCCCAAACTGATGTAAAAACAAGTGAGAACCATATAGAAAGTTGCAGTGTACTAACCTAGCAGCTTGTACAGCACCAAGTTGCTCTGTGGGGTCTTGACTACTTGCATTCTACAAACAAGTAGAGTACGTGTGTAAGTAAAATGTTTTCTTTTTTACTTGGGCTTCCGTAGGAAAGCCCAAGTCATAAAATGTAGGCCATTTGTTGTCATTATATTTGGTCGCCAAAAGGGGGGTCATAGTCCCAAGCATTCCAAGCGTAGAGCGTGGAAACTGGGGATGGGATTTTATTGGTAGTCATATCACTTGACGTGATAGACGAGAAGGCCCTTCGTTCTTGTGACATTTCGTGTCCGATTGTCATGACTGTTGAATTCAGTTGTTAGCTGAAAGGGATCAAATTTTGTAACTATAGATACTGCAAGCCTAAATATATGTAATACAGTGTCACCCAAACCACAAAATGAAAGCTGACCGCAAGCAAACCCAAGTGGAACTAACCACAAGCAAACTGGGAAGCAACTAAACACAAGCAAATATAATTGGTTTCATAAAAAGTCACGAAATGGCACAGAAAAAAGAAGGGCCTTCCCTAGACTTTCTCAAAGTCCATTTCCAGAGTTTTGTGACTTCGATCATTGTTCGCTTATTGCTACTTTGTCGCTCATTTTATAGAAGTAGAAGTCGGCTTGTGGCAAGTCTAGGCCTTCCCATAACTACCTGCTTTATCATGTGCTTGCTCTTCTTGAACAACGTAATATACATAATGATTCTTTTACTGTTTTTATATGATGTGTTCAATCAGCTCACTTGTTAAGTACGATTTGATATTGCAGTACAAAGCCTGAGTAAACACTCTTCTTCCTTTCGTTTTGAAAATTAACTGCACTGCCTTATTTTTTCTTTGTTATTTCATTCAGGTTTTGCTGAGTGAGTTTCCTTGGCAATAAAGGAGTTGTTTGCTCAAGCAAGCCAACATATCTAGACTTGGATTGTGTTTAGTGCCGATTGCACTGAAACCAATACGCTTTTGCAAGCCCACATTCATTGGTTTAAAATCCGGTGCGGGTTGCACCACACAAACTCTCACAAGCCAATATTACAGGGTCATCAAAATAAGCGGGCAACCGACACATTTAACTGGCTATTTTGAAAACTGCGCCGAATACTCTGAATGCTAGTAGGTTAGTCCTGAGCATGATATTAGAGAAATTATACGGAAATAAAATTGTTCAGTTATTAATTTGTTTGAACCCAAATTGGATTGGAGGGAATAAAGTATTTCCCCAAAAAAATGCACGTGATTAAATGTTTTAGACAATCAACATATACGATACTGTACATAAATACACATAAATACAGACATGGCGAAATCAGGAACAAATAGTTGATAAATAGAAGAAACAACATTACACAAGGCAGGGAGTTCTGCAGTCTTAAATATCACTTTGGAAAGGGAAGGAAAAAAAAAAAAAAGAAAAAAAAAGGTTATTACAGCAAGGAGTATTCGTATTTGATCTCCCATCCAAGTATGAACCCTGGCTTAACTTTGTTGAGCGAATGAGACATGGTGCTGTCCTTGTAGCATAGTGACTCTATGCTGAATATATATTTTTTTAAATTTCTAAGATGAGAAAAGGTAGCAAAGAGGGAAAAAAAACTGATACGGGTTGGGAAAATAAAGAACGAAAAAAATAAGAGGAGTGAAAATGAGAATTATTACTTGCTTTCGGGTGATTGGACAAGAAGCGGTACTTTCTTTGTAATGGTCTCGGTCTCTCGGACGAGGATAACTTGGTCTCTGAGACTGATAATTCATGAATGTTTTCAACAGTGTGACATCTCGTGTATTCTCTTACCGTTGTGTTTTGCACTATTCCTTAATTTTAACTTGCCCTACGGATTGAAACCTCAAGTCAGTGGCATCAAAATTGTCACTGTCTACAGACGATCCAATTTTTAAGTTGAGTGGCTCATAGCCACTTTGATTGAAGCAAACAAAACACAGAATAAAGTATCTTAGAATAGTCTAGTAAAAGCGAGTTTTTGTGCTGTACAAATGACATTGCAATAAATTGGACTGTTGCTTTTTTTTCCAGTTAAATCCTACTTTCATGTAATGAGAGAAGTAGATTTATTTACACAATATTATAAGCATTTACGGCCGTCAGCAGTGTGAAACTGGCTGATATCCGTCATAAAACTGCAGAATTACTTCAGTCTACCCTTTCTCTTACTTTAATGAAAAACATAGGCATGCAAGGCGAGCATGAGTTTTTTTTTGTGAATTGAAACCCTGTGGAAGTACAGTGTAGCAGCCTTCAATCAATCAATATATTTAACATGGTCGGTATGCTTAGCTAAAAAGCTAGTTTAAAGGTACGCCACGAAAAAAACAGAAAAAAGAAATTATAAGAGCCTTATGAAGGTATATAAATTTAAATATATTAAGACTAAGAACTAGCTTATATTAAAATATAAGAATTAACAATGTAGTCACAAGTAAAATGTATAAGAAAATATGTTCATTAAAAGCAGTAAAAATTGATTAAGGATAGATCCACTTCGCACTCAGAGTCCCGTGAGATCTAATGTTTGTGATTACGTTAATCCAGCAAGTTTGGTCATGATACACAGCAAAAACAGAATGTGTTTCATCTTATGAAGCATAATACCAAGCCTAGATTTATCAAGGTTTGATTTTGACAATTTGATCAGTAACTTTGTTTCAAAGAACTTCAGTGGAGCTTTTCCTGCAAGACAGCTAAGTTATGCAGTCTGTAATAGTAGCTAACAGTAAAAGCAGATTGGTTGGTAATTTTATGGATTCATTTTATAACAAGAACTAATTTAATGCAATAGCATAGTCTTATTCTGTTGCCAGCATTGATCAGGTTGATTACAATTTCTTTGGTTTTGACAATCCAAGAAACCACTCCAAATTAGTATTGATTTTAACACTTTTGAAGGTGAAACAACTAGACCTCTGAAAGAAAGTATAAATTTAATAAGATGACACAAAATCTGCAGAGTTTTGGAAGTTTTCTTGTCACATAACCCTTCTCAACACCTGAAAGCCTTTTTGGAGACAAAAAAAGAGTTACAGAAAAAGTAACTTTCTGAGAGATCCAAAATTTACCTCTGGTAATTGTGCAATCTGTTTTAACAACATACTGTCCCTTTTTTGCAACCGACAATTTGATTGGTTCTTTAATAAAACCCACAATGTGATTGGGTTTTGATTGCCCTGGAAACATTCCCCTTCCTCCCAAACAATGTTGATTTTCCTATTTCTAAGACGACACAGATCACAGCACCTACACAACATTGAACTAGGTGACTGGGGGTATCACAGAGTCATCGCTAGATGCACATGAAATAGAATTGAAATAAAAAACCTAAAAAGCACTTGTATCTCGTGACATTTTCTCCACACCCCCTTCGCAGGCAAGAACCTTGATCTGGTCTTGCATACTTTCAAATGGAATGATAGCAATGCAAAATTTCCATCACCATATCTAATTTCCACAAAGGACATTGTGTCCATTTTGACAGTGAAGTTTGTCACATCCAACAAACTTTCTAGAATACTACTGACAACAAGAATTGTTTCATATACAGTCAAAGGACCACCTAGGACATTCCAAAAAGTAGTCGCATACAAGAATGGGCTCTCATTGTTTCAGTCAGTATGTGATGTTTGCATGCTCATCTCCCTTCCCTTCCACTGAGATCTTAATTTTGCATCCAAGATGGTTTTAGAATTCAAAATGTCCCATGCCCCGGAGGTTGTGCAAGGAGCCATGTTAAGTTTCCAACTGGCTGGCCTTCACGTCTGATTTAATAAATTTGCGGTTCAACTAGCTGCCCTGGAGTCTTTCCGTACTAAAATTGAAAACCTTTAGAAAAACTCCGACAAATATCAATATTTTGAAATTCCCTTTATTGTAAAACTACAAATTATATATCAAAATGCCCCTAGAAACACAAATAACAAGAAGAATCACTGATTCATCAGTTCTATTGAAACTGCTCATCCCTGAAAAACAAGTGTCAAGTTACCATTTGAAAGCTTACCTAAAAACAAAATTAGCTTGCTACATTTGCTTCCACAACAAAAATAATTTTTTAAGCTCAGTGAACTTATTCATAATTTACCTAACTGTTGTCATTACAATTAAAAAAAGTTCAAACATCTGTACCGCTCTGAGACTTCACAGAGTTTAAGATTAGACAGTGTAGAAACTAAAAACAATATAAACAAAGTGGTAACAAATAACCTTACATTGTGACCACTTGCAAAAAGCATTAAGCGTTACATTAGATTGAATTCGTTATAAACAAAACTTTAACTGCAGGACTTCGCACGATTCAACATTGAACATTGGAGAAACTGCGGAAAATAGATTATTTAAAAATTAAATTAGTTATATAACGCAGTAAAAAAAATACAGTTTGATCACTATCGACAGAAAAGTGCCCCCTAACTTTTAGAGAAGACAGTGTTTGTTCGTTCCGCCTCAAGCTGACAATTTCACTGATTTTAAGATTTCTGTTCGTATTTCCACAGTATAAAGGCCATATTTGAAAACACCTTTCCTCCAAAAAAATATCGGATCATAGTTTCAGTTCCCTGGATCCAGCGTAAAACAACACGGAACAACTCAGCGAGAATGCAGAGATGATTTGTTAGTATTGCCATACATGGATTGTTGGAAGCACCACTTTGCCAAAATGAGCCAGCGCTGGCTAGTTCTACCTCAAGGTAACATTTTCACTGGTTTCAGTGCTTTCTGTAGGTATTTCCAAAGCACTCACAGTAGAAATGCTCATTCGAAAACACCTTTTCTCCCCGAAAATATATATCAGTTCATACTTTCAATTTTGATCCTCATAATCCCATATGAAGCACCGCCAAATGACAATGGTTTCTCTGCCATTGTTTTGAAGCAGTGTTTAGCTGACATCAGCAAGAATCCACACATACTTACTGAAATTGCAACTGTTGCAAGCAGCAATTGGATTGGTTGTCCATAGAAGCTTCAGTCTGATTGGTCCAAGACACGTACATCAGTCCAACCACCCAAAACCCATTCAAAACATACACCTGACATGCCAACTATGAAGTATTTTCTTTTTACCAAAAAATACCTCAATAAATATACTCCTTTGTATCTTCTGAAGCCATGTAGTAATTTTCTAAATTTATAAACACACAAAAACGGCTTAGCACGATACAATACCAACATCAGAGTAAATACAAATTATTTCATTTAGAAGCAAAGTCCCAACAAGATGCTTATCAGATAATGCGTGCGTGTCAAATAAGTTGACTTCGTTTTTAAAAAAACACCTAAAATTCCAAACTTAAAATTAAAATATGAAAAAAAACTTGAAATAAACTTTTTTCCACATTAAATTTTATGAACGATAAAGCCAAGAAAGCGCTAAAATATATTGACCATTTCAAAGCCATGGATTTCTGTGTGTGCATAATAATTGCCAAATTTAATTTATCCGCTAGGAGCTAGTCTGGTCAGTAGCATTTTTTGTAGGCGTTTGTTAGTCTCTTAGCCATCTGTTAACGTTTGTTAAGCGTTTGCAGCAGTCATATGGTTGTGGGAGCCCTAGGGCTGACATTGTCCAGCGGTATTCTTGGTTAGTACATGCATTTACGCCATCCATGGCTAATTTTAGAACAGTTGTGTTTTCCCTCCCAGCATTGACATAAACACTGCAAGTTCTGGCAAGCTCTTGTTTACCTCAGCAAATATTTAATTTTCCTTGAGATCTCTCAACTCACCGTGATGAAACAGCCAAAGAATTCACTTCATTTGCCTAAACCCACAAGAAATACTCGCAAAATTGCAAATAAATTAATGACCATTGCTTCTGGCAAAATAAACTTGCAAAGTAAACACGATCTTATTTGTCACATAGCGAAAGTGAAAGCTGCAACGTCAGCGCATTCCATGGCTGACGTAATACCTTTTTTTAGCATATTTATTATTCCCTTCAAAGCCAACGCTTCGATAAAACCAAAAGAAAATATATTTTACAGACAATAAAGAAAACAATATCCATAGTTAACATTGTCCGTGTATTAATGTTTCAACAGCTTTTAACGAATAAACATCACAGGTTGCGTGATTCAAAATTAGGCCGAGAGGAAGTTTGGTTCTGGTCACCAACAAAACCAAAAAAATAATAAACTCTGTGTCAAGTAAGAACCGCGCTCGGCCCATGGCTGCGCGATCAATAAAACTAAGCATAAGACCACAAGTACGCATTGCGGACCTATTTTTTTGTTTTGTTTTGTTTTTACAGTTTTATAGTTTTTTTTCTTTCATGCAGGGCCATTTTTTGAAAACTGCTACTGTGACTAATGCATTTGTTGGCAAACATGCATCTATTTTAGATATTCTTGACATTTTAAGCATGGATGGCTGTGTACTGTAAAAGCTCAATTAGCTTCAATCTACTTGAAAAGGCATAATT
>Ga0126338_10003930_pt1 | contig 10509 bp, 1 predicted proteins | sample OrbCmetagenome_2_FD_92529 | JGI IMG/M metagenome (GOLD analysis project Ga0126338, IMG submission 92529) | Coral microbial communities from Petempiche,Puerto Morelos, Mexico - Orbicella C C metagenome | ecosystem: Host-associated > Invertebrates > Cnidaria > Coral | place: Petempiche,Puerto...
CGCAGGCGATGGCGCAATTTGTTCTAAAAATAGAATTATTGTCCCATATCATGGGGACAACCCCAATACTAGAAATGGCGCGCGCTTACGGTCTCCGTCCCCGATTATGGCTCCTGGTTAGGACGGCTACCGGAAGCAAATTTACTCAACCGGGCATGCGCACGAGAACTCTCGACTCATCTCTCCGCCGTCCTCGTCTCGTCGAGGACGCCATTTCGCCCGATTATCCGTCGTATCGAAAACGTGAGTATTTTGCTCTTGTTTTGCCCCGACAAATGTTCCACTCGACCTTATTTTCAGTTATATTGATAAGAATGTTTGTAAGGTTCAAATTTTTCGTGATTGTAGTGTAGAATACTACAATGAGATACGAAAGTGTGAATAAAAATATTCCTTGTCTTGCCGTTTGTGATTCAGTCACTGTTAATTCAGTCGCTGTCACGGGTGTGCAAGCTCAAAACGAAATACAAACTGTATGCATTGAGAATACATCAGTGTAAGTACTGTCGATAACATGTTGTAAGAATGAATGCCACGGAAGCATCTATCGAGCAAATAAAATACACATTTTCAAACTGATGTTTAGTTGTTTTTTAATACTGCCCGGAACTTGACGCGACGTTTGTTTTATTTTATAATGCTTGTTCCAATTACAGATGGAAATTGAAATGTTCACCAAAAGTCAGGATTCTTCGGCGACAGAATTCTCAAACGCTCTGGTGCCGGTATAAAACCATCTGACGCAGATCGATCAGATTGTTCGTTTAATTTTTCCATACGAAAATTCTGGTTTCTCTATTAAAATATCGACAGATGTTTGCCTCCCTTATAAAGCAAAAGAAATTCAGCATCGCTGTTCACTTTCGTTTAAGCTTAATAGGATAAGATTTCTACCACCTCTTTTACAGTCTAAAGGATGTCATTGCTTGTGTGAATAGCTTGTACGAAGTTCGAATTATTGACGTCGCTGTCCTCTGCAAAAATAAACATCTTAAGTACTTTGTTTTCGGTGACACAACGGAACCCGCGAAAGTTTCCCCCGTCCACTGCCGTTCCCGTCCTGGCCTTTCCCGTCCTCGTATCTTAAGGTTCCTAATAACTGAGATACTACGCACGCTCTGATTGGTCAAAAGAATTGCTAAACCTATGTTCTATTGTACCGGTAAACCACGGTTCCCAATCTATGGCAGCTCTTCGAAGGAACTAGAGAACTCGGAATTATAGCGATAACAAATGTAATAAACAGCTCTGCCTTTCACTGGCTGAGATATCAATAACACGAATATCTTTTCATTCAAGGGAAAAAAAAGGACCGGAAGTTAGTCGTCATATAGCTTAAGGCTTTATCTTTTTTTTCCACGGCAAAAATTTTACGCCGACTCTGGTTATGCTTGAGATTAAAATTAAGGAAGTTTTAAACCCTTTTTTCGCTGCTTTCCACGGTCTGTGGAAGACGAAGTCAACTGGGCTAGACTGATCAATTTGGGTTGCCAAAAAAGCAGGGAAAAGATTTCTTTCTGTCAGAAATTTTGAATTTAAACTCGATGCATGCATGCATAACACGATAAATGAATTTGGTTTCTATAAGCTTAGCTTTCAAGCAATAGTTTTCCTTTAGCAAAATACAGAGAAACACCGACTTTAAAGCTTTCAGCATAAGTAAATAAATTCTGAATAAATTTCGGAAGCAGGGTTTCTTTAACTAGCCTTTATTCCGTTCGCGAAACTTTGGAAAGTTGTCGTTAGACACTGCGATGAATCACTTCGCCAAGCACATGAAGTTTGGATGACAGTTTGGACTACTTGCACACTTTTTGTACAGCCTTTTACTTTCGTAATAACCGATTCCACCGTCAGAATAGAGACTTTTGAGATAATAAATTTTTGCCTTTCACCGATAACGTTTTCCTTTCCTTTCTGAAAACTTTCTTAGCGTGAAATGTTTTCGTCGCTTTGTTCTGCGGATTTCGTGTCCGACGCGAAGTCTGTGCTTTCATTCTTTCAGTCGCTGTGATTGGTTTGTCGCGTCATCTCATGAATTTGATGAGAATAAGCAACTTGATTACGAAAGTACAATAAATCTTCCTCTCATTGACAGGCTTTCTCCATAGTTATTTCATAAAAGCGATGGACCACTCTTTCTATGGGTTTACCGGCGCAATAAATTACTTAGGATGTTGGGAGAACACCCGAAAAGTTTGTAAATCACTCACCTAACGGCTCGTGATTTACAAGCTTTTCTCGTGTTCTCCCAACATCCCGCGTGGTTTATTGCGCCAGTAAACTCGTAGAAAGAGTGGTCTAGTGCTTAACTTAACTATGAGTACCGGATCAATTACGAGAACATTGTGTTTGTTATAATTAGCAGGACCCAGTTGACTTCAGCGCTGTCAGCCCTGAAGGACTATCCTGCATAAATATTCCAGTTTGCCTGCACTTTCGATGGGCAAAGGAGCTTTCATTGTTTTATCTTTCTTTTTTTATCGTAAAGTGCAAATCATCTTGATAACCAATGAAACCTCAAGAGGACGATATTTTAACAGAAGAGCAACGCTAAAGGAGCAATAAAAACCGGAAGAAACAAGGAATCGAAAGGTCGTCTGGAACTCTATCAAAGGTGACGTAACTAGCCAGTCTCAAAAAATGGATTAAGCTAGTGATTTTGAGATGGATAATTTCTAAGTATCACACAGATAATACAGTCTGATGCAGTCAAACTAAGTCATCATGAAGACCTTTGAAAGCTCGAAATAAACCAATTAGTTGTTACTTACCAGCTGAGAACTACGGTAAAGGAAAATTAAAGGTAAAGGAAAATTGTTGGGTACATGGCACCTGATTTGATATAAAATTTACAAAAAAATTAACTGGAACCTTCGAAATGTTTGCATTGATTTGACACCAAGGTAGCAAAGCCTGTTCACAGCCATTATTGTTAGAGCGTTTTGAGTTCGCGCTAGTTCAACTCCCGATCGTTCAAAGCTCGCTTTTACTTTATTCGCGCTCTCGACAATATTGGATGAAATGAGTCTGTGAACAAACTATTAAGTTATCATGGTAATTCTACTTTGCCTTTTTGCCCTCTCCATTGTCCCACTCGGAGCAGATGGCAAAGATTACTGCCTTGCATTTGAGATTTCCCGGTTGATTGTTTACAACAATGTCGCCGACAGCCACATGCCCTATATTGGTACATTCCTGCTGTAAGCTTGGTCCAGCAGCTTGGCTTAGGGCCCTTGCACAAGGGGTCTGCGTCAAGTTAAGATTCGATGTCGCTGTACCAACTAAAATGTCCGCCTGGAAGAGAAAACAGAAGTGACAGTTGGCTAGAGGACCAAAACTAAAAGCGAAGTCCATTCTTAGTCACGGCATCAAATGTTAGTTAATGATACCATCGAGTTATGGAAAACGATCGAGAAATGCTGAGGGGACAGAAACCGTATACTGACATGAAAGTATTGAACAAAAGCCTTCTGAGAGGACATGTGGTTACTGGATAGTGAATAACCACAATGGTACAAAAACAAAGAGTTGTGGAGTTTTATTAGTTTTATTTCTAATATTTGTTTTGAAATTTAAATGCTTGACACATATGTTCTCTGCATCTTTGTACACAGCATTAGGTAGCTGTTTACGATGCGAGGATGGGAAGGCCCGGACGGAAACGTCAGTGGACGCGGGAAACTCTCGCTAGTCCCGTCGTGTCGTCAAAGACAAAATGCTTTTTTCGTATAAACGGCGACGTCAATTACTCGAGCGACACATAAAACCTTTGGAACATGTGTACTAACGGCATCCGCGATCGACTGTTGATCGATACCCTCGATCGATACCCTCGATCGATACCCTCGATCGACATCTTGATCGGCAGGTGATCGACATCCCGATCGATATTCGGTCGACACTTGATCGACACTTAATCAACAGTCGGTCGATAGTCGGCCGAGTGTCTACCGACTCATATGCATGGATCAAAAACTAGTCGACTGTCGATTGACTGTCGCTGAAGATGTCGATCGAGTGTCGACCGGGGTGTAGATGGAGTGTCTCTTGACCGCGGATGCCTTTAGTACACATGATCCAAGCTTTTTGCAGAACCATTGACATCCTTAGAGATGGTACCCTGCGAGCAGTTGTTTTCTCCTACGCCGAACGAGAGAGAAACTACTGGGAGCAACTGTCTACTTTTCCATCGAGCCTACGCGAGTTCGTCTCGCCCCACGTGATGCATTTGTCGAGGGTCCACAATAGGGTTCTCAGATCCCGCTTTCCCGCCCATTTTTTCCTGTTAATCACGCTATCCCGCCCTTTTTTGCCTGGAAATCCCGATCCCGCCCACTTTTCAAAGACGTTTCTGCGTTAATTGTTGATTTGTTAAATTAATAATTAATTTAATTATTAACACAGAAACTTTTTAAAAATAGATATCATATAAAAGATCACAAAAGAATTCAATGGGTAGCAGATAATTCAGCACAAATGATTATAACGTTTCTTTCCATAAACGGTTTACTGTTTTTTTTTCTTTTGTCCACGTATCAGTGAAAGAAAAAGATTGTTCATTCCTATATTTAAGAGATGGCCCGTAAATACACTTGACAGTTGCTTTCAAAGCTTTCAGCGTTTTCACTTTCCTTGAAATCTGGGCTCAGAACTTTTCTTTCCGAATGAAGGAATTCTTGCTCGCGCATCACTTTCGTAATATATGGTGCATCGTACGGTAAATCAATATCACCGCCATCCGGTGTGGCCATCCTGGCCAAAACAAGACAAGCGCTCTGGAAAAGGTCGAAAGACAAGAAAAACTAGAAAGGATCGGGGGCCAAGATTACAGACGCAAGTGTCGAAAATGTCGGAAATGGAGAGGTGTTGGTTTAATTCGACCGTTGCGAAAATTTGGAACTTGCTAAATTTTTGTCAATTTTTTTCCTCGCCAAAAACTGGAAATATTTGAATTCGCTCTAGTACGACCCGGCCAGTCTCATGATGCTAACGTAGTCCAGCGATAATGGATACGTTTGACAGAACCTGACAGGGTACAGAGCCGTTGCTATTCATTACTTGAAACCTGACACAGCTATATGCACAAAAGGTTCGTTTCTGCCAGCTTGTGGTTTTTGCGCTGATCAGATAACAATTTATGAGATCATGTAAGAATTGAAATCCCGTATCCCGCTCTGTTCCCCTCACGAATCCCGCATTCCAACCCTATGAAAACACGAAATACTGCTTCCGCTCGTAATCGTAACTCCCGCTTCCCGCCCCTGTTTTCAGCTCAAATCCCAAATATCACGGCGAAAAAAAGCAAAATCCCGCATCCTGCCAAACCTATTGGGGACCCTCTTTGCCGTCAGTTCCATTTGTTCGCTACAGGTGTTTGTACGACGGCGAAGTATTATCTTGTTTGTGGTCTAAATCTAAAGCCTAAATTTTAGGTTTTCTTGCCTTTTCGCGTACGGGATTGCTGAGCTCGTTGAACACAATACTCCAAACATCAATCCGAGTCTAACAGAGAGAATACGATCGAAGGCGGGTTTATAAAAGCTGTTTCAAGCGACTATACGTCATCAAAAGTAACCACAGAAGCGCCCTCAAAGCACTAGAGGAGGAACTTCCAGCGATGTAGAGCACAGTCTCGAATGAACGTCTTTCAACATCATAACCCAGATCATAACCTTTCGCAGTGGAGTTGGACTTTGATCGCTTCACGGTGGATTCGGTAAAACGCAGCAGTTATGTTGGTGAGCACATCGAGACTAAACCAGCTTTTAAAACTCGTTTTACCAGTTCAAAGTTGATTTATTCGTTCATGGCGCAGGACGGCGGTTAACGCAAAGGAACGATCGGTTGCTCGCAGTGGTTTCTCTCTCGTTCGGCGAAGGAGAAACAAACTGCTCGCAGGGTATAGAGATGGTAGAGATCGAATCCTATTAAGCTTAAACGATGGTGAACAGACGCTGAAATTATCTTTAAATACATTTGTATGAAGCAAACGTTACTAATCTGTCAGTATTTTAAAATAAAGAATCCAGAATTTCCGTATGAAGAGATCTTATCGACTTGGTTAAGAAGGCTTTTTGCCAGCAGAGCGTTTTTTAATGCTGCCGAGGTTCCTGACTTAAGGTGAATATTTCAATTTCCACCTGTAATTGAAACAAGTATTTCTAATGAAACAAACATTAATATAATTCCGGGTAGTATGAGAAAATGAAACATCAATTTGAGAATATGCATTTATTTGCTCGATGGATGCTCTAAAGGCACGTAACAATCGTATTTCAATCAAAACCTTTCGGAAACCGCTCAAAATCCTGCAGGATTCTTCAAGAAAAATACTTTGGCACTTTGGCATACTTCGGTGAAAGCTGTGCCTGGTTATATGAGAAAAAAATATAGAAAACTGAGGAAATATTGTGGCTACTCACCAACATAGTTCTGGGCTTATATAACTTCATAAGGGGTTTTGGGTGGGCTTATAAACGGGGAGCCTTATATCCGGGGCGAGGGGGTAGTGGGGAGGCATATAAGCGGAGTAAAAAATAACATTTCGGAACGACGAGATAAAACGTATGCGAGAAACGAATTAACGCTAAAATACTATTGCATTTAGAGCTATTACCCTACATGTATTGCCCTATCCATTAGCCTATAACTTTCGATTAAAAATTTAATGTTTGTACTGAGAAACGCGAAAGGAACACACTTATACAATAGATGGGCTTACATTCCGGGAGGAGGGCTTATATCCGGAATAATATCTTTGTTAGCAAATAGAAGGGATTATATCAGGGGGGGGGGAGCTTATAACCTGGGGGGCTTTGACGCGGGATTTTACGGTATGTGATTATCCAAGCGATGTCACGTCCTGTCGAAGAACGTGGGAAACGAATCTGCAATGTCCTACATTTTGACTTCGCAGCGGTCAGCGGTAAGAGATCGTAGAGGTTCGTAGCGCCATGTAAGAGATTGGGGAGGTTCGTAGCGCCATGTTTCCGCTAAACTCGAAATTGTTTTACTCGAAATCTGATATTTAATGAAAGGGTAATAATGTTAAGCTGTAAAAGCAGTTATTTTCATTTAAACTCGCGTTTAAAAGGCATAATCAATTATTAAATCACGAAATGTTTTCTGTCTCACGTCGTGAGATTCATTGTTCCGAAAGCTTTCGAAAAGTCACGGACTATCTTTCTTTCTTACTGAATGACTGACTTACTCATTTACTCCCGGGCCTGATGACCTATTGGTGACTGTCTAAGGCAGTAACCACAAAAATAACTCAATTGCCGGAATTGTCAAAATGTACTGAATTCTCTTTACTACCCCAATATATTCATCGATAGTCTTTTGAAATTTATGCCCAATTTCGGCGAATTAAATCAAAATTTTGTCCCGAAAAGTTCCGTTTTACAAATTTTATTTGCATCACTTTTGCACTGCACCTTAGTTCTTGCATTGAACAGAACTACGATTGCAACGCTTTGTCAATCCCCGGCCTTACGAGCGCATTATTTAAACGCAACATGTCGAAACGTTGTTGGGCGTAACATGTTGCGAGCGTATGGCCACCCTGTTGCGACGTGTTGCGACATGTTGGGTGTTGTTGGCTCAAGTTTGAAAATGATCAAATTTGGGCCAACACACCCAACTTGTCGTAGCAGGGTGGCCAAACGCGTGCAACATGTTGCACCCAACAGTGTTACGATATGTTGCATTCACATGTTGCGATCGTTGGACCGGGGCTTCACGGTGTTTCGTAAATTGTCATAATATTATAAAAACATTTTAGCCATGAATACCTGTTCTTTGGCCAGGTCGCTGCTTTTCACTGTGATACGAATTCCTTGAGTTATCAAGGATCTCGGAGGCCCCATCATTGCCATTCCCTTTGCTCTACTAACAATTCCAGCCACAGAGGTTGCAGGTTTGCTACTCTTCAGATCGGTAAAATTCCTCTCTGTTCTAAATCTCCTTCTCAATTCATCCGCGAACACCTTCACTGTTGCGTCATCGTTGTTGATGAGGTGGATCTCTGATAGCTTGCAATGTGGGTCTTCTTTGCAGAATTCGAGGACAGTATTCAAAATGACTTTAACGTAAAGGTCGCAAGGAAAGTTGAACACACCAGAACTGACTGTTGGAATTGCAATTGATCTCAGGTCTCTTGCCTTTTTGAGAGAACTTGCGACTGCATGCCTCAGGCAACGTTCCTGCTTCGTTTCTTCTTCATTTCTTCTTGCTCTGTCCGCTTCGGAATCCCATCTAGGTCCATAAGCATGGATAACGTGTTTGCAAGGCAACATTCGGGCGGTGGTAATATGTGTTTGACCTTCAAGTAGAGGACCAATCTCTATCACAAAAGCGTTGCACTCGTCATGAATCTTTTTACCTCCTGCTTTTACAATAGCTGCTGCAAGGCCTCCAACGTGTCTTAATTCACCATTAGCGGCATTAACAATGACATCTACGCGATCTTTCGTTATGTCTCCTTTCATGACTGAAATGGTTTTCCCCTCTTTTGTCGAGTAGCTACAAAACAACTCTGCGGTCGACCGTACTTCTTTCTCTTCTTCTTCCTCAGCCTCTGCATCTACACCGGCTTCATCCGCACTACATTCAGTGGCCAAGATAACGCACTTGTTTTTTTCCTCTGCTGTTTTCAGGAAACTAGGCCCTTTCTCCGCTAAGAAAAATTTCTTCACCCCAGGCTTGTCAACTGTAACAGAGTCTTTCTTACCAGCATCAATGACTTCGTGAAATCGTGGCAAGCACTTCTGTAGTCCTTCGGCGGTGCCAGAAACTTCAATCCCTTTACAATCAGCGGTAACTCTCATGTCAATTGAAAAACCTGAGAGTACTCTTTTAATGCCATCAAGCTTTTCTTTCCACACTGTGGAAATGAATTTTGCGGATCCTGCCTCGGTTGGGACTGTGGCATGTAACATTGTGTTGATCCCCAAAAACATCTTTACTGCATGGTAACTTTCTTCAATATCTTTGGCAATTCCACTGACCCATATAGTGCCGGCACGATTATCAACTGTTATTCCAACTTTAAATGTTGATGTCAGCGAAGACTGAAGATCTTTCCACTTGCGAGTCCCAAGCAGTTGGGCATTCTCAGGTGTCAAATGGAGACTCTTCTCACCAATGGCACTCTGCAACTCATTTTCAGCTGCTTTTGTGCTCCTTGAATCAACACCAACCACCTGAACCTCGTTGGAACTTTGACTTTGATCGAAAAGGACTACCGCTTGTATGGACCTCTGTCTTAACAGGTCCTGTATAAATCCGGAAACGTCTTTTCTTTTTAAAACATTGATGACGTTGGGCGGTAGCTCAGTTGTCTGCTCGACTACCTTCGAAATAAAAGTGATTACTTCCACTTTGACCTGCTGAAGAAGTTTTCTAGGACCTTTTAAACACAGTTTTTGACCGTCGCTATCGACGTTGATGTTCAAATGGCCATGCTTTTGCGCAAGTGTTTGACACAGACCTGACATTTCTAACAGAATAAGCCTGGACTTGGGGATGTTGGTTACGGTGACTTGTACCAGAGACTTCATGAACTTCTTGTCTTCTTTAACTTCGTCAATCAGCCCTTGCAACTTATTCTTTTCTTGATCCACGAATACCTTTTTACCAACGAGGAGGGCTATTCGCCTGTGATCATCAAAAGAGACAAAACTTGTTGGTCCTTGACTGGAGCTGTACTTCTGCCAACGTTGTGCTATCTCGTCGACGATTTCTGAATCAATGGAAATTTCATCTATCTTAAAGCTATGCAAGAAACATTCCAAGATCTCTGTCTTTTCTTTCCACGACTGTTCAGAGTCTCTTTTGCCTTTTCCTGAAGGAGAGATAGTGATGATCGAGTTCTGAGAATCCCTTGAGAGTTCAACATGTACTTCGTGCTCTTTGAGCAACGTTAGCAGTTCAGGCCCATAACACATCTGAATATATTCAAAGACTTTTGAATCAAAAGGGATTTCCTTTTTTTGCGTTGAAGTATCTTCAAGGAAAGGATAGTGTGGCTTCACATCCAAGTTTTGTCCTTCAAGGGTATGGCCTTGAGATTGACTCTTGGCCGTGACATTTCGAACACCTGTGAAGAAAAGAGACAATAAAATGATAAGATTGGATGATACTCTTTGAGAATTAACGCTTCAGTTATTTGAAGTATTATACTGTGTAAATTAACTGCGGCTGAAATCTGGCCCCTAATTTCGAGATGTTTTAATTGTACTTGTTTTTACTGTGAAGTAGAAGATGCTTTGTGGATGTTGTTGTTCGGTAGCGTTTTCAAGAACAATACAAAAGTTCAAAACCTATTACCCATTACCGTCACCATTAATGAAAAAGGTCAGTCCGAGTAACTGCATTGTGAATGATTAACTACTTAATAACCGAGAGTGAGGTCGTTACGGGAAAATCTCAAACTGAGGCCTTGCCGTATTGACCGAGCGATAGCGAGGTCAATACGGTAGGCCGAGGTTTGAGATTTTCCCGTAA
>Ga0126338_10003932_pt1 | contig 10506 bp, 9 predicted proteins | sample OrbCmetagenome_2_FD_92529 | JGI IMG/M metagenome (GOLD analysis project Ga0126338, IMG submission 92529) | Coral microbial communities from Petempiche,Puerto Morelos, Mexico - Orbicella C C metagenome | ecosystem: Host-associated > Invertebrates > Cnidaria > Coral | place: Petempiche,Puerto...
AGGATTCATGGATTCCTGTAACAAGGAGTGTTGCATCTATGTTTCTGAACAGACACTAGCAGGTTTACAAATTGCTATTTGCATTGTCAAATGCAGATGACCAAAACTTGATCCAAGCAGATGACAATGCATGTTCTTCTCCTTGTGAATAAAGACATTAATTTGGGGGCAGGATGATTGTAGGATTTCGACTTGAGATTCTGGGCTTTTAGATGCAGTTATATGATGGCAATTACTACTTCCCCCTGAATGGGATGTGTCCATTGTGGGGTTACCCCCAGCACTAAATTCACCATTACCCAATTATACACCTGGGTCAAGAGAGGCACTGTGAAAGTTAAGTGTCTTTCCTAAAAACACAGTGCAATGGCCCAATCCAGGGCTCAAACCTTGACTGTTTGATCCAGAGTCAAGCTTACTAATCATTAGACCACTGTGCCTTCATCTTTTACTAATAATAATAATAAGAAGAAGACAAAGAAGAAGAAGTAGGAGAAGAAGCAGCAGCAGCAGCAGCAGAAGAAGAAGAAGTTACTGAGTTGAAATTGTAGTATAAGTCACATAAGAAACAAAAGTCAGTCAAGCATGCAATATTTGCTGATCTTTTGAGCAGTTTAACTTGATTAATATTTTTCAAGCAAAAAGAACTAATTATTAACTGCCCACTCTTGAGCTTCCCTTTCACCACTTTCACTTTCCCGTGCCAGACTCTTCCTAGTAATCTCTTTTGACTTCGTAAAGGGTGAGGGTGAAAAAAAATGCTCACGAGTACCTGCTTACTTTGTGCCAATTGCCTGCATAAAAAAATTCTGTAAAGTCCCAAGAGACAAGTCAGGTCCAGTGTCCAATGTAATTAGTGTGACAGGATGTGGCATAAAGGCAGGGCAGGAAATTAAAACCCTGGTCCGATTGCCCAGGGCAATGAAACTTTGCTCTTGGGCAAATGGAAGTTAAATGGTCCAGAGAGCAAGTGAAATTAGCCTCAGTAGTATTATTAGTGATAATTCCCAGTCAAAAAGAATCTCAAGACCTAACACTGCAAGGTGAGCAAAACAATGCAGAAAGCATGAATTAATTTGAAATCCAAGATACTTTGCTTGCATCCGTCCTCTGTTATAGTAAATCACTGATTACAGACAGTACCTAGTAAATGATGTAGCTAATAAGGCATGAACATTGGGGTCTATTTGGCAAGTTATATTTTAGTGGAGCTACTGAAACTGAAATGTATGCTGACCAACTGGGGAACTGGATTTCAACATTTTTTCTGTCCCAAAAGGGCCTTTGAAGTGAGAATGTAGGGATGACAAAGGCCAAACTTATAACAAAATGTGAAAGCGGCCTAGGGGAGGGGGAGGGGGGTAGCATGTTCCCTTCATCGCTAGAAAATTTCACTTTTTCTCCCTTGTTCCCTAAAAATAAATTCCCTTGATCCCTAATTTTTTGTCAAAATTGCCTTTAGTAGTAGAGATAACCCTTGTTCCCTTGAATTAATCCCAAAAATATCCCTTGTTCCCTTGAAATAAATGATCAATGCTCTCTTGTTCGACAAAACATCTTGGAGGCCCTCACCGGGGATGAAAATAGCCAAAGCTGAAATTTGATCCATATTAGTTAATTGTTATCAACTGGTATTGGCCAATCGATGAACAATCGATAATCACATGAAAGTGATTTGTGTTTATTGATTATCATCAATTGAAGAGAAAATTTCCCTCCACAAAATATCTTAATCACTTTCAGCTTGTGCATCGGGAGAGGAATTGCTCACCAGCAAGATATCCTAGTAATCTGTTTTGACTTTGTAAAGTGTGAGAGTACAAAGGAAATGCTTGTGTGCACCTGGATACCTTGGGCTTCCCTCGTTAACATTCCATAAAACTCGCAAGAGACAAGCCAGGACGCCACATGCACAATAATTATTAAGTGTGACAGGAGGTGGCACATTAAGGGCCCTTTGATTTGAAGTGAGACCGTAGAGGATGAGAAAGGCCAAACTTTTAACATGTGAAGGCCTCCCGAGGAAGGGAGGGGGGAAGGGGAGTAGCATGTTCCCTTCATCCATTAAATATTTCACTTTTTCTTCCTTGTTCCCTATCGATAAATTCCATAATAAGGCAACGTCCACACATATCGCGATATTTTTGAATCCGCAACTTTTTCTTTCCGGCTACAGCTTCTATACACACGCACGCGGCGAATTCGGCAGTGAATCTGGATATTTGTGCTACTTGTGGATGGGGAAATTTTTGAATCCGGAAACAAAACGTTGCAGATTAAAAAATATCCAGATACCTGTGGACAGGGCTTAATCTCTTTATTTGCGCTCATGGGCTTGCTTCACTCACCCAATTTTTTCCAACCTCGCTGGAAGCCTGTTTGCAGGCTAGGTCCAAACAACTTACTGACTTGATTGATCTCTCGAGTTATTAACGACAATACAGACACTGATTTGTCACGCAATGTTCACTTCTCAAAATAGATGGCGTGACGTGAGTTTACCGAGCTCTTAAATTACCCACTAAACATTTAAAACACTTGCCAACGCAAAAAGTTCAGGTAAGGAGTTGATTTTCCCTACTTTACTAACCTATTTTAACATTACGGTTAAAAAAAGGTTATAAGATATCCCTGGCACGCTATGGCAAAGGGGTCCCTTTACAGCGCACAGTTTTACATGTCGAATAGCGGGTTGTCAGTAATAAACCTTCCTGAATGTCTTTATGAATTATCAAATATTCCTTTGCAAAAGTCAAGCCGAAAGACTCAGCAAGTAGAATTGCTGACACTAGCCTCGTATCATTTCACCTGGAGATTTTCAAGTTATGTGAACACCGTGGCTAGGCTAATACTCGAACCAGCCGTCGAACGCCTAAATGTTCATTACCGTTCGTTCAGCAAGTTCATCAACTCGCTGAAATGGATTGAAAACCATAAAAAAGTTTGGCGTAAAAGATGTATTACATCTTCTTACCTTTAGATGTCTGCCTTTTTATGGTTTCTGTTTTTAAATCTGCAACAGAGGATTCAGTCATCTCACAAAAGATGCATCAAGGCGGAAGTGATTCGGTGTGTGAAGGCTCACGGGAAAGCAAACTTAAAAAGAGGAGGAGGGAGGGGATGGAGGGGAAGGAAGCCACATAGTGTTACAAGCTATAAGCGTTACCTTTTCGTGTAAAATGGTTCATTCAAAGTTACTTTATATATACGATTTCTTAACTCTGAAATTAAAATAGGGCGTTTGAACGACGTCTGTTTTTGTCTTTCGTCTTTGAAATCACAAAAACAGGAACGTTGACTTGTATTACGTTGCCCCAGTACCTTGCGTGACAGCTTTCGCGCACGCTTCTTGAGTAGGAATACATCGAAAATCTTCTTTTCGGGTTTACCTCGTCATAACACGGGGACTGAATGTGGCCTCGTACTGATTTTCACCTCATTCGTTATCGTATTGTTTACGAAAAGTCTGCATACGAGCCAAGTCCAATGGGACATGTTCCCGCAACATTGTTACATGTGTGCAAATGTTGTAATTTTGTCCCTGCTACATGTCCCCGCTACACGTCCCTGTTACATGTCGCCTCAGTGTGTACTACACACGTTTTTGTCGCTGCAGCATGTCGTTACAACATGTCCCTGCAACATGAACTCTCGTGTCTGGCCGCCTTAATAAAGGTCCTAGAATTGTTCCCTGGGGGACACCACATTTGACCAATTTTTGAGTAGACATAAAGGAGTTCATTAGACAAGTTTGAGTGCGATTGCTTAAATATGATGCAAACCATTTGTGACACAAACCGCGTATCCCACAGAATTGCAATTTTTGTAATAGAATGTTGGTCAATATTGGGATCGACGGTGTCGAAAGCCTTTTTCAAATCCAGAAAAACAACGGCATTGACGAAACCGTGATCAATATTAATGACCAATTATCCGTAGCTTTGAGTATAAACGCAGTAACCGTAGAGTCTAGAGAACGAAATCCGGATTGATAACGAGAGAGAGTCAGGGCACTCCCTCAATAATTTGGCTGAAATATTATCTCGTCCGGTAGCTTTAGACCTACAAAGTTTTCAGAGCAGAGTAAAAATATGTGCCGATGTTGTTTCCTCAAAGGCGAACTCCTTGACAACTCCTTGTCAGTTGCGCAGAGAAATTCTTCATATGTGGGCTCAACATTCTCAACATTTCGGCGAAGGTTAGGTCCAGTTTCAGTGAAGAAATTATTTAATAATTCAGCAACGTCTACTTGACTCTTCGATTTTTGCCCTTGATATTGTATTTCATTTATAAAAGTTTTGGTTGACTTACGAGATGACAGTTCGTTGACCGTTTTCCAAGTTTTGCGTTGATTTTGGCTCAACTGTTAAAAACAATTTTATAGTAGGCCTTTTTAGCAAACTTGATTTCCCGATTTTCTCGATTTTTCGTTTTTCCAAACTGGTTCCAGGTAGACAGATCTCTGGTTTTAATAGCTTTCCTCTTAAGCCGGTCTCCAAAGTTCATCCGCTTATTTCATACGATAGTGATTCAAGGAGACTTGGAGGGCCGAGTTCGTTTACTCTTCAGTGGGGCACGTCAGTTGCAAACACTTATAAATAAATCTCTCCATTTTTCCCACATATCATTGGGGTCGTGAAATTCAGTTTTATATCGTCCCACGGTTGTGTCAAAATGTCGTTTCGAAAATTAGTGGAGTTAAAGTGTTTAAATTGCCTGTAATTGATTAAATTAATTCCTTTTCAAGGAGCGGGAATTGAAATTTTACGGAATACATAGACTAAGCTGTGATCGCTTGTGCCAACGACGGTCAGACACCCCAGAACAGATAATATTGCCTTGATGACTAGTGAAAATAAGATCAATTAAGGTGTTTGATGACGGTGTGATTCAAGTGAGCTCATCGATTAATTGTTTCAAACCATACATTTCGGTCATACTTAAGAGGGTCCTTGCATGAATATTATCACTTGATAATTAGCTCTTATTAACTTAGCAGGTCTGTATCGGAGAATCTTGACCGAGGTCGTGAGTACGGACCGAACGCAGTGAGGTCTGTACACACGAACGAGGTCAAGAGTGTCCCATATAGACCGACTAAGCTCGGTTAATAAGATGTTTATTATATGGCAAACAAGAAAAATTTAATTCGTTTAATGTACCTGGTTTGTACTAGCTGACACTTTGATTGAGAACGGCGATGAGCTGAACTTAAAACTGCCAAAGTTTGCTCTTTTCTTTCTGATCTGTTTTTTGATACTTCCACTAATATTTTTAGAAGAATATTGTCAATTTTCTTGTACTTTAGCTTGCAACTTTTTAACAGCTAAACATTACCGGTCTAGATGGGAAAATCTAGACCGCGGTCAATATCGATTTCAACCAATCGAATTCGTGAATTTAGTAGTCCCCAGTCCTTGTGAGACACAGCCATGTAATAGTTCGCCACTAAATTTTCTCCGATTTTTACACCCCACCAAATCTACCAGTAACAGTCCTGTCACAACGGATCACATCATAGCCCTCAACTTTTACGTTCTGGTCTGAAATTCCCCCATCTAGTCTTGTCTCATTGATAGCCAGCAAATCCCCGCAGTTATAATTTAAAAGAATACGAAGTTCATCGAAGTGTTTCAGTAGACTTAAGGTAGTCATTTTAAACCCACGGCCCTTGGGAATTATAGAATCTGAATTGCACGGGGAACTAGGTGGGTTTAAAATGAAATCAGAAGTCGCCCCACAGACAATGAATGAGAATTAAATCAACGGACGATATGATTAACTAACTTACTTTCTAAAATGGTGATACCCTTCTTGTTAAGATGAAGCTTATGATTGTTTACGCACGATTCATCAATGTTAGGGTGTTTAATAAAACCCCATTCAGTTTGGTTACAAAAGGATTTGATGACTTTGTTACAGTCGGTTTCCTTTTTACCCAGACAATCCTCATCATAGCGCCGCATCAATGCCGAGATCATGACTTTGGTGTCAGGAGAGGAAGACGAAAGAAAGAGTCAAGAATGATCCTTAAGATCATTGGTACCAACATGGCGTACAATGAAGGCTGTAAATAATGTTTCATGTCACCAACTGTAGCACTAAGAAAGCTACGGACACTCACTCGTCGCTTCGCCGCGCGGCTCAATAGGGCATTTCACAGGTTGTAGTTCCCCATCATGCCCAGGGCATTTGATCCCAAAGGGTTGCCTGGGGGTGGGGCATTTGATGATTTAGTCAAGTACAGAGAATTATATATTGGTACTTTTGAAAAACGAAAGCCGGCTGCTTTATTAAGGTTTAACCCTACGTAAAGAACGTAGGTGTAAATTCCTTTTCTAAGATTTAACCCATTGGAAACTGGCTCGTGCCTTACCACCAACCCCAAGACAAACAGGGCCTGGAAGGTTTAAAAGAAACCTTCGAAGGTAACTTACTGACATTTTTATAATAGAAAAAGCTCGTATTTTTGTTTGAAGGGATAAGCCTTCTCCCAGTGAGTGTTCTCTGTTCGTATTTGTCTTTGAGGAGACCGGTGCGCATTAGCTTTAAAAATGTTTTAATTAATTTCAATACGCTTTGTAAATACCATGCCATAAAGTTGAGTTCATGAATAACAGTCAGAATCAAGGTCGAGGTAAGTGTTATCAGCCGAAGCCGAAGGTTGAGGCTGATAACACTAACCGAGACCTTGATTATTTCGGATGTCACAAAAACCGAATCTAATTATTGTTTTATTATAGATTGTTTTAAAGAAAATAACGACAAACGCATTATCGCACCGAACACAGTTTATTTTCGACAAGCCATGTTTTTACTTCGCTTTCCGTGAACTTGACATTGCTCTTGGAAATCATGCTTTGCGCGCGCAACCTAAAGATTATTCACTAATCTGCTAGCAGATTAATGAATAATCATGGCTACAAATTTTAGAGTTTCGTTGTCCTAAACACCTTAAGTGAGACCAAAATCCGTGATTTACACCTCTAAACGAGACGACGAGGATAGCTAACCTTTTAAGGAAATCAAGCCGAAAGTTTATGCAATCAAACTATACACTCATCATCTTTTTTTAATTTGCCATACTGTAAATAAAAGAAAGTAACAATAACAAACAAAAAGGTGGCGAGGAGACCTCCAAAGAACCACCAGGCTTACAGCCTTGCATTTCAGCCATTTCAAATCATTGCCAGCTTGGCATTACCATGAGTTCCCTTTCTTTATTATAAACTTCACAGAGTATTCAGCAAACTTAACACTCCCATGTAAAGTTCCAATGTCTAAATAAAGAGAAATTACAAACCCTTTTACACATGGTTACGCCCTAGGTTGTATGAGGGTTTAAGTTGGAAACACCTCGTAGAGCATAATAAACAGTACCACATGAAAGTATTGCTCAATAGCTTGCATTTGAATGGTCACATACTAGGGTTTCATCCACAGACTTAAAAGTCAGAACCACCTAGTACGGCAAAATAAACAGTACCATATGTAAGTATTGCTCAATAGCTTGCATTTGAATGGTCACACGCTACATATCCTTTATATTCTTTAATAAAATTGTCTGGTCGTTCTAGCGCCAACGGCACTAATTGGGGACAGATAAAATACAATATTATCAACAAAAATCAAAACTTAAAAACTTAAAAATCATAACTCACAGCATTTTTCTTAAAACTACCTAAAATACAATTTTATTTACAATATATTTCTTAGACAGTAAGAGCTAAACTGGTTTCAATCACAAAAGTCAAAGTTAGAACCACTTTGTGCAGCATAATAAACAGTACCAAAAGTACTGTTCAGAAGCTTTCATTTGAATGGTCACACACTAGGGTTTCATCCACGGACTTAGAAGTTAGAACCACTTTGTGCTGCATAATAAACAGTACCACATCAAATTACCGCTCGATAGATTTCTTATGAATGGTCACCCTGTGTTTCATCCACAGACTGAAAACCTTTTTGACAGACAAACAGTGCAGGGATCACCTTTTTGTTTGCAAGCAATAAGCCTTTTGCAAAAAACGATCACAAGAAACTAACTCCGCCACACATGATGCTAAACCTGACAGGTTCCAAAACAAAGCATCTTCAGCTGGTCAAGCTTTATAGCAGTGTCCAAGATAACTAGCATACTAATCGGTCTACCAGTCTACCCGTCTACCAACGAGAAAAGTACAGTCTACATTGAATCAATGTCTAGTTCACAGTACCAAATAAAACCAATGTACATAGCTGTAATCAGGAAATAAGCTTAAAACAAAGAACACTTATTTGTATACTAAAGATCACATATCCTTATGAAATAAAAGAAAATATATTGAACTTGATGTGGACAACATTTTTAAAGATATGTTCATAATTAACGAGGACAATAATTGAAAATATACGCAAACCAGTAGAAGTTTACTTGATTAGTGCAGGTTGATTCTCCCAGGCAGCCACTTGGTGCTGTCACGCTGTCACGCTGTCACGCTGTCACGCAGCAGTCGGGTATGAAGCATTGCAGACGATCCCCCAAAATGGCTGCACCCGTGGGGGGAGGGGGGGGGGAACTGGGGACTCCCATATAAAGAGGACGGGCTGCTCTTCTGAAATTTTGAAAAGGAACTCCTAAGAAGTACCAAACCTGTTTTGTGGGCGTGGCTTGACATTTTTTTTCACCCTAAGGGGTACCAATTCTAAAGCAACATGTTGAAGGGGCAGTATCACTCTCCTCCATGGACTACCGCCTTGCCGTGGTGGGGGAGCTTGCGGTCGCTGGGGACGTACTAGAATGGACGCTTTCAAGTTTGTGATCTTTGAATGGCGTTGACAAGCGGAGAGCCAAGCACTCAACCTCATGGAGGCCGTAGAAACAATACCGGCTGTGAGGTTTTTAGCTCGCGCAGCAGCAGAAAAAGCGAGTGGGAGAAGTCTCAAAGAAGAATTCGGCTTGAAGAAAATATCCACAAGTCATGGTTACAAGCCAAACTTGAAGCCGGTATATATAGAGCGTTTTCACGTGACGTCATCAAATTCTTTAATCCAAAACTAAAGAGCTACCAAAGTTTTTATCCTCGTCAGGCATAAGAGGTACTAATTTTCTATCTGTTTACAACTTTCCAGCTCAATAGCGTCCATCGTTTGGAAACCAGCGCATTTTGAATTTCAGAGCTATGGCGGTGCGTGACATAGAAGCTACAATCGCGTTTGTCGAAAAATATGTATTTATCTCGTGATTTTTAGCCGTTTAAGACGTTATAGTATTTGGAAAAGTGCTTATTTAAATGCTTGCTTGTTCAGTGCAGATAATCAGGCTCTTAGATAACCAAAGTAAGTTCCAGCTAAGTACATTTTCCAGCCGTCATACTGGCGTGCCAGAGAGGAACACCAATATGGCGGCTCCATTCTAGGCTCTGTAAATTTGCGCGGAACATTTCCACGAATATCTCAACTTTGGGGCAACGCACACTTCTTAAACTTACAGAACTGTCTTTATTTATCTTCTGTAGTATCACAATTTCTTGACTTTATCCACAGAATGTTTTTTGATTTTATTTTTTATTGCGTGACAATGAAAACACTCTATCGTTCTTCAAGTTACTATGTGAGCGCTCCGAGAGGCAGATAGTCGCGCATGCGTAGCTTGCGAGACTGTCCCTTGACCTGACAATGACGTTTTTCGGCTCGACACCCTAAAAGGTAGTGCGAACTTTCCTGCTGTGGGACCTTTTGAGGCTGAACACACTAAGAAGTACTAAATCCGCTTTTTTTGACCCCTAAAAGGTACAACGAGCACCCCTGTCCCTTTCATATGGGAGTCCCCCCCCGGGGGGGGGGGCTGCATAGGAGACTGTGCTAACCAGATACACTTTGATCTGACATTGACATGTCAATCTACCTATCAATCAGACGACCAGACAACCAGACGAAATCAAAACAAGAATAAACCAAAATTGATAATAATCACAGGGCTGCTCTTGGCTTTCCTTTGCTTAAACTCGGCTAGTGGTCTATTTTAGTTCCCTGCATTGGTTTCACTTTGCAGCATACAAAGAACAAGAAAATTTCTAACTATTAAGTAGAGAACTCCATGAAACCAAGGCCAGAATAAATATAAGGACATGACCTAAAAATTAACAACTCTAACAAAACCGAGCTTTTGTTAAGCTTCCAAAGTAAAAAAAAATTGCTTGCTTCTTACATGTATTATTTAGGGAGGTGGGTGGGGGTTGATTATTCGACAGAGATGATTATTTCATATATTTTCACCAAAAGGGAGCAATTTATTAATCAGTGAAGCCTTGGAGCCGATTGGCCCATAGCTGCCGGAGCTTATCCCGGTTTCTGTGGCATGAAGTTGCTAGCAGTATTTCTACTCCCCCTGGGCGGGATGCTAGTCCATCACAGGTCACTCCCCCGCAATTTGTTAGGTTTCCCCAACAATTCGCCGGTACCCATTTATACTCCTGGGTGGAGAGAGGCACTGTGAGAGTAAAGTGTCTTGCCCAAAAACACAAC
>Ga0126338_10003933_pt1 | contig 10506 bp, 3 predicted proteins | sample OrbCmetagenome_2_FD_92529 | JGI IMG/M metagenome (GOLD analysis project Ga0126338, IMG submission 92529) | Coral microbial communities from Petempiche,Puerto Morelos, Mexico - Orbicella C C metagenome | ecosystem: Host-associated > Invertebrates > Cnidaria > Coral | place: Petempiche,Puerto...
TATGATAAAAGACTAAAACCATCAATACACTGCATTCAATTATAGAGAAAAAAAGCACAGATAGTGCGGGTGTTGAGTAAATAAAATGATCGCTCTTTTGACGGCATTTTTGTTTTTTGCAATCCTTGTGCGCGGGCTGAATTGCATCAGCAAAAACGTGCGCGAAAACTGTGTTCGGCCACCATAAATCCTCGATTTTCTGTGCCCCGACGAAATCTCAAAAACAGCCCCAAAACACCGCCATTTTGTTTCACGACCGAGTTTGAGGAGAATGGGTCTAGCGGCTGTTGTGACGTCTACCCAGGAAGGTTGAATACCTCACGTCCTCTCATTTCCTTCAGGATGGTGCAATACACATTTGAAAAGTGCGCAGAAATGCCTTCCAGAAGTGCTATCGGCTGTTGCAGCAATATCCCAGATCTAAAAAAAGATATACTGTACAATTTACTGGCGATGATCGGTCAATGGTACAATAAAGACGTAAACGATGGTTAATTTTATTGTGAAGTTTATATGAAATAATTCATATATGAACTGCGGTTGTAGATGAAAGTGAAGAATGATCATCGCAGTTAATTTTCAATTTAAGCAATTGGAAAGAAGAAGCCTGAAAAAATCAGGGCTTCAATGGGATCCGAACCCGTGACCTCCGCGATACCGGTGCGATGCTCTACCAACTGAGCTATGAAGCCACACATTGGGAGCGAGGTCAATTAGTTGAGTTTATATGTTCCCGTGAGGAGTGAAATATTGTGAAGTTTATATGAAATAATGGTTGATTTTGTCGAACCGAAACAAGCAAACTGATCATGGGTCTGTGAGAACCATTGAGGAACTCTCACTGGAATTTGTTCCGCAGACTTTCAAATGCTATTTTTAAAATTTTCTGCTTAAAGCCAACCAGCAATTTGTCGAAATACTACCGACAACCTATATCTTCCAATCCCGCAGTATTTATAACATAGGCGGCAAAGTTGAGTGATCAACCAAGAAGCGTTACGACCAAGCGTGGTGATATGTAAATAGGTCGCAACTGTACGCCGCCAACCAACACTTATTTCTCTTTCGATTTAGATAAAAGTCGAAGATTAATCCTTTAGAATTACGTGATAATAAAATTGTTACACTCACAGTATTTTTCTAAGGTTGGGAAATCAGCAGTGCGACAAACATCCCATGCAATAGTGTCGAAAATATGACCGCGTAACATTATCTGCGGACCGCTTAGGGAACACACCTTTTCGCTTATCCGACGAATTTCACTGCAAACTTTGAAAAATTTTACACTGGTTATTTGGAGTTACGACTTAAAACGTGTTACAATGTGAAATCGGTAATTGTATGAAATGTTTCCTTCCGCCTTGCTTCCCGCAGCTTCAAAAATACAGGTCCAAACAATTCTACGATTTTAAATCGATCGAAGCCAGTGTTTTGGAGGTCATCAAGTCTCGAAAACTGCAACACTTACGTCGCTCTTATAACCATGAAGAATTCCAGAAAGTAAAACACAAACTGGATTTAATAGAACAACCATACCTTGACAAAATACATTCTCGCTAAGGACAAATGTAAGCGGGCTATAAACACGCATGGGAGTCTTTGTGTTTAGGTGACGAAATTACCAACCAAAGCAGTCCTTGAGTTTTCTTTCTTGGTTTTCGTTTGCCTGCTCCTTCACTTCGTATCTAGCTTTCCATTCCTAATATACAAGCAGCTCGTCCGCAAAGAAATCTTCCCCGTCGTTGCTCGAAATATTGCAAATTGTTCTCAAAGCTCTAGGCAGTGAGTTCACAGTTGTCGAACCTGCTCGATCGAAGTTTATTTCAGTGTCTTCGGAATCGAAACCTAACTCCGACTCCAGTGACGAAAGAGAAATGATTCTGAAACAAAACTTGGACGTTTTAGTCCCAAAATATATTGGAACGATTAGTTTTGTTTTCCATTTTCTCGAGAAAATTCGCCTTTATCGCACAGCAGCCATCTTGGATTGACGTCATGTGCTTTTGACACCAATGCGAGGGCACGCGTGTGAAGGTCAACTTCCGGTGATCGGGAAGACAAGGCGATCACCTGCAATCATGCCCAACAGAGATCACTGTTACGGGCCGCAATGTCAAAATAATCGCGCTAAAAATATTCCAGATCTCACCTTTCACCAATTTCCAAGCGATGAACCCATTCGAAAGCTGTGGGTTGTCAAAATACGGCGAGACGTGGGCAAAAGTTTCCAGTTGGTTAGGTTATCGATGATATTGTTGCGCACATGAATTTACATTAATTATTATGATCTGGTCCATCTACAGATAACAAACAGCACAAGAGTATGTTCTGTACACTTGAAGGAAGCGAATTTAAAGACAACTTTAACAGGGAAGCGTGTTCTAGAGAAGCATGCAGTTCCGAGTATTTTTTGGTGGTCAAGATCACCGAGGGAAAGAAAATCTCCGAAAAAGCGAGAACCACCGCGTGCACGAGTTCGATTATTTGATGTAAGTGTGCCATTGTCCCCTGTCACTGTCACAGGTAAATATTGTTGTCGGTATTTCTTTAACCATCCCTCGGTTAAAATCGTAAAATAATCAGAGGTATTTTTATGTTTTTCATTTTACTCCATAGCATCAACTTCCAGCCAACCTTCTGGTCAGGAAAGTTTTATGGAGGTCCAACCGTAACTGTCATCCTCTCCTGTTGTTGTAGACTCCCCCACGCTCATATACACACCTACCTTGAATTGCCACGATTACATTTTTTCTGGTGAGCCTGCGAAGACCACATATGAGCTGCTTGAAGCAGCTCATCAGAGAATTGAGGAGTTGGAGGCAGCACTGGATAAGCGAACAATATATATACAACTGAAAATGAAACCCAACAGCAGCATTAGGATTTTAGGTTTTTATTTTAGGTAATGAGCCAGTGTATACATGAAGTCAATAACGTGGTGGCAAAAGCCTTGACCGGCTGCACAGCTGCATATAAATGACTCTACTCCAACTTCGTTTTGACGCTTGAACACCACATAAAGTCTGTGAGGCTCTTCATTCTTCTTCATGCTTCTGAAGCATTTTACTCTGACCGTAATTCCCTCCTCTTCCTTAGCAAGCTTAACTTTGAAAAATGAAAAAAAAAATTACGTTTGTTTCGACCAGACTCTAAACTTCGATTGTTAAAGAAGGCACGAATAACGATTATCGAGCAATGACGCTCAATGCAGATACAGCCGGAAGCTTACCTTCAACATCGTGAATATGTGATTCGCAGAAGAATTTATACCCTCTTGTCAATGTCATCTTCACTGGAAGGTTTTCACTAGCCATTTTTTCGATAAAGGCGTTTGTGAACGACGGTATGTCCACCAGATTGCGGTGCCAAAACTCTGAAGAAATTGAGGTACTCGACTCAGCCATAATGTTTTTACACGCGTGGCCTCGCTTTCATGCGAAAATGGTGACGTTGCATCCAACATGACGGACTGTGATTACGGCGAATACGGAGAGCTGACTGAGGCGCCATTGTGTTTGGTTCCTGGATAGACGTCATCAGCAACCGCCGCCCCAGATTCCCTAAAACGCGGTTGTGTAACACTTCAAGCGCGACTTTGAAAGGGCATAGAAAATCGCCGATCGAGAATTCAACCAAATTCAAAAATGTTTTCGCCCAAATGCTTCGAATAACAAGTGGATTCGTTTTAGCGAAAAAAAAGTTTTGGGGTTATGTGCACTTTGAGAGTTTTTTTAATGGACTTGAGAATAGAATTGCAGTTTGAATTCTTTCTCATTGTCTTATGATAATCAAAATAAATTCCTAATATTTTTTATCGATGTTAACATTTTATGATAAAATTCTTCTTGTACTAATTTTTGCGGTCCAATTGCAAATAGTTCAGTTTTGTCATCATTTACACGTAGACCGTTTCGTTAATCTGATTATATGGAGCGACCTTGTGAGATTTGGAGATACTCGATGTGGTTTGTTTGTTTCACATCATCTCTTCGTGAGGTTCACACTAAACTCTTTTACTTACGGTGTTGAGACGGTCTCAAAAACAGTCTCGAAAATCCCGAAACTTTCTGTCCCCAAAGCAATACTCTTTTGAACAACATGGAGCAACAACATGGCAAGTGGTTGTCTCCTTCTAGTCTGCCTGTGGAAGAATAAAGGTTTACTCCCATTGCAACCGCGATTCCTTTTACCATTTTTTTTAAACAAAATACATCAATAGGAATTGGCAGTGCCACATCCCACGAGAACGTGGAGATGAGACGAGAATTAACCTGTGATTATACCCTCCCTACGTCTCATCATCCTTGGGAATGAGTATGTGTAAAATAGGCTTGACTAGCCGACCTCTGCGGTTCGTGACATTTGGACATTTGCCGTTCTCTGTTCGGTCTCTTGACCTTTTTGTCGCTTCACTCGTGTTTATGAAGGGTACTTCATGTTGTGTTATAAGGGGGAACTTAAAGTAGAGTTGAGCCGTTAGACCGTCCTATGGCAAATTTTTAGGTCATAGGTCTGCATGATTTCCACTGTTATCTGCGTGTCGCTTCGTAGAGTTTGACACCTCTGTAATTTGCCATGTGTTTATGTATTGTTTATAGGCTCATTCCTATTGCAAGATATGCTTTTAAATCTCGACGTATTTGCTTTCGAGGGACAAAATATGAAATTAACCGTGAACACGTTTGCTTACTTGCATTAGATTTCTATATTGTGACGCCGGGCCTGCTGTGATTAGAACTGTTTGCAAGTAGAGTGGGTTGATTCTTATCACGGATAACATATTTGCCTTCGAACGTTTTTCTTCGGAGATGTCGTAGCTTTACTTCGAGAAAGCTGTACGTTTGTCTAGAGACATTCTTATGTTTGTTTACCGCTGTCTGATCGAGCTTATGTTTCTCTTGCTCGATGTATAGGTTTATTCCTCCTTTGGTCGTTATGCCGCCACATGATTCAAATGTAGCTGTTTACGCGCAAGTCCTGTTGACTGTTTTGCGTGTTGTATTTGCCATTGTTTGGCTTAGTTCAGGCCATTCTCGTACCCAGAGCCCACGATCCTTCTGGCCTGCGGCAAGGATCGAGAGCTCTGGGCTGGTCCAACACTGGAAGTCCGCGATTCACGGACTTCCCGTCAAATCTGGCAAATCTGATTGGCTGAGAATACGAAACGAATACTCTGTGCATGCTCAGAAAATCGGGTTCGGCCAGAGCTATCGATCCCTGCCGCAGGCCAGAAGGATCGTGGGTTCTGGGGACGAGACTGAGTTCAGGCGAGACCATGGTCTCGATCGTCCATATGGATCTCATCAGTTGCCGGTATTTCTAAAATGCTCTGTCCGTCTGTAGTTGCCACTAGCGCAAATCGTCCATACGTTAGAATGTTAGACACTCTGCGGCTTGGCACAAATTTCTCGTGGTGTGTACCATTGTGGCGGATCGAAAATGCCTGGTTTCTATTGGCTATGACAGCTAGCCAATGGCGTATTGTACTTTTTGATCCTTATGTGTCTTATGCTTCACCTTGTTATTTTGTGTTTCTTTGTCGGCATTTTTTCTAGATTTCTGAGCACTCGATGGCTGATCTGCACTGTGGAGCTATTTTGATATAAACGTACATGTTCTTTTTGCAAACCCCCTCTTTAAAATGGGGTCGATGCTACATGTTGAGTGCGTATTTTTGCTTTTTGCTCCTTGACGTTAGTTGAAGTGCCCTTCATGAACACGAGTGAAACGACAAAAAAGGAAAAAAGATTGACTGAACAGAGAACGGCAAATGTACAAATGTCACGAACCGTAGAAGTCGTGTAGGCTAATCAACCCCATTTTACCCTCACATATGTACGAGGCGAGTTGCGCTAAAACTGGGTAAATCTCTCTGGGTTGTCCTTATCTCCGGAAAATGCTTTTCAATTCGTCAACGGAAATTTCCAGCATTTTTCACTGAATGGAGATTGCCGTAAAACCTACTGAAATCGGCGGGGATTTTTCCGACAGAGTTTTCCTCAAACACAAATCCAAAATGACCGGTGATCGTTGTGATTTTAAATTCCTCTGGTGTAGTGTGGACGGAAAACGTTTGACGCGTTTTCAGAGTGAAACCTCCGTTTTCAAATTTCTCCGCGTAGAGTGAACTGGGCCATTTAAAAAATCGACGTCCGTTTTTCAATCGTCTGTCCTGTTATTGATGATGAATTTCGTCATAACATTGTCAATGTAGCTGTGGATCCACGAGGCGATAACCGAGTGGATCGGCAGACCACTCTGACAGTATTGTGAGGAAATTTATTGTCAACAGACGCATGAAAAACAATCGTCAATTTGTTTTCGTTTTTGTGGGATTATGCAATTGTTGCATAATCCCATATAGTCGGGGAGTTTTTTGAGAGTTTGAGGACAGGATGTCAAGTTACAAATCTTTGTGAGCATGAGTAGTCTGAGAGGTAGACTAGGTACTAGTATTTCGTGTGATTGTTTTCGAGTAAAGGCGGCCATTGCTACATTTGTTGTGCGTAGTCATTGCTAGCTCTACTCATATTGCGTTGTCAGAGAACTTCGATTCTTTGCCCCGCTTTTTGTCTGGATTTGACTGCAGTTTTCAAGGCAAGTTATTTTCCATTTTTCAGTTGGTGTGAAGTGCTGCTTTGTTTTTGGAAATTAACTGTACTGTCCTCGAGAAAAGCTTACGAGATGCCTCGTTTATTCTTCGTTATTTCATTCAGGTGTTGCTAGCTGAGCATGTTTTCTAGGCGATTCAGGAGTTGTTTTGCTCACGCAAGCCAACATATTCAGGCTCGGCTTGTGCGGTTTGCACCGAAGCTAATACGCTTTCGCAAGCCCACATTCGTTGGCTTGAAATTCGTTGCGGGTTGTACCACACAAGCTTTCACAAGCAGGTATCTCACAAGTGTTTCACAAGTATCTCACAAGCCAGTATTTCTCGGCTTGAACTATCAGTTCGGGTTGCACCACACACTGAAAGAGTCATTGTTTGTTAGATAAAGATCTATATAGGGTCTTCTACCCTCAGATATGACAACCCTGGAACGAATGCACTATAAATTAACTGCGTAGCTTTTTTAGCTGATTTACAGGCATCAACAGTATCAACATGTAGGCAGTGAAAACCGTTGTAATGTGTTTATTTTGTGGAAAATTGTTAACGCCGCCCGAGACGATAGAAAGTTAACCAAGGTAAAAGTTCGATTTACCCTGTGATCAGGCATGGTTTAGGTCGTTAATCAAGGTCGAGATGACAGGTATATCCACTTGCAGTCGCATGGTATCTCGCATCCCGTGGTGTCGGGATTGTGTCAATCTCATTCGGTCACGTTTTCGACAACGTTTGATTTCGATCTACGTACGAGGCTTGACAAAAAAGTAAGCCAAACCTGGACCAGCCACTCGGACAATATATTCCAACGTACGTCTAGATATTCTGAAGTTCACTTTCCACCATTTTAAACGAAATTTCCATGTAAAAGGGTTTCAAACCAGAATTGGATTCTCAGCCATGACTACGCACGCACGTCTAGTACGCCTTTTCTTTCTACGAGCAATTCGAAGCACCCTCGTACCCAGCGTCTTCGTTCCCTTTGACCAGCGGTCGGGAACGAACGAATTTTTTTAAACTTCATAATCTTCTCGTAGCAGGGACTGCAAACTTTTGATAACAATCCATCGTTTATGTCACATTTAAAACCAGTAAGTCTCTCCAGCAAAAGTAAAACTGACTCCTTCGTGGCTTTTGGTCCGTAAAGGTCAATGGGGTGCTGTCTTTGGAACACATTGTCGTTGCGGCACCTGCAGACATGGACACTAGGCTTGGAGACAATTTGTTTTGGCGTTCGAATTCTGTCCGCCATATTGGGTCTCTGATTTAGTTCCCGTCATTTGCATTGTTGTTTTTGATCAACCAATCAAAACCGCCCCTCGAACGGATGTTTCGAGAGTCGCTCGTTTCGTCAAGCCAGCATGCGCAGTAAGGAACGAAGACTCGAGGTACGAGATTGAATTTGAAACATTATCAACCGCAGTCGCCTCGATTTCTTGAATTGCTTAAAAAGTAAGTGCCGCTAAAATTTTGATTCCTGAGTTCGCTACTCAAGGACCTCAAGAACAAGAAATTAAACAACAGGACTACAAGAGCCACAGCTTCTCGTTTGAACGAGCAATTTTATGCATGGATTTCAGCCGGAATTTGCAGCCAAATCGATTTGATCGTAATTTATGACAGGTTTAATCGAATGCTGCAGAAAATAGGGCTAAGTAAAGAGAGACTGTTTTGTCATGTCCCATAGGGGCTTAGAGCTAATTATTAATTAGAGGATAAAGTAAGTAAGTAAACAGTATTTTGCAATAAATTTCCCACTTAAAAGTTGTAACGACTTGTCTATGTTGATACCAGAAATCCCAAAAAATCTATGGTACATAATTCACCTATTTCTACACACTTTTCTTTTCAGTGGTTGCCTTCTCCCTTGTAGCAATTCAACTCCCAGATACTTACATTTAAAAACAGTCTCCAGCCGAATAGAGTGTTTTCACTGCAATAAAAAATAAAATCAAAAACCATTCAGTGGATAAAGTCAAGAAACTGTGATATTATAGAAGATAAATAAAGAAAGACAGTTCTCCAAGTTTAAAGTGTGTGCGTAGTCCCAAAGTTGAGATATTCGTCTAATGCTCCGCGCAAATTTACAGAACCCAGTATGAAACCGCCATGTTGGTGTTGCTCTGTGGGACACCGGAAAATAGTGTTAACGTCTGGAACTTACTTTGGCTATCTAGGACACTGATTAACTGCACTGAACAAACAAATATTTAAATAAGCACTTTCCCATGTACTTTAACGTCTTAAATGGCTAAATATCACGAGATAAATACATATTTTTCAACAAACGCGATCGTAGCTTTATGTCACGTGACAGCCTGAAATTCAAAATGCGCTGGTTTCCAAACGAAGGACGCTATTGAGCTGGAAAGTTGTAAACAGATATAAAATTAGTACCTCTTCTGCCTAATGAGGATAAAAACATTGGTGGCTCTTTAGTTTTGGATTTAAGAATTTGATGACGTCACGTGATGACGCTCAGTAGAATAAAACTAAGCATAAGCCCATAAATACGCATTGCAGACCTATTCATTATAATATGTCCGGTCTCGATCGCAGTTCATAATCTTGAGTGTCCTGTGGTTTCAAGTGTAACTTCTTTGAGATTTTTTCCTCGACCGTCATATGTTGGGGGGGGGGGGAACTCCCTTAGATGGGCTATATAGGTTTGTGCGGCCCCAAAGGGTATGGTTTTTCAGCCGTTTCGGTCATTAATTATATAGCAGTCACTAAATCCAGTATTGTCAGCAAAGCTATTATCCTTTAATTTCTGGAAACTGTCCAATTTGGGATTTAATTTGGACAGTTTTCAGTAAGGACTTTTTTAGTTGAAACGCAGAATCTGTCCAGTTTGGGAAAAAATAGGACAGTTTGTCTCAGCCAATGAAATTAAGCTATTAACCTTCCGAAGATTATCGAAGGCCAGACGAAACCTTCCGAAGATTTCTGAAGATCACCCGAACAATTCCAGAGTCTTCCGAAGATCACCCGAACACTTCCGAAGATTTCCAAATATCACCCGAACATCTCCGAAGATTTCCAAAGATCACTTGAGTACTTCCGAAGATCGCCCGAAGATTTCCGAAGATCACCCGAGCACTTCCCAGAATCTCCGAAAACTTGTGACAATCTCCGGCGATCTCCGAAGATCATCGGATATTTTCGAAGCTTTCCCAAGTTTCGGAAGATCGAGGGCCCAGTCTGTTTTTCTTCAGAGACAGTTACTGTAGTAAGTTTTCCTTGCAAAGCTGTATAGCTGGTTTTCACACGACGTCAATAAAATTCGAGCAACAAAACTATTGATCTTCCTGAGATTTTATTTTAATGATGTATAAGAGCAGCTGAAAGCTAATATTCATACAAATTTTCGCTCCGAATGGGTTCTTGGTTTTGTGATACACTACGCTTGAATTTCTAAGCTTTTGCGTCACGCGGCATTTACATGACGGCTTAGACAGCTGTCATCATGGTTAAAAAAAGTCACTCAGTCTCGGGGAACTTGGCTATCTGAACAGTTCATGTCTTAGAAAAAGTATTATTTTAATGTTTTAGAGTTCCTCGAGGGATAAATTCACGCTTTTGTAGCAAAACTCAGTGACGGATGTTTCTGTTGGTTTCCGGCCGCCATGTTGGTGCCCATAGGGATGGGCACCAGCAAAGGTCCCTTATTTTTTCTGGGGTTCCGCCATATGTTTGCCTTGCTCGCGAAATTATTGCTCGGAATGGTTTGAGATGGTTTGAAAACGACACCGTTAGGACCACCCCCCTTCTCTCCCTGTACTGAAGTCCTTACCTAGTCGGAGGCCCCTCGTAGGCCGGCGGGGGGGGGGGGGGGGGGTTGGGGGATTTTTGGGGGGGGATGTGCGGCTGGGCCCCTGGAACCCTTAGCCTCTACAAGA
>Ga0126338_10003935_pt1 | contig 10504 bp, 3 predicted proteins | sample OrbCmetagenome_2_FD_92529 | JGI IMG/M metagenome (GOLD analysis project Ga0126338, IMG submission 92529) | Coral microbial communities from Petempiche,Puerto Morelos, Mexico - Orbicella C C metagenome | ecosystem: Host-associated > Invertebrates > Cnidaria > Coral | place: Petempiche,Puerto...
AGCTAAGCTATGGCTGATGTCGCTCCTCTCTAGTTACTGGTTTTTTTTTTTAATAGCAATTCAAGCATATAACATTTATGTAAAGGCCCGACGGCATATGAAAATTTGAGTAGTAGTTGTCCCAATACGTCTCCACCACGCACTTTTGATTAACAATAGCTAATTTCACTTTGGAACTTGGCTACAGAATATCTTTAAATATTAAAAGACAGTTATTTCTACACATGCTAGATTTAGAGCTATACGCACACCTTTGAAATTGGTTGTGTAGGCAAAACATCTGATCCTTCAAAGCATGCATGTAATGGCAAACTTTCCTTATCGTGAACTGAATTATGTTATTTTTTATATCATTATTATTAGTTAAAAGAGAGCAACAGAAACTACAAAAACAGTTTTGTAGTGAACTAAAAGGTTGCACAGGGTATTCATACTTAACGAACTTCAGTGAAGTTCGTTTAGTATTTCTGTTTATTTGTCTGCTACTGGACTGAGTGAAGCAAAAATACGTTTAATTGAAATGCAAAGCTGATTGACAACATTGTGTTCAGTGCGGTTCCGTTTTAGGCTGTTTCACCGCCTCGAGCTTGTTTGATTGGTGTCGGTGAATTCGTCTTCCTCTCCTATGCATCTTAAATTTCATTGAGATATCCACCAAAGTGTTGTTGTTAAATAAGAAAAGAGAACGTTGCTCATATTATGTTTTCTTCAGCTAGCCACGATCGAATTAAGTGTCTGTCTAAAAATGCTATGCCTGAATAGATGTATTTAGTTTTATAATTGACACCAGCAGAGATACACAGAGAAACCTAAGCCGGTCTTAGACTTAGAAGATATTGGACCAGTAACAAAGTACTTTAATGGGCTGATATTACCGAATGACCCTTTGAGAAACAACGAACTAGCTCTACTCCTTTAGCAAGTCATGCAGCAAACGAAAGATAATCACATCTAAGAAGATGACAACCAGATGGAAAGAAAATTGAAACACAAAATTCCCACGATTGTTGCGTCGACTTCTTTTTCACCGTAAATGACAACGTTTCCGTAATAGACGGTATGGAGGGTAGTAAAAAACTAGAAAACTTTTATTGTACTGAACCAACAAATTTCCACGCTTGTTGCTTCGATTTCCTTTCCATCGTGAGCGACAACGTCATTTCCGGAATTAACACTGAATATGAGCAACGATTGGATGAATATATTCCTTGTTTTAAGAGCGCGGTCAATAAAATGACATGGCGTTTCTTAATCAAGGCAAAGAGTTGATGGTGGAGCTGAGCACAAAAGCACTTCAGTATAAGGTAAATAGAATCACTTTTTAAAACTCATTCTTTTCTTCGAGGTTGATAATAATAAGGTCAAATTTAACTTCCAGTCTCTTCCAGTCGCATTATCTATTTTTTTACATTTTGGGTCATTTGTATCGATGTTTCAATGATGCGGTTTTCGTTTCGCTGTTGCTCGAAGTAATTTCGCACTACGCCATGTATTACCGGCTAACCGTTCAGGTGCACTAAGTACTAAATGTAGACTATTTTTGCGGGCAAGCAGATAAAACCATGGCTTAAAATTGATCTTTATGACTTAAGGCTTCCCTGGTAAGTGCTGTTATTCATGGCTTGTTTTTCCATTTCGACACAGTTTGTTTGATAAACATATTGTTTAACTGATTGCGATCTCAAGAGCCTTATGTATCAACAATTACTTGCTTATCTTTGCAGCTACAAAGTTTCTTTTCCAGGGTTTGCGTTTGTAACTTGCACAAATACTCCAATGATTACAATAAGATAACTTTGAAGGATTTACAAACTTAATACTAAATTATCTACTTAGTCCTGATCTTTTCGTTATTCTATATAAACTTTAATTTGTTCTGTACATTGAGCGCAATATTGCCCTTTTGGCAGCTGTTCGGTCTTTCTACAGACTGCGGTAAATTTTTATTGTTTTAATATAACTAATGAGCTGCACGGTTGCCGAGAAACAAAAACTAATCATAATTTACCTTGTGCGGTGATGCGGACACAACTTAGAAGGTGTTACTACTTCAGCCATCAATTATGAATTTGAATTAAGTTGCCTCTTTGAAAGTGACATGAATATTTGTTATTCTGAATGAAAAACAAATCACAGTGAACTATCTAAAAGATGGACATCCTTGAGACCAGTTCTAGCTGTTCGTCTTACTATTAGTAACTTAAAACGCATTGAAGCTACAGTTGTTAATCTTTGTGACTTTTCCTAAGAACCATAACTTTTTCTTCCACCTTCTCGGTTATTTTCAATTTTCCTGTGACATTTATCTTTACTCTGACTCGTGTCGTAAAATGTAAGTCGATAAATCTAGACCGAACTGTATTGACAACAGCATTCTGAAGGAATGCATTTTAGGAAGAAATATTGCGAACATATTCACCATAATTGACGGTATTTATTAGAAAACCAGACATAACTTGACGTTCTAAGGAAAACACAGATTAAATATATCTAACAAGATACAGAAGGAGGTGCAAGGAAAATTGAACTAACAAATTTCCACGCCTGTTGCGTCGACTTCCTGACAACGTCATTTCCAGAATTAACGATATTAGCTCTTCTTAATGTTTCCTGTTTGGATGATTATTTTCCCGTTTCAAGAGCTCGGTCAATGAAATGGCATGGCGTTCACAGTACTTACTCACTCACTCACTCACTCACTCACTCACCCAGTCACTCATTCACTCACTCATTCTTACTTTAATCATTTAAGTAGACTACCCTACGAAACATGATATAAAATCACTCATTCTGACTTACGGCTCGCACCGTAAGTGTTATTATTTATAGCTCGTTAAAAAACGTCTGTTTGTTTTATTTCGTCACATTTTCATTGGATAACAGGTTTATCATATTGCCACGTTTGGTTCTTTTAAATCAGCAATTTTTTGTTTACATTTACAGCTGCAAGCTTTCTTTTCTTGTTTCTTTTCCGATGTTAGCAGTTGGAAGTTGCTCAAATACCCCAATAGAATGAAATAACTTTCAATGAATATGATTCACTTTCTCGTGATCTTTTCGTTATTGTATACCAACTTAAAATTTATTTCTCTACAGAGTATTATAGCTCTTTAGGCAGCTGCACGATCTGTCTACAGACTGTGGACGTAAAAATTCATATTGGTTAATATTATTATGTCTCAGGGAATAACTAGCTCTATTACATCACAAACTTAAACACTCAAGATGGTGATTCAACACAACAACGCGCACATGGCATGCGTGCGCATAAACTGATACCAAAATCCGCGAACTAGTTTGTGCGGCATAACAAATTTGAACAGTTAAGATGCGCGCGTAAAGAACCGGAGACGCTACATGCTGTCAAAACTGTTATCACACAGAGAAGATGGCAATTAAGTTCGGTTACAAAACAAATCGAATGTGGTTTAGCGTTGTCTGCACTCTTATCGACAACGATCGATATGCGTTATCACAGTGGTCAAACCAAATTCGATTTGTTTTTTTACCACAATATCAACGTCAAAGAGAATGTTTTTTCAGAGCGTGACCAAGAACCTGACACATTGACGCGAGCGGCGTTGTCTGGACTCTTATCGACAATGAGATATTAGCCAATCAACTTGCGAAATTAGTAGCAATTGTGGTAAAATTGTTATTCGTTCAGGACCACTAAGTTTGGTTGCCGAGAGATAATTAAAAACAAATCAGGATCTTAAATCATCCCACATCGTGCTGTGAGTTGGCGCAGGAGCACGAGTAACTCGGAAAGCGTAAATAACTTATTACATGAAATTTTCGGAATTTCATGATTTTTCTATGTAATCGCATGGGCCCGAGAGCAATCAAGGATTAATTTCACGTGCATTTTCAAAGTTTTCACAAAATTGCCCCAGTCGCGAAGCCTAGTTTTCCATGGTAAAGAGTATTTTGCTTCAGTCATTAACTTGCCAAATATGTCATGTAAGAAGAAACGTAGCTAATATTCTATTTTTGAAATGCGTTTTACGCTTGGCGGCTCGACTTCCTTTCTGTTTAGACCACACCAATTAGATGACATCCTCTCTGAAGAAGAAAAAAGGTTATTTCTTATACCTGCAGCAACAAAAAATACAACGATAATTCATGACGATCTTTTTTTTTCGATTACAACTTTACGGCACACTTCGACAGCGGAAACGTGGGCTCGTAGCCATGTCGGATTTCGGATCACTGACGTTACCTTAACACTCAGGATGGGTGAAGAAGGAAATATATGATTCTTTGACGTACAGTTGATGGGTTGCTTCTATATCTAAACATCTCCTTCGAATAAACTACTTTTCAGGACTTGTAAACTGCTTGAATAAAGTACAAGATGAATCGAAGTACAAGTACAAGACGCTCTTCAGGAGTTTCTCATTTGGATTTTCAAGCGTTCAAGAACAGCAATAGGAGCCTGGCCGCAGGGAGACTTGATTCACCAGTTGGGCTTGAAGGTACTACTGCGTAAGACACCCTACCTTGTTAGGATTATGTCCTCATACACAAAACGGACTTAACATGTGACAGTTACCGACGACAGAGTTAATACACGGAAATTTTCGACTGTTGAAATCCTATCTGCTTAAATGGTCGTCGCCCTCCGGGCGACGATTCCGGAAAGTTCGCTTTCCGTACGAGGCACGCAGTGCCGAGAATTAAAAAAGAGACAAGGGATGAAACTGACCACCACGTGACTCGTTGGATGTGGACCGTAGCATACAAGTGACGGAAACGGAAGTCTAGTTCAGTGATCTTTGATCAGAAACGTATGTTGAGAGCAATGGGGTACCGATCAAGTGAAATCAACCGTTTCTAATTCAAATCTCAAAGATTAAACTTTATTTGTCACTGTTGCGTTCAAAATTTGTCGTCGGCTCAGACCACCGTGATCTTAAAGCTCATCATAAGAAGAGACAGATAGGTAATTCCCAATAAACATGCATGCCAAAACACTCAAATAGTAAGATGAAGCGGGCGCTCAACATGCAAGTTTAGTTCCAGTAAGATTAATGAAGCTACAAAAAATTTTTCTCACCTCGAGCCACTAAAGGAAGCCATGAAGTTGACATTGTCCTTTACACAACCACGAGCTGAGCAATGGGAACTTTTCTTTGGCTTAAACAGACGAGTAAATCATTCTGCCCTTTGTAAACACAACTAAAGTTGGAGATTACAGTTCATAAAGTCGAAAGCGAGACACGCGAATGTTCACCACGAAGATCACAAGTTTCCCGGAACGAAGTGATCGTTTGCGTATGTTCTGAGTAAAATTATTTGTCCAAATCATTTCCGATCCTGCGTAAAAAGCATTACCTTAGAGCTGATGACGTATTTCCGTCACCAGTATCTTCCGGTTCACATTGTACGAAAGCCAGCTTACAACGCTCAAAAAATCGTAGCCAAAAGGTCGGATTTCACGAGCTTTCTGGTTAATTTCTTGTTTGGACTGGGGAGAGGGTAATATTTCCACACCACTTGCTGGAAATGAGGCATTTTTATTCTCATTTTAAAGATTTATGGGCGATTCAAAATTTGACCGAAATAGTTTTCATCCCTTGTCTCTTTTCTTACTATTAGCCACTGTTAGTAACCACGAGTGATAGCCCACAGTCATTACTGTATGCGGCATTCGTCGTGAGGATATGATAGGATTTTAACAGACGCGTAACACGATCGCATGTTTATAGTTCGATCACGTACAGTGATTTGAATCAACAACAGATAGATTCACGCTACAACTGTACGGTGAATTTTACTGGAAATACGGTCAAATAGGACTCCTCTGATCCCTGTGATAAGGCATGAACCCTGCTTGCCCAGTGGGTGAGTAATATTCCGGTAGAGCCAACTGAAAACTAAAATATACTGGCCCACTGGGCAACTGGATTCCATTTTTTTTTTCCTGCCCTAGCAAGATGAAGCTTAAAAAACCAAAACCAGTTACAGTAAGTTACAAGGAACCTAAGCTGTCGCTAGTCAAGGTCTTGTGCAATTTGAAGTAAAGTTTTACAAAAACTATTCCAAGATGAAAGAATAAATGCATACCATGTTCCCCTTGGAATGAAATTTGTAGCTACAGTGTGTTTATAAATGATCGACAATATTATCATGTAAAAGTTAACAAAAATTATCCCATCAAGTTGTAAGGTCCATCATTTCCAACAAGAAACTACTTTCACTGATGTTGCATGACCGTAGAAGCTACATATAGTAGGAAAGCCTTTGTCTACCATGATACAATCTGAAATTTGAGGTTTATTTTTAATACCTCGAATGGCGAAATTGAACCAAATGGCTTCTTTGAATTCAGTCATGAATATTTGTTATTCTGGATGAAAAACTAGTGAACTGTTTCAAAGATGGACACCTCGAGACCAGTTCTAGCATTTAACGCTTTGTTTGTGGTATGTACCTTTTCGTGTCAGGTGATGATGAGCAAGATAGGATACTGATTGACGGTTAGTTACACCATTATCTCATACTGCTGAGATCGCTTTAATAATTATAGAATTTTATGTTTATATTATGACTGCTTTAAACAATCTGATAATGAAAGGCTTCGTAAAACACTTTAAAATGAAATAGGCGATGTGATGAAGATATGAAAGAAGACCACAAGCTGCAAGCAGCTAATCTACAAGACCAATTTACAGTTTTAAAGAAATGCCGCACAAAGTTTGACTGCTTGATCTACGAGATGCTGAACATTAAACCAAAACTTAACACGCAGTCAGATTCAATTCGCGCCAAACTCTTTACATAACAATTGAATACTTTAACGCCATTTTAATTCCCTAAATATTTTCACAGCATTTTTACTATTTATATTTATTCAATTCTATGATGTATTTCGAACTTGATGATGATGACATGGAGTCATCGAAACGCCGTTCTATTTTCATATAGCTTATTTTCATTCTAAAGTGCTTTAAACAATGTTTGAAATTACCGGGTAAATATAGGATGTTAATTGCCTTAGGCCCGGTTCAGACGCCGTACTTCACATGAGCCGAATCGAATTCAATGAATTAAGTTCATGTGGAGCATGGCGCCTGAATCAATTCGAAACGGCCGGATTGAATTCGGATCGGCTCAGCCGTTCTTCACGCCTGGCTCAGCCGGGAATAACGACTGTGAACCGGCTTTGATTTAGACGCCGATCTTCACATGAGCCAAACCAAATACATAAATTAATTTAATGTATTTTGAAGACCTGAGTATGCGCAGAAGAATAAATTGTCCGTCATCGCATCCAAATGGCGGTTTTCCCTCATCAGGGAAGAAGACGATATTTGTAGTTTGCGTTTTCCTGTTTCCGTGTGTAAACGTGCTGCCACCTTGGTAAACAGCATCAAAATTGATGTGCATTCATTATAGTTTGCGCGCTTGTGTTTGAATTACGTGTGAATATTGCATTTGTGAATTAACCTGAATACGATTGCAATTGGGCTTTTTGCCCAGGTTGTGTTGTATTTCATGGCATACAAAATCTTGGAAGTTGAAATTGTATGTTGAAATTTAAAAGTTCAAGTGAAGTACGACATCTGAACCAATTTATCAGTTGTCTTCTTTCAGTAACATGTAAATCAGTAGATTGATGCAGTTTGCCTCATCCTGCTCCTTTTTGCTGACTTTTGTTATATTTTTCAAAGGACAGCTTTGGATCGTGCTTGGTTGTTGTTTACTATGTTTACGGGAGCTCAGCACGTATCAGCGCTGATCGCAATGCACTTTTCTCTCCTACTCTGGATTTAGTTCGGCTGGAATTGAGATCGGCCTCTGAATCAATTGAGCCGGTCTTAATTAATTTGGGTCGGCCTAAAGTCGAATTCGATTCGGCTCATGTGAAGTACGGCGTATAAACCGGGCTTTACTTATTATTTATTTTAATTCCGTAGTAAAAAAGAGCTCACCAAACTACTCTTCTCGACCTTTTACTTTTTTGATGGAAATTTCGCTTTAAGCCGAAATGTTTAAAGCTTAGTTACACTTGCCGCCCTCATTTTCCAAACAAGGTTAACTGAACTCAGGTATAATGCATGATGACCTAGATTCAGTATACCAACATTTCCACATTAACCCACCCATTTCTGAAACGCAAAAGTACTTACCTAATTTTGAGCTTGAATCTCCGTTTTAGTGCGAACTTGGATTTATTCTAAATAACTTACATTCATTGTAACGTTATATATCTATATTTTCTGATTTTCGGAATCAATTTTGGCGATGAGCTGCCTGTATTGGAAAGTTCTTGCAAGCCAATTCCAAGATGGTGGATATTTCGAAACACTTTGAAAAGTGTGACATCGTTTTGACGTAGTTTGACGTCATGATGGGACACATAACCATTACTAAAATAAACAAAAATCAGATCGTTTACCCACTTTACAAGTTTGATCACTATTTAGTGGATAATTTCGGAAATACACGGGGATGGTGCAGAGATCTCCCTTCATATACACGAGCGAAAAAAGCCCATAAAAAAGGTCTCAACCAGCCAACCAAATGCATTCACCGAAGAGAGGTGTCCGCGAGCTGTTCCACAACAGAAAGGAACACTACATCTTTCAGTGTAATTCTAACTTCCTTTTCCTCCATTAGAACGTAATTTACCGCAGTTCTGAAAAATCAGAAAAAAACATTTTCACATTTAACCCACCCATTTCTGAAACACAAAATACTTACATAATTATTTCCACCCGATACTAACTGAAAACAAGCAAACCAAAATGCAAAATGTATTTGAAAAAAAAAACAAACACACAAGAATTTCAAGGCATTTAACGCTTTCTTTGTCAAGTATGTACCTTTTCGTGTCAGGTGATGATGAGCCAGATGGGGAACCCAATGAAGGTTAGTTGAAATATTATCTCATGCTGCTTAGATCGCTTTAGGGATAGAATTTTATGTTGATATTACGACTGCTTTAAACATTATTTGAAAAGACCGGGTAACTATAGGATGTTGGCTTTAATTCCGTAGTTTACAAAAAAGCTCACTAGGCTACTCCTCTCTCTCATTTTCTAAACAAGGTCAAACTCAGGTATAATGCATGATGATTAGATTGCGATTTTAGATATAGCGTACCAACCAGAGAACTAGAAATTATTTATCTGAGGGTGAGAATCTAATATTAAATGCTAAATGATTTCGTTTTAGTGGTCAACACTAACATATCATTCAAACATTAATGGCTTAGGATAAGAAACGAGGTCTTCAGAGCAAATACACAGAAAAATCGAGCAAAATGCAAAAATCTCGGCCACGGTCAAAAATTCTTAATTTTCAACTTGTAACGAGGTATTAACTAGTTTTCAAAGGTTTCGGTGTTTCTTTCTCAAAATACGGCCGAATTTTCGAATTATTTGAGAAAATCGATTTTCGCACTCTCACTGGCGAAAAATAGCAGAAAAATTAGCATAAACTGGCATTCGAGGAAAAGTCTTTACATAAGTAGTTAAGCCTATATCATCGGGAAGAAAGAAACTAATTTAAAAGGAGGAGTATTTCATACTTTTTTATGCCTACTTTTTAGCCCCAAATGGTGTTTCTTGCTACGAGAAAACACATTATTTGATAAGGTTTTACCACAGTCTCAGTAAATCGAGTTTTACCTCATAATTACAAACCGACTATTCCATATGCAGCCATTGTTCAATCGGGTTAAAAGAGTGACTTATTTCGGGGAATTTGGCTATCTGAACAGTTCATGTATTAGAAAAAGTATTACTTTCAAAATTTTTTAGAGTTCCTGAAGAGATAAATTCACGCTTTGGTAGCAAAACTCAGTGACAGATGTTTCTGTTGGTTTCCGGCCGCCATCCGGATGGGCGCCAGCATAGCGTCTCCATCAAAATCTCTATAAATTTGGGTAAAAATTTTCTCCGCACATCTTGCGTAAGATACATTGCTGTGACCTGAATCTTGGCGAAAGTCTTTGCATATTTACCTTCTTTCTCTTCAAGATTCTGGACTTTATCATTTGAACTGTTTTGATTTTTTTATTTTGATTTATTTTGAACGGCGTGACACTGAAAACCAGCAATAAAGTAATTCGATGCTCGATGCCCGAACGATGTGGCGGCGAATTTCGCGTATAATTCGTCATTGTGTTCTTAATGTTACCTCTTTCTACCCCATGCAGTCATGCGAAGACAATTTCAAAGTGCCCATTGCATTCACTTTAAAGAAGAAAGAATTGGTCGCTTTGAAGGTCTTCCACAGTTTAAATGGAATGATCTCGGCGAACAAGATGTGATAGGGGAAGGGTCGTTTGGAGCCGTTTTTATCACAAAAACCAGGAACAAGGACGGAAAGTCGAAACAGTGGTCACCCGCTTTTAAAGATTCCCGCTTAAAAAAGATTCCCCATTTTAAAGATTCCCGCTTTTAAAGATTCCCCATTTTAAAGATTCCCGCTTTTAAAGACTCCCCATTTTAAAGATTCCCGCTTTTAAAGATTCCCCATTTTAAAGATTCCC
>Ga0126338_10003937_pt1 | contig 10503 bp, 6 predicted proteins | sample OrbCmetagenome_2_FD_92529 | JGI IMG/M metagenome (GOLD analysis project Ga0126338, IMG submission 92529) | Coral microbial communities from Petempiche,Puerto Morelos, Mexico - Orbicella C C metagenome | ecosystem: Host-associated > Invertebrates > Cnidaria > Coral | place: Petempiche,Puerto...
CGACTAATTCGAGTATTTCCCCTGATGAATAAAGTAGTCTTATGGATCTTGCCTTCAGAGTACTTTTCCACCGATTCCAAACAATAAAATTTCGACCGGATAAAGACTGAGCTATCTGTCGCGGCTGGAACTAATCAACAAATGCAATCAAAATGTATCTGTTCCCACGGTTATCATCCCAAAGCCAAGTCGTGTTAATAAACAAGGACAATTCCCTCAGATTTCGATAAATGCTACCGTCGAAGCGTTAAAAATTCGCCAAAATCTATCGCTGAGAGCACATAATAGCGAAGCGTACGGCGGCTGAATGGAAAGAAGTCAAAGAAGGATCCATCGGAAAGACGAGCTCACATGGCCTGCTCACATACTCACATGTTCCCCACATGTCTTATCACATGTCTTAGCAATAAACGGTACCAGTTTACTGGCCGTGACATGCCCCTGCAAAAATCAAGCGGGGTGGCCATTTTGGTGTCCTTACAGGAATGTGGTTTTTTCGGCCTATAAGCAGTGCACAGGGAGACCAACTCTGGAAAGCCACAGGTCAAAATTGGGTTTGCGTTCCACTTCGTCGAACGCAACAAATACGCAGAGATATACTCAAGGAGCCTCCCTTTTATAGAAAAGGAAAATCGCTTTAAGACGTGTTGGTAAAAGCAAACCAAAGGCTTTGAACAACACAATGGTCACACAGCATGAGTCGCGTGGTCTGTCTACTCATTTTAATGAACCGGCCCTACACAGCACAAATATCGCCACCGGGTATATTTCCAATATTATTTGTGTAACTGAGCTTCAAAATAAGCCAAAAGTAGCCCGTACACAACTTAAAAGGCTTTACTGATTTATTTCCTCTCGATGTATACCTAAGTTTGTGATATTTTCAGACCATTACGCGATGTAAATTTCACAAAAAACCTCAATCAGGCAAGGGAGTTTCTCGGTAGATTTTATCACATATTTCACGGTTATTCAAGCAAAACCTTACAATTTCCACGTATCAACATCGCCCACATCCATTAGCGATAAGACGACGGCGAAAAAGCGTCGATTTCTCCCCAAAATCGTTTCTTTTGGTACCTCGAAACAACTTCGCTATACCTTTCCTTCTAGCGACTTGCAATGTTTGCTCTCCGACGATCCCAGAGTTTTTTTTGCGCAAACGTGGGTATCCGATTCATTAAATGTTTCTTCAAACTGGAGCTACTCATCTTTAGACGATGAGTACAACTGTGAATGAAGTGAACAACGATATAACAAAGGTATCGGTTGAATTCATTTTTCGTGGAGTTTCGCTTGTATGTTTTACTGCCTAACTCGATGAATAAATTGATTCACAATCGATTACTTCATACAGTCAGACAGACAGTCAGACAGACATACATGCATAGTTTAGTTGAGCAGGTTACAAACTCGGCAAGACTAAAGTCCTGATGTCGACGGCTGCATACGAGTGACTATAAACGAACAGTTGCGTCTGTTTTTCCTTGTTTTAGTCCTTTATTTTGTATTCACATCTGAAAATTATACTAAAGCAATTATTCACCTCAGGCTCAGTGAACAGTGGTAAATATTTACCTCAACTTCGTCTCGTAAGTATTCACCAATGTTCACTTTGCCTTCAGCTAATAATTGTCTAATATCATTTAATTGTAATTTTCTTAGATCTGGCAACAGTAGACTAAGTTTTCTGGTTGTTGTATTATCTTGTAGGAAAGTGCTGAAAACTTTTGCAAGAAACCTGTCAGGAGAGTTGAAAGAAGTGGTGTGCTGTATGTTACACAAAGAGAATATGCTACTGTGACACAGGGTGATGGTAAGTGGAGAGGGTATTCAACTGAAAAGGGCATTATAGTAATACTTGGCACATAATTTGTACCATAATTTGTACCATGAAATGCTTTTCCATTAGCCATTGAAAATCTTGGGATTTGTGATACGTACCTGTTGACTTTGCACATATATCTGTGGAATTAAAGGTGGCCAAACACAGTTTTTGCAGGCAGTGATAGCTATCAAAGGTGATCTCTAGATTTCACACAATGAATTTAATGTCGGTTACACCGACATTAAATTCATTGTGTGAAATCTAGAGATCAGCTTTGAATACTTCGGTTCAGCATGAGCGAACGGAATGTAATAAATGTTGTGATACCTCTGAGGTTTTTTTTTTTTGTATCGATAATTTTTTTTAGTGTGAGTTTATTTATATAATGAATTACATGCTTTGACGGGAAACATTTTTCAGTCTCCATTACAAAGTGTTTTTCAAATGCACCGTGAATGAATCTTTTGAAGTTATCACATTTTTTGAAAAGGTTTAAGGGTCGATATAATGGAGATATATTGCGTGCATTGAGTTATACGACAAAGTAAAGTTGGCTGGGACACAAAAATCCAGTTCTTTGGCAAATCTAGTTTGTTTCAATGCTGTTTCACTAACAAAGTCTAGAAGTACTCTGCCATGAACTGTTTGAATAGAGTCACCAATAAACGGAAGTTGGTTTTAAGTTGATATCTCTGTAAGTGGTTTGAATACGAAGTGTTTGGTTTTCAGTTTAAATCCCCTGTACATAACCATGTTTACTTTCTGGTTGTTTATGACGTTATTTGCGCAGTCAGATCTCGATATGAAGTCTAAGGAAGAAGATTTCTCGGTGGAACTGTACATGTTTTTTCAAGATTATGACAGTATAAAGAACGCTTTTTTATCCCCAGATTCACACAATGCTGTATTTTTAAAACATCCAACTTGTGCAGTGACATCATAATTTCCCATGAAACTGTGCAAAAATAAACATTATAAACAGCTGTCTTCCCACATCTGTTTGTTCGCTTGAGCGCCGCCCTGCGCAAAGAAAGATAAAGGAAAACGCTGAGGAAACCTCTGTCAAAAAAAGAGAAGAAAACCGGGACGGCACTAAAAGGATTGAAGGCCTTAAATGTTTTGTTTATTGCTCGCTTTCCATCATGCACATTTGAAGTACTAAACTTTGGCTACATCCAGTGGTATCTTGCTCCTACTTTATAGTTTGAAATTTAAACCAGAAATTGTTAACACATTAAAAATACACGCAACCCTCTCTCTTTCTCCATGCTGTCAACATTGTGAGAACTCAAAGTAAATTACTCACTTTGTGGAGATCTGTATCGCTCCACATAAAACATAATAGATTGACGGTTTTCTCATCCGTCTTTGCCCCTTTTTAGCCAATGGTATTTTACTTCGCTCAGGTGAAGTCAGTGGAAACGATATTTACAGCGATCAAAGTAGGCTTTCTTTCTTGGCGCTTAAGCACCAGACTATTTTGTGTTGAGTTCATCGAGATCACAGGCTTAGCAGAAAGAATATTAATCCGGCGCGTGGAATAGGAACGGGCCAAAACGTACTGGGGTGGGGCTAGGGAAAGACAAAGTTAAAAAAGCTTCTGCTCCTTCCGCTGGATTGCTTCGCTGGCCGACTCTCTATTCGTGCGTGTGACTCAAAGGTAAGCCTGCTTGCTGACTAGCATTTATACAGCTCACTCACTTCACCTTGGACATCTCCCTGGCAACTGATTAATCAGATTCTGAAGGACCGGCAACTGTTTTCGACGGCTTTATTTACTCGAAAGAACAGCAATACAAAGTTGATAATCGACCGAGTAAATCGTCAACAAAACGTCCTATCTATGTTCGTTTTCCTTTGTAACCAGACAAGATAGTCTCTTGCAGCTAAACTAACTGATGACTAAGACAACAAACTACGAAGGAACGTCTCAAATTGATGTGTCAAAATAATGTTCAAAACAAGTTTCATGGTGCATCCGTTTTATTTCCCCAGGCACGAAGCCACATTGCTTCTGTTTTTCTTGTATTGACTGTCAGGCTGAATATACGTTTCAGTTCCTGTACCAGTTTCAGTAGGTTGCTCACAATGGCTTGGTCACTTACAAGCAATACATTGATGTCTGTGAACTGCGAGAGTTTTTTTTTTTTTTTCGTCAATGTTAATGCCTTGGATATAATTTTTTAAATCTCTTGCGAGAAGTTCAATATCGATCAGGGAAGAGGGTGTCCTTGCCTGACTCCTCGCTGCAATGGACCTTTTTTCCAACGTCACGAACTATCAACAATTTTTCTTAAAAAAAAAAACACCTCATGGAAACTCTTGAAAATATGAGACCCCAAAGTTGCCAATTTTTCAAAGAAATGTAAAATATTATCATACTCTCCATAAATTTAGCCACAGCAATTTTTGTTTGTCTTAATAGCGTCCAGTAAAAATAAGTTTTTACAGTTTACACCTCACGAAAAAGTGTGTCGCTTAAACCAACTCGTGACAGAAAGTTGCACAGAAATAACTCAAATCAAAATAAAGAGCGCAGGCAACGCGATATGCAGCCATGCACCCTACAAATGCAGCAAGATATACAACATGAATGTTCTTTGATTTTGATCAATCCTCTTTTACATCTTCTTATTGTTTTTTAGAAAATATTACCGTATTGGGGTCTGAGGATGCTACAACTTGTCACATAGTTGTGCTGCGACACACAGGCAAGTCTCATTTCTTGACATAGTTGGAGTTAAGACTATAGATCATAGTCTCTTGTTGGAGTGTAAGTTTGCAGATAAAGTAGTTTGAATGCCTCACGGGTTTACTGGTAATGATTGGTATTGAACTTTCCTTAATTGTTACAGCACTCAAGTCTTAAATAATTAAACCACTTAAATCATTAAACCAAAGTGATTAACGTACCAACTACCAAGACACAAACAGATAATATACTTTCCTTCCGATATTAACCGATATTTACGGTAACCATTGCCAAAGATCTAGAGACAATTTCGGGCAATTTGCACTGAACAAACATTTTGCATGCAAGAAACCAAGATAAAATCAGTTCTCTACATGTATTTGCCACTGCCAACAGTATTAAGCAATAGGCCATTTTACAGTTGTGTGCTTAGTTACCGGCCAGTGAATGTAAGCGAGGCTGGAGGTGACCTTGCTTTGATACAGACCTCACTGCTTTTCTCATTTAAATGCAAACTAGTTAGCATAAAGCTTGATTTACACAACAAAAGCAGTGAGGTCTGTATCAAAACAAGGTCACCTGCAGCCTCGCTGCCATTCAAAGGCCAGGTCACTGAACAGACAACTGTAAAATGGTCTATTGTTAGCCAAAACGCGGTCTGTTCCGATCAAGTGAAATTAAAAAATGTCGAGACATATTCCCGTTGTTGTTTACATTATCGTAATTGCAAGCGGCTTTGTGTAAACATTGTAATAACGCTACAACATGACGTTACATCGGAAATCAAAAGGAACATCGCAAATCATTTGAAAAGCCCTCATCATTCATCTGAAGAAAAAAGAATGAGGCCATAGAAGATAAATTCAAAACTACTAGAATTCTGTCTGGACTTTTGAAAAGGATGTCATGTGTAAATTATTGAGCTGTAATCTGTGTTATGAACATTAACTTAACCGCCACGCTCATGCGTAAACTGAATAATTAATGACTCTCCTCGCCGAAAATGTCGTTGATATTTCGTTTCGTTGTAGCGAATTTCCATTGAAATTTCTTTACTTGGAAATATCGTTACATTGAATTTTCGTTTTCCTTCTCGAATTTTCATCGAATTTTTGTTTGAGAGGACGCATCGGTTCGGTTGAAATTTCGAAAGAAAATTCGCGAGAACAAAGAACGTAATTCGATGAATTTCCCTCTCATAACTTTTGCACAGTATTGTATCTATCTATCTCTGTATCTTCCTCATCAAGCACTTCGGTGCCAGGGAAAACTTGGTTTTTTAAAAATCCAAAAAATGTTAGACATAATGTGACAACCTGAAGCTAAGCACAGACAATTTATAAGTACAAATCTCCATCATCCAGTTTACTGTTTTCTTTTACGCCAAATTTTCTGAATTTTTAGCTGTTTACTTTTTGATGCGGCGAGAAAACAGCCATTTTACTCTAACAACACAAAAAAATCGTGGGAAACTTTTTTTGCGGAAACCATAATCAATTATGATTCACCCGACTCCGATACCATTACCTTATGTTACCTCCGTTGAAGCAATATCGATTTTTGGAGTTATGAAAATTTTCAGGTCTACTTACATGACTAGCATTGGATTCAAAGCTCAAGAAATGACATTCACCTTTTTTTTTCGAACCACACCTACAAGAATTAATGTCACTTCAGTCGTTTCCAAGGGAATAAGCTAAATCAATTCACACATACTTATAATGTGTTAAAGCAAGTGTGAGAAAAGTTTCAACCAATTTTAAGAAATTTCAAGTGAGTTACAATACTTTGAATTGCAAAGAGTCAATTTTTTTTCGTGGCGGGAAATCAAACACGACTTCAAATCAAAATAAAACTTGCTACTTCTAACCGATGTGGCTGAAAATTTATACCAGAGTGTTATTTTATGGCAATGGCAATGGAGATTACTTGAGTAGATCAAGGAAATCAGTGATTCAAATGGGTATTCAAAATTGATTGCTGAGTGTAAAGAACAAAATAGGCAAACTATGTTGCCCAGTTAACAGTAAGTATAAGTTATAACCTCTGTATCTTTTGTTTCATTGCCAGCGACGTTCCAATATATATTCATTCTAACACTGCGTTGTTCACACCGGACATAAGATATCAATTTTAAGGTCATTTGGCGTTTGCCTGATCTTGCCGTTAGGTTGTTAGTGAGCACAAGGAGCAGGCCTTATCCGAGGGTTTTAGAAGGGTTACCCGTGAGCCGTTGAAAAGGAAAATAAGTATTAATACTTTACTATCAACCGTCAATAGCCATCCACAATAAGCCGTTAAACGCCAAATGCCCGAATTTGTTCACTGTCAACCGTCGAAAAAACAATATTTTTAACTTTTACCGGAAATCCTCGAATTAGCGCCCCCCTCGAATAAGCGCCCCCTTCGAATAAGCGCCCCTCCTATCGGCCAAAGTTTAAAATAAGCGCCCCCCCCTCAAATAAGCGCCCCCCTCCCACCATTTTGTGGACGAATAATGAGACAACAAAGGATGTATAGTTTTCGTCGTGTAGTATTAGATTTGTGCATTGTGTGAGTTTGTGAACACGTTAAGTTTAAGATCAGCTTTTTGTGTTGATAAGCAGCTTATGCTGTTGTTTACGTGCAGATGATGTATTAAAAAAATGATCATGCCAGGCCATGATTTGGGAAAAATTAAATAAGCGCCCCTCCTCGATTAAGCGCCCCCTCGAATAAGCGCCCCCGTCTTCTCCTAAATTTGAAATAAGCGCCCCGGGCACTTATTCGAAGATTTACGGTAACCGTCACTGAAGGTAGCCCACCTCATCGAGACCCTCTTACACACAAAAAATATCAAAGAGAAAATAAATAGACTATTAATTCAATTGAAGTTACTTGACACTCATTGTGATGATGCTGAGGTATTGTGCCAAATTTCAATTAATGCGGTTGTAAGCTACATATATACTTGGTGTAGCACGCATGAAGACATACAAGACGGTCGATGGAAAAGGGAAAACAGCAACAACAATAATATGTTCATTTGGAATCCCATATTTTAACATGCCATTACAATAAAATCAAACAAAATGACACAGGTTAAAATTATCAACATAACGTAGGGAGTATATCTAAAGAAATTTAAGAGGGCACTCCCTAAGGATTTTTACCTTAGCTCGTGTTTTATCCCGAACAAATAACAAGTGTCATACCAAAATTGTTTAGGACATTTCAGAAATCCTACACACATATCATTATTTTACATGTGTTTGGTCATTTTACAACCGTACAATGTAATTTTACTTACTTTAATGGTTGTACTCTTTTTTGGAAAAACTCTATAAATGTTCTAAACTTCATAGTCTTTCCTCTTTTTTTTTTGGTTGGTATTGTAGTTTAATGACCGTACACTTAAACGAGTTTGGAAATGACTGTAAACTGTTTTAAAACTATTATCAATGATATTTTGATTACCGTACTACACTTAATAGATTTCCTGGTTTTTTATTTTTCGTTTTTTCATAATTTTTTGACCGTACTCAGTAAACTTTAAACGATTTGTAAATGACCGTGCACTGCTTTAAAACTATAATCATTTTTTCGACAGCCTTTCTACACTCATAGGTCACGCTACATCAATGACTGTTCTATTCTTTATAGTATTTCTTGTTTTTTGGGTTTTTTTTGCTATTGTAGTTTAATGACCGTACACTTTAAGTAATGATCCACATAAGAACTGTAGCATTTTCTATTGTTCTGCGTCAATGCGCTTTCCCCACATTGAAACGGTTGTGTTTTCATACGGAGAATGTATCAACCGATGAAAAGCATGTTTATGAAATAAAATGTATTTAAACTCTATTTTGAAAGGTAGCTTCCTTTGTGTTAAAACTGTCAGCCAATCAAAACAGTCTTAGACGGAGACAATAAAAGCTGCCAATTTTGCAATGTTTCCCACATAGGATTACTATAGTATTTAGACTCAGAAGAGGTTTAGTTGAAAGGAAGATCGTTGATCAATTACGCATAAATATATACACAGCTACCTCAAGTTTTGCTAGAGTTTTTTGATTGAGCCAATCAGAAGTATGATACAGCAATAGCAAAGTTGCGCAAAAGTTAGCACCTTTTTGCATTCCTTGCTGCGTGGTACTATTCTTCTTATATGGACCGTTACTTAAAGGGTTTGAAATTGACTGTACACCGTTTTTCAACCATTGTGATTTTTTCATGGCCGCGCTACACTTCATATCCCTCCTGTTTCTTGTGTTTGCTTTGGTTTCATAATTCTACGTACAGTTTACGCCTTAAATGACTTGTAAATGACCGTACACAGTTTTTAAACAATGTTCTCTGTTTCTACCTCGAAAGGGTCCATCCTTTTGTCAGGCTTGTAATTTTAAGACCGTCCACAGTTCATCTGTGGTCACTTGAAAGCAAACGTGACCTTTCAACTTCTCTATTTGTTGGCCCCCTTTTCGAACATGTATTTCACTTTGTTGCGGCAGGGCTCAAAGTCACCGTCTTTTCTGTTAAGGATTTCCTTGAGGCCGTTATTGGAGTGAAATAACGACTTCAGCCCTTCTTTCTTTAAACACACAGAATATTTTCCAAAGAAGATTTCAACGTAGTTTTCATCTGGCTTATTCCATTTCGCTTTTGGTTGGTAGTTTGAGACAGCAGACACAAATTCCACTTTAGTTATGCTGTTAAACCATGCTTCTGTTCTGCTCGACGATGGTTCAGGTTCCTTTGATGGTAATACCATGTTCTGATATTACCAGGCAGGCCACTTTGTCATAGGCTCTCTCGACCATGTTAGAATCATCTGCAAATTCGCTTAAATCCCGGCATGTGTTCAGCCATGATTTTTCTGACAATGTCGAACGTGATTTGGGCCCGAAAAATTATTTGGCTGGAAAACAGCATTTCGATGACTTCTACTTGGCTACTGGAGAGTCCTTCGTCATGAATAATTGGCTCTGATTCTTCCTCATGGTGCTCATGGTCCTCCTTGTCAAGCTTTGCTGAATTTGCCGACGTGGTGTCTGATTTTGTAGTTACTGACGTATCCAAGTCAAGGGACTTTTTCAGTAGTTGGTGACCTCAGGCACACCTCTTTTTGATATGGCCTATATTGTAATAGCGATCTGTCGTTTCCTGTTCGTAAATGGCCCACTTTTCGACGACGTACATATAATAAGTTGCGGATGCATTGTTGCATTGGGATTTAAAATCCGACCTTGTTGACTTTCTGACCTGTATTTCTCTCTTCCTGGCAACAGTAAATTGGGTTGGTTACTTGAAATACCCTCTGAAAAAGAGGGCTATTTTGATGGCGTGACAGTGAAAGCCAGCAATAAGAGTCTGGTAATTTTCATTTTGTAATGAAAATATCAACCTTACCACTTTAAAGAAATGGCTCAGGTGGCCACCGAGGGTTATATGAGACTGGAAGAACATTCTTAATTGTTTTATCAAATTTTGCGTAGTCGATCACATACTAAATATTTAACTTTTGACGTACTTTCTGGGGTAATTACCGAGAGAACCTGCTGAAAGTTTAAAGGCGAAAAAATATATAAAACGACTAAAAAAATATCTTAAAAGTACGTAATGCTATTGTTGGAACATTAATCTACACATATAAAATGGAAACCAATAATTACCGTTAAAACTAATAAATCCTACAGCATTTTGCTCCATCAACAATTATGGTGCCATAAAAAGGGCGGGAAATCAACCACCTGGCGGGACATCAACCACACGGCGTGATATCAACCACACATCAAGGCGGGAAATCAACCAACGGCGGGGCATCGGCCATAAACGGGGCGGGACATCAACCGCAAGGCGGGACATCAACCGCAAGGCGGGACATCAACCAAACGGCTGGAAAACAGCCAAAATTGCACTGGGGTATCAAGAAGCAGATGTCTCTCTCTCTCTCTCTCTCTCTCTCTCTCTCTCTCTCTCTCTCTCTCTCTCTCTCTCTCTTCCC
>Ga0126338_10003939_pt1 | contig 10500 bp, 3 predicted proteins | sample OrbCmetagenome_2_FD_92529 | JGI IMG/M metagenome (GOLD analysis project Ga0126338, IMG submission 92529) | Coral microbial communities from Petempiche,Puerto Morelos, Mexico - Orbicella C C metagenome | ecosystem: Host-associated > Invertebrates > Cnidaria > Coral | place: Petempiche,Puerto...
AATTTCGCTACTCGATGACTATTACTAATAGTCCCCTAGTAGCGTAGCCAATCAAAATGCAGGATTTGCATTAGTCCACTAGTTGGGTGATACTAATACATAATAGCTTTAATCCTCGAATATACGCGCAAATCATATCCCCTACCGAGAGGTGGTACAAAGAGTAAAGTGCTTGTGAATGGATCCCCTCCCCTGGGTTGTAGTAAGATCTGCCGTAATTGTTTTGTTTTGAGAGCTTCTGCCTGAGAGACCGGAGCAGACTTGGAAATGAAGATCGGCCGATTTCGCTTAAAATTGGTACACAAAGTCGTTATGTGGACTTATGTAATATGCCAAAGTTTCAGGTTCAACGACTCTCTTTTAGCCGAGTTCTGGATATCAGCCCCTCAAGGGGTCCCCAGAGGCTGATTTTCAGTGTAATTTTGGCCAGTTTTCAATCTCTTTTAGCAACGTGCAACTGATTTCAGACAAAACCAAAACCATATTTGTAATGCACTATTCTTAGGCGTTTCTGGGTGAAAACATTAGCTCACGGAAATTTTTCGTCAGCCCGTGGCTGTTATTACAACTTGGTCCTATTTGAGAAACATGGGAAGCAACCGGAAATGGCCTGTTTTTCAGACCGCATATTTTCCATGCCCAAGTTTTACATTGTGAAGTCTTAGTATCCCTGCAAAGTTCAGCCCTTAGTTTAGTGATATCAAGAAAAAAAATACCAAGGTTGAGTCTCTTTTAGCAAGAAAAAACTTACAAGAAAATAACTAACCAGGCCACTTTCGGTTAAAGTTTCAACAAAGCGTGTCTGTAAAAATCAGCCATTTAATTTCGATTAATACCTTTTTTTTTTTTCTAAGTCATGAATCAGAGACTCTGAAGTTAATTGTAACCGAAAAGACTTACCGTTAATCAAACCTTTCCATGTGATTTTTGAGGACCGATCAGATTTTGGTTATAAACGGTTATAAATTTTGTGGAAGAAGTCTTGAAAATTACAGATAAAGGGTCACTGTGAAAAAAACATATACATACCTAACAATCCATCTCTTGCCGGTTAATCACAATGCACCATTACATCTTTTTTGGTCCAAACTGCAATATTAAGTTTATTCAACCCGTTCAGCGAAACAAGTCTGTGGCCCCGAGTAATGAAGCGCTAATTAAATCAGGAAATAAGCCACCAAGCTTTGTGAACCCATTTCGCATCATAACCCACTTGTCACTCTAAATGCAATTACAACGTCTCTCGTAACAGTACTTTAAAATCGCCTTGAACCTTAAGAAAATTTGAAATATAATTATAGCTAATTGTCTAATACAAAATGCCGTCTCGCTCTTCGAGTCCATATGCAAAGTGTCTGGATAAATTTACTTACTATAAACGCATACCTGGCTTCAGGTTTAGAGGCATGCCCCTTTCTTATAATTCCTTAAAAGTGAAGCAACGTTAAAAACCTTAGCCTCAGCGATAAATTGGTCGCGAATGCGTTGTTGCGAGTAATGAAAATTCAGTTTGATTCATACCGTACATTACGACGCTACGACAGGCCAACTTATCTGTAGTTTGCTGGTTATGATTGACTTGGAATTCAATTTTTTCTCGTCTAGATTCGTCTCCTTGATACTGCAGAGAATAATTAGGTATAGAACTTGCTTGAGAACCTAAAGAACGAATGGATATGTTACTGAATGTTTATTCATACCCAGTCCCCCAGTGCAAACGGCCTAGGTATTATAAATTGACGACGTTCAAGACGGTCCGTTTTCTCCGCCAAGTCGCTGAATGTCTGACCAAATTACCAGAAAATTACTCATTGGCACACTTTCCCTTTCTCTATCGGGATTTCCCTTTTGTTGCTTTCTCAGTCAGTACAGATCCAGCCTAATTCGGTGTACTGCGTATATCCAAAGATAAGACAGGGTAGGAGTGGATTTCCCTTCAAAAACTACTGCTCATGGCACCCCTAGCTGTAGAATTGCTGGCCTTTAACTCCGATTTCCATAGGAAGAAGCGATAATCCCCAGGATTACCAGTATGCTTGCTGAGGTGGTAAGGTAAGTCGTCACATGGCCCAGTGCCTCATACCTGCTGGAGCTTAAATTGGTTATTGCTCTTCTTCCCTGAACAGGATGACAATCACCGGCTCCCATTTATACATCTGGGTGGAGAGAGGCATTGTGAACGAAAATTGCCTTTCCCAAGACGACATGGCAGCGCCCTAGTAACCAGGAGTGCTCGATCCGGAGTCCAGCCCGCTAACCATTAGGTCGCGACCGTGCTATGCGCTAGGCAGTAGCCAGTTTTGTATAGAATCCGACTGCGTTACTACGTTACAGGTTTACTTCAGTCTGTCGTAAATTGATGAAATGCAACTGCGAAATAAATATATGGCCAGCACGTGGACATCTTGCAGGCTGGATTGTTATTTACAAGAAAAGAAACTATCTGCGATCAATTAATTAAAGTTATTAAATCTATTCAGTCTGTAAGTGAATTTGTTTCGTTTGAGTGTGCTTCAAAGGCAGAGCATATTAAATGTTGTTTCACTTGAAAAGTCGAAAGGGCTTGGAGATGAATTAAGTAATTTTACACGCCCAATATTAAATCACAGCGGAGACGCTTTGCGTGTCATGCCCAAACAATGTAATCTGCAGGCGAAAATAGGAAGTAATTTAGCCCCCTATCGTATCACGAGGCTTACTTACTTACAATCTCTATCATAACGATGGTATTCGTATTTAGAATCGACACCAAAGAGAAGCAAAGACCGAAGCTTGAAGGAAAGCACCTCTGGGTGTGTCGTAGTTAAGTCGAAAATTACAGTACCACTAGTCACACAAGGCATTTGTGATCTTCTGGCAGGGAGAAGGAGAAAAAAAAAACTCAAGGTTTAAAATTCTAATAATGGTGAATAATGAAGCTATGAAGGCACTTGACGTTAGAATCTCATAAATTCCAAAACATCCATCATATTGAATCCACCAGTCTGGATTTCATCACTATTCTATGAAGTCAAAATATCGTTTTTGCCAATTATAGCAAAATTAAAAGAGAAGAGAAAGGGTACTAAAGGAATGAAAAGGTGCAAAAAACTATGTTTGTCCAAAGAAACTTGAAAACGTCAATAAAAACAGGGAATGAGATGAGAAAACTTAAACTTAGGGTAATTATGCCTGACAAAACAAGATTGCCATGGAAACAAGGCAGAGTCCCATAAATAAGACTTTTTTGGGCTCAACTTTTCCCACCTAACTTATACACTCAGTAAACAACTTGTTTCATTGTATTTTGATTACTTTTCTTGTTATATTTATCAACGTTTAAAGTTTCCCCCTCATCACCTTCCACTCCCTAGGGTACAGGGTACAAAAGCTGCATAAAATTTAGTTTCAAATCTGTCAGTAGGAAAATTAATTTCTAGTCTATGGTTTGAAAATATATATTTCCTTTTGATAATTCACTTCGAGATCGTTAATTGTACGTTAATTTTGCGGCTAATGTCTAAAAATCTCTCCTAATAAGGAATTAAGACTTTGGAAAGAAGTGCGTAGTAGGTAATTTCTCTTTAAGTGTTTCGTAGTAAAAAAGCCTCAACCTTAGTATTTTTTTCTTGATATTACTAAACTAACGGCTGAACTTTGCAGGGATACTAAGACTTCACGATATAAAACATGGGCATGGAAAATATGTGGTCTGAAAAACAGGCCATTTCCGGTTGCCTCCCATATGCTTCAGACAGGACCAAATTGTGATAACAGCCACGGGCTAACGAAAAATTCCCGTGATCTAATGTTTCTACCCATAGAAGCCTAAAAATAGGGCATTACAAATATGGTTTTTTTTTTGTCTGAAATAAATTGTACGTTGCTAAAGGAGAGATTGAAAATTGGCCAAAATTGCACTGAAAATCAGCGTCTGGGGACCCCTTGAGAGGCTGATATCCAGAACTCGGCTAAAAGAAGGTCGTTGAACCTGAAACTTTGCCATATTGCATAAGTCCACATAACAACCTTGTGTACCAACTTTAAGCGAAAACCGGCCGACCTTCATTTCCAAGTCTGTCCCGGTGTCTCAGGCAGAAGTTCTTAAATGGGTAGCACTCGGCCTACACTAAAAGATCTTATTATATGGCTGAGCTGGTTCGCTTTGAAAAGGAGAATTATGAGTGATCCGAATTTTAATTGCAACACAGACCGCTAAGATGGACCGCTCACAAATTAGTTGCGGCAAATTGCTTTTTCAGTTCATTGCACAAAATAAACGGCTTTTTGTTAAGTGGGAATCTTTTTCACTTTTATGTTTGGAGGACAACTCCAGTTAAATGCTGATGAAAGCGACGTGAGAAATGTACATACATGCTTGCCTTTCGCGCTCGCGTTTCCTGGGAGTGGATTACGGAAAAAGCCCATCAATTTATGAGCAGATTAAAATAGCCATACTTTTAATCTGCTGATATTTTAATTAGCTTACGTGATCCATTCCAAGTAAACGCGCTTTTTTTTTTAAGTCGGAATAATATGAGTGAAACTGTGACGGATAACGTTAACTTGAGTACAAAATATTTTATAGAGTTGAGACTCGGACACGCTCATTAATTAATCGTCTATAAAATTTCAAAGTCTTGACTTCCTTATATTTTTGTGGCGTGACAATCAAAACCAGGAATATCAAATGACCTGGAAAAACAGTTGACAAAACCAAATTTCACTGAGGAATAAGCGAAACACTAGCTACTGAAAGTTTCGTAATCACAAAGTAATCCTTTGCTAACAAAAACTATTTTAAAACATCTGAGAGCTGTATCCAATTCGTCGCCTCTCCCACCGTATGTTCATCTGGGTATTCATTAGATTTTAGTCTGCTGGCAGTCGGTCTTTTCAGCTAGGGTCAGACGATTGTTTATCGGTGAACACGAACGAAAAAGGGTGGTGTGGGCGAAAAAGGGGTTGAGAGCAAGTCTGAATGTCTCGCCTCATAATCCCTGACAGATTTCGAGAGAAAACAGGCTTCCAGCAGTCTAATTAGATTTTTTCCCCACAGTACTTCTGTTTTTGTTTTCTCCAATAAAACGGGCAATAAAATGTTATCGTCAGAAACTGGAACAAACCTTCCAGAAGTCTCCATTTCATGGATAAAACTAGAAAGCGAGCGTTCTTGTCACAATAGGCGTCAGTATTGTAAAACACGCAACCTGCTAAGTCTTCAGACCCTTTAAGCAATTTGTAAGGAAATATTTGAAGCGATATTATTACCTATATAAATGACTGTTCGTTAACGATCATTGGTCAGTTGTGGGCGTTTTAGTGAATTTCTAATCGCTTGTTGTTAGTCAAATAAGTCGCTCTGTTTGAATTCCGTTCGTTGGTTTTGTTAATGACTAGCTCTAGTGACGTGATACACACACTTAGGTGAAATAACGAACACACCGCAGACAGGACGATGTTGAACACGTTGTAATCATTTTCGTGACACAATAGGTTACTATAGCAACAATATGACCTGCTACAAACACCCTTAATTCTAGCTTTCATCATCATCTATCTTATCTGTGCCTAGGTGGCACATAGCGCTTCAGCGATTCTTTGCCACTCGCTCCGGTTGACAGCCACTTGGCAAGCCTCCTTCAAACTCTTCCATTCCGACTCCTCACTCCGTTCCTTCTCAGCCATTCTTCAGTCGTTCTTGGCCTTCCAACATGTTTCCTCCCCATGGGAAGCCAGCTCAATGCTATTCTAGAATCGTCGCCGGGCGGCATCCTCAAAACATGACCAATCCATCAAGATCGCTCTTCTTAACTTTCTTGCTGACTGAGGGAACTCCAGACCTCTTGTAGAGGTCTCGTTTGAGATGTGCTCTGCTTGGCACCACACTCCCAAGATCCGTCTCAGACACCTGTTCTGAAATGCGTCCAGCATCTTTTGCTCCTTCTTGTTCATTTTCCAGTTCTCAGCTCCATACAGCAAGACAGACTTTACATTTGAATTGAACAGGGGACAGTGAATTCTTTTTTATATTAACAAATTTTGGCAAGCAGAACAATACGCAACTTTTGGTAAAGTTTGAAACAATCTGTACCTGGGTTTCAGGGCCACCTTAAATTTTTGAATTTTTTTCATTCACTTTTTCATTCACTGTTGCAAAATAATTCCATTTCCTTCTCTAGATCTAAGCAAAATCATGCGGAAGAGTAATCAGATTCTTTGAACAACAAAGCAACGCATTGAATAGCATTGCAATTCAATTATCGAGACACTTTGTTAATGCCATGAACAAAACTTGAAGCCTGTGTAGCTTGTGGATCATCTCAAGCAGTGGTAAAATGATAGGGGCAATACCTCGAAGGCGAGCGTATACTTTTTTCAGATGTGCCAGCATTCTAGCTACTCACTTCACCGGATTTCAAAGGTTATATTTTGCTGTCTTACGACATGAACCTAAACGGGAGTTACCAACGAGAAAAAAGTTGTATGTTTGTTTGTCACAAACAAACACTAACCACTTACCTTATTTGCGTTTTCTTTCTATTTCCTAACAGACAGCCTACGAAGAGATGAAGGAAACAAAAGAAGCAGTACTTGCGTTGTTTAAGGTCATAACTAAAAATATGATCGACCGTGCTCCAGAAATGGGCGAAAAATATGCCTCAAGAGCAAAGGTAAAGAAAAACTTCTTGTAACCTTATTTTTAAATGACAGCCTTTAAAGTCAGTACCAGTTATTTTTTATAGGACCTTTTTTGAGCAAGAATATCGTTAAAAATTAGTAGGAACAAATTATTTTCTGTTCACGTCATGATCGAAGTATAGTCATGAATAAAATGCGTTGGATTCTTAAGATTTACGGCAAGTGTAGAACACTTTACGTTCAATGCCAACATGGCAACAGAACACAGCTACTGTTCGAAAAGGAGGCAGCATAAGTAGGCAATTCTACAATTTAGTTTACTCAATATGAGAACGATGAATTTCTCTGCCCACAAAACAACAACAAGAAACAAATATTACGCAATAATTTTAATGACTATCTTAATGGTTGGATTTGGTGTAAATAAATGAAGACATACAACATTCCGAAAGTACCGACTGTGCGGAAGTAGTGACCTAAACCGTAGCCTATTGAAAACTGAAAACACAGCTACGACAAGCCGCACCAAAGTTATACCATACGTGTATTTATTTCACGCAACCATAGTGGCAGTAGCAAAAACATAAGCAATTAAGTACAACGGACCTGATATATGCTCTGATGATTAAGTGAATCATTCATATACAGTCGAACCTCCGGTTGCGACCACCTCTCTTAAGCACCACCTCTCCTCAGCGACCAGTTTTCCAAAATACGAAAAGTTTCCAAGTCAAATTACTATATTTGGAACCTCTTGTAAGCGACCACCTCTCGTAAGCGACCGCGACCACATTTAGAGCTAAAAGTTTGAAATTTTCTTTTGTTTTTTTACCTCCCGTAAGCGACCACTTGATAGATAATAGTGCGAAAATTGGATAATAAGGTGTTGTAACATTATCACATTTCTTGGTATTACAAGAGACGGAAATTTCTCAATGGGAAATACCGCATTTTTCTAGAAATTGACTTATCACATGAATAAAACATTTCAGTCTTGGGGTAAGTCTCTGCAGTTACCATTTACTAATGAGACAAAATTTTGACCAAATTTGGTGTAAGCTCTCGTAAGCGACCACCTCCCGTAAGCGACCACCTAGGCTTGACATTTTGGCTGGTCGCCTACGGGAGGTTCAACTGTAATTGAAAGTTACAGCTACCGATCTAATTAAAATTTGGCGGACAGTATTGGCTGTAAGGCAACATATTTTTGTTTGGATAAGATCGTGTTATTTTTATCTCAGCCTCTTGATATACGTTTTTAGAAGAGCCCAAAAAATATACATTTCATAATTGCGCATCGTTCCGATAGCTACCATCTTCGAGTCAAATGGGAAATAAAATATCGCCTATTATGCCATACATATTTTAGCGTTTTTAACCATATATTTATCCGATGACAAATAACTTTTTCCAAACTTCAACGCAACGTTAAAATGTTAGGTAGAAGATTGTATTCACCAAGTTAGAAGGATGTAGCTTGGCTTGAAGGCGCTCAGCTGAAGCCTAGTTCTCAAATGCCGCCGACATACCTGGAACACCGTTACGGCATATTTGAACATTTATCGCAGAATCATAATTTATCCCAGGCATTGACCGCCGGCTTGCCTGCGAAGTTGAGCTGAGTTCAACTTCGCAGGCAAGCCGGTGGTTGTCGGCGATGAAAATATTTTATGTGAACATCATCTGCGGACGCAACGTACTCCAGTGAGACAATTCGATCCATATTTACAGGTAAAATGGTTGAAAATTGTGCAATTCGATTTGCATTTCGAGCATATTTGAGAACGTCGGCGATCCATCGCAGATGCGCCGGGGACACACCGGGACAGATCGCCGAACGTTGTCAGTTGCAACCGACGACTACGTCGCAGGTAGGTCGGCGGGATATGAGAACCAGACTTAATTTTTTCTAATTTTCCATACATTTGTCTGTAAATTTGACTGGGTAGACGCGGTTTGCGGGAAAAAAAATACAGACGAATATATGGAAAATTCTAAAACTTGACTGAGCGTCTTCTGGCCAAACGACATCCTTCAAACTTGGTAAAGACAAGTCTACCTAGTATTTTAACGTTGCGATTCACAAACTGTGTAAAATTCAAGTTTGGAAAAGGTTATTTGTCATCGGATTCCCATACAAACACTGTAATTTCTGACCGCTTTGCCTACCCGTCAAGGTGGCGTCAAAAAAAGGTGATAAGGTCTATTTAATCCAAAAACAAAATGGTTGTTTGAAAGCTGCTACTGATTTCAGATCCCTAGTTCTAATACAAGTTACAGAGCATGTATGGAAGCGCTATTGTGGAGAATGCATGGGCACTCTGCATATAATTACTAATTTCTAGACTACTATTCAACCAAACCAAACTATAGAGTTTCCAGTAAATATCACAAAAAAGGCCTTATATTCGAGCTGTACGCATTATTTAATTATTTAATTATTTAATTATATTTATTTTATATCTGGTTTATGAAATTATTTATTTATTTATTTTATCTATTCTATACCTTGTTTTTCTCCATGATCATATCTTTTTGTGTCATTATTCGTGATTTATTGCTTTTTTTTTTTCCTTTCCGTTATTGACTGAAGAGAGGGCACCTGCCGTACGAAATTCCTTTCAGCGCAGTACCATACAGCCCGGAATTGGAGTACCCCATGGATGTCTTTGATGCTCTTGTGCTTTCTTTGAAAGAGAACGCACACAAATGCGACCTCCAGTCCCTGGAACAAGTATGTTTCCAAATTACGCATCTATTACAATAATACACACAGGATATATATCATACTATGCGACCGGATATTTTAAGAAGAAATACATAGATTTAGCCAAGCCTACAAGCGGAGCTTTTGATTGTAATAATTTAACCATAAACTAAAAGAGGATTTGTTTTTCATGGAAAAGATACGCAAAAAATGATCAATTAAGAGCATTTAACTGTTCGGCGTGGGGCTTCACAATTTTTTTTTTCGAGTTAAAAACTTAACAAAATGGTTACTATCAAATAAAGCATGCCCAATTTTTCCAAGATTTTAGAAATTACGACTCACATAGTATATCAAGGAATTTATTAAACAAAATGCGATTTTGAAACGGTATTATCACATGATGATCTTATTATGATCTTTCATATATTCACTTGTGTTCATTACTGCATTATATTGGCGGCTAGAGAATACTTAAGGTCATTCCCCAGTATTGCATTGCGAATCCCTACTGTGCATAATTTCACGCGTAATAAGCGCGCGCGCATTAAAAAATGGTGGCTTTTTCTTTACAGCTGGACCTCGCCATAGAGGTAAATCGTCATTTTCTCGCAAACGAGTATGGTGACCTATCATTTTTGAATCTACGGCCGGAGGGCCGTAGATTCTATGTGATCGAGCGTGTCCGTTAACCGAAAATGTGTAACAAAAGAATATTCGTACTTAATCAAACTTCGGATGTGCGAAGATTGCTTCCCGATTAATGCCCGAATGACCGACTGTACGATTGAGAGGAACAAAATATGTGAAGATTAGTCACGATTGATTTGTCGGTAGACTTTCGGTTAGTCAAACCTGTCAATGTTCGTAAGAAGGAGTTGGTTGTCAAAACGGAGGGAAAAAATGCGAATTTACTAGCAGAAGCACAGCGTTACGGAGCATTATCAATCACTACGATTTCTAACCACTGACTGGGCGTATGACATTGCAGACTCGTTTTCCCATGCTCTTCAAAGTGACGCGAATTGGTGAGTAGACAAAGTTTTCTATTTTAAACTCGTGGATACGCGAAGCGTAGAAACGTGTTTGTTGCGGGGACTCCGATATGCAAATGTGTCACTCACTCACTCACTCAGGTGTAGACACTGTTCGTAATTAGTCGGCCCGAACGA
>Ga0126338_10003940_pt1 | contig 10500 bp, 4 predicted proteins | sample OrbCmetagenome_2_FD_92529 | JGI IMG/M metagenome (GOLD analysis project Ga0126338, IMG submission 92529) | Coral microbial communities from Petempiche,Puerto Morelos, Mexico - Orbicella C C metagenome | ecosystem: Host-associated > Invertebrates > Cnidaria > Coral | place: Petempiche,Puerto...
ATATGTATGTTGGTGGTTGAGGTATGGTGGAGGTGTTGGTGTGGAGGGGGGGGGTTGGGGGTGTGGGGGAGGGGGGAGGGGGGGTGGGGGGAGGGGAGGGGGACTCAAGAAGAAATGTTGTGGTGGCACTAAATTTTTGCAGGAGTTTATTTTTGCATATTGCCAATTTTTTGTGTTTTGCGAGAACAAATATTTCAGATTGTAAAAAACTGTTTTTTTTTTCTGCTAGGTACTAATTTTTGCGATTTTCAGGAAGTCACATTTAATTCAGTGGTGGATCCAGACCTTGAGCTAAAGGGTGGGGGGTTTGGGGGGAAGGTGCTTGCCCTGCCGGCTTTTTCTTTTTTTACCCAAACTAAGCGAGGACCCCAGGCCCCTCCCCTAAATCTACCACTGTAATTGAAATTTGTAAAGCAACATGTAGAGATGTTAAACACAGCAATCCAGTGATCAGCATCACTCTATCACAATTACATCATGTCCTTGTGTGGCTGATTGCTCCAGCAATGGATCAGCAATAACATTTGTAGTGTTGTTCTGTTTGTATGTATAATTTCACCAGTGGAGTAAATTTTTGCAGAGGAATTTTTTGTGGGAATTTTTTTGCAGGAACCTTTTTGGTGGATAGTGTGCAAAAAAAAAAAAACGAAAAAAAATTGCAAAAATTAGAACCTACAAAAATTTAGTGCCACAGGCTAGTCAATGTTTACTTTTCAACTATTTTCTTAATTCAAGTTCTTCCAAGAGTGTTTCTTTAACCTTGAGTAAACAGAGAGTAAAATGCTTTCTATTTCTTTGATAACCAACCAGCTGTATCTACTTAACCAATGAAAACAATCCCAGTAAGCTGATTTCAAAACTAATTCAAAAGCAGTTCATTGCACCCATTACCTTGTCTCTGGGTTGTAACCAAGTACATAGAAAAAGCAATCATCTTTCTGTATGTATCCTTTGACTGAATCTGTGATCTCCACAAATGGTCGCACTTTGCATTTTCCCCTAGGAAAAAAACCATGACCATTATTAAGTTAGACATTTCGCTGCTTGTTGTTACATGTGTCACAGAGATACCAACATAAAAAAGTTGAAATCCTGCAGGTTGCCAATTTTACCTTCTTTGATCTTAAAAAAATTGTTCACAGTAATGGTACAGCTCTGCCTATTAAACCACAAAAACGCATCAAATATCCAAAACTTTTCTCCCAAAATGCCACAGTTTGGCAAAAAAATTTCTGAAAAATGTATTTTATATGTTTTCTTTCACATTGCCCAGGAGATTCTGTGACCTGTATGGGAGACTGGGAGATTCGGTCTGTATCCACGAAAATCCAGGAAAATTCAGCAGAGTTGTATAGATGGCGTCATGCAAAAAAATGATGAAAGCAAGAGCTCTGCACATTTTGGGACAAACAATTTTTAATAATAATTATTAAAATCTATAAATTTGGAAAGCTGCTGTCATTACAGAGCAATTGGAAAAACGTTTGACCATGAAGGTTGTTTTTACTCACCTTAGTGCAGAAGCTGGATAGACATCTGTCGCATCTGAAATAAACAATTCTCGCTCCTTGACAGCAACATCCTCTAGAATGTGGTCACCAGAACCTAGAAACAAATTTCAAATGTCAGCTGTTTGACTCTTTAGTCGTCAACAGCAATCAGCATGTTATTTGTCTAAAAATGTCATGATCTATCATGAAATTCTCATATTAGCAAATAGGGTTTTCATTAAGTCCTGGTCACCAGCTAAAAAATCCGGCTACCTCAATTTCTGAACCGCCCACTTTTTGTGAATGAAGACGTGTGTGAGTTGTAAAGAGTACTCTGGGAAAAACAGTTTCTTTTTTAGGTTACCTTGAATGTCCTTGTCAATACAGTCAAGATTGTAACAAAGGAGGGGGTGTGGTGTTCAGTTACACTATTTAGCTTCTTTCTCAAGTTCCAAAAAAAACTCTAGAGTTCCAATAATACATAGACTTAAAACCAAAATGTTAGATAAACTGGTTTTACCAGGTTTTACTTTCTATATAACATTTCAATTCAGATACATATTAATTAACAAAATTTTAAGAGTTAACCAATCAACTGTATGCACTGAGACTTTTTCCCCCTCAAATGCTGTCCCTTTAACCACCTTTTTTTCTATTCTTATGATCAATAAAGAATTATTTTAGCTTGCTTTTATTTTTCCAAGTTTATTGGCGTACTATAAACAACTTGACAGTTTGAATAACTAAAATGATAAATGTGGAAAAGGTGTCATGATTTTACCGGAAAAACTGCAGCTGCCTGTGTAGATTTATACACACTAGTAAAACAATATTCCTTAAAATAATGTACCATTTTCTGCATTTCTATCCTGAATCAATAGCTGGTAGACTGATTCTGGGACCTCTGAAGGACGATAGTACCATCTTACCACCACGACAAGGGAGTCTCGTTTGCTCTGATGAAAAAACAAGGACGTTAGTTTTCTTACAAGCCTTATCACACTGTCTTATCTTTACCATCGAAAATTTAAATAGAAGTCCTACACTACTAAGTTGCCTTCAAATTCATTTTCTTATTATTTATTTTGTCATTTGAAAAGTTTTGTATTTAACTCTGATTTGGTAACACATACATGGCAACCATCAGTTTCCAATTTTATCACCTGCTTGTAAAAATAATTAAACTTATTGCCTTAAATTGACAAATGAAACGATAACTAAAAATTAAGCCTTGCACTGATCCAACATTTGTAAGAAATCTTGTAACAGTGATTTTTCTTTTTTTTTTCACACCTTGAATTACATTAGATTCTTGATTGTTACAATATTCATTGCAGTTTTAAAAATGTTCCACTCTATAAGTCATCTGCAAAAAGTCAAATTGAAATAAATTGCAGCTTATCTATTTCTTTTTGAGCAAAACTAACAAAAAATATAAATAATAACAGAAATTCATCTGATGATGTTTGCCCAACCAAACAATAAAACTGAAAGATATGGAAGAAAAACAAATTGGGCAAAATTTAAATACAATTTCAGCAAGGTTACAAGAAGATAATTAAATAATTTGAATCTCTCAATTTAACTGAAAAAATTTCTTAGTCACAAAGCCACAAGAAAACTTTTCAACATTAAAATTTTGCAATTTAAATAACAACTATAGGCAGCTGTATACTGCCTGATAAAGAACAAAACAAAATAAAGCCAAGTTTACGTGAACGTTCCCTTATATTTATGTATGTTGGGGTGTTACAAAGCAAAAGGTGACTGATTTAGTAACATATGAAAAATGTATATTGTATTTGAAAATCATTGTACTTATAATCATTTGTGCTGAAGATTATCAAAAAATTTCAGTTGAAAAATAAATGTTAGAAAATATAAATTATTTTCACCGATTGAGGTAGAACATTGGACAAAAAGAGCCATTTGAAAACAAGATTATATTACAAATCGAACGGAAAAGAAGTGTTTGCTTGCATAAATAAATAAATTATTCTGAATTGAAATCTTCCACAAATTGATGCCTTCCCATAATTTGATAATGAAACTTGAAATAAAAAACATTTTAAATTTTTCTACCAAACAGCACACTTAATACTGATAGGATTTTGCACTAAGAGAAAAAGAAACAAACATTGGAGGTGTAACAGGGAGGAAGAAAACGGCCACCAGGAATCTACAAGCAAAAAGTTAAACATAAACATTGACAGGGAAAAAAAAACAAAGATACAAAAACTTACCATACGAAACTCTTTGATAGCACAAATAAAATATGCCACATCCGGTCTTTGACTGTCGATATAAACGCAGTCTGTGAAAAGAAGTAAAAAGATTAATTTTTTGAGCGAGGCTAGCTAAAAATGAAAAATTTGAACTCCGCGTGCCGCGCGCATAACCCGTGTTTGTTTTGATGTTCTGGTTTATTTGTTTCAAAATGTTTTGAAAGCGTTTAACCAAGTCCCGTGGAAATCGTGAATTTTCAACATAGCCTTCATCGAGGAAACGATTTAACAAAGTCCCCAGGTAAAAATTGCTTTATATATCGCATCAGCAACGCGACTAATTCTTAATGATTTCCACAACAAAGGTAAACATGTCGAATGCAAATTTACAATTTACACGAGCCATAGGCCACATTGTTTAGCGGAAAGAGCATTGTTCGCAATAGACCGCAGAATCTATAAGAACAAAAACAGAACGCATAAGAAACTGTTGATAGCACGTTTGTCCTCAAACTTCGCTAGGAACAAGATAAATGTTTTAAAAATCGTTCTTTGAAGTCGACGAGCAATACAGAATTGTCAATGCTAGGTGTATTTTTCCCTTTCGTGTGTGATATTAATTACAAGTAATTATTCTAATAGTACAAACAATCCATATCGTTTTTGACACAGAACGGCTTTTGAAATTCGACAAATTTCTCCGAAGTTCTCTTCTGCTTACCTCCCGGTTCGTAGTAAACATCTTCTTCTGAAGTGTAAGTCAACTTCGAAGGCTCGGCATTTTCGCTTTTCTTATCGCTACTAGCCGATCTCCCGGCTTGTTTCCTTCCCTTTAATTCACTGCCCTTGTCGTCTTGAGAGATCGAATTCCTTGTTGAATTGGTCACACTTTTACACTCTGAAGTAGCTTCACTTCTGCCACCCATGTTCATATCTATTCCTCGCCGGCGAAAGGTTCTCTTTGGAGCAAACGTGTTACAACCAACTTCCCCAGCTCGAGGGATCTCGTCCGATTCGAAAGTGGTGAAACCAGGCACTCTATTCGCGGATGCTTCTGTAGCAAACTATCCACTGACCTGAAACATTGAACAGGAAAGTGAATAAATTGTACTTGAAAAATCCTTGTCCTTCCGATGAACGCTCCTTTCAACACCTCTCGACCGACACCTCATAATGTAATTCCTAATTTATTCAGACAATTAACCTTACAATAGACACGCTCTCGCGACAGGAAATTTTAAATCTGCCCAATCCTACAATCTATTTACCTTAAATCGAAGTTCCAGTCAAGTTAACTCCATAAAACCACTGTCGATCTCTTTGCTTGATTTTCAACGTCGGCGGAGTCACGAATGTCGAGTACCTTGCGGTTTCCGCTTGAATAAATTCTGTGTATAATGTGAATGACACCAAAGAAACCACATTAGAAACCAATTGACGGCTACCACTACATAAAAATTTCGGTTGCGGACCGGTGGATTTTGAAAGTGAAATAACAGGGATTTTACACTACTAGACACAAGATCAAACGCACTGGAAGCGATAAAGGCAGCGCAAATCTTTCCTATCGTGAAAGTCGACGAGTCGGTGACACATTCTAAAATCTATTGTTTTAAGATGATTATGAAGACAACGACCCACACCAGATATTCACCGCCTTCAAAGCGAACAATTTTTCACCGGAACCTGCAGAAGCAAAAACCCGATGCCCGAACTATAAAACGACTGTTCAAAAGAAAATTGTTTTGCTTTTCTCTCGCTTTCACTTTGGAACGTAACTTTTTTCAAAACAGCAAAGTAAACATGCTAACCGTGGGATTTATTCCCTTGTTCGTGTTTGAAAAACCCTAGAAAAACATTAACAAACACAACTGAATGCCATCCGCCCACAGAAGTTGCCGTTACTTGCTGCTAAACGAAAGCTTGTCGAATTCAAGGAGAAAATTCGCATATAATAGCTGTGCTCTGTTTTACATGTGTTGTAAATATAATATATTATTAACACGAGAGATGTGGACGATTATTGTCTCAACAGCGATTACACTTCAAACCGTTGAAACGACTTGTCCAAATGGAAATGTTGTCTACGCGAGTGAGCTCGCCGTGAAGGCGCAAACATAGAAGAACAAGAATACGGGAAAAAATACAAAATATTTTCGAAGGAGCAACTTACCTCTACAATACGACAACCATTTAACCATTTATATCGAGATGAACGGAAATTTGCAGAGTCAAATCAGGCTATTTCAAAACGAGAGATGCACGCGCTTTCAAGAAGGAACAGATCACCTTTGACGAGAGGACAACCGCACAAATCTTGGCTAGAATCGCTGTGAGTAGTCCAACAAATGCTAACCCCCGGCCGAGAAAATGCTCTCTCCGTCAGCTCAATGCAGAAACCGCACAATTTGGCTGTTTAGATGAGCAAAGAAGACAAGAGAGAAGTGAACAAACCGAGAACAGATGGTTTCTTTGTCGATCGTGATTGGCGAAATCAGCATGAGGCGTTGCAAGAAGCTCTCTGATTGGCTGAGAGATCCTTAAATGCGTGAACCCTGTCATATCACCTGCGAGCTTATTTTGATTGAGGAGTTAAGTACATGTCAAGGCTATTTCGACTACTTACATTTCTAATCCGAGCGTTAAACTACTCAAATACAAATCAAGCCTTCCGAATCCCTGCTCGTTTGAGGCAGAAAATCTACGACATTAAAGAACTGCGATTGTTTCCGCAGGGACTAGTACAATTCATTTGACGCTTCCGACTGAAATTTTGAATACCGGGAGCTAAATAATGGTCTTGCTGACAACGATCACAAGTTCATTTTGTAAACACTTTTTTTTTTCCTGTCAATCATAGAGTCACACTTCAAATCGTCGCCTCTCCAACAATCCGAGGTTCAAAAGTAAATTTACAGTTCGCTCCTTGTTCTCGCTTGAAAAAACAGGGTTAGAGGTAAATTCTCGCCCCGGGCGAAAACATAATTACAATCGACGTGCCTTTAAAAACGTCGTTTAGCCTATGAGAAGATATTCACAATGCTGGTAAAGTTCAACAACGTCACAACCATTCATTTTGTTATTGTTACACAAAATCTCGAAAACAAGGCGCATAACAACAGATATCCAGAACAGCTTCAGGCAATCACTGATCGCGAAACATTAAAATCACTCAAGCGACAACGCTTTCAACAGAGGGACTCACAGTAAATAGTCGTGTGAAACTCTTCGATATATGTGGCAACAGAGCGCTAAGAATAACTAAAAATGTGATTAATACACTTTGATTCAAAGCTAACAGTTTCTGTGACTCCAAAAGACGACTTGATGTCGCTCAGTAGGGGGGGCGTTAAAATCGCTTGCAATATATCCTAGTGCCGGCGCGTAACCGTATATACAAATATAAATTAAGCGGATTTTATTTTTTCTATTTTTGGATCCAAAAGACTGGCATTTCTTTTCTAAGCTGAAGCATTAAACAAAACAAACCGTGCAAAGCAGATCCTTTTATGTTATACAAACTAATCTGCTACACCAGCCGCTGAAAAAAAAAAAAAATTGACTTCCCTTGTTAGGTAGGGCTGAGCAAATATACTTCATGTCTACAATCAGTGTACCTTAAGAGTGCACTATCCTTGCATGAATTCAAACTGATCGCGAATAACTTTTTGATCTATTCTTTGAAAAAAGAAAAATCCTTCTTGTTGTTGTTATAAACAAAATTTCTGATTTCTTATAATCAGCGGAACAAATTACCGAAAGAATAGAAAGGCGATGAGCGGAGAATACGAGGAAAATTCTTGCTGTTTCAATATCTTTGAAATATCTGTTGACATATTTCAATAACTTGACGTGACTTTGGTTTTCTAAAGCGAATATGCATGATGCACTTTAAAAAGCGTTTTATTTTATTTTTATATGTACCTTATTTAATTTCTAGATGGAAAGAAAACTATACTTGCCGATTTCTGAAACATTGGTGAAAATTTGAATTTTCGTGATGGTTTCAATAGATACAAGCAGATGTCGCTCTGCTCGTTAAACTGACATGATATAAACACCGCGTAAGGCATTTTAAATGAGGAAAACAACATGTATAAATTTCTTTAGCGATTTATTACTCCCGATAAATTTAACAAACAAACTGTGAAAGTAAAGTAATCGACCTTTCTTCCTGCCTGACTGAAATAACAACCAATAAGGTTGACGGAGCTCATGTCGTGTTACTGCACGCGTATGATGTGCGGTTTTAGCTTAAAACGTGTCATCCTTGGTTTATAGCAGATATTCCAACCGACCCCTCGTTTTCGCTCGAGTGGGAAAAACAAAAACAAGCCAACTTGGCTTTGAATTTACCAGAAAAATCTTTCTGTTATTGTTGAAAAGTCACTTTTACGCTTGTGTGCTCGAGAATAAAAGCGAAACACTACAGCAAACGAAACGTCTGGTTGAAGTCATTGTAAATTGTTGTAATACCCTAATAAGATAGCCCAGTTTATAAATGCCGTATGACGCGTCAACCGCAATATCTGATTAAAAGATAACTACAAATTTACCTTTTCCTTTAGAAAATGCTTGACTTTGGTTATCCGGAGAGTTAAATGGGTTGAAATTCTTGCCTGAAATCCCTTTGGCTGCTGTTAGCGCGCTCTAAATGCAATTATTGCTAATTACAAAATCATTTACGAAATATAAACGCGAGCAAAATAGACATATGAATACATTACAAACATACCGGCTTAATTCTACTAATTAAACATTCATCAAGATCTCTGCGAATGCATGGCAGTTTTGGCGAGCTCAAATCGAACTTTGACGAAGCGATCTCAAAACTTGAACTCTGAACAGTAGCTAGAAAAAGAATATTTCCCACTGGAAAGCTTGTGACATTCGATCCTGATCTGGAACCCCGACGGCTCGGTAGCTTGTTCGAAAGTAGCCTTCCGTTTATAATAACCTTTGACGCCTCTATTCACTCACACGTTTTCAAACAAAAACGTTCTGAAATCTCTGCAAGCTATGAAAAGCTGAAAGGTTTTATACCTGTAAACATTTCGAGTCCTTGCGCGCGAGAAGGATGATGTAAAAGTTGATAATTTAAAGGGTCGGGAGACATCCGTTGCGAGCCCCGACACCGCCGCATCACGAAGTATGCACGCCGTTTCAAATGTTTTTCAAATTCACGAACCAAGAACAGGATAAACACAACTCCGAATATAAATGTAAATGTACACGAAATGTAAGAAGTCACGATCTTACCTTTCCAGAAACGAGTAGCGAGTAGCAATTTTGAAACTCTACTCGACGAGAGCAAGATCTTTGGTGTCTATCACTTGAGATCTGAAATAGAATTCTCGATATCACACATTTGGCCCACTTAAATCGTCCCCTTGGGAGAAGTTATTCATGTTTTTAGATAATCACTACCGGAAGTTGTCACAACAGTGACGTTTGCCAACACCACGAATTCCGTGTTCTCGCTCCCTTAGCCCCGTCAACAACAGAAAAATGCAACTACAGTCCAATTTTATTCCGCACTTTTCTATTAAAACGATAAATTTAAAACAAATTTGAAAAGTTATCCGCCATACCGCACGCGGTTGGCAAAACACAATAAACAATGAAATTGACATCACAAAGGCGACATAATGTAGATTTCAAGTTTATATAGCAACTACATCTCAAAGCAACGGAGCTTATTCGAAGTTATTTTCTCGATGAGATCTTAACTGCCTCGTCGTTGACAAATTTTTGAGCCTATTTGTCATTTGATGCACTTTTTAGCCTGAACTCTGCGACGGAAATTATCAGCTGCAGAAAACGGGTTTATCTTATATTGTTTTCAAAGACAGCTGCATCGAACTGGGTGGAATAACTGATCAATATGATTTCTGAAAGCAAATGAGAGCTATCGGTCGATATTTATGTATTGTAAATGGCTTATTTAAAAGGCTTGGATATGATTATGAGGTAATTACTACCTCCGCTTTTGAAAAGCGACAATTTCTTTAAACAGTAAGCAAGTCAGTTTTCTTTTTCTTTCTTAAGTTTTCCCCGAGCGCTTTCAAGTTGTTTGTTTTTTTAAAAGGAAGATAAGTCTAATTTACACTTCGAATAATTTCAGCTGAAAAAATAACTCGGCGCCACTCTCACAAATAACGTGTTTCTTTTGAAGCCAATATACTTGTCTAAACAGACACGAAGCACAGCTCGAACTTGTGATCGGTCGCTCTTGTAATTTATACATGTTCATGCGTTTGTTCTTTTATTCGGGTGCACACACGCGTTAAATTAGCTTTGTTTGTGGAACAAATGATCTTTGAATGAATTGTTCAATGTGTGTACACAGGCGCTTTTTAACACACGAATAGAAAGTAATGATGATCTAGGTGCAAAGATCTCCGTTTTGAGCCATCTTTTGAACAGTATTAGCCGGAATAAAATGTAGTATGAGTTGTTTTTTAAAATTTCGATGTTGTACAAATATTTAGAAATTTTACATATATTTCACTCCTCAGTGAAAAGGTCCTTTGGCTGTGAGACAAGCCTGTCTCCATGTGTCTCGATCTGCCGCGATCGGGAATTAAACAAGGTACAAAGGGAAATATTGCCTCTACGTTGGGGGTGGATACTTGATAAAAACCTTAGGCCTAGTTCAGACACCGAACTTTTCATGAGCCGAACTTAATTCGAATTTGGACCGACCCAAATTATCAAAAGTACACCTGTTGATTCAGACGTCGAACTTAATTCGTCGAACTTTATTTAGTTTAAACCAAAACACA
>Ga0126338_10003941_pt1 | contig 10499 bp, 4 predicted proteins | sample OrbCmetagenome_2_FD_92529 | JGI IMG/M metagenome (GOLD analysis project Ga0126338, IMG submission 92529) | Coral microbial communities from Petempiche,Puerto Morelos, Mexico - Orbicella C C metagenome | ecosystem: Host-associated > Invertebrates > Cnidaria > Coral | place: Petempiche,Puerto...
AATCTTCCCACACCATTTTTACAATCATTACTTTCAACAAGACTTAGGATGCGCGATTGACTCGTCAAATAAGTAAAAGAACAACGCTGTAATCATAGACTTTCCCCCCCAATAATCTAGGGTCCATTTTTGTGCTGAAAAATGACTAAAGTTCGTTTAAATCGTTCGATTAAATTAAAATTAGTTTAAATCAAAAGCAGGTGGCATGTAGTTCAGAAGGGTTTCTCCATTGCGGGATTAACTTAATACCGGATTGTCTAAGTATTCATTCTGTAACATATACAGGTTATGTTGTCTTAATTTTTGAAAATGGATTTTTCTAGATTTAAGTCTGAAACATATTTATTCAATAGGCGTGTTTTAACTGATCTCGTTCCACAATTTTGAGAATGGATTTTTCTAGATTAAGGGTAGAAACAGTTTTATTAAATAAACGTATTAGCTGTGGTTAACCTAAATCAAAAACAGCTGAGTTTTACAATTCTTGTCTGTGATGGAGTTAATTGCCTAATGGTAGGTAAAGGAACACATGGAGAGACCACTTAACTACAGGAAACTGTAACGACGGAGTTTTCAAACAGATGGCCAGCTAAATGTGAGCCAAAATCACTTCCGAAACAAATTATTATAGCTTTACGAGTTCATTATTTTACCTCCACGATATCGTCATTACTTTCAAAAGTCGTCTAGAGGCTTTTCGCAAGTTCGGCTTGCAAAGCTTGGAAATATGATTTTTTTTTTCGAAAGCGGGAGTTATTTTTCGGACTACTACAAAGCTTTTATAATCCCACGCTAGCATGAATTATTTTTACTGTATTTGGGCCGTCTGAGATAAGACTTCCCTGACTGTGTCTATCTAGATATTATTGAATTTCAGAAATTTATGAAACTTCAACACTATATAAATGGACCCTATATCAATGAGGGGAGTGGCGGCAGGTAATTACACATTTACAGACGAAAGAAGTAATCAATTTCAAAAGAGAGGTAAATTGCAAATTATTCTTCTTCAAAAATTCTCCAATGATCTCATTCAGTTTATAAAAAGACACTGTTTTCAGATGAATGAACTATTCAAACTACAATAATGCAATTTTCCAATAAAGTTTTGTTTACTTTACTTTGGAATGGTCTTCCTTGTGACTAAACGCAAGTAGAATCCCTTAGGCAATTCAAACGCCTACTCAAGGGAGAACAACAAGGCACCGCATTCATGGAAAGCAGCTTTTTATTTAAATATTTTAATTTTATTAGGCATTAGGTATTACGTATTAGGTATTTTTGGCTGACTAATGCTTTTTTACTGTGAATAAGTAAAGATTATCTATCTATCTAAAGAAAAACGACAGTAGGAATGAAAGCCACGCTGTGTTTCAATTTGCTCCGTAGCAGTTGGCTCAAAATACAACATATTCTTGCAGCTTCTAATAGTCCATTATTTTATGATTTTTGAGCAAAACTTGAGCGACATCTTATCGTTTGAGACCCAAGAACAGCCACACAAGGAATTTTGCGCAATATACCCTGGTTACAAAGCTAAATTTGTTTAGACGATCGTCTTGCCGCTAATTCCGGCTTTGTGTGGGTTTGTTGACTTGACCCCTAGCACTCTGATCGGGATTTTATTTCTGTCGGCTGATTCTGACCAATTCTATATTGACTGGTTTTGGGGCACCTTAACTAACGGGGGTAATACCTAGCTACTAACCTCATATTTATGAAAATACAATGATAGAACCTTTATTCAATTTGTCAGTTTTTCTTCATCTCGATAACTCGTTTCCGAGTTTCGTTTGATTCGTTTTATTCCGGAGCAGTCCTATTACTATCAAAGTAAAACCTCGCGGAGTGCGTTGTTCCAACTTTTCAGTTTGTTGTTAAAACTTAGTGTAAGACTTTCAAATGAAAGCTATTGCCAGGGGCGGCATTTTCATGTTGCACCTGAGTCTATGGGGAGCAAGGATGGATCAGTGACGAGAACACTCGCTTCCCACCGGCTCGATTCCTTCCCGGTGCCATATCTGGGTAGAGTTTTTGTCGGTTCTTTCCTTGCTCCGAGGGTTCTTCTTCACGTTTTGCATCCGGTTTTCCTCGCTCCACATAAAACCAACATTTCTAAATTCCAATTCGACCAGAATAGTGGTCGACCCACATGAAAACCTGGGTTGGTGTGGCTTCCTCTCTAAATAATGTAATTTACTTTTAATTTATCAATGTATTGCGCATAGAACGACACAGTAAACCAATCCTGCCCAGCTTCAGAATTACATGGCCTAAACAGCCACGTCACAAACCTCAACCCTAAACCTTATTTTACTAACCGACGTGCAACAGAAAACACGGCGTGGCATCGTCTTTTGAGACAACCGGCCGTTATTAACAGAACCATGGTGAAAGGAAATCAAGTTATTCAAAGACTTGATCGCAAGTTGTTGTTTCAAATTTTCTATACCTGTATGTCTCAACCAGACATTTCCCTTCCCAAAGAAGCCGTCACAACTTTTGTGAAGAGACGAGTAAAAGTTAATTTTAGATAAAAAGACTTGCATTCATCATCACTGGTCTGTCAAAATAAAATCAGGGAAACAAACGTCACATGCATTAACCCTAACTTTCCGTTTTATCATGGCCTAACTTTGTAGTAAGCCCCAAGTGTACGTTCCAGTATGTTCCGTTAGACCTTATTTGAAAAAAAAAAAAAAAAAAGTGAGCGACCAGTGAGTCGTATTAAACTCGAAACGGACTTCGCACTATGTCACCATCAGCTATAGAGTTCTCATATCTGTCAATTTGTTGACCTTAAGTACATGCATGCGGTATACCTTTTGAAGACTACCAATGTCGTTGCTTGTAGGTATTTCCTTTCGGTCCTTTTTTAACACAACAGTCGAACAACACTGAAATAAATTCCTGCAAACCGGCAACTATCGATATCAGTAACTATGATATTTAACTTCTAAATTTGCCCTGTATATCAAGCATTGACGAAGAATCTTAGACGAGGACAAGAACTCAGGTCATTTTATGATGTTAAACGCCATTACATTGCATTACAGATTACTTCATAATGTCATGATGTGAGGATTCCACTTCATTTAAAGTCAAGTTTCAGGCTTCATGCATTGTGGAGTGATGTCCGAGTATCCAAAACTTGTGCCAGTCAGCCTTGATCAAATGTTTCATTTCCATAGCTACATGACGGCGACCTCTCACTTCGCAACCATAGCCCCCCCTCTCAAATTATGAAGACTTTTCAGTCCATGCACAGTCTTTTTTTTGAATAAGAATACATTTTATAAGAATGTCGAGGCTGGATTGATTTACGAAATTTCAAGATTATTTTAAGAATACACCCGAGGCTGAGATTTTGAAAAGAATATAATTTTTTTGTATTGAAAATATGTAAATACAATATAATCTAAGAATATTCACAAGAATATTTTCAATCTAAAATCGGCAGAAAAATAAGAATATTCAGCCTCGGCCGGAGAAACAAAGTTCATATATAAAAAAGAGTGAATGGCATGCTGTATTCTGCTACCAAGTCAATAATCTGCAACATGAACACTTTCTTGAAGACAGATATCGAAACATAGTCGGTTAGGTTGCCCATAATCAATCAGGAGAAGGTAATTAAATACAAATATTAATATGCCACGCATATTTATACCGTCTAGCTTGTCCACAGCTTATGGAAAACATCGTTTCATTGAATAGCGAAAAAGATTCTAACTTGAACATCCACTAAGCTAAATCAGTTGAGTGGTAATAAATTACATTTACGTCCAGGTCAACGGTAAATTTGGGAGTGAAGTCTGCTTATACAGTTCTCATGAATTTCTTGTCAAATTAACCACTTCCTCGATCAGTTAAGAATGTTTACTGCTGATTATAGCCTGGCTAATGACTAATTATACTTTATACTTTCAGAAAGTTGGAATTTAACTGCAGTCTTTAACAGCTTATACCTCAGGCAAACCGGCATAATGGAGAATTAAATGCTGTGGGAAATTGAGAAATTAGCCCTAAGGTATTTAAACTCTCATTTACTGGAAATCAAATTATGCTACAACAATTTGTTTTAAAATTCAATAATAAATGAACTAAACAATACCAGGTGCTTGCAAACGAGAGGAGACATGGCCGAAAATGCTCACGAGTTCTGAGCACTCGGTGACACTAAAGGTCAGACACCTAGTTATTTTCTATTTTTGTTACCATTAGAAAAGCGTCCCAATTATATCATCAGCAAAGTTAACTGTGCGTGATTTTATAAAAGGATGTATCTGGTGAATCATTTGGGGGAAATTTACTGTGGTTATTACATAGGAAATTTGTTTACACGATCATGGTTGGATCGCAAGGGCAAGTTTGGTACACGAGACATATTCACATAGCAGCTAATGATGAAAACGGAAACTCCTGCTAAAAGGTACAATGAGTGATGCTTGGAAAGGTGACAAAGAAATTAACATGGTTTGTTATTAGAATTGAAATGAAAAAAGATGTGATCTAATGTTGATTCTGTTAATTGCTATTTTTCCTCGCAGGTAGAAGATCGATGCATGTGGTTTCTCGCTAATTAAAGGCTGTGTGAATGGCATTACTGGAATGTCTTCCTAAACAGGAAAAAGTAAGTTTGAGGAAATCCGGAGAGTATTACTTACCTACAAGGAGAATTTCGCCACTTTTGTAAAACATTATCATCAGAGGTTTCAACTTATGCTTACTCGGCTTTATTGTGCTTAAACACATCATGATATCATAACGGACCAAGTGTAGCACTTATCAAGTCCAAAGTACAATTAAAGTATATATACATCAAAATTTTAATTGGTATAAACAATCTATTTAATCAAAGCATCTTAATGTAGTGTTGAGAAGCTTCGGACTGCCGACATCGAATGAGTTAGGGTCATAAATCACTGTCATTAGGCAGCAGAGTATTTCTCACAAACTTACTGGCTTGCAGTCCGGCTTAACTCCTGATTTACTTGGAGCATTGCTATCCAACTTGCACGGGACTCCACCCCGTTTGCAGTATACTCCCCGTATGTTTCTCAAGTTAGCTAGCGTGGTAGGTACCTGCATTTTAAGTTCAAAAAATTGGCTTTCCAGATTCGTCACCGGCACGGTGGTCAATCCGCCCGGCTTTGCCAGGGAACTTCAAGTTGATAATTCTGCTCTTTCACTCACCCACCAGTGCATCTTGTTTCTTTAATATGACAGAAAAAACACGCTCTATTCATTATTGATATTGTTGTGAGGGTTAAAGAGTCTTGCTTAAGAAAACAACAATCGGCCTTGAATTCCTGACCTCTGGCACTTCAATCATTAGTCCAACCCGAAAAATGCCTCCTCAAAACTCAAGCCATTCACTTCAAAAATCACCCTGACCTTCTTGGCAAAAAACATCCATTCATTAATTAGGATCACAAATCATTCGCACACTTATTTTCTGTCTACTGAATAGAAGGTCCAGCGGGTGTTAACGTATCGCACAAGTTTTGAAAAAGGCTCCTCTTTTGGGCGTAGCCTCCCTATCTGGTTAATTGCAGGGAATAATACCCGTACATTCCTCGCAGCTTAGTTCGAAGGATATGCATCCGCTTTGAGTGTAAATAAATAGATCAATCAATCAATAAATACTCTATAGGGTAGAAACGCAATTTCTGTTTGTCCATTACAGTAAACACCCGCATATAATAACAAGTGGATTAAGAACTTCAGGCTGAAAGTTGGCCAATAAAGCTCTGTACATAGAAGAACCAGTTCAGCCTGATAAATAACACATGTTCTTATATAAAAAGAAAGAGGATGCCAGAATAAGAAAGCACTCATATTAATTAAAGAACTATGGTGTGCTGGACCATGCAAACTCTAAGAGCCATACAGTGCCTGACATGAAGGATATGACTGTGGGACTATAACAGTTGACACCATTTTGCTAACAGTTACCTGAGAGTTCAGTATTTTTATTTATTTATTCAGTATTTGAAATACTTTTAGTGTGAGTAATACAACATTCAACCTGTTGTAACGTATAACAAGGAATCATTTGATGAATAATATATTTGTTTATGTCTCTTCGAAATACATACAAGTCTATGAATACACATATTACCTTACTGTCTTTCTTAAGTCATTCCATATTGTTAATCCTTGGCATAGAATGTATGAAGCCCCGAATGATTGAGACATTTTGGAATTGATAACATTTAGTCACTCGCTGATCTGGTGTAGCAACTGTGCGTACTCTTCAGTTGGAATATTCAAAATATTCCTTGAAATACGCAAGACTCTTACCGGTAATAATTTGATGCATAATCAATACCTCTTAATAACCGAGTTCGACGTCCGTACTGTAAGTTACGGACCGAGTTTTTTCCCCTACCGATTTATGGCCCAAGCGCGAAGCGCTTGGGCCATAAAACGAAGGGGAGAAACGAGGACCCGTAACTTACAGTAGGGACCGAGAAAGCGAGGTTAGTAAGATATATATTATATCTCTACTGTGTGTCTGACGGGTTCGGGAATGATTTCTATTCACGCAATTTCTGACGCACCTCGAAAGCAAAATGAGGCAATTTGAAATCGTTGTTTGACTCTTAAGTCGTTGGCCGGGCAGGTTTTAATACACAAATTCAGAGGTAAAGAAAGTTTAAAACTTTTACGTGCTAAAATAATTAGGAACACTTGGTGATAAAATCACGAAACATTCAGCACCAAAAACAACTTTAAATTTTAGCGGGCCGTACATTGTAACAGAATACGGCCCGCTAAATTGACCAATCACAGCGCGCGTACTGACTAAGAGACAATAATAAGTGTCGTTATTAGGAGCCCTAGTGGCTCGTACAGATGGTACAACAGGGCTCGATCAAAGTAATTCAGTCTAAAGCCGATTACGGGGATAACTTGTTTTAGTCCGATGAAGATTTCAGTACTGAAAAGTTACAGAAACTCATTTACCTAAATGGCAGCAGAATCATGCAAACTCGAACACATGGCAAGGGAAACTATCGCGAAAGCGACTAAGCTCGAATACATTAAAGATCCTCAATGAATTTACGACAACAAATCTCGCACGGTGTAAAAAATGATATTGTGTTCAAGGATCTTAAGGTGTCAGAAATGTTGTTCCAAATAACGGTCGCTAAGTATTTTACTGATTAAAATCCAAAGCGATTATTATTAGGTTTATGTACTTGAAGCTTATTGATCCCTCTCAGATTTTTCGGACCTGTCAACCTGGACCTTCCACTGGACCAGCTGTTGATGGTAGAGGCAGGATAACATTACTCTTCCTCCTTGAAGACAGACCGGGGCCTTAGAAGTCGGTACCTTGCCAAAACAATCTACACCAGTTTGTAAAGGCAGGTCTATTCGCTCAAGATAAGAGGTGTAAATGAGGGGGAGGGGAACTTCATGTTTGGTTCGAGACAGTGCGCCAGAGTTCGAAAATAGCCGCAAATGCTAGAGACTGTATAGCGACCTGACAGAGAGTTACCACAAAAAAAAATAATAATAAAAAATAATAATAATAATAATAAAATTACAGAAAGCGCGTTTTTGTTCGAGATAGTAAGAAGCTTAGATAAACCACTTGAAGATAACGGACTTGTAGACCGGACGCGACGATAATGGTAATTCGTTTTATACTCTAAATCCTATGTACTCCTTGGACCTGCTCCTTGACTTTTGAAAGAACTTTCTAGGCGTCTTAGCAGACCAGTCCATTGCATGTATAAAGGAAAAGCTTGTACATGCTCACTGTTTGCCCTATGCCTTTACTCTAACAGTCCGACAAGCATTTTATCCTTGTTAAGAAGCAGTATGGACTGTTAATTTGGAATTATTAATATCGTGAGATTTATTCTAGCTAAGCTTGAACAATAGCTCATTCAACTGAATACCGCGTTCAGTCCAGACGAGATGAACAGGAACGAAATCCAGACTTGGGTAGTGTGACTGTAATTTTTTCACGTACCCCAATCTCTAGTCTCTAATCACTGCTCCACCTAATTATTTCCCTTTGCCCTTAATTAAGTAAAATTGTTAGAATTATCAAAATGATAAAACAACATGTTTGTTATGTCATGTACAGGAATTTAGTCTTCGAATTAGTGGAATTAAAACGATATTCTGAAAGGGGCTGGCATCGGGCTCCAAGTTCAAGGTGGAAAATCCACCTCTCAAAAAGCCATCACAAAATAATTTGTGCGAGGCCAAGAAAAAGGTTTGCTCGGGATAACTTGTCCTAGCCGAGACAGCTTCATTTTAAATATGAACAAAATCAGTACAGACAAAATCAACGAATTCTGACCAAAACTCTTGGCGTTCGGGCCAGGGGGGTGCTTGGGGCTGCAGTTTCCCCCCCTTCCCCCCCCCCCCTCCCAGTTTCAGAAATTCTTGAATTTTTTTCGGGCCAAGCGCTGATGATTCGGGCAAAAGTACTCGGGAGAAAACATTCTAAAAGGTTGTCAAGGCCAAGCTTGTAGGCTATACTTTCTCTGACGTTTGATTTGTCAAAACGGAGTTAAGGTCAAATGATGTAACGATCCAGTTATTCTGTTCTGTTCGTTTAAACGTGTATCGTAGAAATCCACGAGATGGACGTTATTCCATCAACAAAACAATGACAAAAGAACCAAAGCAAACGAAGACCAAGACTTTTGATTTTGTGGTGGCTCTGAAAAAAGTCGTTTGGAATGGCTCCAAAAAGGGCCGTTTTAGAATTTTCTCGAACTTTTCGCACGAGCAAGTAAGTAAGTAATTGAGTAATTCTTTATTAATCTTGACCACTCCGCTTAGCTGAAAAGCTACTTAACGTGTACAGGAAGCTACTTCACAGAAATTAAGACAATTAACTGTTGATCTGGTTGTCGATCGAGGTCAAAGGGTATGCGAGTTTTCAAAATAACTATTTTTGGAATGATAACAGTTTCATTAGACGCGAGAATCGTGGTTTTGTTTTTACTGCAATTTGAGCGCGTTTGAACAACACTCACGCTTTCGGGCATTGTGTATTTGTTTTCGGGCAATAAGGTCACCGCCTTCACCCCTCCCCTCCCCCCCACCCCCTTCCCAAGTCCTAAGATTCCCCTACGCCTCTGACCAAAAGCCATTCAAACTTTGTTTCATTGATTATGTTGCTAATCGATAACACTGGATAGCCAAAACTTTATTGTTTGGCATTCAAAGTGCGTTTCAAACTTAGGAAAAAATATCTATTTTTTTTAGGATTTTTAGTGGGCTCAGTAAGTGGAATATGATTTTACTACAAGTGATAAACTACAATAGGCCTTATCACGGTTTTCGAAGCCATCTTGACGGGTAGGCAAAGAGGTCAGAAATTACAGTGTTTGTATGGGAATTCGATGGCAAATAACGTTTTCAAAAATTGTACTTTACACAATTTAAAATTTGTGAATCGCAACGTTAAAATACTAGGTAGAAGATTGTATTCACCACGGTTTGAAGGATGTAGCTTGGCTGGAAGACGCTCAGTTGATTTTTCTAATTTTCCATACATTTGTTTGTAAATTTGGCTGGGTAGACGCGGTTCGCAGGAAAAAAAAATACAAATCAGGAATGTATGGGAAATTATAACTATTAACTGAGACGTGTTCTAGCCCAGCTAGGTCCTTCAAATTTGGTGAACACAGTCTGCTACCTAGTATGGTAAAGTTGCGATCCATAAGTTGTTCAAAATCAATATTTAAAAATAGTTATTTGCCATACGATGCTCTAAATTCCGACCCTCCAAGATGGCGTCGAGAACCGTGATAAGGCCTATTAGTTTAGTGTTAAAATGAATTTTCGTTGCCTGAGTTGGTACCCCTACCTACTTTTTTACATACATACATACATACATACATAACAGCTTTATTTGTACCCGGGTTGGTGAGGCTGATAAGGCCTCTAGTAATAGAATATCCTAATTTACCGAGAAATGAATAGTGGACAAGTAAAATTCAGATTAAAGAGGAGGAAAAAAGAGAAAATAGACTAAATTACAAGATATAACCATAGTAGTGATTTTAACCTATAGAAAAATAATTTACAAACTAAAACCTAAGGTTGCGGACAGCTTTGTAAAACGGTGACATTGTGTTCAAGGATCTTAAGGTGTCAGAAATGTTATTCCAAGTAACGGCCACTGAGTATTTCACTGATTTTAAGCAAACACGATTACTATTAGGTTTATGTACTTGAAGCTTGTTAATCCTTCTCAGGTGATCCTGGACCTTCCTTCGGTCTAGCTGTTGACGGTAGAGCCAGGATAACACTACATTTGCTCCTTGAAGACATGCCAGGGCCTTAGAAGTCGGTATCTTGCTAAAACAATTTACACCAGTTTGAAAAGGCAGGTCTATTCACTCAAGATAAGTTAGGGGGGGGGGGGGGCTTCCTTTTTTGGTTGGAAAGAGCGCCCCGGGGTTGAAAAAAAGCCCGAAAGCCGGGGAGCGGAAAGGGCACCACGAAAGACGGGAGGG
>Ga0126338_10003943_pt1 | contig 10496 bp, 15 predicted proteins | sample OrbCmetagenome_2_FD_92529 | JGI IMG/M metagenome (GOLD analysis project Ga0126338, IMG submission 92529) | Coral microbial communities from Petempiche,Puerto Morelos, Mexico - Orbicella C C metagenome | ecosystem: Host-associated > Invertebrates > Cnidaria > Coral | place: Petempiche,Puerto...
AAGTAAGTCAAGTCATTCCTTCATTTATAACAAATAACATTGAAACCCTATTACATTTCTAAGTTGAACAGCACTTTATTTCTGTAAGTTACGTCACTGCTAGATGACTCTGTAAGTACTGAGACCTCAGTTTCATTCCTAGGTTGAACAGCTCATTATTCCTGCAAGTCTGGTTAGTAACAGATGACTCTGTTAGTCATAATATCGTTCCCATTCCTAGTTTATTCCTGTAAGTCGTGTGCCTGATTGATGTTTCAGTTTCTAGTCTTATATTTTTTCTCTTATTCTTAGTTTGCTTTTATGTCATCACAATGAAGAAGTGGACTGTTTAATGTCCATAGAACAAGTGGGTGCTGGAGGGAATATATGGACATCTGACAAACACTACACTCTTCGTGAAATGATCTCAAGAAAAGTACGAAAATTTAACACTTCAGCCACACATTATCACCTCTCACTGGAACCGCAGATGGGCGGAGCCCCCCTTATGGATCAACTGGATGAGGTTTTTGATTCTATGGTAGACGAAATGATCTCGTTCCGTTTGTCCTCCAAAGCCGGTCATTAGAATACCCCCTTTCATTACCATTCATGTCTCGTCATGAGTTAAATGCTGATAGGATCGTGGGAGAAGTGCAGCATGTGTTACAACCAAATGAAAATGTCAACCTTGAAGATGGAATACAGGCTCATTTGGTTCACGTAGGCATGCCGCATGGTGGAGTCACCTCTCGTAAGAGAAAATATTATGGATTCAAGTTGTCCAAGTTTCTGGATACTAAACAGTGCGTCATTGTATCCAAAATAAGGATTTGCTATGCTGTGCCCGCGCTTTGGTAACACAGGAAACTTTTTGCAATTCCCACACTGGGGATATGTTGGGAAATTTTCCAATTATTGAAAATATTGGGACAAGATTTTCTACTATTGGGAAAGGAACGGTAAAAGTTTGGGTTACTTTTTCCCAATGCTGGGTTCAGTTTGGGAAATAATGCAATAGTGATTTTAAAATACCAACACTTACAAGCCAACCATGGCAGATATGTCATCTATGTCGCCAGAGATGAGACAACTCTATTTGTCCAAGTAAGTTGTGCAATAATATGGTGGTTTCTGTTTTAATGATTATAAATAAAAAAGTAACTTACAGTATTTCAATGAATCTACAGGTGTTCCTCTTTCTCTCACCTTCAGTAATGGTATGTCTGAAAATGGTGAATTATTAAACTGGTTCTACAGACTTATACAGATACAGAGGATATTACACGACCGCGCGGAGATACGAAATTTCTCTTCGAGTGTCGAAAAATATTTTTCAACACTCGAAAAGAAATTTTGTATCTCCAAGCGACCATGTAATATTCTGTTTATTCTATAAACACCAATGAAATACCAAATCATTGCAAAGGCGCGATTTATCATGTAACCATAGCAGCGGTGATCTTTTCACGTGTGAAGATAACATGTTATTTTCACATGTGAAGATAGCATGTTTTCGCGTGAAAGCTCACTTGGTATTTCATTGGTGTTTATATAATAATCTGTGCAATGTTTGGATATTTATCTGCATGGTGATATTTTCAGGGTGCTTATGTCATGAATTGCGATGGCAACAGCACAGCTCAGTAAATCTCATTTATCATAGGGTGTATATTTCAGCTTACATTTTATCTACAACTTTATACAGGAGAAAAAAGATTGGGTTATTAGCAACACAAAGATGGGGAGACAGCTTGCCCAAATTTAACAGTCCAGATACAAAACAACAGCTGACAGAATTTGCTACTAGAATTACTCCAGAGTGTGGGATACCAGAACTACTCTTCAATGCTGATGGCATTGCCAGACATATTCAGAATTTCTTCAGTGAACAGCGACGATACCAAAAGATTAAAACAAGATCTTGCAAGGTTTGTTATTCTACTTGCACGTGATTTTGTCAAGGGCTCATTAATGTGTGTCCCTTGGAAACTTCTCGTTAATGCTACTTTTGAACAGCTTTGTGATTGTTTTGTGTTTTCATTATTGTTATGAAATATTTATCTCAATTGAGGCTAAACATACTTCTTACATTATTTTTTTTCCATTTGAAACATTTTCAGAGTGAAACTGATCATGAACCGAAGGAGGAAAAAAGTAGGAAGAAGCATAAAGTCAAACACGTAGGTATCTCTAATTCTCTTATGTTATACTTTGGTTATAAATATAATAGGTCTGTGGTTACCTGCATACCAACTTAAATAAGCAACTGGGAACTCCAACCTCTGCTCTTCCTCCATGTCACTGTTTAAGTTTTGGGATTGAAAAGAATGTCAGTTACAAAAGTTAGAGGGGAAAACAATATTTGATTGTTTTTTTGTCAATAGAGATTTGATAAACTATGTTTTGTTTTGCAGTTGTCCAGTGGAAAATTGTCTGCAAGTGGAAGTTCATCTGCATCTGGATCAGAAAGAGAAAGTTCTCCTCCATCTGAGGGTGGTGATACAGAACCTGTCGATGAGGATATCGATGACAATGATGACTCCTGTATAAGTGAATCACCACCTTGCTCTCGAGTTCCCTCAGTTGTTGTGAGTGAAGGCATGTCAGCTTGGCCCCTGGCAGTCAATCAAGCAATTGTAAAGGGTGTCTTTGGTTGTATTTTAAACAGACATGATATTGTTGACATCCTTAAGAAAAAGTTTTCTGTACAGCAAAACTTAACTAATTTGAAACCCACAGAGCTTATGAGTGTATTGGCCAGGAAGCTAGTGCGAAATGATTACTGCAAGGTCAAAGAAGTGGTGAAAAACGTACACGAGGATATAACTGTACTTAGAGAAATTGCCTTTTAGACATTTTGTGAACTTCAGAAGTGCAGTATATAGTGTTGCTTCATGATTAGTCTGTTGTGTTGCTGTTTCAAGCTATTTTATTTGCACTATATGTAAAATGTGTTTGTACAGTAAAGGAACTTAACTAATTTGAAACCCACAGAGCTTAGGAGTATATTGGGGTTTTAGACATTTGTGAACTTCAGAAGTACAGTGTATAGTGGTGCTTCAGTCTGTTTTGTTGTTGCTGTTTCTGGCTACTTGATTTGAACTAGATGTAAAATATGGTCATTTTTGACCATTTTGTGTCAATTTGCGACAATTAGATATATATAGGAGCGACATTATCTTCATGGTGTGTCCCCTTAGAATACAATAATACTATTTGAAGCACAAGAAACTTATGGTTATCGAAAGTGCCAGTTTATTGTAATTGTACAGGGACTGTAATAAACAGTTTAACAATCATGATTGTTTGTAAATATTTATCTAACTCAGTACTACTTTTGGTGCATTATATTACAATAAAGACATTACGGGAAAATGGCTAGGACAGTCAGAACCCATTTCAGGGAAATAAGTGAGATTAAATAAAACCCATATTAGAGAAATTACTGGAATGTTAAAACCCATCACCAGGGAAATTACTGGGATATTAAAACCATATCTCAGGAAAATTAATGGGACAGTAATACCCAATCTGGGAAATTCACAAAGAAAACACAACGAAAACCCTGAAACAACCCACTTTATTCACAAGTTGGGAATTACAAAACATTACCTGTGATACACAGTATATGTAAATAATTAGACATTTGAATTAATTTTCCACATTTCCCAGGTTTTGGACAAAACGCTCCTATTAGTGAAAAGGTTTGAGATGCAAATTAGATACGAGATACAAAGACCTTCTAAAAACCTAAAAAAAGGTACTTTAGTATGCTCTTCAATAAAATGCAAGTTTATAGCCTCATTAACATGTGGCCAATAAGACAAACAGGATCGACTACAACTACTGCTGATTGCTTAATTGTTGATACATTTCTTACCAAGCTCGATTACTTTAAGTATCTTCACTATTAAATCTTTCTCATGATCAGTTTGCCTTCACCCATGTTGAAACACTTCTCCAGTGGCCTTCAGCAATTCCAATGATTGGTTCCCAAGCCACGACATTCCTTGCTCTCCTGCTATGACTTTCCCTCACATATGCGTTGTAATGACGTAGTGTCATACTTGAAATGAAAAAGAAGACATCCACCGTTAAGTTGACAAAATCTACACTTTGGATGTGACCATGCCAAATGTCTCCATTGTATTTGCCTTGAATAAGAACCATGTCCCCTCTTTCAGGATAAACAGGTACAACTAATTCAGAACGACAATTCCCATGATGACACATGTAATCAACCACTGTCAATAAATTGTCACCGTGTGGGTGCTGGAGGGAATATGTGGACATCTGACAAACTACACTCTTCGTGAAACTACGAAAATTTATCACTTCAGCCACAGATTATCACCTCTCACCGGAACCGCAGATGGGTGGAGCCCCCCTTATGGATCAACTGGGCGCGGTTTTTGATTCTATGGTGGACGAAATGACAAAGGGCATGAAGGACAATGATCTCGTTCCATTTGTCCTCCAAAGCCGGTCATTAGAATACCCCCTTTCTTTACCATTCATGTCTCGTCATGAGTTAAATGCTGATAGGATCATGGGAGAAGTGCAGCGTGTGTTAAAATCAAATGAAAATGTCAACCTTGAAGATGGAATACAGGTTCATCTGGTTCACGTGGGCATGCCGCACGGTGGAGTCGCCTCTCGTAAGAGGAAACCTTATGGATTCAAGTTGTAAAGTTTCTGGATACTAAGCAGTGGGTCATTCATGTCCCAAATAAGGATTTCTGTGCCTTGCCCGCACTTTGGTAACAGACATGGCTCGCCAAGAAAAACATCCTGACTGAAACTCTATTCGTCAGGGACGTCAATGGCAAAGCATCTTGGCCAAGGAGTTACATCAGAAGAATGGCATTCCAGAAGGTCTCTGTGGGCTGTTTAAAGTAGTGATGTTCCAACAAGTCATCGAAGACTACCAAATCGTAATCCTATCCTCTGATCACTTCAATGCCATTGTGTATGAAGGACCTCATTGAGAATAACAAATCTATTTGTATCATCACGACAATCATGTTGATGTCATCACATCTGTCTCCTCTTTTCTGCAAAAAGGCTAATGGTGTCTGTAAGGTTTTTATTCTGTTTATTGACTGATCCAGACTCTAAGTGATTGTACAAAACACGTGCGTATGCATTTATGGTAAATATGATCCCTTAACACGTGATGTGTTAATCAATAACCGCACATCCCCCTTTCTAGACAAAAACATTGTTAACACTACAAGGCTGAAGTTCTGAGACTTAAAATGGGAAATCTTACGAATCAATAAAAACCCTATCTCTTAAAGAAAATCAACAGTCACTGTCCGGTTAAACAAATAAAAGAAACAAAATGGATCGGTCTCTCTAAATGGTTACACTATGAGACCAAGTTCACAAATCGAGTTGGGTAGGTGGAACAACAGTTCTACCTGAACAAGTGTCAACAACACTACAGGGAGTGTTGACATCTTGTGGGGTTCCTGTATCCTTGTTCCTGTGGTCATTTCCGGTTGGAGAGGGAGTCACAGTTTCCTCTAGCACCTCCTTTGAGTTTGGGACAAGATGTCGTCTATTCCTGCGTAGAAGGGATTGCTCTGCTTTAACGACATATGACCTGGGCTGAGGGGATTTCTGAATCACCACTGCTGGGGAGCTCTCGTCTGGTAGGAAGTACTGATGCTCAATGGTGCATATTGTAATTTTCAGCTTGTTGCTGTTTGTAAGCTCTCTCAGCCTTTCGCAGCTGTTTGAAATTAGGCAGCTTGGAAATTAGTTTCTCAGGTGCCAGTGGGATTGTTGAGCACAGCTTTCTTCCCATCAGTAGGGACCTTAAGAGACAAGGACGGGAAGGCCAGGACGGGAACGGCAGTGGACGCGGGAAACTTTCGCGGGTCCCGTCGTGTCGCCAAAAACAAAATGCTAAAGATGTGCATTTTTGCAAAGGACGGCGACGTCAATAATTCAAACATCCTTTAGACTACAAAAAAAGATGGTAGAAATCTTATCCTATTAAGCTTAAACGATAGTGAACAGCAATGCTGAATTTATCTTTCTTTATAAGCGAAGCAAACATCTGTCAATATTTTAATAGAGAAACCTGAATTTCCGTATCAAAAAATTAAACGAACAATCTGATCGACCTGCTTCAGATGGCTTTTTACCACTGGAGCGTTTGAGAATTCTGTTGCTGAAGAATCCTGACTTTTGGTGAACATTTCAATTTCCATCTGTAATTGTAACAAGCCTTATGAAAATAAAACAAACTTTGCATCAAGTTCCGGGTAGTATAAAAAAACAACTAAACATCAGTTTGAAAATGTGTATTCTATTTGCTCGATAGACGCTCCATTGCAATCATTCTTACATTTTATCGACTGTACTTACACTGATGTATTCTCAATGCATACAGTTTGTATTGAGCTTGCACACTCGTGACAGTGACTGAACAGTGACTGAAACACAAACGAACAGACGAGGAATATTTTTATTCACATTTTCGCATGTCAGCGTGGTATTCTACACTACAATCACCAAAAATGTGAACCTTACAAACATTCCTATCAATATAACTAAAAATAAAGTCGATAAGAACATTTATCGGGGCAAAACAAGCGCAAAATACTCACGTTTTCGATGCGACGGCTAGTCGGGCGAAATGACGTCCTCGACAAGACGAGGACGGCAGAGAGATTAGTGGAGAGTTCTCGTGCGCATGCCCTGTTGAGTAAATTTACTTCCGGTAGCCGTCCTAGCTCTTCCCGTCCTGGTATCTTAAGGTGCCTAGTAGCTCTGCTAGGGTGTAACCATTCTCCAGTGGGGTGGATCTGTAAGTAAGTAGTGCCAAGTATGGATCTTCTGACTTGATGATCAAGTTTTTGGTGGTTTTGACAGCTCTTTCCACTTCACCGTTATTCTGCGGGTAGTGAGGGCTACTTGTGAGGTGTGTGAAGCCCCATTCTTGCAGCGAATTTTGAAAAAGTGGCGGCTGCAAATTGAGGTCTATTGTCGGAGACAACGATTTCTGGGATGCCATGGCAATGGAAGAACGACTTTAAGAGGTTGATAGCGTTCTCAGTTGTTGTACTCTTAAGGGGAGCTATTTCAAAGAATCTCGAATTATAGTCCACAACAATGATGTACGTCTTGCCATTGTGGTCAAACAGGTCGGTGGCTACCTTTTGCCATGGTCTCTCTGGCAGAGGAGTTGGTATCATAGGCTCTGCATGGTTCTTTCGGTGTTTGCAACAGGTCGGGCACGTTGTGACCATGTCTTCAATCTGTTTGCTGAGACTATGCCACCAAACTGACTCACGGGCTCTTTTGCGACATTTGCGGATTCCTTGGTGGCCCGAGTGTATTTCATCCAACATGTCCAAACGAAGTGATGAGGGAATGAGGAGTCTCGAGTCTTTCATCAGGAGACCTCTCTGGAACGTAATAGAAGCTCTTTCTGGCCAATAAGCATTAATTGCCGAGTTCAGCTTTGACTTGTCAGGCCATCCTTTGGTGCAGAATTGCTGCAGTTTTCGGCACACTTCATTGTCTTGCTGGTGAAGTCGTATCTCTTCTAATCTTCACTCAGTAGCTGGTAAGCCTTCTAGGATGTTAGCCACGTAGAAATTGAGGTCTTCATTGAGACGTATGTCAGCTTTCGTAGGTGACTTTCTAAGAGGGGCTCTTGAATGTGTGTCTGCAATGACTAAGTCCTTTCCTGGAATGTGACAGATGATGAACGAGTATTTCATTAATCTCATTTTAAATCTCTGGATCCTAGGAGGAAGTTCATCCAAGTTTTTCGAGCCAAACAGCGGCACCAACGGTTTGTGGTCTGTCTTGATGAGGATGTCCTTTCCCAGGATGTAGTCGTTAAATTTCTTGCATGCGCAAGTTGTCGCAAACGCTTCTTTTTTGATTTGAGCATACCGCTGCTCAGTGCTAGTCATGGATCTTGATGCATAGGCCACTGGTTTCCTTGCTCCAGTTTCTTGTTCTTGTAGGAGGACTGCACAAGGTCCATAAGATGAGGCATTTGCGGACAGGATTGTTTTCCTGGCAGGATCATAGTGTGCATGGACTGGGGTTTAAGTTAGCTCCTTTTTCAACTTCTCAAAGGCGTCCTGCTGGGTCGGACCCCAAAGGAATTCACTCTTCATGCTCAGAAGATCTCTGATTGGTTTGGCTTTCTCTGCTGGGTGGGGAAAAAACTTTCCTACCTGGTTCAGCATTCCGAGAAACCTGCGTACGTCACTCACATGCTGGGGCGTGTCCATCTCCTGGATTGACTCTGTTTTCTCTGGGTCTGACTTGATTCCGTCTCCGTTAAGAACATATCCGGCAAACTTGACTTCTTTCTTTGAAAATTCACACTTGTCTGCATTTAGGGTGGCTCTAGCGCCATCAAGTTTCTTTAAGACCATTTTGAGTCGATGGTCATGTTCCTCCTGGGTTTCACATGGATGAACATGTCATCAATGATGGAAATGTGGCCCTCGGATCCCTCTAAGATTTGGCTCATCTTCTTTTGGTAATGTTTGGGTGCAGACTTGATCCCGAACGGCATTCGATTGAAACAGAATCTGGCAAAGGGTGTGATGAATGTCGTCAACAAGCGGGAATCTGGATAAAGCTTTTCTTGCCAGAATCCACAATTGCAATTCAACTTGGTGAAGAACTTCAATTCACTGATTTGGGCCAACAGGTTGTCAATCTTTGGTAAAGGGTATGTCTCTTGTAGAACATTCTCATTGAGTTTCATTAGATTGGCACACATGCAAATTCTTCCATCAGGCTTTGGAAAAACAACTATGCCTGCACACCAGTCAGTTGGTATGTCAACTGTTGAAATGACACCAAGGGCTTCCATTCTTGGTAGCTCTTCTTTGACTTTCGGCATGAGAGGTAGTGCTACATGTCTTGGTGTTGTAATCGCATAAGGTGTTGAACCAGGCTTCAACTTGACACTGAATCCTTCTTCCAGCTCTCCCAGACCTTTAGACAAATTAGGGTACATTGTTTTAACTTCTTGCTCAATTCTTGTGCTGTCATCAGTATGGATTGTTGCGACTTTTTGTACCAGGTTCAGGGCTTCAATGGCTGGTCATCCTAGCAACGGTTCTTTTATGTTTTCCACGATGTAGATTTCTTGCGTAGTTGCTTTGCCATTTCCGGTTTTCAGGTTTCCTTTGATTACAGAAAGTTTAGACTGGCCAGGTCCAAACAGTTCTTGTGAGGATTTGTGGAGATTGCCCATTCCGGTTTGCAAGTACAAGGGCTCTGGAATGACTGTCACGTCTGCACCAGTATCTATTTTAAAGCGCATCTTTGCTTTTCCGAGCGATAAATTCACGGACCATTTTGTTTGGGATTCATCACCTGTGACTGCTCCAAGAAAATAACAATCTTTGTCTGAGGTTCCACTTTGTATTTCTTTGTCTACCGAATGAACGATTTTGCTTTTGCATTCTGAAGCGTAGTGTCCACATTTCTTACATTTCAGGCAAGTTGCATCGGAAGCTGGACATTTTTCTCTTTTGTGTGCTGGCAATTTGCCCAACACTTCTTTGCGGGACGGCTTTTAGAATTTTTCTGATCTTTCGATTCTTGGGCAATTTTCCTTTATCTTTGGCAGTTTCCACTTGGTGTCTCGAATGTGGTTAATTTTTCCATCTTTGCCACCTCCTTTAAGGATTTCATGACTTTCTTTCACCAGCTCTGAAGACTTCGCTTGCATCACGGCTTTATTGAGTGTGAGCGTATCATCTTGCATAAGCTTTTGCGACAATGTGGCGTTACCAATGCCAGCAACGATGCGGTCTCGTATTAATTCTTCTTTGAGAGTTCCAAACTGGCAGATCTCTGCAAGCTCTTACAGGCTTTCAACGAAATTGATCACAGATTCTTGTTCGCCTTGAACACGCTTGTTAAGTTGAGCTCTTTCAAAGATAACGTTTGTGCGGCCCACAAAGTGTGTTGTCCCTTTACGGTCTCGTAGACTTGATCGCCTTCGGTGAGCTGAAAGCTTCTAGAGATTTCGTTCCCATTTCCACCCACAGCGTAGACCAACATGTTTATCTTCACTTTCTCGTCTCTTTCACCAAGGCCAGCAGCAATGCAATAGCATTCGAAGTGTTCGATCCATCGTTTCCACTCCTCCGATTTCTTTGAATCTAATTTTTCTGGTAGAGGAATTTGAGATGATGCCATTTTGATTCTATCGGTCAGGTTTTTTGTCATTTTCCAATACTTCGGACACCATGTAAGGTTTTCATTCTGTTCATTGACTGATCCAGACTCTAAGTGATTGTACGAAACACGTGCATATCCATTTATGGTAAATATGATCCCTTTACACGTGATGTGTTAATAACCGCACAGTGTCTTAAATGCAAAAAAGGCTATGACAAAAAAAGACCACCACTGTAACAAGGTATGCAAATGCTGTTTCACTGAAGGGTGTCAGGGAATCATTGAGAAAGAAAGATGGAGAAAGTTCGGACAATGCCATAGAATGTTTGCCGGAG
>Ga0126338_10003944_pt1 | contig 10496 bp, 6 predicted proteins | sample OrbCmetagenome_2_FD_92529 | JGI IMG/M metagenome (GOLD analysis project Ga0126338, IMG submission 92529) | Coral microbial communities from Petempiche,Puerto Morelos, Mexico - Orbicella C C metagenome | ecosystem: Host-associated > Invertebrates > Cnidaria > Coral | place: Petempiche,Puerto...
ATTTCGACATCAATTAACTTCTGCTCTATCTTCTTTGAAATCCGGAAATGTTGGGTAGTGCAACATAACAACACTAAAGCCCGTTTCCTTGTTTACATAGACAATTTTCTGTATAACCTCTATATTGCAACATTTTTAAATCGCTACTCTGAAAGTGCCGTTCTTTTGTAAACAAAAACTGCGCGTCTGCTCAAAAGTGAAAATAATTGATACCGAAAGCCACCATGCTTAATGAATTGCATCTCAAAACGCGGCACTTCTGGGTGACGAAAATTGCATTGAATTGCGTGACAGACGTAAAGTCACCTGTGTTACAAATCAATCATATGACGATATAACGAACATTTTGGTCGTTTCCCCTCAAATTCGTTATAACGAGGTTTTCGATATAACGAACCCTCGATTTAACGAACAAATTTGGCCGGTCCCTAGTGACTTCGTTAAATCGAGGTTCCACTGTATACACAAAACAAAGCAGCAAAACTCATTTGTATAGAAGAAAAAGTTATGATTCGGTTAACTTTTAATCCTGGGTTAGCGTTACTGCGCCTTTCAATAATGTGCGGACTCTAAAATTCAAAGCTCAATCGACAAATCGTTTTTCGCTACCGTCAATCAAGTGTTCGGCGGCTCCTCCCAGTTTCCGACTACTGCCGATCGCGCGGTAATCAAATCGTTGAGCACAGTTCAGACAACGGAACAGTGCTTGGCAGTAGTCGGAAGCTGGGGAGGAGCCGCCGAACATTTGATTGACGGTAGTGAAAAACGCATTTGTCGGTTGAGCTTTGAATTCTAGAGTCCGCATGTTATTGAAAGGCGCAGTAACAGGCTTCCGAACAATCATGCCCTGTTTTCAACAAGTTAAGCTTACATGAGCCCGCGATCCAATCGAAAAACCAGCACTTGGTCAGTGGTCAACTTCAAAAATACACGTGACCTCGATGACTTGTAAACTTGAGCCCGCGATATGGTCACGTGATACTGGTCAGCGGATACCTTGTTTTGACAGGTGTCAATTGATCATAACAGGGACGTCCAATATCAAAGAAGTACACGGTAAACCGAGGCTGCATGTCTCTGTCAACCTTTTATTTGGAGTATGGCCGCCATGTTGCGTGACTTTGTCGCCGTCGTGCGTACGCGCCCACGAGCAATGCCGCTAGCCATGATAACCAAACTCAACTCATGAGTTTCCTTTTCTTTCCTATTTGAGTATGGAGTTCCGCTTGGGGGCCCTTCGGGCCGCCTGAGCTACGCTATAATTTTCTCTAAACGTCTGGAACTTCTGGACTATTTGTCTGTTGTCTCAAGTGTTCGAGTCCGGCCGGCCTTTTAGATTGCGACCTGGTCTGTCAGGGACATAGTGAAACACTAGTCTGTTAATTTTAACACAATTGCTACTAATCTCGCAATCTGATAGGCTAATTTGTCGTTGTCGATAAGAGTCCAGACAACGCTGCTTGCGTCCGATGTGTCACGCTCTTGGTCACCCTCTGAAAAAAACACATTTTCTTTGACGTTGATTTTATCTGTTGTGGACTCACTTGGCTGCGCCTCGTGAGTCCACAACATTTTGACCACTGTGATGACGCATATCGTTGTCGATAAGAGTACAGACAGCGCTAAACGACTTTCGATTTGTTAACTCGAATAAGGCGTCCTTGAGTACCTCAGTTTCGGTACGCGGCGCGCCACATATGCTACTGAGCTCTTGTTCGGACGAAGTTTTGCCCTAGCATTTGCTTCTTTGAAAAAAGCTTTTAAAATTTGCTAACATAATTGTCTGTATATAATCATGATAATCTGGTTTAAGACTCGATAAAGAATTTTTTTTCCAATTAACTATGTGAATAGTTTAAAACGTGTCTACTGATAAATTAATCCTCGACAATATTTGGTTGTAATTGACAATCGAATTGAGACAAGAATTCAAGAACGTAAATTGGAAAAATTTCGCAGTGAGGCAAAGTAAAAATTGATTAATTAAACGACGTTAAACCTTCTTTTAAGAAAAAAAAATTGAAAAAAAATTGAATTGAGAAGCGCAGTTTTGTTTATTATCGCAGCAATTACGAGATAATCAGCCATCCTAGCAATCGGCAAATGTAAATTACCTTCGTTGAATGTAAAATATTTCCTCTCTTATTAAAATCCACTCGCGAATTCTGAAGACTTTGATTAAGTCGCAATTGATGTACTGCTTTACAAGAAAACGAAGGCCTCTTTATTCGGAATTCCCTATAGACGCATATCCTGACAGGTGCGTCCAAAAATACGAAAGCAACTGACATCCATCTTATTGTGTTGGTCTTAATTACTTTCTCCAGGAAATGAACTCCTTCTTTTCTGTTCATGGAAAAATCGAACGAAAAAGGGAGGTGTTTACTCAGGGTAGATCAAGACCTTTTTTTTTTGGAAAAAAAAAAGACTGAATTTGCATGCTTGCATGCATGTTTAGTTCATGTAAGAATTTAAAATTTGGCGTCGAATATTAGAGACAAAGATGGTAGTCGAATAAAATTAGCAAATTTTTCGTTCAATTTTTTTCAAGAACCGAACTCTCATGATTAAATAGACGGAAATAATTGCTTGTGAATTGCAATATCAGCTTTAATAATTTTCCTTATTTTCTGTATATTCTCAAAATGTGAGTAAAAATTTCACAATTCTCAGGGGACTAGGAGGAAGGCATTAAAATTTTAACACTAAAACAAATTAATTAAGAAATCATGAAATAAAACTTATGAACCATTAGTGTTAAACAAAAAACTAGAATGTCGAATGTCCTCAGCAACAGCGTCCCATAATATTTAATTTGCGCAAATGCAAACAAAGAATGAGATTTTGACTAATCCTGACTGCAATTTGTAATATCTTCCATGCGGCAATTTGCAAATTATATTGTATTCCTTTGTCCTTTGGTTCATCATTATGACTTTCTATAAAGTCTAGGAATCAAAAGGACATCAAGGTTCAATCTTTCCGTATAGAATTTACCGTGCATGGAATAAATGCTGACTAAAACTACGCCCAAAGCAAATACATCGCTTCTCGCTCGGCTTGATTATAAACTGAAAAGAGGCAAGTTTCTCCAGAGATTGCCACATAACATAACTTTATTGAACTCCGCACATACATAGCTCTGTTTTGGTGTGTCTTTCAAGTCGCTCAAGCTAGTTTAAAGGCATATCATTTGACTAAAACGTAAACAATATGACTGGAAAACTGATCAAATTTACACTTTCTCTAGCTAAATATTCTCTTATGCAATCCATACATTTCGATTATATTACATTTTCTTATAAGTGAGTATTATAATTTAAAACATCATTGTTGACATGTTGTTGAAGAGTTCATTTCTCTATCTCTCGCCACTACCACAGCTACTTTTGGAATATTTACTGGCCTCTGTTTTAGCATTTTGTAATAAAGAAAGGGATTCACTACGTAGTTAAAATTCGACACTGCTAAGGTAATAATGAGAGCTCCAACCAGTATGTCGTCGGAATTTCTGCCAAATTGAGCTAGAGGAAAGCAGACAAACAGGGGCAGCCAACACACAAGAAAAACACCACAGATCTTGTAAGTCAGCCATGTTAGTTTGTTTTCTTGGCGCCTGTGTTGGCTTCTTGCTTCTGGTAAGGGAGAGGAACGCAGTCTTTTTACAATGCGAAGTGCTGCTATGACAATAATTAAGACGCAAACCACGTTAAATGATACCGTGAGAATACTGAGGTAAACATAAATTGGATCGCTTCCTTCTATCTTGGAAATAATGTCACATTCTTCAGATTCGCGAAAAAACGTGTATACAATTATGGCAGATGTTAAAACTGATGTCCCTATCCACGAGATTGCTATAACTTTGGTGATATTGCGTTTTGACATGCGTCGGTTAAATGGTCTCAGGACACAGTCTTGTCGGTCGATCGCCATCAATGATAGCGTCACAGCATTGAGAATACTACAAGCAAAACTGCTTGGTACAAGAATATGACAAGCGACTTCAGCAGACACTGGGATGTCCAAGAGATGAACCATCACAATCATGGCTAAACGAGATGGCAAATTCAGCAGACACGAGAAAACTCCATTCACGGCAAGGCTGGCAAGTAAATAGTGTGGAACCTTACGCAGATCTGAGCGCTTCCTGAGGAGAAAGCAAACTCCTGCGTTTCCAAGAAATCCAAGTAAAATGGCGATTGTTGACAATGTCATGTCAGCGATAATAATGCCTGGAGCGGTTATTAAACCGCGGTTTTCTGAAGTTGAGCGATTCATTTGAATTCATAAACTGAATTTCTGTAGTTATTTGCTCGATCAGTTCAGCTCAATTTTTGCGAAGACTTGATGAGTATGAGATCAACTCTTATTCTGCCACTAAGTTTCCGCTTTACAACTTTCCCTCTTTTAGTGTTCACGTTCTTCACAGTTAACCTTAAGGCCACCCTATTAAATCACTGGGACATTAGGACAAATAGCAGGTCCTGTCAGGAAAAAACTGTGGCGTAGATTTTCTCATGTTGCCTCAGTTATTCGTCTGCAGATGGTTCAGGCTTACGTGCGACGAAAAGAATGTAGTAATCAGCCATTGACTCTAGTATGTATTGTATGAAGTGTCGGCAAAGGTAAAAAGAACAATATTTGCAGCTGCAACAATCACTCTCATTTTCAGGACTCGATGGTACCAAACCCAGGTTTTATCTCGGTATCCGCTCAATGAAAGATTCACAAAACTGGCTCTTGCTGTTTCATCAATCAATCAATCAATCTTTATTTGTACTCATTCTTGCTCAAAATAAAAAATTACAACAAAGAAAATAATAACAGTAAAAATTAGAGTACTAGCTGCCTGAGCTGAATAACCATAGGGGCTAGCGGAGTCAGGCACGGCCAGTTAACATCAGCATTAAATAGAAATAAAATACAGGTCAGCAAGAAAACTGAAGCACAAATCCGCACATACGAAGAAAAAAAGAGGAGGAAAAACGCTCTTTCTACGCTATGAAGGAAGTCTATAAATTTATGTATGATTTATATATCGAAGATTAATCGAAAAAGATGCACAAAATAAGAAATTAAGTTGAATCCATCTCATTTTTTAAACATTTTGTATCATCGCTGATACATGTTGAGATATTAAAATATAGGTCCGCAATTGCTACGTATATTGCTTTCTAGTTTATTGCAGTAGCGTACATTATGATGGTAGTAAAACTAGTTCCATGTTTTGGTCTTAGGTACGGGTTTTGAAAATAGAAATCGTTCTGAAAATTTGCCAAACCAAGCCTTTAACATTGCATATTAATGCGATTTTAGTTCCTTTTTTTACTGATTTATTAGCAGCTTTTTCACAGCAGCAACGGTTAGGTTATTGAAGGATGCTAAATTAAAGTAGAATCATTTCTCAAAATCTCTCTCTAGTGTTTCAATTATTAATATATGGATGGACTTCTTTGAGGTGACGATTTTGGAAAAGCTTGTTCAAGGAAGCTTTAAATGATACGACGATGTTGCCGAGTGTTCTGTGGGATTTGTACAATTTAATTTACAGTGACCTGACAAGATAATATCTTTAAATAGCTTGTAACCATAATCACCTTCTCTTATCTGAAAGATTTGTGAATGATCGTCAATATTGTGTGAGGTTTCTGAAAGATTTTTGAATGATCGTAAATACCAGCGCAAGGTTTATGAAAACTTCATTGATAGTTATTGCTTCAAAATATTTCATTTCGAATTAAGATCTGCACTTTTTTACCTCGTCACAAGATCAGAGCGCTGGATGAAATCCATTTTAGGTAAAAATATCGTAGTTGTGCATCTTACAAGACCTTGTGAGAGTTTGACAAAGTCCATTTGGCACAAGGAAAGCCATATTTTGCAATATTTGTCCGGCCCCGAACAAAGGACATTGTGTATGCTAGGTTTGAAGATTTTATAACGTTTCTGTATGTTGTTAAGAACGTTCAGGTTTTCGAAATGTACCAGTCGCCATCTTTTCTGCTACGGGGGATCAAAGATAATTTTTTCTTGAAGATGTTGTTAATAATCTCGGAGATGTTTCTGCCTTATATTCCAAATCAACATTTTGAGCGTAGGGGTTCAGTATTCACTTAAAATGTACCATTCAAGAGCAAACTTTATAGCAGAGTGGCTGAACGCGGGAAATAAAATTAAAAAAAAGAAATGATGCACATGCAGCTTCGAGAGGTGTCGTTACAAGCTTATTGACGCGCACATTATAGCCAGTGTTTGTAGCGAAATTGACTACAGGCGCGTGTTCCATGAAATCCTAGAACGAGTTGCAGGCTACGGTAGCCTACCGTGATGCAGACGCTGTGTGGGCACCAACCTCGTTCCCAGGGTCTCTCATCTTGCCGCCCCCTGGAGCGAACGAGGAGGGGGCGGTAAGATGAGAGACCCTGGGAACGAGGTTGTGTGGGCACGTCACGCAGTGTTTCCGAGAAATGCGTGACGAGTCCAAAGAGAGTGTGCATGGGAGGCTGCAGGCCTACTGCAGCGGCTGAAAAGCAAGAATGGAGATGCCTCGTTCATGTTTGATATCACATAGAGCCTCCACAGAATAGTCGAAGATAAAGGTAAATCCGATTGCGCGAAACATTCTTTACTCTGTGAAAATGGTAAGGAGTAGATTTTTTTACATTAGCAGTAAAAACTCTCCTCATCTTGTCAATAGAAAACGTCCTTGCTGTTTGATTCTTTGATCGACTCTCGCGCGCGGCCTTGCATTCTGATCACGTGAAAACACTGAAGACGTTTGTGACATCACAAATAAATTTGAAGTCATTTTAATCCTTGCATTGAACTTAGATTAGCAATTATTCTCTAACTGAGACAATGATTGTTTAGTTTGAACAAGATATTGTAGAATTTCTCTTCAGCTTCGCCAGCCAACGCGCTGCGAGAAATAATTCTTTGCACGTGATTAGAGCGCGCATTGGCGGAGATTCAACTGAACTTTAACCGAGAAGCGCCACTGTGAGGCTACAGATAGGTGGTCATGTGGCCAGCTTAGATGCAGACAAGAGGGGAGAAGAGGGACTTCTCTTGTGTTTTCCAAGATGTTAGGAGTGATTTCGCGAAATTAAGTTTGCCTCATATTATCAGGGACGAAGCATGGCAGCGACTGGGCCGTATATAATCTACAAATCATCTCAGTTCTGCGCTGCAGTGCGTTCCAATGTTGGTCTTGACCATCCACTTCGAAAGCGAATACAAGAAGTCACATTTTCTTTTCCGAATGGTGAGAACACGATGCCTCCCCGGCTCAATCTGAAAAGTTTGACGACCGCGGTGAATGTCATCTGCCAGCAAGTCAGGGAACGAAAAGAACAATTCTTAATGAAGAGGCAGAAATTAAAACAGACAAGGAGAGGATTAGGCGAAGATTTTTATTCACAGACGAAAGGAAGCAATGAGAGTTGCGAAAATTCGACCAGCTTAACTTCAGACTCGAACATTCGTCTTTTAGAAGCGGCTGGATTTCTGTGGGAAAAGGAGCGAATAACGGATTATGAATTGTACAGGTTAGTCAAGACTGTGACGTGTTTCTTTTTCCTTTAATAGTTTTTTTAATAGCACAATTTGTCGCATCTACATGTAGCTAGAAGTGCGTTTGCTTTTAAAGGACTGCTAACGTTATGAGCTGTTATGCAAGCGCATTTCTTTCAATATTTGACAAGCTTACTGACTGTATTACGATACATCTCTTAGGGTTCTTCAATTATTTTATTGACGGAATCGTTGCTAAACTGTAATTAAACGTCTGGTATTTAATAGTAGTAATTGAGTAGAGCGGTAGCCTCCATGCAAGCGTGTTTGTCTTGCATTGTGGATTATATCAAAATGATGTGTGAAAAATACTACGTGTATCATAACACACATCGGTAAGACTTTGACCATAGTATATATGTAAATGATGTACATGCACTTGCTAAACAGACCTCATTTTTTACATGGAAAATGCGCAAAACTCTTTTCACTCAAGTCAAGTTTTGAACCCTTTACATGTATACTGTCATTCAATTGTCTATAGGAGTGCAGACCAGTGGAATTGTAGTCGATTTGCCCCGCCACTAACCACCAACAATGAGATAAATTAGAGTAAAGTAGTCAAGGACAATTAGCGTTGGCGTTCCTGTTAATGTGCACGTTAGTCTCTCGACATAAGGCTTTGGCTTAATGATCAAACATGTTCATCCAACTGGCATGTACTAAAACGCGAAACAACGAAATGAAACGAGCAAAACGAGTGAAACGAAACCACCAAAACGAAACTACCGAAACGAGTTAAATAGAAGGTAAATAAATAAAAAAAGTTAAAAAAATCCTTGATCTCTAGCACGTTACTATGACAGCCAAATCTCATACCCAGATCCTGCTCTTAAGCCACATGTGTAACATCGTGACATCATAAACCTGAAAGGTGGATGAGCGCAAGCGTGTCGAGCAGGAAGACATCGAGAAAAAGGTGGTATTTACACATTCTAAATGGTATTCTAACTAAAACAGGAAATCTAATTTCGAAGAAAGGTTTTCTGGTCGTACTGTGGATTCTTAGTCGGTGGCGAATCAAATGGTCTTTTCGAGAATGACTTTGCAGCATTCTTCATGCGAACCAGGACTTTCTTTAATGTATATCTCTAAAGAAAAACGAGGGCGACTTGACAGGCTTTAATCATATTAACGTCAGGCCTTTGTGACTCCTGCAGTTCTCAAAGTAATTTCTTATTAGGTGCTCAGCTCTTCATGGATACTCTTGAGATTGTGTTTCCATACATCCTGGGCTTGGGGTTGTCAATTTGCTACCGCCTAAGAATCCACAATACGAACAGGAAACCTTTCTTTGAAATTACATTTCTTGTTTTAGCTAGAATGCCATTCAAAATGTGAAAAATACTCACCTTTTTCTCGAAGTCTTCAAGGTCGTCGTTGACGCCCTTGTGCTTATCCATCTTTCAGGTTTGAGATGTAACGATGTCACACATGTGAATCTGGGTACGAGATCAGGCTGCCATAGTAACGTGCCAGAGATTAGGCTTTTTTTTTTAAACTTTTTCATGTATTTACTTATTATTTTACTTGTTACGGTGATTTCGCCCGTTTTTGTGGTTTCGTTTTGGTGGTTTCGTTTCGCTCGTTTCAGTGGTTTCATTTCATTGTTTCGGGGTTTAGTACATTCCCATCCAGCTTATCATGTTTGCCAAACAATGTACTCGAACAATGTTTGTGTATGAACCCAGTGTTGCATGAAATTTGAAAGAAAAAAAAAAGAAGAAAAGAGGAAACCACCCTAAAATTCGTCCAACAACACAATTCAGCATATCCTTTAACACAACATGTGCTGTGTGAGCTATACAATTAAACAAAGTAGACACTTTGCTTGATGGCGAGTTCATTGGTGGTGAGATTCCCTAGTGGTGAGGTGAATGTAATTCAATGTATCAAACATGCGTTGATGGTGTCAGTGACATCAAGAAATCAATGGGTAATCGATGGGTAAAAAGTCGATTAGTCATTGTTTATTGCTGAAGACCAATGAGTAATCAATGGCCACAGAATTTTCAGTCATCGATTAGTCATTGATGGCATTGATGTCACTAATGATTGCACTGTTCAGTTCAGGTGTAGCGTGGTATGTCAGCGTGTTTGCTGTTGCTTGTTCAATTCAGGCTTAGCGTGGTGGTTCAGTATGTTTGCTGATGCCTGTTCAGCTCAGGCACGGCATGGCGGTTCAGCGTGTTTTACTGTTGCCTGTTCAGTTCAGGTGTAGAGTGGCAGATCAGCATGTTTGCTGTTGCTTGTTCTGTTCAGGCATAGGTTGGCGGTTCAGTGTGTTTTACTGTCTCTTGTTCAGTTCAGGCTAAGTATGGTGCTACAGCGTGTTTACTGTTGCCACTGCCAATAGTGGAAGTTCCTGGATGTCTCCATTTAGTGATGCAAATGTTAAATGTAGTTAAGTGCAATTTAACAAAGAGCGCTTACGTTGCCTTGGTATATGCAGCAGGATTCCGTGGGCTCTTGGACTGAGATGTGTTTGCAGCCTTTGCAGCGATAACGTTTACAGTGAGCATTGTTTTGCATGGTAGCACTTCTTCAAGCGTTCTCCCTCCTTCCCCTCCCTTTTTCCACTGTTCATTCAGTGTGTGACGGATGCTTGTCTCCCCTTTCTGCATGGCAGCTCATGGCTTGGTTTCCAGGATTTGCCAGCCATGGGAGTGGTCTCTATCTAGGAGTGGAAGCTCCAAGTTGTCTCAGGCACCCAACCTCCATTTAGTAATGTAGTTGTTAAACAGAAAAATCAGTGATAGTAAAGAACAAATGCTGGAAAATCATAATAGATATATAATAATATGGGTATAATCAATCAATCATTTTACAATAACTGCAGAAATTCTCGTGCGCTCATTAGCTAATTTTCATTGTCGATGTGCGGACAGACAAATGAATTCATAATTTATGCGATGCGTCAA
>Ga0126338_10003945_pt1 | contig 10493 bp, 7 predicted proteins | sample OrbCmetagenome_2_FD_92529 | JGI IMG/M metagenome (GOLD analysis project Ga0126338, IMG submission 92529) | Coral microbial communities from Petempiche,Puerto Morelos, Mexico - Orbicella C C metagenome | ecosystem: Host-associated > Invertebrates > Cnidaria > Coral | place: Petempiche,Puerto...
GAAGTAAGATTGTTTTCTTGCAATGTATACTCATTAGATCTAAGAGAAATGCCTTTATTTACAGTTCGTTCTTTGCACAATGGAAGATGTACATCCGCTTGTTTCATAACGCCTGTGGCGAGAAATAGAACCAAACATGGAACCTCATACAATATGCATGTGAACTAATAAAGTCAACAAGTATTGAACAATCTCTCACAGCAGGGTGATATATATGTGTGCTCAAAATGACTATTGACAGAAGAAATAACAAGAGAAGATGAAAGCAATTTTTGGACTGACAGTGCCTGAAACATTTTTGACAAGTATTTTATATTGGAAACTTTTGTCTGGGTAAAATCGTCATTCAACTCTTAGATTTGTTGGCAGTTTTGTGCTACGAAACTGACATGCAAGGCAGTGTTCAATTAAAATTGATGCCTTTTGATTTTGAGTTTGAGGCTGTCATGTTCAATTCTTAGTCTTATAAAGCGAGCCTTTAAAAACGAAAGGTAAAAATATAGACTCAGATTTAACTGACAATGTCTATTCTAGTTCACCAGACCTCGTGTGAAAAAAATGGATAATTAAACTCTATATCCTCATCATAAATGGATGTTTTATAATGCGAAATTGAAGAAAGTTTTCGTTTTTCACGTACAGAAAATTAAAAATGTAAAAGCGACTCTCTTCAATTCATGCCATTATATTACTTAATCGTGAAGTCAGTTAGCGATACAAAGTAAAAGATGCACTGATCATCGATCAAAAGATGTGATTGCTTTGACAATCTTAAAACTAGGAAAAGGATATTACAGTTTCGATTTTAGACAATGTAACTTCAGTGTTTACTTAAGTTCGTCACGACACAATGAAGAGCTGTTGTGTAAAAAAAAAATATTTATTTGTTGTTTTCTGGACGTTATCAAATCGAACAATGTCGACTCTTCTACTCAAAAGAGTTCGCATTTACCTAGATAGATAGTAGTCAGAAATCGGATAAGCGTTTCTATCTCGATAAAGATGATAAACTTTATTACGTTTTTAATACTGACAAGTTTACAGAGTATACAACATGGAGTAACGGAAATTCAAAATCAATTACTTTTTTACGGCTGAAGGGGGTAGATAAACATTTAAATGGCTCACCTAGCCTGAGGCGTTGGGTTTCGTGCGAGGATTTGAAAACATTTTCATCACTTACTGCTAATGCTTGACACGGCTTTCAATACACTGTGTTTACATGTCGTACAGTTGCGATTTACACAAATCGGGCGTGCAATACAATCTTTTCAAGCTTGTTATAAATTGCTAATTGTTTTCTGTTGGAAAATATAACACCTGCCAGCAAAGGCTTTTTAAAGGACTTATTTCACAGCGAGTCAATCTAATGATATTGTGAGATGTGTAATAAAACGTACAACCTTCAGTGTAAAGTTTTGAAATGTTGCGTTTTATGGAACGATAATACATTACTCTTGGTTTCTTTTCCCTCTTTAGCTGTATTGTAAATTCGAGGGCGCGCGAGGACGCACGCGCGTCAAGGCCACCCCGCCAAAAGTACCATCTCGGCCAATTGCTGACCCTACGTTGGTCTGCGGAGCTACCCTGTTCCTACGACAACGACACAGCAAAATGTCTCTGAATCCTTTGCGAAAGTTAGAATTAAATATCGCATATATAGTGGGATTTATTGCGCTGTTTGCATGACCCAGAAAGTAACCCATGAAACTGAGGACCGCCGGAGGACCGCAAGGAAAGTTCTCTTTATCGAAGAAATAAATGAACTGGCTAATGTACACGGGCAGCCAACACAGTGCAAAAAGAATCACCACTGTCATCAGCATAATAAGAACTTTCTTCTTCGATTTATCAGAGCGTCGTTGATTTTCGGCGGTTTGATTACCCGGAACTTTTCTCACCCAAAGTTTGAGAACGATAAAGCTATACAGTAGTGACATAGTTAATAGTGGAACTAGGTAAAAAACGACGAAGATAACAATGGTCAAGTGTTTAGATGCCTCTTCTGTGAAAGCCGGAGTCCAAATCTCCATGCAGAACCATTCTCCCTTAATCATGATGACTTTCTGAGCGTAAAGAAATGGAGAAGTAACAGCGATGCTCACGATCCATACAACTACCATTATACCGTATGATACCTGAAAAGTCATGTATCGCTTTAAAGGAAACACGACTGCCAAAAACCGGTCAAAAGCGATTGCTGTCAAAGTCAAAACTGAGCTTGCTATCGAGAGGTATTGGGTAAATGGGATGATCTTGCACAATATGTCAGAGAATACCCCGTTTGACCAATCCATGTGTCCTGTCACAAGCAGTTTAATGGTCACTGGCATGCTAAAGGCTGTAATCAGAAGGTCTGCCACGGCCATATTTACTATGAGATAATTTGTGACAGTTCGCATTTGCCTGTTAATAATAACGACACATATGACCAACACGTTACCGATCAGTGAACCGAACATGATGATGAAGTACGCAATAGTCTTGAAAACTTGCTCAGTCGGTGAATCGAGATCATGTGTGCACTGCGGTGATGCAGAACTGAAATTTGCGTTCGTGGCCATTGCGTGTAGACAGAAAACCTTGCCACGTTTCGTCCACCTTTCGTGCTAATAATCTTTCAATGAAGATGTACCTTTTTGAATTCTATTAGCAAGTAGTTGATAAGTGGATTTTGCCGTCGCACTCTCTGAAGTCTGTAAACTTTCCTTTCCAATTAAAGCTTGAAATCCTGTCGCCTTCACTCTCGAAATCCGCTCTCAGTGTTAGATGAGTGAATTCGAAGTCAATCAACGAAACAGTGTTCTATAAGCTTCTGGAAACCCACTGTTTGCGTCAACTCAAAAACACCGGTCAATCAAATATACTGCTTGACACGCCAAATTCATTTCCATTTAGATAATTAAACTACTCCGTCAGTTCCGTTCTCTTGTCTTAATAAATTCCTTTGGCCTTTCGCCTTTGATGTGGGTAATTTAATCCAGTTGTTGAATATCTATTACGCTAGCCAGTTTCTAAATCCGGATATCGAAATGTTTTCTTGTCACGACGCACTGTTTCTAAGCTATCACAAAGTTATTCAGCAGATCGCTTCTATTGTTCCACTTGACTGCCGTGCATCCTTAGACTTGACATATTCTCAAAGAAACGACGTTTTCTGATTATACGCACATATTGTGCATCTTTCTGGATGTAACATGTTGATGATGTACTTTGCCTTGCTAGCAGATACGTGGTGGCACGCATTCCTCTAACACGATTACTGTGTTTGTTCGTATGACCTTTTAGCCTTTTAGATGGATGTTCTGCTTTTCTGAGCTATAAAGTATCTTTTCATCTGTCAGGCTAATGCAACGTAATGACAGTAGCACAGCCACATTTACCGCACTGAGTTGAATGGACGCAATCAAAGCTTGTCATAAAAACAACAACAGGTTCAGAGCCGGTTCTGAAAGTGAGCTGACTATCACAACATTCAAGCATACCATTTTTCGATTGAAAACTCCATAAAGAAGTTTCACTCCTTTTCCGCTCTCTTATTAACGATTTAAACTTAGCTTTCAAGAGCAATTTTATGTCTCCGGCGATGAGGCAATAAGCGTACAAAAGGCACAGAGTTGAATTCAATATCGGAGCCACCCGAACTCGGTTTGTTTGTCTGGAGTTGTTTGAATGAGTCACCATGAGAAACAAGGTTGTGTAAAGTATTTTGTTGACACTGGGGTGACGAAAGTGGCATCAGTAAACAGAAGGCAGAAATCGCTTATGAGAATTGGTAAAAAAAACCGCGGAAGCTTCAAAATATTGACTCTAAAAACAACTCTAAAAGGTGTGAGCAGCACGGATTGTCTTTGGAAAAACCTTCAATAATAACTCGGATTAAGTATCTCAACCCAAGACTGTCTATTTACGTCTAATTGTCTCGCGTTGAAGGAATATTAGAAAAAAATTCAGATTTAATAACACGCTTTTGGCCAATTGAATGTAGTTAATTGCGTAAAAAGTCTTGTATTATCACCTTTCATAATAAGAGCTGAACTCTGCGTCAAAGGCGGTGTACTGTACAAAGAATACCTTATTTGTTCCTAGATTAAAATCTTTTGAAAATTCTAACATCGCTTTCATGGAATGACGGCATAGGACGAAATGATTGGATCAGAATTTAATCAAGGCTGCAATGTACAACAAGATAAATATCATTGCTAATCGCCGCATAGCAGGTTTTTTAATTTCAGGGAAGCCAATGAAGTCGTTTTGTTCGCTAATTGTAAGTGAAGAATTAAATGGTAGCGAATTCGATGTTACTTCTAGCCAAAGATAGGGTTGAATGTACCCCTCGTGAGGGCGTTTTCATGGTTCACAGAATCAAAATAACCCGATTAGAAAATTAGCGATAGACAAGAGCTTGTCAATCACGAATACCTGCATTGATAATGGATTTGTAACACAAGGCACCGCTCGCGCTCGACCAGCGCCCAGCGCTTGTGTTTTATTGTTGCAGGAAATTGTTTCACAGTTATTAATAGGAAATGATTATGCAAACAGTTCCATCACTAAGACTCATTTTTTAATAGTTTTCCGCTCGTTATCGCCCCCTTGCACTGCAGATTAAGCCTCCCTTAATGAGTCACGCCCAACGGGCTTATCTGCGAGCAGCGGCTGATCGCCACTCATGTCCGAAAACTCCCGGGCTTTCGGTAAGTGGGGACGATCGAAAAAAGCGAAGTATCCTTTTCTCTCCCGGATCCCGCTCGTCGCCCGCCCGCTTTTTCGATCGTCAGGCTGCTAGCCGAGAGCCTGAAACAGACTGGAAAATCGTGGATCCATCTTTACAGCGGTCAAACACAAAAATATAACGTCAGAGACGAACCATGGTAGCAATTGTCATATTTTCTTTGCATATGCGGGGTACACGCAAAACGTAACTCTTCAGACAACTGTCCTATCCCCTGTTTCACCTGAAAGTGTAGAACTTCCTCATATATAAGCGGCAGCTTTGTCGAGAAATGCTTGCGCCCAGCGTCTCTGACTTCTATGTGTACAGGCGGCGAGCAGTTGACTCGTACCCCAGTCGCATCTCTTATTTTTCGGCTTGTTAGTAATGACGTGCTTTAATTAGGGCCAAACGCGTTTTTCTTATTGGGTGTTTCGCGTTCTTTTTGAAGAATGCTTTTGTTTAATTGCTTGAACAACTACTGTTTCAAACTATAAGCAATCAGAAATATAGAAAGGTTTTTTCCTGATAAATAGGAGATAAAAAACGCTGTTCAAGTAGGCTAATAATTTTCCCCTGACCTTTTACTGATACTAACGAAATAAATGTCAACAGGCAAGTGGAATCCTCTCAAGATCACTGCTTTACACGCTCATATCTGACGATATCGGGCAATCCTGGTGGGTCAGAGGGAGGTATTTGTTCACAAGTTGCCTGTCAAGAGGTTTGCCAATCATTTCCCCGCTCCCCTACGAAGCCTATTTACAGTGCAGTTCATAGGCGCAGAAAATAACAAACAGTCAGATTTCATTAAGCCACATTTTAATGAAAATCATTTTAAATAGTACCACACTTGACACGGGCATTTCTTTATGACTACAACTGATAAGATAGGACTAGGAGTTGAACTTCGTTTAAGACACAAATGTCATCAGAAAGACACATCACCGCAGACAGAAGGTGAGTGCAGGTGTAATCGTATCTATAACAAAATTCTCGATTCTAGTTGGTTCGCTACGCGCCTATTTGTCACGTGGTTGGTGCGCGATCACGTGGGTGTCCAATTAAAGGTATCCAATGACAACATTGCGTCATTGGATATCTGTAATTGGACACGCCTCACCGGCCAATTCCCTCTACGAGACGCGCCAGCAGGGGATCATCATATTGATTGTTTCATCAATTAAGAAATTATTTGACCTGAAAATTGTTATTGATTCGTTTAATTAGCAATTAGACCACGTGTCGTGCAATGGGGCAATCGTTTTCGTAATTTCAAGACGAGCGCGCAGCGCTAGGCCGATTTTAAAATTGCTCGCACGATTACTCCCTGCATTGAACTCCACTCGGTCCAGTTACTATCACTAAGCAGCAAGACTGAGACAATTCCCTTGGCTAGATGAACTTAGGATCAAATTGGGGAACTGGCTACTCAATGAAAAATCACTAAACCATCTATACATCAGTTTACTCGACACAGGCTTAGGAAGCTGGCAAAGATTCAAATCTTTTTCAGTGGAAACTGCAAATGTGTAATTCAGGAACTAACAAATCAGGGAGAGTTCTCCACACAAATGCAAAACAAAAGCAATTACGACTTGCTTCGCACCTGCCAATAAGTTTCACTTTCCTGAAATTCTAATTAGTGCTTTATGACATCTTTTGAGTCAAATTAGTTCTGTATTAAATTACAAACGTTCTACGGTAGCCGCCGCAAGAAAACCTCTCTACAAATTCTCGTTCCTACCAAAATCTTCACCAGCTTAATACAAACTAGAATACGACAACATACAGTCATGGTTTCTCAGGGCAACGTAAAAGTTTTTCGTTCGTTCGTCCTACTTACAAACATTACAACAGTACCCTTGGAAAAACACAGCCATGTATGGGATCACTAAGTTCCCAAGTGTCTTCTTCAACCTCAGGAACAAACAGGTCTTTATCTGAACTCTTCTGAGCACGTTTCTACCCTCAAGGGTAGCGAACGCGTGGTTTTATTTCTCTGTCATCCAGTCTTGTTTTCTCACGTATAGTATCGCTGTTCATATTTCCAGCCTTGCAGCCATACACTGTGTACAGTGCATGCAGGCTAATTCTTGTAAAATTGACTGACTTCTTGTCCTCGCTGTACTATTAAGAGGCTTACACCTGAGGAAATAAGTAGAGCAACAAAAAACCAACCCACCCACCCACCCAATAATTTCACTCCCTTCTTCATTCTCTCCCACGCTCGGACTTACACAACTTGCTCTCTTGAAAATGAAGGATCAGGTGAAAGGATAGAAAGTGTCAGGCAGATAGAATGAATGTGTATTTTTTCTCTAATAGGAAATAATGAAAACAGAATGTGTATTTTTTTAACAAAAACAAAGAAGAAATGTGTATGTAATGAGAACAAGTTACGGTCAAAGACAGCAGTTAAGGTACTGAAGAATGAACAAAATATTAAAGACACCTAATTTTACTCAGCGACAGAATTCTCCACGTCTAAGAGACACAGACAATATAATTTTACCAGACACTGAAAGGAAGACAATGGTTTATATAGAAAGTTGTTATGTATTAAACCGTTCACAGTGGTTATAGAGAGCATGAGGTCTTTGATAATGACGAAGATGACAAAGATGATGACGATGAACCAAATAAGATTGCAATGCTTGTACGAACTTCCCAAGTCACAGACTGACTGCTGTCTGACCGCCTGCCTGACGACTGACTAACTGACTGACTGACTGACTGACTGACCGACCGACCGATTGACTGACTGACTGACTGACTGACTGACTGACTGACTGGCTGGTTCATTGACTGTAAGCTGACTGAGTGACTGAGTGACTGAGTGACTGAGTGATTGAGTGACTGAGTGACTGAGTGACTGAGTGACGACTGACTGACTGACTGGCTGGCTGGCTGGCTGGCTGACTGACTGACTGATTGACTGACTGACTGACTGACTGACTGACAGATAACTGACTGACTGAATCAATGACGACTGACTGACTGACTGACTGACTGACTATCGAAGACTAACTGACTGACTATTAAATGACTGTTTGACTGACTGAGTGAATGACTGTTTGCTGACTGACTGACTGAGTGACGACTGAGTGACTCACTGAGTGATTGTCTGATGACTAACTGACTGACTATTAAATGACTGTTTGACTGACTGAGTGACTGACTGAGTAACTCACTGACTGACTGGCTGACTGTCTGATGACTAACTGACTGACTATTAAACGACTGTTTGACTGACTGCTAGACTGACTACCGATTGTAGAATCTCTACTTCTACTTGCATTTTCCACCTACAGACTGTACTCGTTAAATGGGAAATGGGGATTTATAGTGCTTACGTAAGCATTAAGAGGTATTCTGAATGAAGAACAAAATAAACAAACAAAAGGAACTCACATAAAGTGTTATGTACTCACTAGAGCTATTCATTGAATAGCACTTCAAAAATACAAACAACCAAAAGACCTAAATACACACCAAGCAGCATAAACAACAGCCAAAAAAGACACTAATAATAATTTTGTCAATTAAAGAACACAACAGGAGAAACTGAACCGGTAGGAAGCGAACCATTCGGCCGGCTACTTATTTAACGAGTACCCTCGTAGTTGAACTACAACCCCAGCCAGCTACTGCCTTGAAACCGAGACATACCAACGTAACACGCAAGACATACAAACAGAGCACAGATGAACAAACGAATACAATGTACTGAATAAATCAAAATACCAGAACAATAAAACAATCTATTCCTGTTTTCTTTAATAAATTATAGCAATATACCTCTAGGGAATAGCCATCAAAAATAATCAATTCATATACTGCTGACAAACAACTGAAGTTTGTCATAAGAATTTAAATCACTAGTGTTTGCACCAATCGTTTCGTACAGGCGACAGTCTCATTTTGTAAGAAAAATACTACAGTATATATGCACAGGTAAGAAAACTTTAAAAAACCGGTGGAAGCCAAAAAATTTATGAAAAATGCGACATTGCAGCGAAAACTAATTTTCACTCAAGTAACTTACTATCAATTTGGGATTGTCCGGCCCATCATTGTTATCCTAATCAACACAAATTACCCTTGAAGCAGTCTATAAATAAGTAGCTTCCTTCGCTATGGACGGATAGTGCATTTAAAATAACGCCTACCTTGCCAAGCTGGAGTTAACTGTAACCAAACATTTTTTTTGAGACCAAAAGTTCATTTACACAGAGTCCTGTGTATGTCCCGCTCACAAGCTTTGAGCAAGGCAATTTTCGCAATCGTACCTTTCAAAACAGTTAAGTCTGGCAACGATTGCGTTCACATGACTAGAACACTCTCATTTGCCCAAGAGAGTGTTCAAAAATTCCTCGAGTTCGACACCTATATGCCGACTATTAACCAGAATCTCTTGAACAGCACGGCCATTGCCACTCCGAGCAAGCTCGAACATCAAAAACTGTGAACACGAAAAGAGAAAATGAAAACCTGAATTCAAAAATAAGAATACATACAAAGGAAAGCACATAAACAATGAGAACAGCCACAAAGACAAAGAGGAAAAAGAAAAAGAAAGCAAAACAAAAACAAACAAACAAAAACATAAAAGAGCAAAGGTTGAAAACGAATGTCGTTGAACTTTACATCTTTCCAAAGAGTTGCGGCGAATGGTAAAATCTCGGTGGCCTGTTGGTACATCTTGCGTGCCTAAGAAACAGAGATGATCAAACAACTAAACCCTGAAACATCACGTAAATCACTCCATAAATCACTCCCGAGGAAAAAGTGTGGCGTTAGCTTGTCACCATCAGAACACGTCACGTTACCTAGCAACAGGCATCGCAACAAGAACTGCGGGCTCAGGAAATGCGACCATGCGCGTACTTGATGTTGTACTACAAATATACTCATACAACACCTGTTGAACGCCCCAAATTAAACATCGAGAGTATAAGAATAAAAAGAGGCTAACCTCCTTGACACAGTTTCTCTGCAGCTCGATAGAAATGGCCCTGTTGTGAAGAAAAGCAGAGGAAAAAATACAAGACAAGGGGAAGACAGTCATTTAAATCTGTGATTGATGAGAGAATTAAAATGGTTCTTAATTTAAAGATACGTTTAGTGAGAAAGGAAACATGCTGCCTTTCCCATGTTACCTAGAAATGTTTAATCAAAGGAGCCTTAGGTATTCTTTGCAAATGCCATGTTATTACTTCATCAAGAGGCTTAACCTGTCATTAACTAGTTCAATATGCAACATGCACAGAGTCGGTGAATGGTACACTTTCCACATGCTAATACTGTAGGGATTTTCCGAAAGGAAATGAGCACTGATCCTCTTGGCTTGATCGAGGTTTTTCTTCTCCATCTCGTGTTTGCAAGCCCTGCAGAGAAACAAATTACTCAGTTAAATATTACAAATGGCGGCAAGTAAGCTACCAGTTTCAAATCTTACTACAAGAGGGTAGAACATATAGACTATCAGTGTTTCGGCCAGAGCGCACCATTGCGGGAATCCCGCGTTGCAATCAGAGATGGCCCCCAGAAAAACGAAAAAAGGGCCAATTTGGCCCTTTTGTTTTACAAGACTGCAGGCTTAACACAGGCATAATATTTCAAAAGCCATCCCAGGACTCGAAATTGTGATCGCTACGGTCGCCAATGCAACTAACATTTCATCCTTGGCGACCAAAAATTCTGGGTTAGTCGCCATAATACGGCATAATGGTGACTACATTTCTCTGTGTTGACGATCAGTAACGGTTATTTTGTC
>Ga0126338_10003946_pt1 | contig 10492 bp, 5 predicted proteins | sample OrbCmetagenome_2_FD_92529 | JGI IMG/M metagenome (GOLD analysis project Ga0126338, IMG submission 92529) | Coral microbial communities from Petempiche,Puerto Morelos, Mexico - Orbicella C C metagenome | ecosystem: Host-associated > Invertebrates > Cnidaria > Coral | place: Petempiche,Puerto...
AATACGAAAAGCCTAAATGTAAATTGAGCCCTCTAATTTAAAGGGTCCGTTTGTGTTCTATATGTATGCCAAACGTGACACTGCAGGGGAAATTCTGCCAGCGATGTTAATGTGATATGAAGAGGGGGGTGAATAGGGGTATGGAAATCCGCCGATCCGTGTCTTTTTTTCTCCAAATCTGTTGATCCGCCTGTACTTTTGTTCAGGTCCGAAACCACAACCACATCCGGGAACAGAAGTCTAAAAGTTCAAAGGCAAACTGGTAAATGTGAATACCATTGTTAATTTCGCAAAAATAGTGAAGAAGGCAACCAGCTTGATGACTCTAACACAGTACAATTCTAAGAACAGTCACACCTGAGTTTAAATGAGCTTAATTTGAAAAAACAATTAATAATTTGGATGAACTCATTAACATACCGACCAAAGCTGAAGCAATATCTATGATCCAAATTTTGTTTAGGACCCAAGATCCGAACATCAAGACAGGCACAATCCGGAATCCGCGCCAAAATTCACAGCTGATCCACGATCCACTGTGTTTTCAAAATCCGCGAATCCGCTCGATTTGCCGCAAAAATCCACAACCCGCGCCCTTTTTAAGGCCTAATCCGTCGATCCAAAAGTCTGCTTCCCCCCTCTATGAATGAGGGTATCACCTCTTTAAGCAGGATAAAGGAATATGAACCCGTATTCGTGTTGTTTTATCCGACTTTTTTACTCATACTGTCACACCACTTGCAAGTAATAATTAAGGGATAGGGGAAAATATGCAAGTGATGTTAATGAGATATGTCTAGAACATAAAAATCTAAATGGTATAACTTCTCAGGGCAGGATGAAGGAATATGAGCAAAATTTGAATCGTCACGCAAACTTTCATTTGACTTAATTGTACGTACCAGCCTTGCAATTCGGCAAAATACACTCACTTAAGGGTGACGTTGGGAAAAAACATTTCAGAAAGATGAGATCCTAGCTGAGAAGTTCAGTAATTCAGTATCCTGTAGATCTTCATATACAGGAATGGCCCAAGTTTATATATTGAAACGAAACATTTACCAACATCCAAGCGTTCTATTTCTTGCCAGCCTGCTATCGCAAATGAGTGAATAAAACGCAGACGAGTTAATTGCGCTGAGCACAGTTGCCCCTGCGCTCTGCCTAATTACAACAGTGGACGTGTAGCACTCAAAGAGCGGCAGGGTACAAATTGCTTTTTGAGATTTTAAGCAATTATCCAGAAACTTGGCAGTAATATAGAACTCGCGCGTCATTCCCTACATGCCTACTAAACACGCAAGAGCGCTGGAAGATTTACGTCACAGGACTTTGAAATTCAAATCGCCATTGTCAACACCTACACATATCAGAAGCTTTAGCGGTTTGCCTCGCCTCTGTTAGCTAGAAAGAAACGGGAGGTGTACGACTTTTTTCAGCTACAGCTTCATGAATTCTAAATGAGATAAGAATCTAAATTATTTCTTTGCTCTGCAGTTAAAAATACGTCGGAAACACAGTCAACGACACTCAGAACAAGAAATCGCAGGCAAGCTTCCGACACTTCTCCTGTAACAATTGAAGACGTACGCAACGAGATCATCAAACAGTTTGAACAACTTATGCCCGTTCAGTATTGCAAGTCAAGTGAGAAAGTATGTCCTGCTGGTCCCCCCGGAGTCCCTGGTACTAGAGGTGCAAAAGGGTCTCGTGGAATGAGTGTCATGGGACCCCCCGGTATGGACGGGAAAACAGGAATGACCGGACCTACCGGACCAAGAGGAGAAAAAGGAGAAATAGGAGTGCCAGGATCGAAAGGAATTCAGGGACCGCCGGGAAAACCAGGTCCTCCCGGAATCCCCGGTTCTAGAGGTGCAAAAGGATTTCCTGGAATTACTGTCATGGGACCTCCCGGTATGGACGGGAAAACTGGAATGATCGGACCTACCGGACCGAGGGGAGAAAAAGGAGAAATGGGAGTGCCAGGACCGACAGGAATGCCGGGACCACCGGGAAAACCCGGAGAAAAAATATCTGCTCCACAAGTGATGTTATCACCTGCTGAACAAACTCGAGATGAAGGAGGAAATACGAACTTTTATTGCACTGCTGGTGGAAATCCACGTCCTAGAATCGAATGGAAATTTAAGGGCAGCAAGCTTTTGTCAGGATCTAAACACTGGATCAAAGATGGCGGAGAGCTGAACATTGAACATTTAAACTACAGTGACGCTGGAGAGTACACGTGTGTCGCTACAAATATTCTTGGTTCACATCGAGCTTCCGGTAATTTGACTGTTCGAGGTAAGAATTGCAAATTACAATCTACAATACCTTATTCAGTGACATTAAAAACGAAATCAAGGAAACCATGAAATGTGGATAGCCGTTTTCGCTTATTGTTGAAGTGGTTTTTACAAGTATTACGCATACCAATATACCCATAAATGATTGTGCAGATGGCTTAATTTTGGTCGTTACGCAATACTTATAAAGACAAGTATTGCGCAGCGACCCAAATTATTGCTGGTTCTCTAAAGGATAGAAGTTATTCAAAATCTTCTTTTATTAATTTTTACTGCAACAATCTGAACCTTTATTCTTCTTTACATATAGGCCTTCCTATCTTCACCTCGGTACCTCCACCGCTTAGAATACCAGAAGAGCGATCCACTCTTCGCGAATTTTGTCAAGCCAAAGGGTTTCCACTTCCTGTGATAAACTGGACCAGATCAGGAATGCCTTTGCCTGTTGGCAAAACTGAAGTAAAAGATGGTAGTCTCACCATAAAGAACCTGAGTCCTGCTGACAGCGGATTGTATGAATGTGTAGCAACAAACAGCATGGGTACAAAGAAAGCCAAGATGAACGTGGTTTTACAGAAACAACCAGGTTTGAAAAATTTCGAAGAACGGCGTTTTTGTCGAATGTCTGGTCATGTAGTAATTTGAACAATGTCGTTGCTTTCAGACCCAGTTCCATAGCAGAGTTTTGAATGAGAGAAAAGAAGGCATTGACTGTATCACCTTGCAATATTAATTTCGGTAGATACTGTAGTTCTTGCTCAGTACCGGGTACCCGGTTAAAACAGGATCACATTACTGAAATAGAGCTCTGGTTGGGGCTTAACTGATGGTGATAATTGTCAAAATTTTAACTGTCGGCTGAGATTTGACGCGGTTTTTAACTGATAGCTACCCAGCGAGCAGAGTCTCGTTCGATCTTCTAGAAAGATCGAAGGAGACTCTGCTCGCGGGGTAACTGATAGCTCAGTGGGGAGACCCATGGATTTTCAAGAATATACGGATATGCACAAGAGTTTCCTCCAAACTTATTATTATTACAAACTTGGCAATTAAGGAGAACAACTGTTACGTTTATTGTTGTATCAGTACGGAACACCGATAGACCGGAAGTGAGTCATGTTTGGCTTTTGTTCTGTCCGTGAGCACCCTCTGTAGGATGAGACGTCGTATTTTTACAGGCTTTTGTAGTTTTGGAGGACTTGTCATGACTCTTGATCTGCGGAGACCTGTCACGTTTTCATATTCTGCGTCTAAAGAATTAACATAAAGGAGGCGTTTTATTATAAATGAGAGAATGCAACTCTAGGATATCAGCTGAATTAAATTGATGTCTTTTTTTAATTCTTATTCTACAACCGTCAAACATTTGCAACTGAAGATGACATATGAAGTCGAAACATGTTTCATGATGTTAAAAATGTTGTTTGTAATTTGGTGTTGTTACTGTTGCTGTTGTTTTCATCTCCTCTTCTCATCCTCATAGATTGTGATTGCTGGCGCATCGAAGAACCAGATGATCCAACTTCAGGCTGGGGTTACTTCCTTGGAAGGGTTGACGCCATTGATTTCCAAACAAATGGTGACATCATTTTAACGGGCTACCGTCTGTGGGGAGTCAAAAGCGGTTCAACAAACGTTCAGGTCACCATTGGTTTGTATCTTGGAAGTTCTTTGATAGCAGAAAGAAATGGATCCTACAACACCATATCCACTGATATGACATTTGAAGTGCATTTCTCGCAAGAGATTTCTATTCGTGCAGGGCTGTTATACACTGCAACCGCTCAAATAACGATAAACGCAAGTACTTTTCATCACGAGGATGGCATGTCCAGTGTCTCATGTTCTGGTGTGACAGTTACCTTTCAATCGTCATCAAAAGACAGCAACAAGACTTCAGTGCGTCGGGGCCAGATACCAGCCCTTATCTTCCGTTCTTCATTATGTCAAAAGTGAACAACGCAGCCCCGGTTTACAAATCATGTTGTGGTGACCTCTTATTAACCATTATAATATAGATAGGACCCTGCGCGCGCTCTGACTGGCCAAAAACCCATGTTTTATCAGAGTATACAACATAGAAAAAGCGTGTTTTATTGTTTCGTGCGTGTAAAATCTGTATCATAAAGCAAATGAAGAAGCAGCATTGTCCAATTTATGTCTTTATTTAACAAATAAAGAAGCCTAAGCCGTGTATTACACTGTGACAAAACACTCCGGACATTTGAGAACACTCGAAAAATGTAAAAAACACTCGCCTGCGGCACGTGTTTTCTACATTTCCCTCGTGTTCTGAAATGCCCGTCGTGTTTTATCACAGTGTAATACACGGCTTAGGCTTCTTTATTTGTTAAATAAAGACATAAATTGGACAATGCTGCGTATGTAACGAACACGCTCATAAGAAACGTCGAATATATGTTATCAGTTTCAGAATCGGTCTAGGATTATGACAAATTCCGCAAGCGATGTTAATGTAATATGTCTATGGCATGAAAATTTAAGGGCATAAGGGCATAACCGTTCTGAGCAGAATGAAGGAATATGAACCAAAATTTACATCGTTTTATCAAACTTGTCACTCACACTGTGGAAACGATGTTAATGATAATATATGTCTATAGCATAGAAATTAATATGACATAAGCTCTCTGAGCAGAATGAAGAAATATTAACTCGAATTTGACTTAATTGCCACTTTCATCTAACTTCTTATTCATGTCATACGTCTTTTACGTACCAGCTTTTCAATCACATCTGGTCAGTTGTGTTTTTTCCTAATCGCGCTAGAGTGTTAAAAGCTATGACGGAGGACTTTTGAATGGGCTGCAGTTCGGCATTATCAACACTAAATTGATTTCAGATGTTCTAGCGGTCCGTGGGTCATTCGTCCATTTAATTTTCAATCCAAATTAAAAATTGAAAATCGATGTTAATTTTTGATTTTCCTTTCTTTTTTCTCGCGAAATCAATAAACGTGTATCCATAAACATTTCACCATTTTCACATTTATAAGAAACAAAAATAACACTTAGACTTCTTATTTTTGTGAAGTCAGCATTGAATAGAAAATCAAACAGGCTATGATATTCCTTTATCTGCAGGAAAACCATTGTCACAGTCTTGTGTCAGCGTGAACGATTACGTGAATTTAGGAAGTCCAAAATTGAAAATTGCAATCAATTTTCCATTTCTGTTTTTCGGCCAAAACATTCCAAATCATTGACGGAACTGCTCCAGAGGGAGGGGGAGGGGTCCATTCGCATGGTAATTTTTTTGCCCACAGGTCCCCTCCCCACAACCCCGCTTCCTTCCCCGCTTAAGAGTCGCGCTCTCTTCGACTATCGTTTCGCGGTCTTTCGCGACGTTTGGAAACGTTTTTTGAATTTTGTGTCTTTTCATCGCTCAGTGCTGTCCATTACGGCGAGCAGGGATACCTTCGACGTTAGCCAAGAAGGAAAAAAAGCTTAGTTTTCGTAACTGAAGCGGCTGATGTAACCATATCGAGACTTCCTCGAGCTTTTCAGGTGCCATATTGTAAAAGATCGATTGGATTGGATTGGATTGGATTGGATTTGTAACACATGGATTTGCAAAACACGTAATAGAGAACAAAATTCAGGGGTGAATAAAAACTCTACAATATCCTTGAAATAAAACTTGTTGAGCTTAACTAAATCTCACCCAGTTTCATTGTTTATAAACCAATCAGATGCGAGAAGATAAAACGTGATTCAGGTCCAGTATAAAACCGTCGGGAAAAATAATAAATTCGACGCACAATACTACATTCGACACTTTCTGGGTCAATCCATTACACCTTCCGTAAAATTTGTGTTCAGTCATTCTGCTAGCATTGGTGTAACTGCGTGATTACACGCAAGGTTAACATTCGGCTAATAGTCTGTGATCATTGAAACACATGTAGTTGATACGAAAAGGAAAATGCACTTTATCCATGGAGTCGGAACACCGTACAGAAGGAAGCCCGCCCTGGCCTAACCCTTGGCTCAAAACCTAAGAGGGGCTCCGTCAAGGCCGCGCCGGGCACATGGCCCAGGCACTGGCTTATCTGCTGGTGGTTTGCTGCCAGCCAGCCGTCAAAAGCGGGGGCGGGGGGGGGGGATGGGGGAAGGATGTCTTTTACCTTCATCTTCACTTAGGTACACTTGAGTTTTCAGTGCCAAATAACGTTGATATTGACTGTGTTGCTGGGCACTTTGCTCAGTTGTTGAACATTAATTACCTGAGGCTCCTGTGTTGACCTGGGACCCTGCTGGAGAGGGACATCGTGACGGGTCAATACCCCAGCCAGGAGTGGTTAAGGCACTTGTAGCCGCTGGGACTGTCTTTCAGTGAGCTCTTTGCGAGCATGTTTTTGCGAATACGGTCAGGTAAATTTGTACACGTAATAATTTATCATGTATCTCACATCATAGGAAGGCGTTTTGCCTCCCATTTTAACATCCTCCTAAAGAGGAAAGTGATATATTAACTGGTATCATTCAAGAGAAAGGACGTTTCAATCTCTTTTTAGAGACTCTCTTTAGCGAGAAACCAACCAGCCAAACATCAAAGTCGAAACACGAGTACTCCACCACGAAGGCATGGGGCAACAGACAGAGTCTCAGAAACCCAGAGATATTTCTGTGGCCTTTAGCACTATTCAGAATTCCAGTTTCCTTCTCAAATTTTGGCTTAGATTAGGTATAGTTTCACTCAGTTCTCGACTTCTCGAAAACATCACGTGTACTGCATATCCGTTAATTTGAAATCTGCCAAATAAACGGACTCGAACTTCCCGCTTACAAGCTTGTCTTTAATATGTACCAAGTCTCATGAGAATTCTTAAAACTTTAAGGGCATCTTCACTTTTACAAGTCCAATCCCTCGTTTAACAAATCCAATCCAGTCCAATCCATATTTTTCAATATGGCGCCGCGCCTGAAAAGCTTAAGGAAGTCTCGATATGATTTACATCAGCCGCTTAAGTTAGGAAAACTAAGCCTTTTTTCCTTCTTGCCTAACGTTGGAAGTCTCGCTGCTCGCTGTAATGGACAGAACTGAGCGACTAAAAGACACAATATTCACCAAACGATCCCAAACGTCGCGAAAGACCGCGAAGAGAGCTCGACTTCCCAGACTGCTTAAGCAGGGAAGGTAGCGGGGCTATGGGGAGAGGACTGGGGACAAAAACATTTACCGTGCTAATGGACCCCTCCCCCTCCCTCTGGGGTAGTTCTGTCAACGATTTGGAATGTTTTGGCCGAAAAACAAAAATGGAAAATTGATTACAATATTCAATTTTAAACTTTTAGACTTCCGTCGAAAACAGAAAAACTAAGACATGCAACAGACTGCAACATCGTCGGAGAAACAAAATTGTTGCCCCGTTTCATTTTTCTCAGTCTGTTTTCAGGGTGAAAGTAAAAATACAAGTTCTGTTTCAATGTGAATGAAAATGGGATTTAATAGACAAAGCGGCCGTGATGACAAAGGACTGATGAAATGTTTCTGGTAACTTAATTAATTCATTCTACTGATAATTATTTACTTACCTCTTCCCCTCTTCCCCTACCCCTACCCCGACTTTCGGCGTAAAATCTGGGAACTACTGCTATTTGGGCGGGAAAAATGCTATTCGGGGGGAAACCAGAATACTTGTTTGGGATATGAAGTTTTATAATAAAGTTTCCATATAACGCGCGCTCTGATTGGCTGGAATAGCGCGCTTTATCAGAGAACAGAGCGTGGGGTGGATGGCGCTAAGCTGACTTTCAAATTTTTGCATCGGAATTTTGACAAATTGGACCCAAATTAAACATGCCCTGTGACTTAGACAAACGCAATGGAAACGAGCTGTTTTTCTACATTGAATATAGCTCACGGAGACCATTGTTAACAACAGTAGTGTTAAAACGGTACTAAAATAACAAGTTTTGCTAGATTCCGACAAAAAACGTAGCGAAATAAGCAAATTTTCAACGTGGCGAATGCTTCAATATTAGACATTTTAATCAATCAAATATTTTCGTCCGCGAGCAATTGATCTTAACACGTCACGTGACCAATATTCCCCAGCTAAAACTGGAGAATATCCGAGAATATTCCCCAATTTTCAAATTGCGTGTGTTGCGAAAAAGATTTCAAGGATGCTAAACACATTAGCCTCCATTTGGCGCGAAAATATGCTCGGATATTCGTCCTTGGACATTAGTACTTGTTCCTCGAAGCTCACAATTTTCCTAACCCTCTCGGAAAACTGTTCGCTTCTCGGAACAGATAATGTCAGCGGACAAATATCCCAGCATATTTTCGCGCCAAATGGAGGCTATTGTTTATTTATACTAAAGAAGTAAAACGAGAGAATACACCAATTGCGCTTTCTCTGTTTATGATGAGAAGCTTTATTTTTGTAAAAATGCTCAAACAACACTTACATGCAGTGTAGTAACGCTCGTTTGCTTATATTACTGACGATCTTCGGTCATCTCAGCGAAGTGAACCTCAACAATTTCGTATCATCGCTCTCCCGACGAGTGATCAGTTGAAAGCCTGCTCTAATATTGTCTCCTGTATTCGGAGTAGAACCAGTGGGAGTAATCTAGTCTTTCCAACTTTGAAGCTGGTTCGGGCAATCTTGCTGCTGGCGGCTGCAATCCGTAAATAACTGTAGCTCCTTTCAAATACAACTCAGCATTTCGCCTTTTCATCCACAAGCTTTGAGCTATTTGTTGTGTTATTTCCATACGCACAGTGCACGTTTCCATGAGCCACAATGCGGACGGATTCCTCTAGACTAGAAACCTTTATCTGCCTTTAGATCCTTATTTAAAAATTAAACTAAAAAGCGAAATTTGAAGGCATCATTCTTCTCGAAATTGGACCTCGAAACTGAAAGCTTCGCTGAAGTCCAGTTTATGATTGAAAGCTGTCGTCTCGTTAGCCAATTAAATTATTTGAACAATTCTTAACAAGGATTGTGATTGGCTTCTTTTAGCGTGCTTTATCAGAGAACCGAGCACGGCTGACGCCATTTTCACTCGTTAAGAAAGTAAAGTTTGGTTTAAAAATTCAGCCGAATGCGTTGGAAATTACTGAATTCTTTATCATAAAACAATTAAAGAAGCCTCGACTGTGCTCTGTTCTGTTGTAAAGCACTTAAGAAGCGGTAGAGCACTCAAGAAGTATACTTGAGCGCTCTACCGAAAAGTCTGCGTCTAGTCTGCGTCTAGACTACACTTCTTTCATGCTCTACCGCTTCCTTAGTGCTTTACAACAGAACAGAGCACAGGCGAGGCTTCTTTATTTGTTAAATGATATTGGAATAATTCAACATTAAAAGAGAATTCCACTTTCACATATTGACAACTCTTTCTTGATTTTTATTATTACTGTTATTATTATTGTTGTTACTGTTACTGTTACTGTTATCGTTATCGTTATCGTTATCGTTATCGTTATCGTTATCGTTATCGTTATCGTTATTGTTATTGTTATTGTTATTATTTTATAGTGTCTTTCAAAAGTGAAATTTTTCGAAGATAAAGACTTGATACTTCCTAGAGGTTGTGATGTCCGGCCCTTCAACTGTGCGCGTCAGTGGAACGGGGTCCTAAGCTTATTTAGCGTTTAGGAGTAAAATTCATCGTTAAAGATAGTAACATTTAACATTTATTATTTGTATTGCGCCTTTTCTATAAAATATTCAAAAGCGCATCACAACAGTAATTAATAACTAAAATTTTACAAATCTTTCTATCAAAATCATAAAAATATATATATATATTTACATTAAATGGGTAAAAGATAATTACAAATAAAGATTTAGATATGCTAAGATAACTGAAATGATTCCTTAAATAAAAATGTCTTAATTAAAGTCTTAAAAGATTCTAAGTTCGTTGCTTCGCGCGCGGACCTTGGCAGCTTATTCCATAGGAAAGGAACAGCTACCTGGAAAGCTCTGTCTCCCAATGTTTTCTTGGCTTTCCCACTTGGTCTTTCCAACAAACGACCATTGTCGTTGCGCCTCAAATGGTAGGACGAAGGCTGTTGAATATTAATTAAATCTGAAAGGTACTTAGGTGATAGGCCATGCAAAATTTTAAAAGTTATCAAGAGTATCTTATAATGTATCCTGGCGCGCACTGGTAACCAATGTAATTCTGCGAGTAGAGGTGTTA
>Ga0126338_10003947_pt1 | contig 10490 bp, 4 predicted proteins | sample OrbCmetagenome_2_FD_92529 | JGI IMG/M metagenome (GOLD analysis project Ga0126338, IMG submission 92529) | Coral microbial communities from Petempiche,Puerto Morelos, Mexico - Orbicella C C metagenome | ecosystem: Host-associated > Invertebrates > Cnidaria > Coral | place: Petempiche,Puerto...
AAATTTAAAAATTAAAAAATAATTAAAAATGTATAAATATTAAGTATTTTTTTTTAATTTAAAAGTATAAAAAAAAAAAAAAAAAAAAAAAAAAAAAAAAAAAAAAAAAAAAAAAAAAAAAAAAAAAAAAAAAAAAAAACAGCCTCAAAAGAAAAAGAAAAACTATCTTGGTATGGTTGATCTTGTCATAATCCTGTTAGTCATGTGAACTGTACTTGCAAGTGTGGTTAGGATAACATCAGATAGGTATTAGAGACACTTCTGATTTCTTTAAATGCTAAAGTAAATCCAGCCAATTTTCAACAGTTAGCCTGGAAAAATTGCTATGCATGCCTTTTTATGAAATTTTCAATATTTGAATATCTCATAATCTGCCCTTTTAGAAATAAAACAAAATCTATGCGTAGCGAAAGGAGGATTTAAATTAAAATACTAAATTAATGAAGAAATTCGAGTAAAGTTGTAAGCTGAGGAGCCTTATTGACATGACCATGGGCATATCCTGATGATCTCATCATTGGTGCTACTGACCATGAAAAGGTTATAACACATGAAACAACTATGAAGTGTTGAAATGTGACAAAGTTATATGACAACAAAGTTTCTCTAGCAACAGCTCAAAAAGATCAGTTATTGGACTTTTAAGTGGGGTCCTTCATAACTACCAATTGGTCATGAATTGGTTGCTATGGAAGGTTGCTGACTGTCATACGTTGAAAACCAGACCACTGAAGGATAAGCCTTTTGCGCAGGTTTGTTCCATTGGAGAGTCCTGCCAAAATTTTAAATCACTGCCATATTTGACCAGTCATGTGACCAGAATAGAAAAAAAAAACTTAAAACTTAAAAGGCATCTAAATCTGAAAATTTAAATCACTGTCAATAGATTAAGAGTGTCCACATGCTTAATGCTATGTACGGATTTTGTGAAATTCGCATTTTTATAAAAGTTATCAGGTAATAAACACTCTTATTAAAAGACTTTCTACTGTAGCTTTCCTATTTTACACGTAAACAGTAATTCCATGCGTACAATTATAAAGAAGGCTAAGTTATTTCTGATTCATAAGAAAAATCGGAATGCGCAATTTGGGACTGGCACTAGTTATGCACACAAAATCATATTTTTTTTTCAAAGCAAACGTTCACTTATAGAATCCACCATTTAGCACTGCAAAACGCTCAAAAATAGCTTTCCTCTGAATGTCACCTTCACCAATCCCATAGTAACTGCTCTAAATCTGTAGTTAACAAGGATCTCCTTAAAGTATTATTCTCACCTCATTTGCATCTATTTCAAACTCCAGTGACTTTTCATGTACTCTACCCAAACTATAAGACCTGAGAAGACCTTCTGGTGGTGCTAGGTAAAGGACACACCGAACACATTGGATTGAGGATTCTGCTTTGTTTTGGCATTTAGTGTTGCTTGCCCATTGGGCAACCTGTTATGAGAAAACACTATCTTGACAATTCACTTCACTAGCCCAGGCCTAGGATATCAGACAGCCCTTTTATCATGTCCTGCATGTACGATTTCATCAATCACTGACAGATTGGTTACACTGGTTACAAAAGACAAATATGCAGGAAATTAATTAAATTTGTAGGTTCTCCAAAGCACTAAAAAAGATTTGCCAAATTCTTTGTAACAGTAAACTACAACTGCTTGCAAACTCTCACGACTGTATTGTGAGAATACCGACCCTCGATGTTTTCTATACAAACCTTGCTGCACTTGATCCATACTTTCATAATCTCTCAGTACAGCCTTTGTTTGTTTGGTTGAAAAGGTATATGAAAACTCTGTAGCATCTGTTTATAAACTATAATTATTATTGGATGAGGTTTTTGTGATATTCAGAATAATCAAGGTTGAGATAAGGGCTATCAGTCAAAGCTGAAGGCTGAGTCTGATAACCCTTACCAAGACCTTGATTATTCTGGATATCACAAAAACCAAATCTAATAATTGTTTTATTATACATTGAACGAAAAAAAAAATGGAAGTCATGTTTTTGCTTCTTCACTGACTGCAAACTACACAAAGTGCGAACTTGACATGATTATCCTTAGAAATCATGCACCCTAGTCGTAGAAGACGTGATTACCCATGTGACCTTGAGTGTCCTTGACATGATTATTGTATAATCTGTAGCTAGATGACGTCACAGGCGCTGAATTCGAAAATTCACAGTACACTTTCAGCCAATCGGAAAAGAGATAGTGAGCTCAATGTAGTTTTCACCGGGGATAATAAGGGAACTTATCATGTTAACTTTACTGCTTTTTTTCCATAATGTAAGCTGTTCAAATGCTGCACTCCCCTGTGACCTGAGACAGAATCTGCACTAATATGTTAACTTTGTTTTGTAGCATGCTTTCCACTTTCACTGCATCTCTCGCTGGTTGAAGACTCGTCAAGTCTGTCCACTGGACAACAGAGAATGGGAATTCCAAAAGTAAGTAACTTGCTCGAATCAAAAACTATCCTTGCGAGTTTTCTGCTATTTAGCCTGATTGGCTCTTGTGAAGGGCATGGTCATCCTATCTTGAACTATTTTGTCGTCATTTTTTATTTTGATTGAAGAAAAATTTAGTTTTGTTAGCATAGCTAAGAACCCAAGCTAGTTTCAATAAATGACCAGAAAGGATCAAGGATTCATGTGGCTACATAATTATGTATTATTGTGAGCTATTTTAAACCAGATTTTGAATGACAAACTCAAGTTATTCACAGGCCAGCATATTTTCTTGGCATACAGCAAAGTTTTATATGTTTGAGTATATGACAAATAAGTATGAAAGGTTTTGCCTTGGCAAGTCACTTTACCTCTCAAGGAGAAAGGAAACTTTTTTATTACTCTACATGAGCAAATAAAACTTGTGAAAGAAGACTTTGAAAGGAAATCTGGCTATCAATTTGTACGACTGAATAAATGAATACGTTTTTCGTCAGACACTCAAATAATGTTGTTTTATTGATTGTTTTTAGGTATGGTCGTTAAAAGTGAACCATTCTCCCTTGCTGCTGGCTTCTTCATTTGTGCCTGGATTATATAACTTTGTGTAAAACAATCCTGTATAACATTGCTTTTTTTGTCTGTTGATGAAACATTAAAACTCTTTTTCTTTCTCAATCTTTGTTCAGTTTTCTGTTATTATATTCGTGTTAGATAGTGGCAATTACATTTTGCAATTTGAATTGATTTTGAATGTATGAGTTACGTCAGGAGCTCCTGGTTACGTTTATATTTACTGCCAGATAAGTGCGAGCTTGTAAAGTAGGTGCCAGTGGCCGGTGACCTGTGCAAGGAAATGCGTAATGGAGAGAAATGTAGGACCTTCTGATCCAACTACCAGAACCACAAACTTTGGGGGTGCTGCCCTTAAAATGTTCAACTCCCGTTCTTACCACTACAGCACAGTTCAACTCCTTGGCCATGGTTGTCAAAAGCTTAGTGCTTTGCCTTCTGCCGGTTGAAGTTTTCAGAGGAATACAAATTATTAAATAGATTCCATGTTGCAGTGCGTCTGTGCAGCAATTGATCACAGATGACGTCACTGTGAGAATAAAAAAAGTGGCACACAAGGCGATAGCAGAGTGTGTTACTGATACTCTTACCACATTTTGACGTCTTCTGTGATACCCTACTCGTAGCGGGGCTCAGATCTAAAGGTTTATACTGTAACAGCAACGCACAGGGGCCAAAATTGATTACAAGTAAGAACTCCACCAAGCCTTTTTTCGCCTCTTTTACTTCGATGAATTGTACTTGACATCCTTTTGCAATATTGGGATTTGTTTCACTATGAACTTTAGCAGTTTTGGTAAATCTTGAACTACAACTAGCTCGAATTTCGGCTTACTTACTCACTGACTCAATATTATACCAGTTCCTTTAAGATTCCAAAGCTTTTTATGTGTTCTTTTCGCTCCAGGTTACTAAAAATTTATACCTAATATGATGCGTCCGCAACGTGGATTATTAAAAGACAGTGTCCCGGATGGGAATCAGATGTTCTAATTCCTAATCTACATATTATATTACCACATACCAACAGCTACACAAATAAATTCGATAAAAAGATACCACAGAACAAGTGTTTTGGGGGAGAGGGATGGAAATAGAATTTGATTTTTTGAAAACGGATGTCGAGATCAAAATGCCATTCTGGTGAAATTGAAATCCTTTTAGTCATTTGATAATTTTCTTTGCTGTAGACATTGCAGGCTTTTTTCCAATGCAAGATAATAACGTCAATTTGTAGCAAGTTCTCAGTCATTCTTATTAAAACACGGTATATCGACCACTGGGTTTAGAGTGAGAGAAATATACAGCCTATACTCGACGGATGAGGCGCAGAATATTTAATGTTAACATAAATTAGATGACCTTTTTCATCGTGTGATAAGTCATGTTCATACTTTTCGCCCTGACGATATTTGGTTATTTGATATAACTAATTTATCAAAAAGTTCCCTTAAATGTTGTTATAATATTACCGGGTTAATCTCCCGTTTTCAAAACAAAAACGGGTTAATTTTTCGACACTTTTCGAAAAACGATTATTTCAAATAGCTAATAGCTCGCACCGTTGTCTGGCGACCAGTGATAACGAGAGATATTCAACCAACGAAACAACGGACAAAACTTCATTTCGTAGCAATTTGCCACCTTTTGTTTTAAAACGTGAGCAAGCCAGCTTAATCTAACAGTCGACGTGGAACAGGAATGTTGTCGCTCTTCAAACCGCTACTGATCTGGTTAGTCGTTTTAAGTTTGTTAACATTCTTCTGTCGTGTAAGCTTTTAGCCTCCATTCAGCCGTGAGCGCTTCCGTCCTGTTTTAAAAACGGCCAGTTCAGCTAGAGTGGCGTGTTACGCAGTGTAAGTCACATTTCAAATTGAACATTAACAAGAATGATAATTACTCGGTTGTCTCCCTTAAATATTGTGTCCACTACACCAAACCGATGAAACAAAGAGAAAAAACGGTATAAGTTGTTCCTTGCAGCAATAACAACGCCAATGGAAAAGCGGGAGCGCGAAAAATTCACATTTCTTTTGATATTAAATCAAGAACTAGTGAAACGTTCTGCGCGGTAAAATTACGTTTCATGCTTGCATTTACCTTGGTCAGAGAAACCTGGCAAAATTGAGGTCAAGGGAATATTTTCAACACATCTCGAGAAAATCTAAAATTCATTACTTTTTTCACTATTAATTTGCGTGGACATTTTTATTCTCGACTGCTCCGGGTCCCTTGTTGTCACCGCCTATCCTCTTCACCACACACTCACAAAACAATAGGGACTTTAAGATATGGTACGGCTAGGCTGTAGAACGGCGGCAGATAGTGAAGATCGCCTCCGGTGACGTCATGACGCGCGTACCAGTACGGCTTTCCCGCCGTAGCCTTGCTTTCTACTACTGGTTTCACGTACTCTTCACTACGTGAGTATAATCTTGCTGTTTACTTCTTATTTTAACGCTTTTTTCACCGTTTGAACAGCCTAGTTTGAAGATAAAGTTCTCAATTATAAAAATCAGTTCTAAGATCATTGTTTCTTTGTCATTTGTACAGAAAATTTGAACGATTTTAACACCTACCGCGAGATGATCGATTCAGTCATATTAGTATCGGGCCGAACAGCCGTAGATAAGAAAACTTCGTATGTACTAAGCTGAGCAATAATTGTTTATTACTGTTCAAAATGTATATTATTATAATCGAGAGTTTTGTGTTTTCGGGCTTATCACGTAATCATTGTACGAACAACCTGTCCGTGTTGAAATCGAGCTTTTTTATATCAGTGTTTGTGATTGGAATTGCAGGCGGTTCTATCAAGTTCTAAAAGGCAAATCTCAGTTCTGGGAGATGTAAGACGGATACAGGAGAAGGAAATCATTGTCATTAATCAAGCCTATTTCGTATGAAAGTAGAATAATCTCTGGTTTCCTTGAAAGTAGTCACTTTTGTAAAGACACGTAGAGACTGCACATACCGTTGCCGCACGGCAAAATCTTAATCATTTGAGTTTGGCGGGCAAAACACCGTTGTCAGCCGAGTCCCTCACGGCTAACGTAACCGTAGTAGCACCTCGCCGTAGCGTAAATTAAAGTCGCTAACGGGGCGCGTCACTACGGTTAGCCTAAATAGCTCTCTGGTTAGCCTAAATAGCACTACGGTTAGCCTAAATATCACTGACTTAGCCCATTTCCGAGTTGCCTTAAGCCTCCCTATCAAAGCGAGGCCTGGTGCACAACCATTCATGAAATGAGTTTAATTTGCATGTGAATGGAATGTCATTTTCAGACGAAAGGATGGGCACCAAGACTCGCCTTAAGGAAGAGGCTAAAGAAAATTCGAAAATGGCCCATTGCGTAGGGTAACCGTATCCCACATTGACTCTTACCAGTTAATGCCATTTCGTCATTTCGCCATTTCGTGTTTTAAACACACCCAGTCTTACGTCCTAAAATTCATTCTCTTTCCCAGACCTCGCGTTTCCTTTGATCACATGCCGGCGAAAATGAGGGGTAGACATTTCATAACGTGAAGCTCCGTCTGGGGTACCCTGCAGTTGTTTTCGGCGACGTGAAACAATTAAAAATCGGAAATCCGGCTGTATTCTCAGGGAAATTTACTAACAAAAGTGCTAGTTATCAGCACATTACTGTGTGTGTTGCTTATTCTTATGCGTTAGAGAAAACCAATAACAAAAGAGGAAGGTTCAGACTACCTCTATTCTCTTCTTCTTTTGCCTCTGCTCTCTCACTGGCCTACCTCTCTTCTTCTTTTGCATGTATTTTAGAATTAAAGCGTTCTAACTTGTGTATTTATTTTAGTTCTTGGCCCCAGTAGAGGGCCTGTTTTTCGAAACATCTTGGACTTTTCACCAGTAAATTATAATACAATTTTCTCTTACTGGATTTATCTCGTTTTTCCCCCTTTTTTGTGCTATAAGGAACAGTATACCTTTGATTTATTATAAGCCTGTTAATGACGCAAGCTCATTTTTACGGGAAGTGTTTTAGTGCGATTAGCCAGATTGGTGTTGCAGTGAGTTTGGCGGTTGCTGAGCGCTGATTGCTCTGCGCATGCGTAGTTCTTCCTTACCGCTCAATTTCTTCTGTTCACATTTGACACATTGCTTTTAGTTCTAAGGACAGGTAGTTTACTTTGTTACGCTCTCGTGTACTTTTGAAGTTCAATTTAGTAATTATTAAGTTGGTTATCGAATCTATCTCATGTTCCGCTCCCATAAGTGTTGTAAGAAGTTAGGTGATAAATGTTGCATTTTCTAACTGTTGTTATCGAGGATGACCTGTGTGGATAAGGTCGGTGTCGCTATGGCCACCCAAATTTTTTGGCTCTGGGGCCGTTTTTGCGGCCCCTCAATAGCATAAAATCGGCGATATTTTCTAGATAACTCTTCATTGCCTTAACTATGAACAGCGAGCGGCGGCATGGGTTCTTGTGTAAACAAAATCATTCCGTTCACAGAAGGAAGAGGAAGGTGCTAGGTATTTTTAGCTTTTGAGGCTTCAGCCATTCACAGAGGTAAAGAACTTCCCGTTAACCGTTTTTCTTCATGGAAGCGTAAAATTGGTGAAGGATTTCCAAAACAGTTTAGAAAATCAGGTCAATATATGAACTTGCTTAAATCCTTAATCTTCGCTAGTGTTAGTTATATTTCATTCGTTTCGTCCATGACTGAAATAAAATGGCCTTTATCGCAATTCTATTTGCAACTAGTATCGATAATTCCATTATTTTTTACTCGGTTTACCTTCAGCAATTTTAGAATAAGACAGGCACATGGAAAAATCAACTGAAGAAAAAGATATAAAGGATTATTTGAATGTATTGCACTTAAACTTCATTTGAAGATAACAATAAAAGAGCTACTATAAATAATTCTAAGGAACTATTTTAAACGAGGTTCCGCACGTTTACCCAGACGGAAGTACTGAACGCAATGTTCTCACAACCCAAAATAGCCTTTATGATAATTTTAAACATTGAAAAGTAATCAAGTCAGATCCGGCAAAATGATTGTCGAAACATTTCTAGAGCTTCCTGCAAAGTACTGATGTTTTTCTGGCTAATTTCTTGGAACAAACAGCGCCGATTCAATGTTTCATCTCCGCTGGGAGAAGTTTCAAACAGTATCTCTCTCGACAATTAAAAACACAACAAACTATTCCGCTTAAAATAATGTTTGAATAAATTCTGAATTTTCTTTTTTTAATTATTTCTGACTACCAGGCAATAAGTCTATTTCAATTGATTGAATTGAGGCCGAACCTGCATGAGTCTAAAGATAAACTTTGAAAGGAACGAGGACGTGGTGATTCGTTGGCTTAAACAAAGGGGAGATTCGTCAACTAAAATTTAGAATTATTTTTGTAATCGCTTGACACTCAAAATATTGAATTAACACTCTCCAGTGTTTTGAATAAGACCTTTCACGTAAATTCTATATTTTTCTCAGCTACATAGACCTCTACATACACAAACACACTTCGCGATTCATAAATTGCTTCGAGTATCTCCCACGAGCTGACTTCAATAGAGTTAAATTATATTAACAAACATCGTTCGACGATAGCGCGATGGAGTTGAATTTTCATTCCGCGAGCCAGTGTCATCAACGAAATTTGTCTTTTTCATTGACACATCTCAATTAGGGCTTCTTGCTAAATTTGCATGTTTAAAACTCTTATACTAAAGTCAGTACAGGTTAGGACTGAAAATCTTGCCAAACGGCTAAAAAGAGAGCAAATTGCTCGACTCAGTGACCAGTAAAAGCGCTGTGCCCATTCATGGTCAAAAATCATGCTTTAAAAATTCAGCTTCTTTTCATGAGTTCAGTGACGAAAGTAGCAGTGTATTCGAAAGTGCTGTAATGTTTGACGTCAACTCTTTAACGAAAACAAAAGAACTATATTTGTCCTAACAGGTTGGGACCAACATGTGACGTCACACAAATGTTGTACAATAGTTATTGCGTCGTTACTTCCATGTTGATTTAAAAATATAATTATGATTCGTAAACATACCGTTTTATATCAATGCTTCTTTGCTACAAATATAAGATTGTCTGACGAAAGTCTGCAGACTGTACACTTAAAAGCAAACAGGAACTAACTATTTCTATTTCGTAACTAATTCACTGCTCTATGTCGTTATAAGCGGAATAGCGTGCCGCCATTTTACAATGTTATTTTATTCATTTAGTTAAATCAAATTATCAGATTTCTGCACTAATTTATCATGCGAAAAATAAAGTATGAGCCTCCAAAGGGCAATAAGGTTCAGTAGTCGCATTCGGTTCCATTAAAACGAGTTCTTACTTTATTTCGAATAAAAATTTGACTGTCTGACTGAGTGACTGAGAGACTGACTGACTTAGTAAAAACGAGAATAGGGCGATGACTATATAAATTAATAACGATAACTAAATAAATTAAGAAACACAGTGCTGAGAGCGACAAAACCTATCATTTTTTTTTTTAATTTGCACTGTAGCGAAAATCAATGCCCATGCTTTCATAATTTTCCAGGTCACCTAATAAAAAAGTAATCGTGCGAAAGCTCTAGCAACGAGGAATTTACACTGGTCGTTATATATGAAAGTGAACTGATCTCTTGAGTGAACTCATTCGTAATTCAAAGATATACGTAAGAGGCCGTTAAGAAAATCTATAACTCATTTACAAGCGGAACTAAAAAATATTTTCAGCGGACTAAATTAAAGAAGAATCCACTTTTGTGACTCGTTTGTGGGAAGAAGAGTTAAGTTCATTTTTGCCCGCACGGGATAACCTCCATACCATGGGTTTTCTATTCACTATGGGTCATATAAAACACTGGCTGTCACCAAACTCGGACGTACCTCATAGCAGATCATAGAAATCCGTGCATGTAGCATCTGCCTGCAGTAAGTAAATTTGAGTTCAATTTCTTTGACATCAACGTCTTTGGTAGCATTAATTTAACTTTGAAAATTTACTATAATATAAAGTAAGTCTAAGTGATACTATGCAGAGCAAGATTTAGCGCTGAGCTTATCAGTAAAACTGGCGTTCAACCAACATCTTATACAGGCAGGATGGAAATAAGAAATTTAACCAAGGGAAAATCATTGCAAAGGTTGGCAACACGTTTTTAAAGTTTTATTTTTAAATTCTTCATCAATTGTTAGTCGTCACAGCCACTTCCTAATGAGTCTCGTCATGTCGATTGTCACCAGTGTTACCACTGTGTTAGTCATGGTCGATTATGCACGAAGGCATTTCTTTAAGTATCGCAAACTCATCAAATCGATTCAGGGCCTCTTCATATGAGCCCGGGCAACCGGGCTGGCTCGGTTTCCGAGATCTCGCCTCGCTTCTCTTTCCTTCGTGAAAACTTCGATGTGTTCATATGAGAAGCCAGGCTGGCCCGGTTACCGAGATCTCGGGTTTTTGCGACCGAGAT
>Ga0126338_10003948_pt1 | contig 10487 bp, 4 predicted proteins | sample OrbCmetagenome_2_FD_92529 | JGI IMG/M metagenome (GOLD analysis project Ga0126338, IMG submission 92529) | Coral microbial communities from Petempiche,Puerto Morelos, Mexico - Orbicella C C metagenome | ecosystem: Host-associated > Invertebrates > Cnidaria > Coral | place: Petempiche,Puerto...
CGGAGTTTATCGTGGCTAAGGTGTGAGTCCTTATTTTTTTTTGGTTTTGTTTTTGGTTTTTTTTTTTTTTTTTTTTTTTGGGGGGGGGGGGGGTGGCTGTTTAGGCCTACCCAGTTCTATTTAGGTTAACCAGACTGTTTTTTTATGCTAACCAGACAGTTATTTAGGCTAACCGGACATCTTGCAGTCTTGACTTTTTATACAAAGCTGTCTTGAAGTCTAGATTTTTGTAAGGCTCAGGAAGTCTTGAAGTCCCAAATCATTTGTTTGTTTTTATAAATGACATATATCTCCTTGTCACTTGGTTGTGAATTTTGATAATGCAGTTTTCAAATTCCGCAAGAAAAGGTCAATCTTAACTTTTCATTTTATCTGAATGAGAACTTTAAGAATTTTAAGTGTCTGATTGCAGTCTTGCACTCACACTTAAAACACATTGAAGTCTTGGTCTCGCAATTTAAGAATTCAAAAGTCTCACATTTTGTAGACTGCACAGCGAGTGTAATTTTTTTGCATATTTTAGGTAAACAGAGGCGAAACCGAGGCGAGCGCAAAGCGCTAGTCTTACGCGAGGGGAAGAGCACGAAAAAATAACGCCTGTACGCATACCATTGTTCAAGCTGTTCTGGCGTTCAAATATGAACGTGGCTACCCAATTGGTTACTTTACATCACACGATCCTTGCATGTTTTTCAAATGCAACATGGCATGACAAAAGCCAAGAAAATTGAATGTGCAAAAATGAGTTATTAAATTCTGACAACAAACTGAAATGAATAAAACTGAATTTCCATTCTTTGACCATAACAAATGACACATTGGAAAAATAAAAGCAAATGAAACAAGTGAAACCTAATTGAAAAACAAGAACTCAGATAATTTCTTGGCCGCACAATGAAAATAATACAGTGCAGAGAATGAAAATCAAAAAGATGAGAAAACAAGCCAATTTTATTGAGGTATAAATCAAATTTCAACTGCGTTAAATTAGTGCCCTGACGTAGTTCTTTTCTCAGGAGTTCTGTAATAGCTGAATAACACTCAAACAAATGTATTTGAACAAAGCAAATAAACTAAACAAACAAACTGTGGAGGTGGTTGCCATAAATTAATTATGCAGAAATCCAGCATGCAAAAAGAATGTTCACTTTTAAAACCTAAAATTCCCAAATAAAGGCAACCAAGGGAAAGAAACGTGATAGGAAGTTCAGTAACAATAAATTTTCATTAAAGACGTAGATGAGGCAGAGAAACCTGTCTAAAAAAATGGTTAAAATTTTGCAGACGTGCATCGCTGCATGAACCACATGTTCAGATAAATTTTCACGCTAAAGCGAAAGCTTCAGTCTTTACCAACGACTTTTGCAATCATTTTATCTGCTGTGACCTTACCAGTCATTCCAGAAGTTGAATTCAACTTTGAAGTAATACTGCACATTACCATTTTTGCTTTCTAAAGTCCAGGAAGCTGCTTTAAATCCACGATCTTATATCAAAACTCACTTGAAAGCTCACTGATCGTCATGCTTTCGCGGCAGTTGAAGGAAAAAATTGTTCACCAGAAAGGTTTGAGGACTCTGTACACCTTGATATTCCACTCTGAGGCCACCTAAACATTGATTTGTGTTTTTTCTTTCCATTTAAGTCCCAAAGTAATTTCTCTATTTTCGGGATGAAAACAAGACCTTGAAAGTTTGCAGTTTGGCCCTCAATGCAGCATGATTACCACTGTTGTTGTAATGCTGTGATTGGCTGGTCATTTAGGGTGTGTCTGGGAGCGGAACAGCTTGAACAATGGTATGCGTACAGGCGTTATTCCGTGGGACACCTGTGGCAGGGCATGGTAAGCTTTACCTGGGGTTCCTTTTTCATTGTCGACGCAAAACGACAAATTTGATTGACAATGAAATTACGTCACAGCTGGGACTACTTTTATTGGGTTAAACTTGGAAGCACATGCAAGATGACATGACTTCAGGGGCCCGTTTCTCAAAAGTCCTGTAAACTTTTCGGGCCCGTAAAGCCATTAAGCAAAATCTCGAACCTTACGATTACAGAGCTGTTAAATTCACATGTTCTTAATATGAACAGAGATTCTCTTCATACAAGAAGTTTCAGGCGCATACACTTCTCCAATTTTAGATACAGATGAACTGAAAATGGCTTTATGGGCCCGAAAAGTTTCCAGGCCTTTCAAGAAAGGGCCCCAGGACGGGAGTAAAAGTAATGTAATTTCGAAAGATTCTGCAATTCTGGCAAGGAGTAGCTTGTGTAGACATGCAGTGTAGTGCTCATAGCAACGTGTTCATGCTCAGGAAATAAACTGAAGATAAGACATTTTAGAAAGTGTTTTGACTTTGTATTGAATCGAACTGTGAAAATTGCACAGAGTTTGCGGATCATCCGTTCCATGTTACGCATCGAACCAACGTCAGTTCACTGTTCACTCGGCCTGCCAAACCAACCAACGAGTTCAGCAACCAAACCTGTATGTTCATCTGGCCTACGTACCTAATGCTTAGTCTAAACAAGAAGTTTGTAGTAATTTTGACACACGATATTCACTGAATCAGTGTATTCAAAAATCAAGGAGTCCATCACTGGAAACATTGACACCAACCATTTCAAAAATTCGCTGAAATATTTGTTGGTTTACAATTGAAGATATTTAAGCCTCAAGAGTTTTACTTTATCGAACCTTTCACAGTTCAATCCATGAGTCGACAGTCATGCTACGTGTATGTGTAAGGTTTTGTGTATTCTTACTGACATTGAGCTTACCTCTTTACCAGAACGCACATGTAAATAGTGTTTTTTCGTTTTCAGTGTTCCACTGTTAACATTTATAAATACAAAGGGAGATATTTGTTAAGAAGAATTCCTCGTGCTTCTCATGGAAGCTCTAATCCTTTCGTTATCTCGAATAAACAAGCACACATTATCAACCAGTTGCGTTACGTTGTGTTATGTTGCGTTACGTTTTCCTCTCACACATTTCTAAACACCGCGCATACTCTCATTCCATGTTGTAGATCACCTGGAAAGAAGAAATAGGAGCCAGGGAAGGAGGCTCTGCTCACACAGTAATTTTCTGCCTACCCTATTTTCCACTACAAGCACAGTGATGGTTTCTTCAACACTTTCTACAGTGATTTCTATGGCTGATCTAACTGACTAATCATCGCACTTAACTGTAACTTCACAATTCATTCCAATGCTATGCTCTCTAGCCAAAGCATCCCACAGAATCGCCTTTAGGCATCTTGTTTTTTTCATGCTCTTCCCCTCATGCACTACTCGCGCTTCATGCTCGCCTCGCTTTCGCCTCTGTTCGTCTAAAATACGCAAAAAAATTACGCCTGTTCTGCAGGCTACACATTTTTTCGTACTGCGTGACAAAATATTTCAGAAGAATTTTGACATGTTACACTTACATAATATATATACATGTACATGGGATCATTAAATTACAAGTATTAGAGGTGGGTTTATCAGGGGTGAATCCAGAGTAGTTCAAAACAAGTGATTTCCGGAAATCACTCACTACAAATGTTTCTACATTTGTAAATCTCTCAGAATGTAGGAAAACTGCATTCTGAGAGAACCAAATTTCAAATTTTCATGGGAGAGCATGCCCCACTAGCTAAGTGGGTGCAAACACCCAGTTGCTTGTAAAATCCTGGATCCATCCCTGATTCTGGTCTGCTTGTAGTTTTTTCCTCTAAAGTCAATTCTGTAGTTATATTTTAAGTTCACGTCAATGTCATCTGGGGTGTCAGATTTGTCTACCACAGGGGTGATATTGTTGGGGATCTCAAGGTCAGTGATGGCATTCCAACAATTGCCTGCTTTTTGTTGGGTTAAACATACAACAGGTTTAATTTACATACCCTGCTGTAATAAATTAATTGATACAAAACTGTTAATTAGTTAACATTCTTGTACTGGATCTTTTACTTGTAGTTTCTCATCACTGGGGCATTTGGAGTTGCTGCTGGCATTTCAAAGAATCAGTGCTGTGTAAGTATGTCTGAATCATTATGCAGTTATCTTTTGTGGGCTACCAGGATTAATTTAATAAACACAGTGCAGGACACTTATGGCAGAGTGTACTTGAAAGAGTGCCGTGGCTGTTATTTAAGTTATCAACTTGTTGATGCGGCACTTTTCCGTGAGGCTGGCACTTATTCAGGGGCATTACTTAATATTCAAAATTTTTCATTTTTTTGAAAATCCTTTTTCTTTGTTTAACAAGAACAGTAAAGTAGTTTAAGAGTGGTGGAACAACTTTAAGATCCAAACTAATGCACTCCTGAGATGAAACTGTTCTTTAAAACTCTTCAAGTTAGCATTCGACAGCTCTCTGCAACTTATTTAATATTTAAAATAATTAATAAACCCAAATGAAGCACCACATTCTAGGTATGGTAATTATTTGAGGATGGTGCTTATTTGGGGGCAGGCCTTAGTAAGAAATTTACATCAAAATGGGGCACTTAATATTCACGGATAGTGATTGACTTCCTCCTAGCAGTATGCACATATAAAATAATTTATGAACATTAGCTGGTAAAATTATGGCCCATAGCTCTGTGGTTTGGGAATGCCCTGCAACCTGTCTAGTTTCTTGGAGGTCATGGGTTCAAATGCTGTTGGGTCGGGACTAATATTTTTGAACATTTCATCTTATTGTAGATGATATTACAGGTAAAAGGTATAATTTTAATATCATTTTATGTGGACAGCACAAGGCTACATTTTAATCCGGAATGGAAATTCAAATTACAGAACCCCTAATCTTAATTGGGCATCCAGTGTTAAATTAACAGGTCATGCCAGCTTTTTTAAATGAGGGCAGTAAGGCAGTAAATTAAAAGCAAGTGAATAGTGTCCTGTTTGAATTAAATAATTATGTGTCAATGGCCTCTATTTGCTTTGAAGTCACAAGTTGTTTTGTGGCTAATATGTAATGTTATGTTCTGTCACTCATTTTAGATGGTTACATTTTTGGTGCTGAGCATTATTATGACGATTGTGACAGCAGGTGCAGCTATTCTTATCACCATTGCCCTATCCGTTTGGAGTGCTCTAGTAGCCAATACCAGCAACTGTGAGACTGTGGCCGGCAGTTGTGTTTGTTACAATGACTATAATGTAGAAACTTATAATGGTAAGATTACGGAATTCATGCAGACACAATTATTGCGTGCCAAATTGTACCTTTACTGGTAGATACAATAATTGTATTCAATTGAGAAATGATTCCATAAAACTAAATTTTAATTCTTGGTGTCCTTCCAAGAAAAGCAAAGAATGCATGCATGAGCATGACAACAAAACCGCATGGTGTATTATTGAATTATAATAGGTAGGATGATATTCAACTTTTCATCATCATCAGTTCTCAAGGCACCAGTAGGCACGTAAGGCCATGTATTCAACTCTTGGCAGAGTTTAAAAAGCATTCTACGCCACCTTAAAATATGTGACTGTATATTATTAAAGACTTATAGTTGAAATTACGGGTGTTTTTAACAGGTTATACTGTTGCTATAGTAACATAGTGTCAACATTGTAGCATCAACTAATAAAGAGTGGTTATTAATGACCCATCGAAATTTGTGTCTTGAAAAGTGCCGGAAACAGTTTTGACGCCACCTTAACTCAAAGCTTTTCTATCTGCATGCCCATATCTTGTTTCTGGGTGGAACTATTGTACTACAGAAAGATCTAGAAGTGTAAGCTTGCAACTGATTTAAGCCAATTATGGGTACATACAATGTATATTGTGTCAATGATCACTAATTGAATTTTTTTTTTATATTTTGCCTCTGTTATACCAGTTGACAACTGTGATCTCTTGAAAAATGTCTTGACTGCTTTTTATGTAATCTTGGCTTCTTGTTATGCCTCCGCTATTTTGGCCTTGGCCGGATCCGTTTTGGGTTGTGCTGCAACTTGTTGTGCTCCACCGGTAAGGACATTACTTTCTTAATAGTACTATAAACATAAAACTCAAGCTTGACAGAAATGAAGGGTTGCATTACTCTCAGTTTAGTTAGAAATGTGATAAATTGTGGGGAAAAAACTGGGTCAAAATACTGATATATGAACTGACCAGTTATGTGCAGTCACGGGTGGGAAGGCTACAAGTACTGTATAATTTACTGAAGGATCAAGTCAATCATAAGTAACATGTATTGTTGATGAATTACAGCTGCAATGTAAAATAGCAAAAGAACATCATCACCACTGGTGTCTGGTCATTTTGATACAAAGTTGTTTCAACACAGGTCGTTTCAACGGAAGTGAAAGTCGATTAGATAAACATCTTAAGTCGATTCGATACAAACTGAAGTCAATTCAATCCAACCTCCATTTTACCTAAAGTATGTTGATTCGCTACAGAAACTAAACTAAATACCCGGCAGTCTGAAATCATTATTAATATAGAATTTCCATGTTTAGAAATGTCAAGCGATTAGTTACTGTGAATAATTTTTTTGTTTGATAGTGGACAAATGGTTCCACCATCAGGCTCGTCTGACTTCCCTTCAAATCTGGCTTGTTTCAGAGAAGAAGCTACAGCGTATTTAGCGGAAAAATTTCCAAGATCTCTAGATAAACGTGTTCTTCTTCTGGGATGAGTTTGCAGTAGCTCCGGAAACCGCATACTTTCAATCGATCGCTGTCATTATATGCAATGCAAAGATGAAAGCACTTTCATTGAAATATTTCTTGTACTTTACTTTTGCTATGACATGACTTCAGTTTGTATCAAATCAACCTTAGATGTGTATCGAATCGACTTTGATTTGTATCGAAACGACTTGTATTGAAATGACTTTGTATGATACAACCATACGTAAACCTCCACTGCGAATGTAATTTGTTACCTTAGGCAATTTTGTCATTATTGTCTATAAGGTCGCTTCTAACTGCATCCCAAGAAGTTTGAATTCCCATTCCATTTGGAGTCAACTTAGTCTTGTCAGCTGATTAATTAAAATACTCAACTTCAATGAATAGACCATTTTACAGTTGTATGCTTAGTTACCTGGCCTATGAATGTAAGCAAGGCTGGAGGTGACCTTGCTTTGATACAGACCTCTCTGCTTTTCTCTTTTGAATGTCGACTAGTTAGCATAAGAACAACTTAATTTACACAGCAAAAACAGTGAGGTGTTTATTAAAACAAGGTCACCTGCAGCCTGCTGCCATTCAAAGGCCAGGTCATTTATGAACAGACAACTGAAAGATGGTCTATTGCTCTTGATATATACAGCAGTTTTGACAGAGGTTGCCCCACAAATGAGTATTACTACTGGTATTATGGTTAGTAATAATGTGTCAGCAACAAGAATAAGGAAGAAGCTTAAATTTATGTATGTGTTTGTATTGTTTCTTTCTATCACCCTGAAACAACTTGAGCTTCCATCAAGCACCACAAACCACCATTACCCAGAATAGCATTCGACATTGCCGTACACTCTTGAACCACACTTTTGGAGGGCTATATTTCAAAACTTCCATACGTACATGTACTGGTTTTGGTTCGCTTCAATTAGATTAGAAAATTCCTCTCGGAAGAACAGGCATTCAAAGATGGCTGACAACTTCAAGTGTGTTACTGCATTCCATGTGCTTAGTCACATGACATACATTATGACTGACTAGGGAGGGGAGAGTAAACTAACATTTTATGTCACACCTCTGACTGCTCAGAATATAATCTTAAAATACTATTCGACAATTTTTTAAATTTTACATCTGTCCCATCCTGGCTAATGTTCTTTCCTGCCTCCCTAGCCTTTCCCACCCATTCACTTCAGAAAACGCAGTCAGCAGTGAGTGCAGGGAAAAATTTGCCTGTGGTTGATCTTGCTATTCATCTGCCACCGTAACTTTATTAATGTTTCAAATGGATTAAATCATGCATAAATATTGCATTTTCCACTCACTATAAATCATTGTTCCTTACAGGATCCACCCATGGTGATGATAGCCCAGCAACCAATGGGTGCACCCGGGGTGGTGGTGTCCCATACATCCATGCAGGTTGGTGGAGCAGCTTATGCCCCAGGTGCTCAGTTGCCAGCTTATAACCCAGGTGCTTACGGGCTGGCATATCCATTAGATGCTCCTGGACAAGCAATGCATCACGAGCAAACAGTGGCGAGTCATGATAAGGCTCCTTTGGTGGTGTGAGCCATCTTGAACCAGCTATAAACACTGCTACTAGGTGATGCCTGCAGTGTACTTTTATTTTATAACTTCATTGTCAGTAGTTTGCAGCACTTTGTTGATGTTTAATTTGTGCAGTTGTAAAGAAAGAACACTTTTTGACATGCAGTAGAAAGAAATTACATTTATGAGAGGATAAAACTTTTCAAAGCATTATTGAAACTCATGATGTATAAGTAGTGTAAATTTATAGAGCCAATTATGTAAATGGAATTAAGTCTGGGTTAAGGATGTGATGGCTTTGACCGGCATTTAGGCTACTTTAGAGAATTGAATTTTTTGATTAGATGCTTTGCTGTATCTGAATGGTTGTAAAAGAATATTTTGTTTCTTTTGTTCTTTCCGGTCACAAAACTCAAATATGATGTCTTAAAAATGTTTTCACACAGCTCTGTACTACACTATTTATGAACCCTTCTGAATAGCAAGACCGTAGGAGTAGGATGCATGCTGACTCAAAAACAAAAGCCACATTTTCCAGATTATGTTTAAACGAGGTCTTCGTGAACTCTTGCTCATTTGTGTTCAAATAATTCAATTCAGACCCCACCAAGCTGTTGCTTTGGAGTTGTCATGGAAACCTTGCTTTAGCACCCATTCACCCATACTAGGACCCATCCCGGACCCATTCTAGGCTTCATTTTAATAACTGGCTCATAGGTTTTGGACAAAAATGTGATTTGGCTTGTTTGCTTCCTGGGCAGGTTCGTATTGTGAGCCTCTTATTTCTGTTTGTAGGAAAGTCAGTTTCAACATTTTATTTCCAGGGTATACACTTTTAGTTAAACTCTAGGTTCGTACCACCTGTGTTATAGTTTAAAGTGTTAGGTAAAATATGTAGTTACAAAGAAAAGCTCAAAATCGTTTTGTTATCATTTATGTTATTTTCGCAGATAAAATACATTTAACAGATGTGTTTTTGACAGGGTACATTCTAGAGATAATGGAATTTGTAAGGAGACCACTCAGGGGGTGACGATGAAGACCTCACATTCCTTGAATGCTTTTTATCTGGTAATGCCTGTACCCCTCCTGGTTAGTCTCCTCAGTCGATCAAGATGGTAGAAGTCGTGCACAAGCCAAAGAAGTAGTTTTCACTGACATGTACATGTGAATGCACAAGTGTAGTTGTTTTTTAGTTTAACATACACAGGTAACCTTGTGTAACTTTTGAAAAATCCAGCTACGAGGAGAGCAGTAGTTTTAATAGAAAAGAAAAGGCCACTTAAAGGTCTTCTGGCTTTTAATGATCCTCTCTGTAAGGCAAGTAATAGTGCTAGTGGCTTCTGAGTAGACAATAGTATCTTTTAGTCTGTGAAGAGTTCCTCTCTGTTTTATTCTTGACAAACCAATCCAGCACAGAACTGGATAATGGGAGCACGGGAGAGAGATTTTTGGTGGAGAGATTTTTTTCCAGAACTGGAATTCCTTGCGTAGTCATCGGCAAATTTTAGCATCGACGATATCCTCGTTAGTTTTTCTTTACTGTGGATTTCGTGCTTTTTGGACAAGGTGATGACGCAATCACATTGATCAGTTTGTTTAAAATCTCTGTTGATTTCTCAGGCTGGGCGTCTCTGCCCCATATGCGCTAGTGGTTTGTCCTCGTCCAATATAACGGAGACACAGGGAGCCGGAGACGAACTCGTACACATACAGTGACAACCATTTAACTCTTGTTGCTACAATCCCACGAACGGGACTCGCTAGCTCTGTAAAACGTATTGTGATTATTTTTCGATGAGGGCGGCTGTAATATGTACACAGGTTAAAGTTTAGTTGTCCCCAAGAGATTATGATCATAATCTCTTGTTAATCTCTTGGTGTTTCTAAAAACTGTGTCACAAACCATAGAGACCGCTTTTGAATCAGTTGTACTGCTAGTAGAATAAATATGCTTTAAGGCGACTAAATGGCACTGCTGTTTTCATCGTTGCATTTTGGTGGTGGTGGTGATAACCCTAACCCTTACAGATACTTATCGGGTTTAAACGATTGCCTTAGTTACGACACTGAACAACAATAAGACCCAAGAGAGTATGATCCGTAAGGGAGTTAATCACCCATGTAATCCTTGTTCTCCAGACAATCCCGCTAAGGTATTATTAGATATGGTATCCAGGGGTACTTACCATTTACATGGGAAAACCGGAAATTCCAGTTGGAAAATCAAATGGTTCGCGCCATTCCATTTGGGAAGCTTCAGAAATTATGGGCTGTGATTTGAGGTGATGCTATTTTTC
>Ga0126338_10003949_pt1 | contig 10486 bp, 7 predicted proteins | sample OrbCmetagenome_2_FD_92529 | JGI IMG/M metagenome (GOLD analysis project Ga0126338, IMG submission 92529) | Coral microbial communities from Petempiche,Puerto Morelos, Mexico - Orbicella C C metagenome | ecosystem: Host-associated > Invertebrates > Cnidaria > Coral | place: Petempiche,Puerto...
ATCTGCACCTTTTTGAATGGTAATAGTCCCTATTATTTCAACTTTTTTCATTCTTACAAAAATTGTTTCTGGATTCCCAGTGTATCAGGAATCAGGACTGGGAGAAGTTCCAACCTCGTCCCAATGGTCATGATCCTTTTGGATAGTACCAAGAATTGAGACCTCTGGGAGATATCGCAAGGTCAGGCAACATCATTGGCAGCGGCTACTCTGCCCATCTACCCTTTTACAGAAGCCATTTATTGAACTTGAATGCCTGCGCCATATCAAAAATTCTGGTTCCAGTTTTTAATTTTGTCCTGAGTATTGAGTGCTCGGCCACTGCTGACCAAAAGGCGTATGTTCTGGGGACGAAATTGATTAAGTCCAAATTCAACAATGGTTTCTGAGCGTGTGTATGGAGCAACTGCTGCGACTAATGGTAGCTTCCATTTCAGTCAGAAGTCTCGATTCTTGGTGCTGACCAAACCGATCATGCCTTCCCGGAACAAGATTGGCGGGACCTTTGAATTTAATAAAAGTACCGAAAGGGGAAGTTCAATCCACAGACCTATCCCTCTTCCTTTACACTCACGGTGCCGCTGTGCTTCTCGCAACTGAACAGGCATTGAAGTTATCCAAATATCGTACCTGAACGATCAAAGGCCGATCATCTTGTTTCGTCGTTGAAATTCCGGAAAAATCGTCTCGTGTATTTGTTTCAATGTTGATAGTCTTGATAGGGTTATCAAATGTTTTCTCCACACTAGTGAAGCACAGATGAACACCAAGCTTCCTGAGAAGGAGCCTCCAAGAGAGATCTTGTACATTCGCAAATGGCGACGCGATGTATCGACAATTTGAAAGAAACTTTAATGATGACATATTTAAGAGGAAGAAAGAAAAATATCACGGATCGCATTTTGCGCCCAGATGGCCGCCATTTTGGTTTAGAGCTAATTCTTGCCCAGTTCCATGACTACAATTGGATCGTAAGGACCTGGGAAACAGTCTGCTAATGACCGGAAGCGCATAGTTGCCAGCCATCTTTGTTATGAATGATGAGTTTTGTCTGGGATGCCGGCGTTACCAACGCATTTATAGGTCACTCCATGGATTAGACAACTTAAATTGAGAGATATGAAGTTTACAGAGCATCTTGGCGCTCACTTAACACCCGAATGGCGCAGCCAGTACATACGTTATGAGGTAACAACACTGCAATAAATGTGAAGATCTAAGACTTGTGAAATACTTCTCGAGTGAGCTCAATCTTTTTCTTAGAAAAGAAAAAGAACAAGACTTTAGTCTCCTTTTTCTCGGTCTCTCCACACCGGCTTTGGTATATATTACAATATTTAAGTAGTATATGTAAGTTTTAATTCTTTTTTAAGGACAACTGGGTTGAGTTTGTAAACGATCACGAATTCTAACAGCGCGACAAAGGCTCGCGGCTCGTGATGATGGGCGTTTGTTTGTTTTTTCAATTTAAGCTTGTACTGTATAAACTTAAACGAAAGTGTTAATCGGTCTGCATACAAGATGGAATTATATTTAGACCCACGGACAGGAGATTAATTCGTGCGTAATTCATAATGTGTAAGAATCGACGGCTTAGAAGCTTATCTATAAATGTTCCCATTTTCCATGGGTTCTGGTTTTACTAACTTTCAGTGCACGGAAGTGTGTTAACTCTTCATTCTTGTGAATGATAAATGTACTTCTGTCATGGTTCAGAGCATTTAAATGGCTGTAGAATTATAAATTTGAGACTTTGCAAACCTTAGACTATATTTAGTTAGATATACTTAGCTTTAAAAAAGAAATGAAGACCATGAGTTTAAAATTTAAAGTGGAACCTGCAAAATTTGACTGTTGATTATTATGCCTGATGTATAGTTTTGAAGGACCATGTCATCACCTTTCAGAATAAAAACTAGCGGTAAAAAACGATGTTTCAATCTCTCTGAGATCATTTTCAAGTTGAAGAAAAAAGGAATGAAATATACATATATAAGTACAAATTAGGGCGTGAGAATGTCAAATGATAAATTATGTAAATACAAGCGCTAAAATGTAAGTGTTAAAATAATAAAATATTATAAAAAACCTATATAAATAACTTTGCATGGATTGAATCTGACTGTTTGTTCAAGGTTGGCTTAAGCTCCTTTATAAAGAACATTTCATAGATCAGGCAGTTAAATTTACTTTGGCACTTTCTCAAGATCTTAAAGTCACGATGTATGTCACTTGGGACTGTTCCATGCTGTCCTTTGATGTGATTCCCAATTGAAGACGATCCTTTGTGTTCCTCAACGTGTTGATAGAGGTGTCGGCACGTATACCCGACATAGTTTGCATCACACAAACCACATTTGTAGTAGTAAACAACGCATTGCTGGTTAATGATAGGTGGCTTCTTTTCTTTTGGTTTGACATCACCCTTATTAAAAAGATAGTTTGAAGCCCTATCAGGTTACTGTGTAATTTATGTATGTATGCAGAAAAAAAAAATTGGAAGAAATATATAATTATGTTTTATTTTTACAAACTCAAGCAACTTAAAGAAGTCCTTTATGATGGGCTGGAAAAGATGCCTCGAAAGGATGGTAAGACTCACCGTCTGATAATATTTGCTTACAGTTAAAACTAATATGATACCTGGGTTGTAACAAAACTCACAGCCATGTTCTTTGGCTGTAACTGGAAGTAAGACTATTTGTTGTACCTCTCAACCTAACTCAAATACATTTTCCAATTGGAAGAGAATGTGTCACATGTCGTGGGTTAAAACTCACTAACTCCCTAGGTCGAACAAAACTCACTTTTCCCTAGGGAAACAAAAACTTAAACATTTGATTCACATGTGATCAGGTCATGCACCTTAAAACCGTGGCAAATTTGTGTGCCAGCCAGTATCAAGCACATAATTTTTCTCGCAGTTTGTTCTAGTTTTAAGGTGGGAGGTATAGAAGAACACTTAATGACTGGCCCTACAGGAAACAGTGAGTTTTGTTTCTCCTTGACCCTCAATGTCCCACTCAACTTCACCTCGGGGAACATTGAGGGTCTCAAGGGAAACAAAGCTGAGTGTTTCCCTTGGGGCCAGCCATTAAGTGCTTACTGTTCATGCACATCAACCACATTTGTATTCAAGAGTCTTTCAGAAGAACTTTCATTATCAAGATAAAGGCAAAGAAATAAATACATCACTGATGGATTACTTTGTTAGAAGTGCTTGCTATTGTTCTGAATGTATCATTTGCTGTTCTTTTACAGAAAATCCTGACTCAATTGTGCAGAGTTATTTCTCCAAGTTTGAGGAGCAGTGGTTTAGCTACTGTAATGAGGAACTAGAAAAAATTAATACATTCTTTGCAGGTAAACTTAATTTGAAGTATAATAAACTACTTGTTAATAAAGTGAAACGAAATATGAAAATGCTATATATAATATTACGACATAAATAAAGATTATTGGTAGTAAAACTCACAGAGTACCCCACTTAGAACTTGGATTCCCTCTCCCCCCAAAAATGTTACCATTAAACACTGAACACACCTATTTGTCATACTTTCCCCTAGAGATTGGAACCAAATAGTCCAAAATGTCATTTAGAGCGGTTTTCAATTGAGTGTCATAAAACTAAGACCAAAGCTATTACTTACCAGGTTAAGATTACTCCGCCAATCTTAAACCTTAGTAAAACCAAAACCAAAGTGATTGCCTGATTACTTTCGACACTCAATTGAAAACTGCTCTAAAATAAGAAACTAACATTTACAAATTCCTTAATGGAAACATACTGATCTTTGCATCTCTCCCCTACAGAAAAAATTGCTGAGGCTGGCCGAAAGTTCACAGCTCTAAAAAATGAACTTCATGTGGCTGGCTCCCTTAAGGTAGGGCCCAGTCTCAGCACTCTGGCAACATCAAGGAAAGTGACGCTGTCTCCAGAACCAAGCAACAAGGTCAAGGTCAAAACAAAGAAGAAAGTCAACCAGCTGAAGTTTGCATTTGGAGAATTTTATCTTAGCTTAATTCTTCTACAGAATTATCAGGTAGGTTTATGTCATGTTCGGAATTGGGACCAACCATTTCATCTGCAGCCTGTGTTGGTTGAATTGGGTGCTATGTTTTTGTTCAAAGTGTTGGGTTGGTTAGGCTGGTTGAGATTTTTTCTTTTTGGTAGTCAAAAAGATTTGTTTAAAATTTGTATCAATCATGGTTTCAAGAATAAGTTGTTAAAAAGATATCCTGTTGAGGCCATGTGGCTGAGATGTCAGCGCATCGGACTTGTAATCCAGTGGCCCTGGGTTTGAGTTCCACTCTGACCACTTCTTGGATTTGTTTTGTGGTAGCCCCAAGTTCAAATCCTCAGCCACCCTTGTAAATAGTCAATTGGTTTGCCTCCAGCCAGGTGGGATTCTTAACAATGTTATGTTTAATTTGAATTATTTGTTTCAGTTGTTTCCTCAGCTCACTAACCTTTGTGCCATCAACATTGCCGAGGGTGAATATAGGTTATTTAATAATGTATATTTTTACAAGGAAAGCTTCAGCCACTTCATTCAAGCAACTTTGGTGGTAGATGAAAAAGTTGATAAACCAGCAAACCATGTTTGTCAATAAGAAAGAATCTACCAACCCAATGAATTGTTAAAGCCTATCAGAAAATGACCCAAATGTCGCTTAGTACAGTGTACTGGTAAAATATTACAACTGATCTGTTCCATTCCTACATGTAGAGACTGCATTGTGTAATCAAACATCAGTGCATTTAGTACTTACAAGTCCAGTTTTTCTGTAGCAGGACTTTACTGGGATTGAGTTCAGCTTTTCCTTTGGAAGTGATAATAATTAACTGAACAAATGTGCCATATGTGATTATTTACTGATTGTTCACCTTTCAGCAACTTAATTTTACTGGATTTAGGAAAATTCTCAAGAAACATGATAAGGTACTGTGTACATAGCAAATCACATATTTATTATTATTTCTATGTTGAATTTGGTTTTGCATCTTTTTTTTGCTGGAAAAATTGATGGTATATTCATGAGCCGTGATAATAATTGTTTAGTTAACCAGTATGATCAACTAGATATGTTACCAACTTATCTCATATATCATTTTTTCTTGATTTTAAGATAATCAGGTTTATATACATGTAAGCAAACAACTCTTTATGAGACCCCTTCGATTGATATTAATGAAAAGTGATCACACAGTAACTGAATTCTCTAGGATGAATTAAGTTCATTATTTTATTATTAGAAAACAAACTGATTACATTGTACTGATTCTTTGTTGAATAGCTCTATGAAACCCCTAATGGTGCCCAGTACAGACAGGAAAAAATAGAAGTGGCAGATTTTTTTGTTAACAAGCATGTAGATGAGCTTATTCTAAATACAGAGGTGTGTGTGAAAAGTTATTCTTAATTAGATTTTGTGCTTTAAATTACCATTTTTCCCAGGGACATATTTTTCAAATATTGCATTAACAAACATTTCAATTTTTAGGATTTGTATATTTCTGAACTTGAGGGTGGGAACCGTTCAAGAGCTATGAATAGATTACGAGTACCTCCACTGGCAGAGGAACTCAGGGTGAGTTGTCCATGATCAGATTTAAGTTCCCAACGCATAATCTACTATTGTATGTGTTGCCACTTAGTCTTAAAGTCATATTCAAAACTTCTGGAAAATACTTAGCCTTGTAGTAGCTGATGTTGTTTTCTCATTCTGTCTTCCTTGATAGCACGGTAACTGGGTCTCTTGTAGAGTAGGATTCTTGGCTGGCCTGTTCCTCATGCTTGTTTCAATAGCTACAGTTACTGGTAAGCTTTTGTTGGGAGATCTTTGATAAAACATGAACTCACTCTAAGACAAATCTCTCCCTCACTTATTGATATATCTTGCTTAGTGTGAGGGCTTTACTGGGAGAGTGTCAACACAAGCTCTTGAAAGCATAGACCAAGTACTGCGACATCCACACAGAAAAGACTGGAGACCAACAGTGTCCCAGTATGGTGCTCTGCAACAGGGGCGTAGCCAGGATTTTTCAAGGGGGGGGGGGGGGTCACACTGTGTCAAAGGGGGGGTACTCACCAGATTGGCATGACGTTTTTGCCACCTGTTGTACGCTGTTTGCTTAAAAAAGGGAAACTTACAAAGGGGGAGGGGGGTCGCAGGCACCCCAGGACCCCCCTGGCTATGACCTTGTGCAAGCTTGCACTACTTTTGTGATTGAAAAAGAGCCATTATATAGAAACTTTACCCAGTCCAATTAATAATAAAGTAATCATCTGACCTGAAAGTATAAATATTCTTTGTCTGTATACATTTCTTGTATTTGTAATGTTACATGTTACATCAATAGAGACATTATCCTCTCTCTGTTAACTTTATGTGTTGCTATTCAGCTTTCTTTACAGATCACACTGGAGAGTTTGACATCGCAATTCGTATTTACCGCGGGATTTTCCTCTTTGTGTTAGTCACGTTTCTCCTGGCCGTGAACACCTGGGGCTGGCGTAAAGCAGGTGTTAATCACGTGCTTATATTTGAACTCGACCCACGTGACCATCTTAGCTACCAACACCTGCTAGAGGTAAGAAAATTTTTTATATCTTATGTTACACTAGCCCATCTGCCTTTTTTCAGCCATTTTCAAAGAGCCGCACTTCTCGTCACGGTAAAACCTGATATTCCACTCTTCTACCTCTTTGTTTAATTTTTGGGAGTGTAATATTTCAGTATGCAACACTTTTGCTTAAGGGAGGCAACTTAAGAACGATATAAGGCAGTCTATATTCCATCCTGCATCGTCGATCTAAAGGCGATCACCCGGAGAAGAAATCTCAGACCTGTCAAATAGTGGAGCAGAGGCAGTGAAATCATGAACCATACAACCACAAGCTGAGCCTTCTCCTTTTCTACGGTTATTAGTGCAGTTTATCTCGGTCCAAGTTTAAATGAGCAGAATCTCACTGTTTAAAAGAGCCTTAACAGTTAACCTACTAAACAGTCTATAGCTCACTAAAAGCATCTGAAAAATATGTCCCATACACCAAACCACAATGAGAAAGACGACGTTGCCCATTTTTCTCACAGTATCCTTGTTCTATTTCAGGTTGCATTGTTGCTGGGTGTCCTGTGGGCCATCAGTCTTGTGGTGTTCATGTTTTCTCACTTGTTAGGAATAGAATCTTATTCTCCCAACTTGGTTTTAGTGTCGTTCCTGTTTCTGTTTACTCTCAATCCGTTTAAAATATGTTACTACAGAGCACGATTCTGGCTTCTGAGAGTTCTGGTAAGTTTTCTTGAAAGTTCTGTAAGTTACTATTGTTGCCGTAACATTAGAGCATGGTCGGTTCATTGCGATTTTTGTTCTTTTCAGTTTCGAATCTTCACCGCACCCTTCCAACACGTAGGATTTGCCGATTTCTGGCTTGCTGATCAACTCAACAGTTTAGCAGTAGCGCTCCTTGATTTACAATTTATCATTTGTTTCTACGCACACGATTGGCACGTGAATAATGGTGAGTACTTTTCTCTGCATATATCATATCCTGATTATGACTGCATGATTCAGCAGTAGTTTGTAATGTTGTCCATATCATCTGGATGCCATTGCACACCCACTGTAATATATTTTTAGTTTGATTTCGAGAGGATCCAGGACATCTTTCGTTGACAGCAACAAAGCTATTGTGATGCTTTGAAATTTTTTGTAAGCTAGAGCCAGCGTCTTTTTGCGTCTGTACCCATTGAAACAAGAAGAGAGCGACAACTGGCAGTTAAGTTTGTATGCGTAATCGTATGAATGCGAGTGCAATTTCATTTCTACTGCGCGCGATTTTCGCGTCATTAGCGCGTGCACGTGCAAAACATAAACAAAACGGTGGCTTTTTCTAAACGGCTTGGCGTTGGAAACGAGTACCTGGACCTAACGTTTTTTTTTTATTTAGTTTGAATGCAGAGATCACCTTCTTTCTATACAGTGAATATGGACCAATTTCTATTGCAGAGTAAAAGATTATCACGGAAACGGAGAGCATAGCTAGCACTCGTAAAAGATAATATGTGGTCCCAGAACACTGCGTGCTTGGAACATATTGTATCCCTGTGGACTAAATATGGGTGCCTTTATCATGAAATGTACATCAAATTGCACCGTAACATTGATGCAATACATCCATTGTTGTATTTCTCGCTTACCTTTCTCCCTATTTTTGTACTCTCTAAAGCGTAAGGTGAATAGTTCAATTATAGACGTTTCTCAAAGCAGTTAATTTCAGGAATTATGGGATTTATTGAAGGTCCTCCTGCTCCTAAACGAATATGGGGACCCCCCTTTTTTATTTCAAATTTTAAGTCATCTTGATATAAGCAGCCAACAGGTAAAGTTTGAAAGAAAATCTATGGTGAGTTCTATTTCGATGGAATTACCTGAACTTGTTTTTCATTTAACCATATCATGATCAGCTACCTTCTTCGTAGACATTTTTAGAGTCTCAGTCATTCCCACACTCCCTGCTCACTCGTCAGGTTAAAGAAGCGTAGGAATGGCCCGAAAGATGTCTGCCATTGAGTTTAACATAACACTGTTGTTTCATTACAGCTAATGACATGATCTGTGATGGCACATTATATGGCGTCCGTCCTTTTGTTGCTTGTCTTCCTGCATGGTTCCGATTTGCTCAATGTTTAAGGCGTTATAAAGACACAAGACACGCTTTTCCACATCTTGTTAACGCTGGCAAATACTCTACGTCATTCTTCGTAGTAGCATTTTCCACTCTCGGTAAGGGCATTCTCTTTATCTGTTATGACTAAGCTCTCATTAAGCGTGCACGAGGGCCTTACTGGGGAGTATTGGGCCGAGTTCGTGGTAGTTCGGACCGAGAAAAATGACCCAGGGCCAGTATTTCCCTTTGCGGCTCGAGCAAGCTAGACTAGTGAGAAGTTTATTATATGGCGAACGGGCCATTGAATTTGCCGGCTTTCGAAAACAAAAAAAATACACTGCTTATGACCGTTTCCATGTGTGGCAAAATCACGACTAAGAAGGAACCAATCAGAACGCTCGGATTTACCTCAAGACTACCTTGCCATATAATAGGGACTAAAATGTGGTATAATTATACGCTTTTATAGACCGGGAAAAAATGGGTATTTTTGGTGCAAATCTTCGCGGAAGTGCGGAACTAAGATTTCCGAACATTAACCTAGTTTGCATTCACAACAAAGGGGGACTTTCCTTGAACTTGCCACGCTAGTTTCCAGTCATAGGTCTTCCGCTGTTTCAGTAAATTTGGGGGGACAATGTATTGATCCCCAAAACCCTATATCTAAAATTGAGGCCCGGGATCACTTATAACTGGTACCGGGAATTTAGTGTGCCGTGGCGGACATACTAATTAATAATGCAAAACGTAGATAATTAAGGCGCTTTATAGCCTGCGAACACAGACAGATTTCCGCCTTTTTGGGCGCTTTGGTTTGTAAAATAACTCGTTGCTTTGATTTTCTAGCTAAATCAGACTCGGTAGGGCGAGATCGTTACTTCATGTTGTGGATCATAGCTGCCATCATCAGCACTTGCTACACTTTCACCTGGGACATCAAGATGGACTGGGGCCTACTGGACAAGAACGCTGGCGAAAATAAATTTCTCAGGGAAGAGACGGTGTACAGATCCACGGTGTGTCACTCAGTCATTTTTTCAATTATAGCTTTATTTAAAAAAATGCAGACATTGGTACATTACATTGAAACTTTCGAGAGATAAACTCGTAACTCTCTGTTTGTGTAGAAAGGCACCTGACCTAAGCTTAAGTGCAGTTCGCGGTTTATGGGCACAAGTGATGTTATAGAGTTTCTCAAACTTGCACAAGCTTTTAGGCGAGTGTAATTTAGGGACTTGCAAAACATGGTGAGCATTACGAGATTGAATGATCCGATCATCTTAGTGAGAAAAATCATCATGGCTGAAAATCTCTCTTTTCCCTTCCAGGCATTTTACTACTTTGCTATGGTCGAGGACTTGATTTTCCGTTTGCTATGGACCTTGACAGTTTCTGTAGGAGAACTGGAAATATTTCATTCGGAGATTCTTAAACTCATTTTATCAGTGTGCGAAGTGTTTAGGTAAGATATTCTCTTTCATGTTTGGTCGAATTGCTTTCTCTGTTACTCTGACTTTCTTGTTTCACTAAACTTAGTCGAGAAACTAGTGATTGGCCTCTCGCTCAATTTACGTTGGGGGTTGGCGGCGGGGGAGGAGGGAGCGACCTTATGGTCAGCGCGCTGGACTCAGGATCGAGCTGTCCGAGTTCGAGCCCAGGGGCCCGTTTCTCGAAAGCCCCGGAAACTTTTCGGGCCCGGAAAGCCATAGCAAAATCTCGAACCTTGCGATTACAGAGCTGTTTTATTCACATATTCTTAATATGAACAGAAGTTCCCTTCATACAAGAAGTTTCAGGCGTATGCACTTCTC
>Ga0126338_10003950_pt1 | contig 10486 bp, 4 predicted proteins | sample OrbCmetagenome_2_FD_92529 | JGI IMG/M metagenome (GOLD analysis project Ga0126338, IMG submission 92529) | Coral microbial communities from Petempiche,Puerto Morelos, Mexico - Orbicella C C metagenome | ecosystem: Host-associated > Invertebrates > Cnidaria > Coral | place: Petempiche,Puerto...
ATATGAAGCACTACAAATAAGAGAACTTTGTAACCCTAGAACTTAAAATGAAGAATCTTGTAACTAACTATTTTTATTTTTCTTTCTGGTTGCTGTTGTATTTTGTTTCGTTTTTGAATTTTTTATTTAGCGATTCTGCATTTAGGTAACACCATCTATATGGGAATACCAATAAATTGTTGTTGTTGTTAATTGACTGATGGAAAAACCATGTATAAATAAAGGTATCTTATCTTATCTTATCGTATCGTATCGTATCGTATCACATCGTACCGTATCATACTGTATCATATCGTATTGTATCTTATCTTATTTTACATACTACTACATGTAGCATTAAATATAAACCATGCCTGAATTAAAAATTGTGTACACTCACCGTGGAATTTTTTTTTCTTTTCAGCTTGAGATTGAGGACTTTGTTCCTGGTCTGTTGTACTTTGGCTACACATGTATCATGGTGTTATCCTTCTGGCTGCTAACTGGGACTGTTGGATTTTATGCCACGTACTTCTTCATCCGACACATCTATGCAGCTGTAAAAATTGATTAACAGCAAAAACTTATTGCAAGTCGTAAATGACAATTATTAGTGATATCATTGTGTAAACCATTGAGCCGGGGGAAGATAATTTTTTTAAAGTAAATGACAGTGTTTGTCTTTAATAATAAGTGACATTGTCTGTTCACTGCAGAGAGGTATACATGTATGCCTCATTTCATTCATGCTTGCTCATGGGACGACTGAGTTACAAGGCTTTTAATTATTGCAAATGTGATAGTTCATCATTCTAGAAGATTTGTAGCTCTTGGTAATTTTAGTGTTTCCAAATGATTGTACAGCCAACCAGAAACCATGATGGTTGTGCGACGCCTTATGGGTGTCTGATTCTACATACCTGTTTTGACAATACCTCAAGTGCTATAATTATGAAACTAAGTAGTCAGTTCCTAGCAAAATTAATTAACGGGAAATAACTTGGATACCAAACATTTTGGGTTCTTGCTATTGTTCTGTCAAGAGAGTCTGTTGGAACAGGAATTGACTGAGTTTGTGACTTGTGAATATTTAGGATTTAGCAGATTGGCTGCTCTTGCAAATAAATTAAAACTTATTTATAGCATGCATGCGGGTCACATGATTCGAAAAAGTTCCAATCATGGAGATAGAAGGAGAGACAAACTTCAGGGCCAGATGAAATGAAAATCTGCAAAATTATGTTTACAACTTGTTGCACTGATTTCACTTGTTTTTACTTCCTCTTAGCCTCATTAATTTTTTTCGCTCAAGGGTTCTGCAAGGATGCACCTTTAGGCTAAGAGATGACTATTCCAGTTTATAAGTGGTTTTCACTGGTAAAGAAAAATGTTATTTAATAGTTGATTAGTTTTGATGTTTGATCTCATGGAATGGATCAAAGACATCAACCACAAAACAGGAACATGACAGTAGGGATTCTCCAGCATAATTTTATTTGATGTTTGGTTTTGAGGGATTATATCAAGAAAATGTTTTTAAATGGGAAACGAAAGACTGCTGTGTTTCTTTTTTGCCAAGACTAATGACTCAGTTTGTCTTTACAAGGTGTTTCCAATACTATTAACATAATTGTACCATTAGGCAAGTTTGTCCTTCTTACAATTTAGAGCTGTAAAGTGACTGATGTTTGTAGCAGCTGTTACATAAGCCTATTGTGTTGATTTGGATGGCTTGGTTTTTGGATGTTTGGTTTAGGATCAGAACCTAACTATCTTTTTCAAGCAAATGATTCCTGTCACATAGTTATACAATTTAGCTGCTGCCCACTTTATATTAACAGCATAAATAGTGGCAGACAGAACTAGCGAAGATGTTTATGTATTATTATGTAGCTATGAAGTAAGACTTGCTTTTGACATTTTAAAATTGTCTGACATTCAGTAGCTTCATAGATTAGTGTACACTTGTATCCATTTGGTAACAAAAGGTGGTGGTGTGTTAGAAACTCTCTGTCAACAAACTATTAGTATAATAAGCTTGTTAACCACTCCCTTTTAGACATCCCACCTGCACAAGTAAACAAGTTATAGAATTTGTGGTCAAACAAAATAAATTTAAAATCCTGATCTTTTGGAGTTGTATGAATTTTGTTAATTGAAAATGTTATCCTTGCTCAAATTTTAAGAAATTGAATTATATCAACAGAATTTAATATTTATTTATCACACAACTAAGTTAGTTCAGAGGGCCAATAACTAAAATCAACCAACTAGATTGCTCCATTGCTGGTCAAATATTCTCTAAGTGTTGGACTGGGCACTGTCCCGAATGATCCTGCAAGATCACTCTTGGAGATTTTCTGGTAGTTTTAGTCATGTAATAAATGTCTTATTAACCATATTTGCTCAGGACTGTGCTGGGAGAATATTGGCCTCTGTCTTTTTATGTATGGACCTCACCATGCGTGGTCTGTACTGTGAAGACCTCAGGCCGATATTTTTCAAGTACGGCCCATGCGCTTGGTTAATAAGATGTACTTTTTTGTTTTACGCATGAACCCTTGTCACAAGTTGCCATGTGCTAGTACACTTATTTGCGGCATGAATGTGCAACCTTGAGGAAATCTCTTAAATAAATGTAGTCAGTTGATAGATCAAGGTTGCTGTCTCTTGTTCTGAGATGTTCAGTAGGGGTGCAGAATGGTAAAATAAAAGATGCTGCAATTTTATTTGGGAAAACCTTTATCAATTATTATATAATAAAATTCCACTCTTAGTCATTCAAACTTTTATGAAAGACTTGACAATAACTTAATAACAAAACTGTACCCTCATTTTACAGTTAGAGACTGAGGGAGGATGTGAAAAAAGAAAAACCTTTTTACAGATGCTTCTTCTAAGAAGCAAATTTATGCAGTTATTAGCCACTGGTTACCTTTGTTGGTAAAAGGAAATAAATATGAGAAACCTAGAAGAAGTCATACTCTAAAGTAATAATATTTATAATATATTAGCACTCTTGAAAAAATCTATGATATTATTAGTCTAACTAATATTAGCCCATGTAGCTTAATAAGTTGTTCTGGTTCCCCTGTACAATGGACAACTGTTCATGACAATTGGAAAAATATCAATGGGCAACACTAGTGGTGAATGACATGGGAGAGAGAAAATGACAGTGATGCAGGCTATTTAACCAATGTTAACATAACACACGTATGAATGTTTGGTTATGAAATTTTGCTCAAAAGGTTAGAAGTTTTGTGTCATCTTTTTGTTAAGGTGATCGATCCCTCCAGTCTTCACTGAATACTGCAGGAAAAGAACCAAAGCCTACAAATTGAGTTTCAAAGTTTATGAAATCATACAAATGATTTGTTGTAATTTAAAAATTCTTTTAACTCCAGACAGAGGTTATATCGAGCACAAAACAAAGACTGGCTTTGATGTATGCTACATATAAATCACCATTCACTTTCTAAAAATAGTACATCAATTAATTTTTCCTCTGAAGGTAACAGAAGTCCTAACTGGAGACTGTTTGCTCAATGTTCGTTTGCCTTTGAGCAAAATCATCCAAAGCTTGTTTTACTCTTTCTCTTGTCATCATGGCTTGAGCTTTCTCTTTTGTAAGTTGTTCTTTTTCCTAAAAATTGAAAAAAAAAAAAACGATTAAAATAAACAGTTATATGGTTATAAATTCCTCATTTAGCGAAATAAGGAAGTAGATCATCCAGGGAGTGGGGGTGGGGGTCTTGTGTTGAATATGTCCAGGACTTTTTTTATTAACTTTTTATGCCTGCTTTTGAAATTGAAAGAAAAATGTTTTAATGAAATTATAATGTTTTTCAAGATTTCTTCTATTAATTTTGGGCATAATGCTAAATGCTGCTCAATTACCTTTCTTCTTTCATCTGCATTTTTTAGCTTTTCTTCTATTTCCTCCCTGGTCCGTCGTGAACTCTTCTTCTTCCTTCTTTCTAATTTCTTAAGATGCTGAGGTCTTCTTTTTACATTGCCAGTTTCAGGGCACAACATAACATCAAATGCCATTCCTCCTCTACTTTGCGGTCTTTCTGTAACTCCACCAACGGGCGCAAGAGAATTTATTCTATTTCTAACCTCCTCCTGTTTTTCTGAAAAGGAAACTCGCTTCTCTTTTAAGCTTTTTCTTCTTAGGACTTGGGAACCTTCGATGAACAGTTCTGTAGAAGAATGAATAAATGAATAAATAAACAAACAATACTTTAAAAATTAAGTTAATTCATAAGTAGATTTAAAAATTTGCTAATAAAATCTTCGATCTCTGAAGAGTCACACCTTGTTTACCGTACACAAATAAAGCTTGATTACTCTAATGTATATAGCAAAATTACTAGAAACACCTGTGTGGTCAAAATTTACACAGTTTCCCTGATTATTATGTACGTGACACGACCATTCTTCGCTTGAGAGCTCGAAGACAAAGCCGGCAACCTTTCGCAATTTTTTCGTTTTGAATGCACACTATTTCTTGCACGTTTTCATCTTGGGGCGCAACGGGCTACTTTGCCAAACTGCTGTGAGCTGATTTTGAAAATAAAATGTGTTTATTTCATAACAACGAGTTGTGTAAACAAACCTGGTGTTGGAGGCCTCTGATCCAACAACGCAATTTTCTGTTTGTCTGGCGAAGACCTCTCTGACACAATATTTTCATCGTCCTCAAGTTCACCTAACCCGCTATCCATAGTTCTCGTGGATTTGGCCGAGCTTTCGCGATCAGATCTTGCAGAATCAGAGTTTGAAGTTAGACTGCTTTGACTTCCGTGCAAGCTGTCTCCTTGTGATTGCTTCACTTGAATCCTCTTCCCATTCGTTGTCTCCTGTGCCGTAATTGTAAGTTCTTGTGTTTTATCCTCAGGAGATGATTTTAGATTCTCTTTCACGTCTGTTGGCATCGGCACAACAACCTTCGACGCTTTTGAAGCTGAACAGCCCATGTTTGAGAGAGAGCTACAATACAACAAGGCATATCATGTCAAAAATAAGCGTGCACTTGAAAAATTATTGATCGTGAATACCGTTGATACGCGTATACGGAAGAGCTTGAAGCGCAGCAAAATTTCGCCCCAGCTGAATTTGTTACCTGAATAAAGGGTAGAAGACAATAAAATTGTTTAAGAAAAAGGGAGAAAGACCTGACAAGCTCAACCTTCCACGGCAAAGATGGTCCTATTATTTGATTTGGCGTTACAGTAACTCTCAAATTTATGCGCAAGCCTGTTGCTAGAACAAAATATACCATTGCCATGGAAACGTTTACAAATTTCCTGGTTGCTATGAAAAAATAACTGCTGTTTAGTTGATTGTGGGCTCAGTTTATACCCAATCTTACTCGTCCGCCGGAAGAATGACGTCATTGATCCCCTCAAAAACCGCTGACAATAATATCAGTGAGTCATTTCCAAAACGATAGATTTTGTCAGCGAAGTTCAACGCCAAAACTGAGTGATTTTGCCATTTGTAAGGTGAGAAATCGTTCAATTCATAAATGTACAATAGATCATGTTACTTTAGGTTTCTTTTTTTTAAGGCTTAGAGTTAGTTATAAACGCTAAATTTTACCTTTTTTATACCAAAGGTTGTCACGACAAAATACGTCGATACACTAAAAACGGAATTGATTTGAGCTTACTCTGCATCTGTTTATATTTGTTCTGACTTTTGATGTGAACATGTAAGACGCTAAACTTGTTGGAACTATCGTGAATGGATCGATCCTTGAGGTTTTCAAATCAAGGCCTACATGTCGATTGAGATACTTTCCGATTCTAATTTAAAGCTTCAATTGATCATGCAGTGTCACGTTTATTGATTTTCTGACATGTACAGTCGAGGCACAAAATCTGTCAAAGCTTGATTAAGCTTTACATGTAATATAAGCTTATAGTTGTCTATAAAATACCATTCATACCTATGTATAACTATAAAATGTTACATTTCTTCAATATAACTATAGAATGTTATTAAGGTGAACAGAAAGTATCATACAGATAGTATTAAAATTCATATTCATTACGGCACTATAGGGCAGTACATTTCCATGTGTCAGCTTTACACTAACAGGCTGCTGAGATCTTTTAACTAAGAGAGAATTGTGATTCACGAGCATATAAATTAATTTTCTATTGTTAATTAATAAGTGAGGTTTGCTAACCCTCTTGGTATTGTAATGTCTGATTTTCACATTAGGATAGACATCTGTTATTCTTCATTGATCACAACTGGACTAGCTGCACAGTACTTAATTTCGTTCATTTAATAGTCCTTGTTGACTAGATGCTCAAAGTGAGATAGTGATGCTCAAGTTTACTGCACGAACAGTCCTTAGTCCTTGATCCTGATTTCTATTTTATGGCACCATAGATAGTGCTAAATAGTTTTGTTTTGTACTATTGTTTTAGTCTTTGAAAGCAGAACAAGCGCCATGTCCTTTGGTGAATACTCTTCAAACTCCAGCACAGGTAATTAATGTCTTTGTAAATGTAAATCTCATGCACACTTGTTACTCATACCTGTTCAGACCTCACAAGGAGTTACTGTATTTATTTGATTAAGCACCCAACATCGAATAAGCGCCCACCTTTATAAGTGCCCACCCTGTAGGTAGGAAAAGTTAATAAATGCCCAGCGTTGAATAAATATGCACCCCCCACTACAGTACCACCCCACTCCAACACAAAAAAATGACGTGAACTAGAGGAGAATTGATTTATATTTCTTTTCTCTGGCTTACAATCTCTAAATTCATTGTCAGCGAGTGTCTTAGAATGCTGGAAGAAGACAGAGTTTTCTTAGTATTTTAAAGAAACCTTAAATTGAATAGTTTTATACTCTGCTTTGGTACATCTTCACATTTTGTTATTATTTATTGTTTTATTGCAAAATAAACTTACTACTTGCTGAAAACGGTGAACATTTAATAGCCGCCCAGCCTCAAATAAGGGTCTACCCTGGATAAGCACCCATTCTAGAGGTCCAAAACTTTATTAAGCACCCAGGGTGCTTAATCTAATAAATACAGTATTACATGGGATAAATGAAACTAAATTTCTTGCCAACACATCTGGCAATCCCAAATGGACAAGATAGTTACAAGCATCTTGTTCACTTGGGTAGCCAATCATAGTGTTATCTTGTGTGGTCACAGAGTTGCTCTGACATATTTGTTTTAGAATTTAGCTTAGATAAATTTTATTTGGTTCATGGCATGTGAATGATTTTTTCTAGTTTGTCATTTAAGAGTGCATTGTGTAACTGTTAGTTTATTTTGTTTTGTAGCATCAAAGGGTGGTACCTCAGAGTATAACAGACTTTGTGGTTGTGTTAGTAATAATATTCAAGCAATCAACAAAAATGGTATTTATTTATTTATTTTCTTTAACTTTCCATCAAGAATGTTTTCTCAGTAATGCAATAGTAAAATAAAAGTAGTACAAGTGGATAAAAACGTTTGTAGAGAATTCACTGTCATAGTAAGATTGCCTAGTTGGTATTTAACTCAAGAATAACTTTTTCTATAAATTTGTGCTCTGAGATTTTAAAAAATGATTAGATAAGTCTTAGTTAAGATACATGTAGATGAAAACAAATTTACATTATGTAAGAAAAAAACGATGTTATGTTCAGTCTCCTAACTAAGAATGATGAGCTAAGAGAGCTATCTACTCAAGGAAAACTCCATTTCAACTAAATTGGAAGCTACACGATATTTTAATGCCTTTACTCTGAGTTTTCTGGGTTTCCTCCCTCTGCAAAAAACAACATTTCCAAATGCCAATTTGATTAGGATACAGGACCTGCTTGAAAACTAGCTCGAGCTGTGGTGGCTTCAACTCTAAATATTATAATTTAATTTATTTAAATCAGCGGAACTGTATACAGAAGACTAACAAATTAGGTGTTTATACAGCATATACTCAGAAGTTACTTAACAAATCGAATGTGGTTTAGCGTGGTCTGTACTCTTATCGACAACGATACGCGTCATCAGAGTGGTCAAAATGTTGTGGACTCACAAGGTGCAGCTGAGTGAGTTCACAACAAATTTTGGCCATTGTGATGACGCATATTGTTGTCGATAAGAGTACATGTAGAGACCACGCTAAACCACATTTTGATTTGTTTTTTACCACAATATCAATGTCAAAGAAAATGTTTTTTCAGAGCGCGAGCTGAAAAAGGCATTGCGTAACACATTGACACGAGCAGTGTTGTCTGAACTCTCATCGACATTGGCAAATTAGCCAATCAGATTGCAAGATTAGTAGCAATTGTGGTAAAAAGAGTATTAGTCACGTCTGCTAAGAACTAAACATACATGTGCAGTTGTATGTAAAAATTTGAGACAACACTTTTGGCCATAAAATAAAGTCTTGCTGCCTCCTCTTATGAATTCAAAACTTGTTATGGATTAGTTGTTTGTTTTGATCAACAGTGGCCACAATTCAAAAGCTTGTGGACAAGCTTGGCACTTCAGAGGATAAGTCACAGCTGCAGAGCAGACTGTAAGTCAGCTTTAGAGTGCAAGCAGTCTCTCTTTTCCTTGAAAATCTGTGGGGAGGAACGCAAAACAAGTGAGCATGCAAGCGTGACTGTGAGCATGACTGTGAGTGTGGATGCTGCAAGCTGCGAGCTGCACAGGCGTTGGAAGACTATTTGCAGTTTGCGGCTTCAATCATCGTGCTCGCACACCCACCACTGCTCACTTGTGTTGCATTCTTCTTTGCGTTCTTCCTCATAGATTTTAGAGCAAAAGAGAGACTGTTCGCAGTCTAAGTCAGCTTTCCTTTGCCTTATCACTGACCTATGAAATAGAGTTTTTGCAATGTTCCAATTTTGTTTTCAGGCAACAGACAGAACAAGCTACGCAAAAACTTGCCAAGGAAACTCACTCATACTTGAAGCAGCTGCCTCACCTCTTTGGAGATTCACCATCTGATAGAGTACGTAAAATATCTTTAGTTAACACATCAATTATTAGTGTTTTAAAGAAGACATAAATTAATTGTAGTAGTCAGATATGGTATCTGATTCAGGTTACAAGTCAGCATTTTAATTCATAACTTTGTGGTAAGAGAGTTTAATACATTTGGGTATATTGAGTCACTCAGTGTCTTTTCCAACAATATTGCTATAATCACTTATCTGAAACATTTCCAAATTGCCTGTTGCTGACAGTTGGTTTGCCATGTCAAGAATGAGAGCTGACAAATAAAATTTTGTTTAACACTGTATTGGGTTCATGTGAGAATGAAAAAACTGAAAAAAAAAAAAAAATGTCATGACTGTAGTACGAAGTAAATGAAATAATTACATGATCAATTATTAAAGGGTCTTTCAAGAACTAATATTATGAAACATGCAAAAGGCTCTTGTCATTATTTTAGTTGTCATATACTTGTACTAGATAAACATTTTAGCTACACCCTTTAGCCATCTTTTGTGATCAATTCTTAATTAACTGCAGTTTTTCATTTATACAGCGTCAAAGAAAAATACAGGTGGACAAGCTAACAGATAACTTTTCTACAGCACTGAACAGCTTCCAGAGAGTTCAGCGAGTGAGTAACAGTCAATCTCCTGTGGATTGAAATGTACACATTGTATGGTTTGTGTAATCCGTATGTCTCAGTGTTTCCGCCAGAGCGCACCATTGCGGGAATCCCGCCTTGCAATCAGAGATGGCCCCCAGAAAAACGAAAAAAGGGCCAATTTGGCCCTTTCCTATTACAAGACTGCAGGCTTAACACAGGCATAATATTTTAAAAGCCATCACAGGGCTCAAAATTGGGATCGATACGGTTGCCAAGGCAACTAACATTTCATCCTTGGCGACCAAAAATTCTGGTTTAGTCGCCATAATACGGCATAATGGGGACTACATTTCTCTGTGTCGACCATCAATAATGGTTATTTTGTCACACATTATGTCCCTCTAGAATATCATATTGAAAGATCTTTGCTTCTAAAACATTCAACATAAGAAAAAAAGTCAATCCGTCCTTTTGCTTTGCTGTATTGATTCTCTCATATCGGAAAACTTCCAAATGGCACGGATCCTTCATATAAATATCCAATTCAAAAGAAACTTTATTGAGCAGAAACACTTCAAAAAGCCCTTACCATTAAATTTTATCATAGATCCTAATAAACTGCTCTATTTTCCTTGGTATCCTAATGCAGTTTTTCCTTCTGTAGCTTTCAATTTATTGGCCCCTTTCCTGAAACATTAACCTCTAAAAAAGATCTTCAGGGGCCATTTTGGCCCTCAAGTAAAATTTTCTGGCTGAAACACCGATATCTGGTAGAACATTGTGTTTTCTAGTTTAAAGGGGCTCAGTCATGATATTTTGAGTTATTTTGGCCACATACAAAATTACCTTTAAATGGTAGGAAACCTGAAAATAACAGTTTAATAAGATAGAAAAACACCAAAGAGATAATGATAAACCATAAAGGAACA
>Ga0126338_10003951_pt1 | contig 10486 bp, 8 predicted proteins | sample OrbCmetagenome_2_FD_92529 | JGI IMG/M metagenome (GOLD analysis project Ga0126338, IMG submission 92529) | Coral microbial communities from Petempiche,Puerto Morelos, Mexico - Orbicella C C metagenome | ecosystem: Host-associated > Invertebrates > Cnidaria > Coral | place: Petempiche,Puerto...
ATAATGCATACAGTTTTGTAACCTTTCTATTCTTGACTGCTATTCGTGCATCAAGGATTATGTGGAATAAATTGTATGCGTAAGCATAATGAAGTCTGGAACTACACAGGATGCTTTCCAAATCCTTTCTCCTAAAGATGATAATTAACATTTTGATTGAGGCAATAATAAATTCTGTACAGTGAATTTGGAGTGTATTACTATAAATTAGTATACATGTTAGTCATGGTAATTTTCTTCAATTATGCTAGTCTAATTACAGTCACATGCCTCGCTAACAGTAAGCAACTTAATGGTAGCAGGGCACTATTATTTCTATAAAACATCTTGCATGTGCCTCTTCTACTTTGCTTTCACCTTCACTCCTAAGAGGTGATCAAGAGCCTTTATCTTGGAAACTATTGTTTAAACATAGCTGTCTACGGGCCTTGCAAAGAACCTCCCATTTTGGTATAGGCATAAATTCATGCATTCTCAAAATTTGACTTGGTTATGAGAACTGTTGTTAAAGATGCAAAATGGTAAATGGAACACAAATTTCTATTTGGAACATTCCACTGTAGAAAAGGGGACTACCATTTCAGAAGTTATATTCTTCCCACAAAGTTTTGGCGGTTTGTGTTCCACTTACATCCCCACTGGAATTTCTGCTAAATTGTTGTAAGTGATAAACAACCTTTGTTAGGTAATGCTATGGAAATTGGATTTGTCAGTTTCTCTTCCTGTAGTTACATTTTTTTTCTGCATCAGGGCTGACTTGAAATGTGTGAGGTTTATTATTTGTTTTGTGATTATTATAGGCGGTTGATTGGTGGAGTTTAGGAGTACTCATGTACGAGCTTCTCACTGGAGCATCACCCTTCACTGTTGATGGAGAGAAAAATAGTCAATCTGAAATTTCCAAGTTAGTAATGACAGCATGTCTATATTTCCTGGATCGACAAGGTTTATAAGCCCAGTATGTTACCCTTGTATTAAATAAAAATGTTCAAACACCAGACACTACTACTCCCATAATACCCCTGTCCTTCCATGTGTTTAAATGGTCTCTTATAAGAGGTGACGCTATGAGGACTGATGATGATGATGATAAATTATTGGGAAACAAGGGGAGTAGGCGCCATTTATCCTGTTTGCTAGGTGATATGGAATTAGGTGGCTCAGGCGCAGACTAAACCTTTTGATGTTCATATCTTTGGTAGACGAATTCTCTACAACAGTCCACCAATGCCCCCTGATATCTCAAGAGAAGTAACAGACTTGCTTCTCAAGCTATTACAGAAAGACCCAAAATTGCGACTTGGAGCTAAGGGTGCTCATGAGATTCAAGCCCATCCTTTCTTCAAGGTACACGTAAGTTGAAATTCACTCATATGGTACTCTTGCTACTACTTCTAGCTCAAAAACCAGTGAGAGCAAATTATCCTATTTCACTGCTTTAATTTTAGTCAAGATCTGTCATTGACAACAGATAATCTGTTCTATAGCTGATCAGTGTCTTTCGATTAACAGGGCCTTAACTGGAATCTCCTGGCTCAAAAGAAGATTGCAGCACCCTTTAAGCCTCGAATAGGGGATGAATTGGATGTCAGTAATTTTGCTGAAGAGTTCACAGACATGGTACCAACATATTCACCAGCTGCTGTTCCAAAGACAGCAGACAGAATTTTCAAGGTCAGTCATTGAATCTTAATGTTGAAAATTTTGGTCAAATGTTTCCCTCTGATTGGCTGGGTGGTCATCATTTTGTGTGAGGCTATAAGTAACACATTATCAATGATGATCATTTGGGGTTTTTTCCTATTTTGTGCTGAAAAAAAAAACAAAAAGAAAAAGAAAACAAAAGAATAGCCAATTTTTGTGTACTTAATGTGATGCAAGCACTTGAGAAAGTTTACCCTGACAATTTGGATCAAAGTTCTGACTGAAAGTGATCTCAATTTCGAAGTCTTCATTACAATTTGCAGGGATATTCATTTGTAGCTCCATCAATCATATTTGGAGAAAATGAGTTTACAAAGCGTTTGGTTGCCAATAAACCAAATGAGCACAGACCAGCCCCTGGTGCTGTAGATTATGCAGCATTATTTGAGGTAAATGTATTTCTTTGTCTGTTTGAACTCTAAAGTTTAGTTGAAATAATTGCGCTTGTATGTTCCTTGCAGATGTTGCGATGTTGAACAAACTAGAATGAAAGTTGACATATTATATTTTACACTCTGTTCACCAAATTTTGCTTACAGTCTTGGCTGTTGTGTAATTTTTCAGGATTCACCTTTCTTTCAAAACTATGCTATAAGTGATGAAGTTCTTGGTGATGGAAGTTTCTCAACTTGTAGGTAAGTGTAAGGGGGCCATTTTTTTCCAAACGGGGTCCTGTAGAATGAACAATTCCTTAGCTGGAGACAGAAGTGACAAGTTTTGTGTTGAATACATAACTTAACTTCATCTATCCTAAATGTCTGTCAGAGTTGGATCTACAGAAGAAAAATCCAAAGGCAATAAAGGTTAAAAATGATTGCTCTCAGGGGCACTTACAGCGAGGCAAATATTGAGATAATTTATTTCCCTGAATAAGCTTTAGAATTTCCATCTCAAGTGACTTAAGCAAAGGATCAACCTACCTCCTGTGTATAATATGTTCTTAGGTTTCATCATGTGTCACTCCTCCATAAATAAATATTGCGTGACGAGCTCAATGGACAACTACATAAGGAACAGGTCATTAGTTTTTGAAGGGGGCAGGGGGTGGTTGGGCAATTTTCCCCAAAAAAATTCCTTCGTAGCAAAAACTGCTGAAAAGAAATCTTGCAATGGGAGCTATGATCCAAGTCCTGTGTTTGACTTCAAAAAAATTATGGCACAACTTAAAGGTGAGAAAAAAATTTCATTTCCCAGAAAATTGCCCAGCCCCTCCTCTCAAAGAAATAATGTTCTGTGTCTAATCTGGGAGGCTGATCACTTAGCTTGACCTGTCTTTATATACCCCAGAAACAGCTGAAAGTTGAATATTATAAGTTTCTAACGTACTGTAGTGAGTCAGAGCTTTTGTTGGAGAGTACTGTGACCTGTGACATGGAATTTTTGTTGCACCGAATATTATTAGTTGGTTGGTTTGGAGTTTAGTAGCAGTAAATGCGTAATTTACTTAGAAGAGTGTTCTTGATGAGTTGTGCTTTCTGTTTTAAGGAAATGTGTTCACATACGAACTGGAGTACCTTTCGCTGTGAAAGTTATAAGTAGAAGGTAAATGAATCGAATTTTTATCACAAATCAACCCAGTTTGAAAGGTTTTTCAGTCTACTTTTGTAAAAATGTTGTCTACAACTAAAGGCCATCAAAAGGCTCCTTGATGATGATAATCTCCTTTATAATTAATTTGTAATTATTCTAATTTTTTATTTTTCTTTTACTTATCTATAGATAATAGAGTTATTTTATTTCTTTTTCCTTTCAGACGTGATCACATAAGAGAGGAACAGTCATTAAGAATATGTCAAGGTCATCCCAACATAGTCAGACTACAGGAAGTGTTTCAGGATGATGTGAGTGCACTGATAATTTGTTTCAATTCCTTAACCTTTAACCTCCTACAAGAGTTTGAAATTGATAAAAAACAAATTTAGTCAATATTGCACCCATTCAAATGAAAGCTGTGATTATTTTGCTTTAGTTTTGACTTCAAATGAATTTGCCACAAATGTACTGGGTATACATGGTGTGCAAAAACAGTAATTTTTTCTTTTTTTCCCCTTTTTTTATTGGGCACAAATAATAAAATTATTGTTGTTGTTGTCATCAGGGGGAGAAGAATACTACTAGTGCACTTAATGCTACAGAAACCAAGGATAAGCTCTGGGTCTAGGCCACTAAGAGGACTTTCATGTTGTTTAGTATGAGCCAAGTGGCCCACCAGGTTGGCACTTACATATATCTCTGGTTTCTGTAGCATGGGTAGTGACTAGGAGTATTTCTACTCCCTCCTGGATTGGATGCTGATCTATTGCAGGGTTAACCCCCAGCATTAAATTTACTGGTACCCATTTATATACCTGGGTGGAGAGAGGGACTGTGAGAGTAAAGTGTCTAATCACAATGTTCCCGGCCAGGGTTCAAACCCAGACTGCTTGATCCAGTGATCTAACCATGAGGCCACCCACTTCTCCCTTGGAGGTAAAAGAGGCAAAGTTATTATTTTGTGTTTCACTGTAACTTTACATAGTTAATGATATATTGTTTTCCTGGTTCATGTTTTACAGTTCCATACATATTTAGTTTTGGAATTACTTGGTGGTGGAGAGCTCTTAGAAAGAATACGAAAAAAGAAAAATTTCAATGAGGTGGAAGCCAGCCACATTATTAGGAAACTAGCTTCTGCTGTGGAATTCATGCACGGCCGAGGAGTTGTACATAGAGATCTTAAACCTGAGGTACAGAACTGTAAAAATAAGTTGTTATTTTCAAAATATCATTGAAAAGTGCTCTTTTGGCCATTTTATTTCATTGCTAACTATTTTTGATGCTGATAAAACAAAGGAAATAACAAAATGAGAATAATAACATAGTGAATGACTGGAAATTGCATTTTTGGCTCAATCGTGTGTCATAATTTCATCTTGGAAAAGAATTGCATTGTGAGCAAAGAGACATTACACGACTTTCCAAGGGATATTTACATTATTGCTGAAATTGAAAAACTCTTTGCTAGAGATCACGCTAATGATTTGTGGCAACAATGAAAAATTCCTTACTAATAGTGTGTCTGTGAATTTGCAGCTGATTCAATGACGTCTAGCTGACAGGTTCTCATCATCAGACTGCCTGCTTTTGCACAGTGTTGGGAGTTCATGTACCATATACAAAGTAGCAAACTGTACACACCTTAGTCCATGTACCTTCTTGAAGTTACAGGGCCAATAAATAGATTTAGCCAAGCCTAAAAGCAGAGCTCCTGATTACAATAAGTTAACCTGGCTTGAGCCTGCGATCCAATTGAAAACCAGAACCTTGTCAGCCGTCAACTTCAGAAAACCTTGTGACCTCGTGATCTCTCAACCTTATTATTATTATTATTATTATTATCATTATTATCATTATTATTATTATCATCATCATCATCATCATCATCATCATCATCATCATCATCATCATCATCATCATCATCATCATCATCATTACCTCAATGAGCTCTAAACCTGAACCCGTGATATGGTCACATGATACTGGTCAGCAGATACCTTGTTTCGACAGGTGTCAATTGACCATAACATATGTCCAATATCAAAGATGCTGTAAACCAAAGCTGCAAGCCTTGGTCGACCTATTGTTGGAGTATGGCTGCCATGTTTCGCAAGTTTGTCATTTTCGTCATAGGGCACACATGCCCATGATCCATGCCACTAGCCATGCTGACCATGAAAAAAGAGTTGCATGGTTTTCTATTTCTATGCATGCATGTGGTTCTCTCCCTATAGTTACGGTGCTCTGCTATATGATATTTTAATGACAAAGAAAATTTGAAACTTCAGTGAGTCTGCTTGAAATAACATTCATTTGATTCTTGCTGTTTCTTTTTTCCAGAATTTGCTGTTTGTAGATAATTCAGACAATGCAGAATTGAAAATTGTTGACTTTGGCTTTGCAAGACTAAAGCCTGAAAATCAACCATTACAAACACCTTGTTTCACTGCTGCTTATGCTGCTCCTGAAGTGATTAGTCAGACTGTGAATCGAAGTGGCTATGATGAATCATGCGACTTGTGGAGTCTTGGTGTTATCATGGTAAGCTAAACAGAGTCGTAGTTCTATTTCTGTGTAAATGCTATTTTGAATAGAAGCTAAGCAATCTTTGTGTAAATGCAATTTACATGAAAATGCCAATTTGGAAACTAACATTAATTCTAACTTGGCTCTGAGGCTTTGGGGAATGAAACAAAAGAATTACTTTCTTACTCTACTTACTCTCTCAACCTTGATGTGATTTCTTTTGTTTTATTCCCCCAAGCCAACTGGAGTTAAAGTCCTATTATATCAAAATTGGCCTATTGCTTTTTGGGGGGACCTCTTCGTTTTCATCAGTCTGTTAACTTCCAAAATTCCTCATATAAAAACTCACTCAGTCATCCTCTTTCTTTCTTTCTTTGAGTGCAGCATAGGGCTGCCCAATAGCATCTTCCATCCTTCATGGTCTTTTCATGACCTCATTCTGCATAGTCCAGCATAAAGTAAAAGGCCAGCATCTATTCTTCAGGGGTTTTTTCTGCATGTGTTTATATTTCTTCCTTCCTGTTGGCCATTGATACTTGTCCAATTTATTTTATTGCCACTTTCATCTCCAGTACACCATGCTATCTGGTCAGGTACCATTCCAGAGCAGTCGTAGTTTTCGATCAGCAGATTTTATAATGCAAAGAATCACGCAAGGGGACATCCGATTTGAAGGGCAACAGTGGGAATCGATATCTCCAGCAGCAAAGGACCTTATCAAAGGTATATCATTTAATTGTAGGGCTCTTTGACATTTTGATGCTGTGTTGTTCATTTGGACAAGGCTTACTGTGAAGGAGACTACCTTGTAAGTTTACTTTCAAGAAAAATTTTAAAAATTTCCAGTGAAGTCCTGACATCCCAAGTAGAGAAAGATGTTGCTCATATCGAGTTAAGATACTGTTACGTGACTCTGTAGTAGACATAATAAGAAATGAGATACTGATTCTGGCCCTAGAATGGGATGTGACTAATACAATGTAGATTCCCACCATATTTCCTTTAGAAAGACGTGGTGAAAGTGACCGCAAAAACATTGGTTCTGCTTCGGTATATCATTTCTTATTGTGTCGCTCACTAGTTTCCTACTGAATTTCCTTGGGAATTTGTGGGTAAATTTTCAATGAGATGAATTGTTGACAACATAACATACATGTATCATTTTCCTTTAGTTCCTTCAGTTGCTGGAATCAACTGTTTCTCTCTCTTTAACAGGACTTCTAACAGTGGATCCTAGCCAGAGGCTAAAAGTAAGAGAAGTTGTTCACCATGAATGGTTAAGGGGAAGTACCTGTTTGCCACATACTCCACTCATGACCCCTGGCATTTTGGGTAAAGGACATAAAAGGACTTATGTGGAATCTGCACTTAATGTAACATACGATGCTTTTAACAGAGCACACAAAGAAGGATTTACACTAATGGATGTTCAACAAGCGCCACTTGCTAAACGACGGAAAAAAAACAAGACAACATCGACAGACAGTAGATCTACTACAAGTAGTGATCTTAGCAACAGCGGAGGAACGTCACCTTTGTTAAATCCAAGATGACAAGGTGAACTGAAGGGTAATTGAATTGACGTAGTCGACAATGAATAGTAAAATAAATTGACTGTAGATATGTGTGGTACACTTCAAGTGAGACAAGAGTAATTGTATAAGCAGGATAGATTTGCAATGTTAATAATACTTATTATGATAACGAACAAAGATGATATATTATTATCAAGTTCACGGGGGAATCTAACAGCCACATACAGTTTTGTTCTAGTGGGCGTTAACTTAATTTATTGCATGATTTGAATATTAGGTGTACATTAGTTCTCATTTCCAATTTAAAATTTTCTAGACAAAATGTCAATAATAATTATTATTTCCAATAATATACCAGCAGATTTTGAATAGTTTACTTAAGTTTATATAAGTCATTGTTGGGATTGTGTACTTTTACTCTTGCTTTTTGAAGACAATATCAAATTAACACAGAATTATATAGTGCTTTAATTTATGAATGTAATCATACATTTAACTAGTTTATTGTTGGTTTGTCCCAGAAGAGCTAGTTAAGGTGTTGCTTACAATTTCACAAGGTACACATGAGAAAAAAATCATGTAGATTTACAAAATTAATGAAGTCATAATATAATACCTTCCAAAGTAATGACTAATCACACACTCACTCTTCAAATGTAATTTGCAGGTAACATTTTGCAAACCCTGTTTCTAGCATAAATTGGCCAAAAAATTCAACGCAATGCAAGTATTTTTAGATAGTTCACCGCTGTGCCTAACTTAAAAAAAACATTTTACCTGTAAAACTTTTAAGACCAACCAATGGATTTTTTATTGCCGTTATGACAACCTTACATCATTAGTTAAGGTTAAATTCTTACTTTCAACAAGTAATTTGATATAATTTGTAAAATAGTGGTGAGGTACATGTACCAGGTATTTTGTTGAGTAACACATGGTGCTCAGTGGGTGAAAATTAATTTTGTGGGACTTTTGCAAGAGTCATGAATTTTCACCTTGGTAAAAATTTCTTCCCAGGACAAGTAATATAATATTTTAGTTGACGTAGATGTTGCTTACACAATCTTTACCCAGGTGAATGTATTACATTAGTGTGATCTTGAATTCATCCTGGGAGAAAACTGTTATCAGTTATCCTCCAGGGAATCATGTTTGTAAGCAATCGACAAAGAAATAGTTCAATAAGTTACAGTGAGAGGAGAATTAAATCCTTTCTGTTGGTGAAATGTTACTTTAGAAGCATTTTAAGAGATTCCATTGTAAGATTTAGAAAAAAACTGTAACCAAGCAGTCATAATTGGCAACAAGTAAACAACATTTGGGAATAGCCCTTTTTACAGTTTGTTTGTTTGTTTGTTTTTTTTTCAGTGTAATCCAACATGGATGCGAGGCAAGTTGGGGCTTTAAGTTCAAAATGGCCCGAAATTCCCTCATTCATGCTTGATTATATTGTCAGTAGTGAAAAGTTAACTGTGAAAAGGGGTATTGAAACTCATCCGAAGCCTAAATTTTGATGGATATGCTTTTTAAGTGAGCACGGTGTGCTTGGAAGTTTTTATTTATTTCTTATCCTTGTTATAATTACTGTAAGAATTATTTTTGTAAGAAAATGTAAAAAGACTACTAACAGCACTAATTAAATAAGTGGCTGTTTTTTAACGTAGCTTGGTTTTGGCAGGGGGTGTTGTTTTTAGAAAAATAGAGATCATTTAAAATTAGAACAAACTGTTTTTATGTAGTAATTGATAGTTGTGTATCTGTGCTAACAGCCTTCTTTGGTTGTTGCCGCTTGCACAAGAAATAAAATGGCAATAGCTGCTTTTGCAAGCTTGAAGGCAGCTTTCACAGAGCACTGCCAGTTGTTTGTAGCAGGGTTAAACAATTGATGTCATCTGGGAACAAAGTAGATTCTTTTGAACTAGGGTTTATTGCACATAAGGTCTTATGACAAAGCAATAATCATAATTTTCTAAAATAATAATTATTGCTAGTCCTCCATCAGTACATTAAATCCAGTGGTCACAGCTATATCCACATAGTTTATTTCAGTAACTTACAGCTGTGTTGCTGGGCGAGAATTTTATGGGTGAATTGTTGTAATTAATCTTCCTTTTTATAGGCAATCTAAATCTGGGCCGGGTTGTTTAAAATATGGATCACACTATCCGTGGGATAAATCACTATTCAGTGGATAGTGCTAGCATGATTTGATTTGTTAACACTTATCTACTGGTTAGTAATTTATACAGTAGATAGCATTCTCCACCTTTTAAACAACCCAGGCTTAGAGTACACGGTCACTATTATTGATTGCATGCCCTTTGACCCTGTTATGAGGTCACAATTATAACTCATTCATCTTTACAATTCTCCCTTCTTGCCTGAACAAATGCCTGGATCTGCCCCCGTAAAAGACTGCTACCATTGATAGTATATTAGGAATAGAGAGTGAATGAATGATTTCTTTGAACATTGTGCACTTTATAATTAAGGAGTGAGTACAATACTGTTTGACCTGGAAAGTGGAGTGTGGTTGGTTTGGGATGATGCATACCCTGAAGGTTTGTAATTGTGGTTTTGTCTTCAGGGTATGTATTTGATAGGTGGGAGGTGGCTAACAATATTAGTGTGAATAAAAAGGTTGCTAATTATCAAGATTGGAAATAGAGTAACTTATTGTACATATAATGGCACAGAAATACTAGACTCAAAAATAAACGAAGCTTTCAAAAAGCTTCAAACTCAGAATATCAATTATTTTGTCTTTATTGATCTTGTACATACCCAGACATCTGAAGGTCTTATCCTGTCCATTTGATGCTGATAAACCAGCTTTTTCGCTTGGTAGTTGTTTGTCTATTTGAATTTGTTCATGTATCTGGATGGCGAACTCATTAAATCAACTAAACTACAAAAGCACACAAAGGAAAAATTAACAGAAAGATCCACTTGCGCTAGAGTTTCCGGGATTCACTGGAAGATGTGTTGTGCAGAGTCTAATGTGCATATGCAAACACTCCATGTACCTTGCAAACTTTTCAATTAGGGTACAGTGGGGCACGATTGGTTACTGAATTGATATTTCGTTTAATTTGACAATGCCTGTTTTCTGCCGTGGAATTTGCTTAGGAGTAAAAAGCAAATGCCCTTCAATGTAGTGAAAGAAGAACGGAGTCTGAAAAAAA
>Ga0126338_10003952_pt1 | contig 10485 bp, 2 predicted proteins | sample OrbCmetagenome_2_FD_92529 | JGI IMG/M metagenome (GOLD analysis project Ga0126338, IMG submission 92529) | Coral microbial communities from Petempiche,Puerto Morelos, Mexico - Orbicella C C metagenome | ecosystem: Host-associated > Invertebrates > Cnidaria > Coral | place: Petempiche,Puerto...
AAAAAAACTCAAAATTGAAAATTGAAGATTCAAAATTCAAAATTCAAAATTTTGTTGAGCAAATTACGCTAGAGTGACTACTGTGAGCAGAACGTGACATTCCTTTATACTTTTATAATATCAAGCCAACTGGGAGCTGGTCTCAGATGAATTTTTTTCAGGCTGTTGGGTTTTGATTGTGATGATCAATCATGTCTTCATATCTTTCTCCGCAGTTCAGATAAATGATATTTCGTATATTCACTTGCATCAATGGTAGACAGTCATAAAACGAGTCAGCATGGTAATAATAGGCCGAACGTATGAATCGAAACACAAAAACTAAAACCACTAAACAAATTAAACACCTGATGATTTCAAACAATTTCCGTCTGAGACAAGTCTATACTTTTACAAGATGCGAGTTTGGAATACGATATTTCACACTGGAATAAAACGAGACAAACCATCTGTATTTCAAGGAAATACAACTGTTTTACAAAAAATTACAAGAATAACATCGACAGTGTGAACGATAACGCAACCCGAGAATAAACAACATTTTAGGAGTTACGTCACAATTTTCAGAGTCATTCTTAGGGTCGTAAAGAGTTGCCTTTAAATAGAATAAAACCTTAACATGTTTGTGTTCTAGGATAGGAAACACTTAAGAGGCAAGAACAAATCAAAACGGAATGAGGATCGTTATATGGTTAAGGATGGCAAAGATTAACAAGGACTGCAAATGACGAACTTGAAAAACTAGACTAGTTTTTTTTCAAGATGCGCAAATCGTGACGTAGCGCTTTTAAAGTAAACCATGTCCTTAAGCTTTCGTACGTAAGTTCTCTAATTAACTGTAACGCCAACTGCAACACTCACATCTGACACGAAAATGTAGCCGAGAATTAGCTACTGATACTAACAACAATTTCAAAACCGAGAATGGGAGTTCACGCAAGCTTCGAGCCAACTAACGTTCAAATATAACTACATCTGCCTGTTCATTACAATTTAAATTCGTCGTAAATTAGGCGCTTATGTGGCTTTTTAAGCAACCTCTTGTCATTCTCTGTAATTAACATGTCATTGCGTCAAATTCGGGATTCGTATTTTCATTTAACATATTTTAGTTTTCCACTTTTATTTTTTATTCATTATTATCTTATAAGTGATTTGATTTTTTGGGGGGGATTTTTTTTCTTTAAAACTGTTTTTTTTTTTCTGTGATCCGGTCCGTGATCCGGTCTGTGATCCAATCCGTGATCCGATCCGTGATCCGATCCGTGATCCGGTCCGGTCCAATCCAGATTTTGTCGACGCCGAATTAGGTGACGAATAACAAACAACATTAGACAAGAGAGCATTTCTTGCATTAGGTAGATATTGAAGTGCATTTGTGCAAACTTTACCCACCTACTTTTGTCACTTTTCTTCTGATCAATTCATCCATAAAAATATCGAGCGAAAAAATATCTCCTTTTCACAAATAGTACAAATACTAATGCCGATTCTTCTGCGTGCATGGACTCAATTGAGCGAGTGAAAAACTCAGTGCATTCTGGTACGAGGAAGCTTAAGTCCATGTTAACTGTGTATTCTCAGACTGGTAAAGAGTCTTATAGTTTGCACATAAGTTGTATGTGAATTGAGATCAAAAAGAACATGAGCTAACAACTTGAACCACGAGGTAGATGAGAATGTGAACAAAATTGTGCATGGGCAGATATGCAAATTTTATGCTAATAGTTATGTTAATTCAAGCTTGTCTACATTCGTAAACACGGATCTTGTCAACTAGCAATTTTTGTCCTCATTTTCAAATTCGCGCGTCTATATCTCCGCTTCTGGTTGGTGAAATTTTTTAAAATTTTTGATGACGACTAAGAGCAATAATAATATTATTGGCTGCTATATAAACCAATTTTAAAAAGATTCAGTAGGAAGGGAAAAAATTAAGAAATCAATAGTCACCAAAACCAATAGGCTTATTTGATATTCTGATTGGTTGTCTAGATATTCGCATCGAAAGTTGGAGTAGCTAAGAATATGCAAAATTCATTTACTCATTCTGTTTATTTGCCTTTTTACCTAATACAGTAATTGTTTATAAATATTTCAATGTATGGCAAGGTGACCTCTAGAAACCACCAGACTTTTAGTTAAGGCCACCTCGTATGTAACTATGGTTACATAGATAGTGCTACAGTGTGCGGCTTTGCCAGTTCAGTAATTATGTGTTGCGTAAATGGACGCCACAGGCAAAATATGCAAAATATCAACATTTCTCAACATACGTTTGTTTGTCATTATTCCTGGAATGTTTTTGCAAAATTTAACCAAAATCTGTCAATTGTGCATACCCTACAAATTTAATCAAGTAAGCAGTATTCTGCAATGAGCTTCCCACTCAAAAGTTGTAACAACTTGTCTATGTTGATACCACAGATCCAAAAAATATATGTTACATAATTTACCTATTTCTACACCTTTATCTTTCCATTGATTGCCTTCTTACTTACTCTTACTTCTTACTTCTTACTTGCAATTCAACTACCAGATACTTTCATTTAAAAACAAAAATCTGTAACTGAATGGAATAAAACTATGCATAAGCCCACAAGTATGCATTGCGGACCTATTTTAGACCACATTTAAGTAATCCACCATTAGCGCTTCTTATGTGTTCCTGGTTTTAGTAATTTTGTGTTCCCGGTTTTATTAATCTGGTGTTTAGGATTCACTATGTGTTCCAGTTTTTAGTAATTTTGTGCTCTGGGTTTTAGCATAGCGGCGTTCTGGGTTTAAGTACATGTATTCTGATGTTCCGACATTCCTGTGTTCTGGCGTTCTGGCATTCCATTGTTCAGCCATTCTGGGTTTAAGGACTAGCTGAATACTTCAATTGCACTCGCCAAAGTGGCTCATGCAATTTCAGCTTTTTGAAAAACTCACTTGTGCAAATTAATTCCAAACTGAACTCGAAACCGTATGATAACCCATACTAATAATAATAACAGTAACAGTAACAGTAACAGCAACAGCACCAGCACCAGCACCAGCACCAGCACCAGCACCAGCACCAGCACCAGCACCAGCACCAGTAACAGTAACAGTAATAGTAATAGTACGGATAGTAATAATAACGATAATAATGGAGTGTTTATATGATGAATTGTTCAAATTGGATTTTACCAGGATAACCACTGGTTGAACAATTAAAGTATTTGTATGGAATTCATTATTTATAGCCAGGATAGGCATAACCTTTTTCATAAGAGTCACACAAGCATTTGCAGTTTGTGTTATTTGACAATGAGCAGCTGTAGTATGGCACAAGTGCAATCATATACTATATGTATTAAGTTATTATCTTACCCGCCCAAACTAATTTTAAAACTGGTGTGATGTAACATATTTATGTCAACCGGCTTCAATTTTTATCTGAGTGTACAGTGTATAGTATTCCATCCTAATATTCTTTAACTTGTCCTTATTTTAAAGAGTCAGCTCTGTTTTAAACCGAGATTGTAGTCATTATGGAAAGAAATACATGTTTGATAAAAATGAGGACACATGCTGGAATTCAGATCAGGTAAGACATTTACAGTGTATTGTAGAGCCCCTATATTGTTCTCTTTTGGACTGCCAAGTGATTGACTTGGAAGAATATAATTATAGTAATCCATGAAGTATGGGTTTCCACAGCACACACTGATAACTATGCCACTTCAATTCTTTATTTCTAACTGACCCCTTCCAGAATTCCCAAGAGAACACCACAAGATAAGCAGACTAATGTGTATGTCAAAAAGAGATTTCACTATTGGCACACGATTTGTTTATATCAGTCCGATTTTCCAAAAACATGCCCGCTATTTTGGTGCAAAGCCTTAACATGGTTTTCATAAATCCAGTCATACATACTTTGTTCAGAATAACCCAACTATCATCCTACTTGGCGACCCCGGTGGGCTGGCGACACTCAAGTTTTTGGCCGTTGGCGCCAAATTAGAAGCTTGGGGAGACAATGTTTCCTAATTTTCACTTTTTACAGTCTGATATGGTTTTTGGAAATATAAAATTAATTCTTTTTCATGAACATTTGATGCTGTCTTCAGTGAGAAAACTTAGTTACCTGTGACTGATAAACAAGAACTAATGTAATTATCAAATTGTTGTGGAACAGCACGTTTTGTTGCCACCTTTGGCTTTAACAATAAAAGCACTTAAATTTAAAACACACGCTTATATCGATTAATACAAGTGAGAAGCGTTTCAACAAGAGGTATTGAAAGTAAACAGTGCTACTTGACCTAGATTATATCCTTCACCGGTGGATGCTTCCCCTCAAAGACTGATAAAATTTATGCTTTCAGTAGGTGCCACAGAGTCTGCAGCAGTATTTGAGCAGTTTCCTGTTTTTTTTGTACTGTACAAGTTGACAAGTTTTAATACCACTTACTCGGGAGAGTTTCGGCTGCGGGTATGAACATTTTGGTCTCTTTGATAGAGACAATTGAAAAAGATGAAATAAATCCACTGGTGTAGTTTGGAAACAACAGATGATATTTCTTGAACCAAGTTAGGCGTATAAATTCCAGAAGACACGCAGTTACAGTAGCATTCTTGTATCGTGCTAACTATGCTAGAACGCATGCGTATGACTTATTAGGTTCTATCACAAGGAAAAGTGCTCAACGTGTAGTGTGTCATCTTGTATGAAATGTATCTTCCTCCTGATATGTGGTTGACACTAATGCTTATTAATCTGCGCATTCGTTTACAGTAAATATTGGTTTTGTTCCAAAGAGAAAAGTACCACGAGGAGAGCAAGGGGCTTTCTGAAACAAATATATAGTTTTTTAAAGTGATCAAAAGAGTAACGTAGGTATATGCGCCACTCATTTTCCGTAGTGCTCAAAAGTACCTACCCCATCCTACCCCCCTTGCTGCAAGCCCAATTGAGGTAATTCCCCTGAAATGAAACTGAATGTAGATTTTTGTTCAAACTTTGGGGGTTAAGGAGCAGTGAGGCATTGAAAATGTCCCATTTTAGCGTTATTTAATGCTTATTACAAGAACGCATTCCAAGTCATTACAAAGTTTTTGTGAGCCCGGACTAATGAAAACACGCCTCAAACTACAGTCAATACTTGTGTCGGATGCAAATAAACTTTATAAGTTTGATTTTGATAGACAGCTGAATCCTTGTTAAAAATTTGAACCAAATTGCTTGTCACGGCAATCAAACTGCAAAATAGAAAAGACTACGGTGTGGCTGCTATTTTTCTTATTAAATTTTCAAACATAGAAATCAGATCAGTCTTTTCTCAAGCAAAGCTAATGATTAAAATGACTTGAAAAAAATTTGGGGTGCCCGAGCTTTTTAGTGAGCTATAGCCAGTTTTCAACTGTCAGAACTCAATATCAAGGTAAATCTGCCATGTTTTCAATGTGCGCGTGCACAAACACGCGCCAATGACGCCATAAATTATGCGCAGTAAGGATGCGCGATGCAATACTGGGGAATGACCTTAAGTAATTGAAATTAATTAATTATACAAACATTAATGTGCTATAGTGCTTTAGCGACGTCAACCCCCAAACCATCCCAATAGTGCGCTATTTTCTTACTGTTGCTTTGTTAGCGCAAGCAAATAAGGCACTGAGCAGGCCGGATTTGAGTTTGTTTTGTTGTGACACCGGTTCAATACGAGGTCGGTCAATTTTTTTTCTGGTCTATTTCTCTACTTCTCACAAAAATAAAAACATCTATTTTAAAAGAAAAACTGTGCTGTTGAAGCTGCTAGAAGTAACCATCTAAGTCCACGTTGCATTGAAATCCACCTTCGAAGGATTCACTCCAAAAGGTGCCACTTGGAAAACTGAGTTTTTTTGCATCTGTCATTTCTCAAAAACAAAGCACAAATGAACAAAAACAATTACACAACAATGCTTTTCATGTCAAAACAAGTCAGTCTGCCAAAAAGTAGCTCAATCCTGCAAAAAATAAAAATCGGCCCAAAAAGCTATACACTCCTTTTTTGCACGAAAGCCTTCAATTGTAAAAAGCTTTTTAATAAATGATGCTTCCCAAGGGTCTTGATAGTAGCAGACATGTAAAGAATTTGAAGAAAACGACAAAATGTTTGAGAGGCTATTCATATTCAGAGAGAACAACCCTATTTGAATCAACAATTACACCATGTTAATCTAAAATTATCTCTTCAATTATCACACTCTCATGCTTTGCTTCATTCTGTTGTCACTATTTATCACAATTAGCATTTTCTTACTTATTATAAATTCAGCTTCCATCACTTTGTACTTGGATTAACTGAGGATGACAGAAGTTTCTGTCGAAACAAGTTTTGTAAACTCAAACATTTTGTTGTTTTCTTAAAATTCTTATAAATGACAAATTAAATAAGGTACAGCAGGTACTCTGCACCTACAAGCCAAGGTGGCCCACACCATCAGACCTTGTGGCAAGGATTGTTGCTGCCTGGCCTGGGTGGGATGTTAGTAGTTACATGCTAGCCCTTTGTTAGTTCACCTTAACAGTTTGTCTGTGTCAATTTGTCCTCCCGAGTGGAGATAAGCAATGTGGAACAGGGCCGTAGCCAGTATGAGGCAAACCGAGGCACTAATTAAATACCCCAGTCATTTTTTTTAGTTTTTGTTTTGTTTTGTCTTTTTTTTTAAGGGGGGACGTAAAACAACGCTAGCGAATGAATAAGAGAATTAAACAATGGACATTGCCTCAGTCAAGATTTTTTTCTGGCCACCGGCGTCATATAACTGAAGTGTCTTGTCCGACAACCAGTATAATAAGACAGTTGCAGACTGCAGACTGCAGACTTTTTGACTAATATAGCATCCACATTTCCATCGCCGAGAGCTTACTGTAAAAGGCTACCTTGAGTGCCTTACAGGCTAATCAGTGTGATATTTAGGCCAACCAGAGTGTTAATTGTAGTATGCTAATGTCATACACCTGTTAAAGGGAGGGGGGGTGTCAAGGTCACGTTTCACGGAAAATAAATTCATTTGGTCCTTTCACAATTGACAGGAAATAAAGTTGGCATTTCATGCTTCACGAAAAAAAGGCATTTTTTGACACGAACTTACGTAACTTATGATATTTGAAAAGTTACACCCAAAGCACAGCCTTGTTAGATGTCTTTATCATCTGTCTGCTTTTTGTTATGTGCACAGCAAATAGAAATCCGAGCAAGAACACGAAAAGGGATGATTGTGCTGTCACAGTCATGAAATATTGTTAACCCATTAACTCCCGTGCACCTGTAACCAGCCGTGATGAACCTTGGCCTTTGTTCCACTTTTGACGTCATTACCTTTGACCAAAATTGGCATCATCTATAGTCAACTTCTGCAGGAGGAAAAGATCTTTCCAATGATACCCAGATCAGAGTGACCGGCTCAATGGAGCCTGAAATATGCGCAAAATGCTCAGAAATTTAAGTGAAAAACTCGGAGCTAAATTTCCTGTGACTAAAAATTGCCCATCTCGATGATGCTTTCTCAGAATTTTTTGAACTGGAAGCAAGCCCAGTAGATCCCAGTGGAAGGTCAATCACTGCAGCAAAAAAAAAAAGTAAGAAGAAAGAAAGAAAAGGTAAAAGGGAAAGGCGAAAAAAAATTAAAAAGAAACAAAAACCCAACAATACAGGTCACTTTGACCTGCGCAAGCCCGAGCAAAAATGTCATAAAATGCAATGCTAGTGGGAAAAAAAGGCATGCTGTCATGTTGCAAATGCCTTTTTGAGTAGATTGAGGCTACTTTAGCCCATATCCAGCCTGAAAATCTCCAAAATCTCCAAAAAATTCATTTTTGGCAAAAAGCTCTGGGAGTCTATGGGTTAATTACTTTCGAAAATAATATAATAATAATAATAATAATAATAATAATAATAATAATTTACTTATATACCGCTATTTCCCTTTAGCTCAGACACAACCAGAAGACACAACCAGAATCATGGTTCACGACGAATTAAATACTTCTTTCTCATTTCACGGAGAAATATTATTTTGGAAAATCACGGTTTACGACTTCTAATGAAATCATGATTCACGAGAAAATAACAAGCCATTTCACATTTCACATGAAAAAAATTTGGCCATTCACGAATCACGAAAATACCCTTTTCCATCCTCATTTTTGCATGGGCCAGAACACAACACAATGAACAAGGTTAGAACACACAATCTGAAGGGCAATGCAGTAAACAGTATGCCACTGTGCTTTCGGAAGTAACAGGATAAGGGGTACACATATTTTTGACATTTTTTTTTAGTTTGAACACAGGCAACCCAGACGTTGAATACAATTAATGCGTGACATTAATGCTGTTGGCGATTGTGTTACAATTTTAGTTGGTTATAAGACAATGTATGAGAATGTTTCAAAAATAATTATTGCTCTGAATGCTACGAAAATAATTTAAATAAAAGTGGCTTACCTTATGTTTGTATTGCATTTCTGCTTGAATTAACCCCTCTTTTCTTTGAAAGTCCCAGTGTTAAGTTTTAAACTGGAAAAATAAATAGTGAAACCACATGCTGAACAATTACATGCTAAAGATTGATCATTTTTTGAGTTTCTGATCCAAGAAAGACAAATCTTTTTTTTTTACTTGTATGGTTAACTTATTGCAATCAAGAGCTCTGCTTTTAGGCTTGGCCAAATCTGTATATTAATTGTATTTAAGTCTGGGCTGCCTGTGGTTTGAAGCTTGACCTAGTGGAAAAGAGGTAAAGCAAAGCTCTGCTGTATTTTTCAAAGTCTGCAGGGCAAATTAAAATGCGCATACAAACAACTAAATGACAAATATACAGCAACGTGTTTATTTTGATTGAAAGGGGCACCATCATGAGCTTTACCTTTAAAAGTTCTCACCTAAAAGACATGTATTCAATGAATGAGGCATAACTATAAAGATTTAGTGCTGTTCAAAATGACCATACAAGTTCACCAGAGCTATGAAAGGAGAGTTATCGTGAAGTAATGTATCAAACACGAAAGACAGTGTTTGACCACATTTCCAATCATCGTTTTAACTCTGCAGGATGAGAAAAAATGACACCATTGAATGTTAAAGAGAGTCTTAATATGCGGTAAATTACCCATACATTGATTGATGTCATCTTTTAATCTCCATACAAACTCTTAATATTTCAGCCATAGTTCTCCATACAAGCTCTTATGTTATACCTGGGTGGCTTGTGGAATTATTGATGAGTTTGAGAAAAATACATGCACTAGGTTGTGATGTCAAACTGAACAAGCCTGGTAGGGTTTTCAAAGTCTGTGGTCTTGCCTTGGAAAAATCGGTTACAACTAATTTCAATTTGCTTTCCTTTCAACAATTCATCTTATATCATCTTGGTGTTCTAGGAGCATTTCACGTAAGTGAAGGTACTTGGTAATTAGCACTGTTTCAAAGTAAAATGCAGCAAAATCGCCATGTTGGTGTCCCTTTAGAAAAGTTAAGAATAAGATGTTCATGTACTTGAAGTTTCCATAGCAACTAGGTAACTAACTGAACAAAACATCACACTGGACAAATGAAACATGACATGTTTATTTCACTTCAAGCAAAACATTTATGAACCTAAACTTTTTCAAACCCATCCTCTCAAAAATGATCAAACTTAGTTGAAATGGGTTGGAACATGACTTGCCTCAAGAAAAAATTATGCTTGTGTAGCTTGTGACAGTGGTAAGAAGTAATTATACCAGCTAGGATACATTATATAACACATGTAATTAAGAGTTACATACAGCCTTTATTTATGTACAATAATACACAGCACTTTATTTTTCATTAACTTCCCAATTTTATTATGGTACTGAGTTTAGTAACTTGAACCCTCAAACATGACATCTAAATACACAGGAAGTTTAGCAAACTTAATGCTAAGTACAATTTTTGAATTGCTAAATTTGGAATTATCTAATTACAGGGTTCACCTCAATTCGTTATCCTGGAATTTCCTGAAGAAAGTTGTGTGAGGGAAATTCATATTCAGTTTCAAGGTGGATTTGTTGGGAAGGAATGTTGTCTTGAAGGTGGACCTTCTTGTAACAGCTTAACTCCATTCTTTACATTTTATCCTGATGATGTTGGCTCACTACAGGTATCCTTTGACCGTGTGTAAATTTGTGTCTTTTGACATACTGAACTGACAGCTAGTTGTAGTGTATAAACAGTTACTGACAGCTAGTTGTAGTGTATAAACAGCTACTGAAAGCTAGTTCTAGTGTATAAACAGCTACTGACAGCTAGTTCTAGTGTATATACAGCTACTGACAGCTAGTTGTAGTGTATAAACAGTTACTGACAGCTAGTTGTATTGTGTAAACAGCTACTGACAGCTAGTTGTAGTGTATAAACAGTTACTGACAGCTAGTTGTAGTGTATATACAGCTACTGACAGCTAGTTGTAGTGTATAAACAGTTACTGACAGCTAGTTGT
>Ga0126338_10003953_pt1 | contig 10484 bp, 9 predicted proteins | sample OrbCmetagenome_2_FD_92529 | JGI IMG/M metagenome (GOLD analysis project Ga0126338, IMG submission 92529) | Coral microbial communities from Petempiche,Puerto Morelos, Mexico - Orbicella C C metagenome | ecosystem: Host-associated > Invertebrates > Cnidaria > Coral | place: Petempiche,Puerto...
GACGTGGTTGTCCCTTTAAAAGGAACGTGACGAGTTAGCTCCTTGTAGTTGTAGTAATTGCTGTAACCAGTCAAGAGCAACAAGTAAGAGAACGTTGTGAGTATTGTACCCAAGTCATCAATAATGGAAATAAAAAGAGAAGCAACCAAACAAAGAGTGTTGGAGTGATCAGCTAATTTCCTCGAAGGTCGCTTCAACATGAATATCTGTACAATGTATCTCAGGGACTCAGGGGCCACCTTTGACTAAATTTTCAATAAAATGAGCTGTATTCTGTGTATTTCTCGAGTAGCTACAGTGACACAATACCATCGTCCCTGAAGTTTGCGGTTGATTTGTATACTGAGATAGAGACTTGCATATTGGTAGACTAAAAAGTCGTTGCTGATGCGTGACACTTGGTTAAAAACGATTGAAGCGATACTGGATGTATAAATATCGGAAAGTGTCAAAAATGTTCATGAAAACGCAGACGTTTCGGGTATATGACCCTTCTTCAGTGTTAAAAAACCGTTAAAAAACCGTTAAAATACGCAGTAGATTTGTAAGTACGTTAGATGGGCGCGCGCACGTAGAAAAATTGCGCGTGCATTGTTATTGTTATTGTTTGTGTAGTGGCACCAGCATCCAGCGAAAACAACAGGAGATGACGCTGATTTTTCGGCCAGGAACAGTGCAGCCGCATGGACTAAACATAAACTTCAGCTACATTTAAACAATGCACGCGCAATTTTTCTACGTGCGGGCGCCCATCTAACGTAGTTACAAATCTACTGCGTATTTAAACGGTTTTTTAACGGTTTTTTAACACTGAAGAAGGGTCATATACCCGAAACGTCTGTGTTTTCATGAACATTTTTGACACTTTCCGATATTTATACATCCAGTATCGCTTCAATCGTTTTTAGAGACTTGCATAGGCTGCCGTGAACGAGTGTTTGGAGTTGGAAGGTGCCATTTTGGATTCGGCGAGCAGACGGCACTCGCCTGGCAAAAACGTCTGTCCTGCGAAGAAGAGCGGCCATGACACTTTCAATTTATTACCTCTCGGGTTCAGCTTCTTCCCATAAAAAAATCCCGTGATTATATACCAGTGTGTTGATCAAGAACATTCCGGACGATTCTTCTAATGTGGAGGTCAAACCTACACTGGTATAACATAACTGGTCTGGGCGATAATTCTGTTAAATGCATGCTGCGTCATCCGCTAAAAGAATTCTTAAAGGATTATCAAGCCCCTACTACAAAGTCAAATATCCATATCATTTAAAGCTTTTCCATTTTATTTACAATATAAATTTTAGAACTCTCGTAATAAGTTAATAAAACTGTCATATTTACAAGATGTAAAATTATCACCTAGAACCGACAACAGTTCTCCTTTCTTCACATATTCTTACATGGGCAAATGGTGTAACTTGAATGTTTTCATAATCTCCTTTTCTCAGATAAATGATAATCCTTACGTCATGAAGTAGCAATGGATTAAGAACAAACAGCTGAATATACATTTTTGCCCAATATTTCGGTTTAAAAATATCGTGAAAGAAATTTCAAAAATGATTGGCTATCATCTCAAATCCAACGCGCGCTCGTGGAATAATTGTTTTAATTGTATTTACTAACGCGGTCCCTTAACGACGAGGAGAAAGAGTAGAGTATTTCCATCCAGTTTACTAGCTTTTACTAATGCTTCACTCAAATTCATCTGTTTCATACCTAAAATAAAAACAAAATAATTTAGATGTTTTACATTACAAAACTAAATAAAACAAACAAACAAACAACCACAACAAAGAAAACATAAAACAAAACTGAACACAGTGAGATTCTACTTCATCTTGTACATTTCTGCCGAACAACCTTGTCAGCCTGGATTTCTTGCCAGTGAATTAAACATCTCGTATACCGGTTTACGTGCCATCGCGTCTTCCTCCACGAGATAAAAAGTCGGAAAATAGCAGATGTGCACGTTGTCGTAGTTTGACTTCAGCTACCAGAATTCCTTTCCTTTTTTTCTTTATTAATTACCCTAATTATAGCATAAGGAGCAGAATAGTGAAGGATTCTGGTAGTTGTAGTCAATTGACGCCATCATGCAAATCGCCTACTGTCCAAAACAATCCATATTGATCACGTGTCTATAGACATCCGCGTAGTCTCTCTGATTGGATGCTACTGACGCACAAAAATTCAAACCGACAAAGCAACAGTCAAACGGATCTCTGTTGACTACGTCATCAGAATGAAATGTTTCGGGTGAAACGCCATACGATGAAAAATTCTGGTCTGAATTTCCGGAAATTTCCAGTGACGAATGGAACAGCATTTTTCGGAATTCCTGAAAAGAGGGCGTGTCGAGGTAGACCGAAAGTTTCGGAAATAGACCTTTCCCGCATTCCAACAAACAATGGCGCCGAGTCGAGGTCAGGGTGGACAAAAATACAGCAAATGTATGAAAACGTCCACTCGAACCTCGCTCTGGTGCTATTATTCGAACGCACTGAAGTGGAATGTGGGAAAGGTCTATTTCTTACGCGGAATTTCCGTTCCAATTGACTTTCTTCCCAAAATTTCAGAAATTTTCAGATTTTCTGGAAACTTTCCCTGGAAATTTCCGTACCATTTGTCCTCGTTTCGAAATTTTCGGTTGAACGAAAAGCGCCCCACATCTCCTAGAGCACTTCCTAGCCATCATCTTTCATCACAACCATTCGATGAGGCGACGCGAAATGATAAATAAATATATAGTTTTACTCGTTCCATCCGAGAACAGAATTATTTATGAATATTTAGATGATATGTAATCGACATGGCACGTATATCTTATTTCAAGTATGCAGTATGAGATTATTATAAAGATAATTAAGTTACGTTTACCATGGTCTATCGTCCTGTTGATATCCATCCAGCGAGTATGTTAACACGTCAAGACCTGATTGTTCCTGTTTGAAAGAAATACTTATGAATAAGTAAATAGCGTGCACGGAGGCCCTAACTGAACTGGTTATCAGTGCTGTATCCCACAATTATATCAATCCCCTAATCATTATTGTGATTTCACACCAAACTACAGTCTTCTTCAAACGTGTTATCTTTAGTTAACTTAAAAGCAACAACACAACAGTCCATAAACAGCTTCTAAAAGCCAACCCTGACTAAAATAGCTCTTGGAGGATACACTTGTAAATAAAGAACTCACAGCATACGCCCTCTGTTTCCATGTGGAACACTGTTCTCTTCATTACAACATTTTAAGCTCAATATATTAATACCGATATTGCACATTGAGGCAAAATATTTTACGACAAAAAAGATGCCTTAGCTTCTCCCTCGTTATTTAATCCATTGATTCAAATATACGTTGTCATAAACTTACCGCAACTGGCTTTACAGGTTTTTGGACTATAACAGACGGAACAACACCACTTCCCAGATTCCTCTTCACCCCATTTAGCGAGGTCATATTTCTGTCCTTTTGTACATATCTAGGGACACCACTATCACGTGACGTTGTCCGCACCGGCGGTTTTGGAGGTATGCGGGGCCTCTCTGTAGGAATTTGTCTATTTACATTAGTAAGATTAGTGTCTTTCGGCGATTCATTCCATGAAACAGTCTTCTTCGCTCTATTTGCTCCAACCGGGACTTGCCTGTGCAAAGTTTGGCGAGCACCCGTTGTATTTGTATTGTGGTCTTTCGTTCGACTTGAAGATGGGTGTCCGCGACGATGGCGCGGTCCACTGCTTCGCTGGGCACTGCGTTCAACGTCACTATCAGAACTTATCGTGCTATCAGAGCTAAATGTTGGCGTTCTACGTCTGTTTGCAAGTGATCGTGACCTTGCGGGTGTGCCCGCTCTATCCTCGCTTGCAGTTCTTTTCTCGTCTCTGGCGTTATTTATTTTTATTTTATTTATCTCGTTCAATTCTTCTCTTGGAGTCCCAGACGTAGGCCGGCTTCCTGATGTCGAGTCTGTCCGAGCAGGAGAATGGGAGCGAGATGACGATGCGGAATGATACGTGTCGACTGGACGGAGTTGGAGACTGGGACCTAAAATAAAGACAACAAGAAAAACAAAGTGATCACATGGGAGGTTCTGAACAGGAAGTGCTGGTGAGGATAGGCAAAGCTAGGACAACTTTCCTTCTACTTAGACCAGTGTGGAGATGTAGGGAGATTCCTGAAGACAAACCTTAGGACATATATGTTTTCTTTTTAAGGACATTTCACACTAATGTCAAGACCGTCGTGACGTATGGAGCCGAAACTTAAAGAGTCATGACAAAGAAGATCACGGATAAAGTTCAAGCCTTCGTAAATCGGTGCCTACGCTTCATCCTTGGTGTCGGGTGGCCAGAAACCATCAGCAGCGAAACTCTCTGGATGATAACACAGGAAGAAAAGATGCTGACTCAAATTTAGAAGAAAGAAGTAGAAATGGATCGATAACACTCTTGGCCAGCAACGGGAAAGTGACACCAGGCGAGCTCTCTTCTGGAACCCGCAAGGTAAAAGAACGCGTGAAAGGCCAGAAAATACCTGGCGAAGGTAAGCAGAACAAGAACTTCGGCAGACAGGACTAAAATGGGACGAAATACAACTGACGTGCCCAAGACCGCGATGAGTGGAGGAACATTATAGATGCCCTATGTTCCATATGGCATGTACTTGGCAAACTACGTACCTTTAAGTCTCGGTTCACCCACAGAGACACCGTCGACTCTGACTGGAGTCAGTTTAGACTTGATTAGCGGTGATTCCTCCACCTTCTGCGCACGCTTGGACATCACAAGTCTGCGCGTATTGGCGGCTATTTGTTTCCTGTAGAAGGAAATATGATGTTAAAAAGTGTAACCCACACTTTTCTAATTTTGCGCACAGTACGCCGAAAGGATTTTACTCAAAACAGGCTTAAAAACCACACAATTAAAATTAAATCACCATGAAAACGTTAATGTACCATGTGCAAGCCAATATTAAAAGATGCAATTTTATGCCGCAAAAATTATATGTCAAAATGTTTCGACGGCAAGGACCGTTCTACAAGTGGCTTTCTGTTCACGATGTGTGAAGGAGCTGGTACCTTTCACGAAAATAATGTTCAGAACATTTTTCTTCTAGGTTTGATTTTAACTGTTCTTTTCTCGGTTTCACACTTACGCCATAACTTGTTGCATAGTTGAGTTTTCACCAGCTGTGTCCGACCAAGACATTGGCGGTGAGACTCCTGAACCACCAGAGTCTATACTCCCTCTGGCGCCCAGTCTCCTCTGTTGTTTTAGTGCTTCAAACTGACGCGCGCTTATCACTTCAGTCTCTTTGTTCATAACTGCTATCCCGTTACTGTTCAGCCGTCGGTTGGACAGCGGTCTGTGTTTCGGGCTGTGATCAGATCCGTCGATGTGATAATGATAGGCACTTCTATTGATCAAAAGAGGCTATTTTAAACAGCAATAAAGCAATAAATACATCGTACAAACATATTATCAAGAAAATAATTTAAAAGAATTGCTGCATTGAAGCAAGACTTGTGAAAAATTTTAACGGCCTTTTTACGGAAGGTCAGAAAGTTGCCCTCGTGCCTGAAAGAGGCAACCAAACATTTTGATTGAAATCCGTTTTCATTCTTTCTCTCTCCATATTTTGTCAACCCATGTAACTCTATTGCATTATTCGGTTGCCATAAAACGCTTGAAAGGAAACGGTATCTATAAGGCGCAGTACCTTTCTGGTCTAGCTAAGCAGGCGACGGAGTTCTTTATGTGTTGTTCTCATGAAAGATAAGCTTAACTCGGACATTGTTTCTCTCCACCCTCGAGTGTTATCAGGTTTACCAGCAAATTTTACCCAATGGTAACCTGACAAAATGTTGCGCGTGATATCAGCGAACTGCTACTTCGCACTCCACTCACCTTTCTCGTCCAAAAGCTTTTGGGCTTTCACCATCGGGTGAGCCGCTGGCCCGACTTCTGTCGCTACGCGGGCTATCCGTTAGTTTACTACCCAGTTTGTCGTCTGTAGATTTTGTTGCCTCAGTACTATTGGTATCGCTCTGTGAGGAGAAAACCACCAAATAGGGATGAAATACAGACAGCGCCATCGAGTTGCACTTAGTTTGTACTTATAAATACGTTCTTTTTCCTTTCCCATTTCAGAACAAGCGAGAGGCGAAAACACAGACGTTTTTGAGAGGCGGATTACCATCGGAAATCCAATGCTCTCTTATTTCGCGCATATGATTGACATTTCGTTGAAAAGGTCAAGTTTAAGTGATAGCCTCTCTACCCAACTCATTGGGGGGAGGGGAGGGGGGAGGGCGGTAAGAGCGTGCCAAAGAGCAAGAACATGAACTTCTGGTTGCCACCCGTGGCTCAAAACGTCTGTGACTAAGTTCTCCAGTCAAGCGATGGTGTTGCATCACACGAAGGGGAGAGCGAACCCTAGTTGCTTCGTGTTGCAGAAACTGGGATATGCTAACTCTTAATGAGGGCCACAATGAGGTCGAGCGAGACTTAGCCGTTACACTAAGTATTCAAATCAAGTGCCCCCATCTCAGATCAGAAATTACATTGCCACTGAATGTCGCGGAAGGTTTATTATCCCAACGCAATGGTTTACCCTACCACAACAACTTGTCAAAAGAGGGAAAAGTTAAAAGGAAATGCACACCCATACAGACTTGGAGGACGAATTCAAACTATAAACTACAAAAAGAAATTCCGAATCCTCTCTCACAGACCCCTCCCCTAGCCCCACCCAATCTCCGTGTCTCCTGCTCTCGAATTGATCGCATCATTTACCTGGTCTCCACCGACTGCTTCCGGTCTGTCTGGCATACCAGTTCGTGCCCGACTTTCCAGGAACTGTTCGAGAAATAATCACTGTGAAGATCATTTAAAAGTACAGGGATTTTTGGACCGTAAAATTGGTTTCGCAATTAAGCTACCTGTTCATGAAAAGCTAAAATATAAAAGAAGGAGAAAAGAACTCAGATCATCAGTTTCTAGGTATCCCCACAAGTTTCTGTATGCTGCGCTCTTGTTTCACCATAGTTAGTAGAGGGGAACTATGGCTTCACTTAGGCAATGCATTGACGTATATGCCCATAACAGGTAACTTGCCTCTAGCCTTTGTTTGAGGTCTTTATTCTCCTCTTTGCAATCTTTGAGTTCTCTATGTAACTTCGCTACCCTCTGAGAAAGTAACCAACACGATTCTTCCATCACCAAGTAACGGGCACAACCAGTTTGACCAGCTGCGTAAGCGTAATCGGCGGGAGAGCGGCCATCTTTGTCTTCGGTGGTGACGTCAATGTTGTGATCCACAAGGGTCTGGAGACAAGTCATGTGACCTTCCCTGGCGGCAACGTGAGCAAGTGTGACGCCAGCTGTGTTGGCGACATCTGCAAGAAAGTACAGCCAGGTCAGTCGCGCTTAGAGTTGGAAAGGTAAGAAACACGTTGGGAAAGCATCCTTTATTTTGCAACTTACGTGTTTTTTTCTACACTGTAAGATAATGTAAAAGAATTTAATTTTTACAGTGTTCGAAGGGTTATTGATTTGCCAGTGATGAAAGTCGGCCATCTTTAATTTGCGAGGCCTTGATACCATGGATAGTAATATTGGTACGTAGTTAGACAAACGTATTAAGGTACAGTTGGAAGTAAAGAACTATTTCTGGGGCAACTTTTAAAAGGTTGATTGATTAGTTGATTGACTTTGAAACTTCCCTTTTAAAGCGTGACTAAAACGTTCAAGATTGCGTGACATGTGGTGGAAGTGTCACAACAACTCAAGAGAGAACTGAACATTTGCTGGAGAACAACAGAAAATATTGAATGTTTGGTACAGACAATAATATTATTTCACGTTTTTGAACAAGAAAATCATCTGCAGTACTGTTGTGAATATACTCCAGACCAGCTTTCATTATTATTACAATTACCGTAAAATCCCACATTAAAGTCCTGGGCTTATATAATTTCACACGGTGTTTTGGGTGGGCTTATAAATGGGGGAGCTTATATTCGGGGGAGGCATATTAGCAGAATGAAAAAAAATGTTTCAGAACGAGGAGATAAAAGGTATCTGAGAAAGGGATTAAAACTAACATACCATTACATATAGAGCTATTATTATCACCCTATTAACCTATGACTTTCAATTAATTTAAAAAAATTTGATGTTTGTAAAGAAACGCAAAAGAATGTACTTATACAGTAGATGGGCTTATATCAGGGGGGAGGAGAGGGGGAAATGGGCTTATAACTGGGGACTTTGACATAGGATTTTATGGTAATTTATTACAGGGGAGTATCAAGGAAAATAGGAAAAAGTCAAGAAACAAGTCAAGATAGAGGGAAACATCATGTTCTCCTTGTTCCTCTGTGACAAAACATTGCATTGCATGCTGGGTTGAACATTATAATTACCAAGTTCCAGGTATTTAGCACTGATGTATGATAAGAGGCACTTTAGGCAGTCATCTTGTCCATTCTGAATTGTCAATTGAATCAGTGCAAATCTGCCAGCATTGTTTGAAATTTCATCAGCAGCTGAAGTATCGTCCAGAAGCCACTGTACACAATGGACTTTCCCATACTAACATGTAAGAGATTCAAGCACAAATACCATGAATGACCATAACCAGATTGAAACTGCAAAATTCAAAACTTTTCAGTGACGTTTAAAACAGTCTGTTATACTCTTTGGTACATGTGAGGCATTTTGACCATTTCTTGATCCGACAGTCCAATTTTCAAAGTTGGCTTTATTCAGGAAAATCCTTTTACATCAACCTTGTGAGAACTTTGAGAGATATATTAGCAATCTTTAAGAAATTATGTATCATTTGCCAGCATAACACAAAGGCTTCCTACCTTAATTGCTACAGCCAGGGGTGTAAGATGATCCTGGTTTGTAATGTTCCTCAAACAATCGTTTGGCAGTCGTTCTACAAGCCACTGAAGGCATTGGAGATTACCAGCTTCTGCAGCCTTATGCAATGCTGTGTTCGCACTAGAGTCTGTTATTCTGATCACTATTTCACTTGTTCCTCCTAGCTTGCTGTAAGCATCTTGCTGTCAGATATTAAAGAGAGAAAATGCAATTACTAAAACATATATCACAAATATTCAATAGGAGTTTGTGTAGAATATTTTAGACTCGAGGAAGTGCTGCAAGATGTGTACAATCAACCAATCAATCAATCAGTCAATCGGTCAGTCAATCAGTCAGCCAATCAATCAGTGAGTGAGTCAGTGAGTCAGTGAGTCAGCCAGTCAGTCAGTCAAGCAATCAGTCAGTCAGTCAGTCAATCAATCAATCAATCAATCCATCAGTCAGTCAGTCCATCAATCAATCAATCAATCAATCAATCAATCAATCAATCAGTCAGTTAGTCCATCAATCATTCATTTAGTCAATCAATAAGTCAGTCAGTCAATCAACCATTTAGTTAATCAATCAAGTAATCAATCATTCAGTCAGTCACTCAGTTAATTGATCAACTGCTGTCAATCTTTCAATCAGTCAGTCAATTGGTCAGTTGGTCAGTCAGTCAGTCAGTCAGTTTGTCAGTCAGTCACTCAGTCAGTTAACTATCTGCAATAAACAGGCCTTCTGATATTATGCGATGGTGCGATTTCGCACAGTTGACCTCAAATCGCATCCGATTGCACAATTCACGAAAAAGTGCATAATTCACAAAAGAACGCACAACATTCATAAAATAAAACATAGATCAACAAGTTTCTTAGGAATTCCTGCATAAATATGTCATTTTTAAGATGATTTACCTTGGAAAAAGCCTAAAAAAACCTTTGTCACCTTTGATTTTGTAAACATTTTTGAAATGTGTTGGAAGAAAATTTTGTTCGTTACAAAATTTCCCGCAGTCAACTTGTACAGTAGAACCCCGCTAAGTCAAGTCAGTTTACTCCACTTTCCCCTGGATTTGACCAAAAAATTTCAGTCGTGACTCAAAGAGTCCCCTTTGATTATCAACTACTGTCAACAGGGAGAAAGACTGTTTTGTTATGTTCAAGCTAGTTTTGTTATACAATACTATAACGTGATCAGATGTGAGTTTGACAGACTGGCATATGTTATAAATTAACCTACATGTACTGTGGGGTTTTATATAAGTTTATGATCTGCTGGCTTAATTATGGATTGAATAATATTATTGTGAAGCGGAATGAAGTGTTTAAAAACTGAAAATTCAATGGTGGTTTTATTGATGATCCTTGCATTTGGTTGGTTTGTTGTATTTAGAAATATAATACTGCACATAAAAACAAAGCATAAGAAGCTAATCGTAGCATGCAAGAATATCAATAATTATTGATCATTCATTTAGCATGTTAGCTGTGTCCTTTCAACTTTTAACGTGGTGCACCGATAGTGCAGAAGACCTCATTTTTTTATTTATCCCAACTAATGTCGATCAAGATGCATAATTACTGTTCCTTTGTGTTCAAA
>Ga0126338_10003954_pt1 | contig 10484 bp, 5 predicted proteins | sample OrbCmetagenome_2_FD_92529 | JGI IMG/M metagenome (GOLD analysis project Ga0126338, IMG submission 92529) | Coral microbial communities from Petempiche,Puerto Morelos, Mexico - Orbicella C C metagenome | ecosystem: Host-associated > Invertebrates > Cnidaria > Coral | place: Petempiche,Puerto...
ATTGCCGAGGAAGATCCGGGTATGTTTCCACTTAAGATCAATAACCTTTGGCTCATTACTATTGAAACATGACAAACTTGACAACATATCATTGGTGATATCAAACACGCGTAAAAAAATTATTGTAATTTTCGACGCGTTGCGATACTGTTTTCCTCGGTGGTCAAACTCCTAATAAACAACCGCAGCTTATTGACTTTAACATTGAAACAAGGCAAACTTGACAACATATGATTGATGATATCAAATAAGCGTAAAAAAATACACTACTTTTGGAAACATCACGATACTGTTTCCATACGTCGTCAAACACCTAATAAACAACCGTCGCTTATATAATAAATCTCAAATAGCACACTTATGCCAACTAGCAAACTTCCCAAAACCTTCAACTTCACTTCATTCTCCAATATAAAAAAAAACTTCCTCCCCAGTACCTTCCCTTAACTGCATCAAGGCCCGCACTTTCTAACCTGTGGTTACCACTAGTCTAAAAATAACTTGAGAGGGACTACCGTGGGAAAAACTGCTATATATACCTATATGATACGGACCAATAGCTATCTTACCCTTTATGTACTCTCTTGTTTAACCTGACACGTTTCTGCTCAAAGAGTTCATGACACTTTCTCAACTTTTCCCTTTTCAAAGTACTTTCATCATATGGCAACCTGAACGGAGCTGAGGGTTCCGAAATCTGCGAATTTTCCAAAAACAACGAACAAAGGAAAGCAGTTTGTTTAACGTTTTTGTCGCCGAAAAGGCGACAAAAACGTGAATTGATGCATCCAACTTAATCAGTAATTGAAAAGAGTTATCAAAATAAAAGAGCCGATATGATGGCAAGAAATGTTGCTGTCAAAAGTAATGAAATAAAAAAAACTGCGGGAGTCACTGATAAGCATCGTCTACACCGGGCCACGGTTGAAAGAAAAGCTGGGGGCGTTAAATGGCACTATAGAGATGCAGAGGAAAACATTTCCCCAATATTGACCTCGTGCTAGCTCACTAAAATAGTGTATCATCGAATATCACTAAATTAAACCTCACGGTTAAGAAAGTTTTGCTCCCATTAGATGTCGCTAATGTCGAAAATTTGCGTTGGATATTTTGTGAAAACTGTGAAAGGCAAGGAAATTTTGGTTTTCATTTTCCAATTTCGTGAAAAACCGGTACGTTTCTTTTAGATTGCGATGGCTCAGATGGTTGGTTTCAGTTGGCCGAAGACCTGAGCTAAACAAGTGTGTCTCTTATTTATACCTGATCGTACCTTTTTGGTACGCTTCAGCGGCTATCAGAAGAATTTGGTCGAGCCATGGTTCGTATTTTGGCGAGACTAAACGAGCCTTATAGGCCGCCGAAGCGTACCAAAAAGGTACAATTAGGTATTTACCGTACCCAAATTTAGCCTGCGAACAGGCTCCCGGTGAGCCCCAACATGTCCCCGCCCCGATCGCTTCGCTCTCCGAATTCCTCTTTTTCGCGCTTGCCGACATTTTTTTCCGTCCTCGCCGATAGCCTGTTCGCAGGCTAACCCAAATTCGGCCAAGTGAGCATGATATCGTAGCCATATCAGGTCAATGACTTGATATCGCGGGATATCAGGACAGTACATACTGCTTCTGATTGGCTAATTGCGAATTTGGGTACGGTAATTACAGTGAAATCCCGATTTCTCGAACCCTCAGTTTTTCGAATCGAGCAATAACTCGGACAAAAAGTCGTTTCCCCTCCTCAGTGAAACGCTGTAATTTTATCCCTGATTTCTTGAACTATCCGCTTTTTCGAACAATTTTCGTTTCCCTTGGAGGTTCGAAAAATCGATATTCCACTGTATATATCTCATAACGACGATCATTGAACATGTTCGTTACGATAAAGTTATCTGATTGTCAATGTAATAACTGAAACAAATTCTGTTCAATCTTTTCAAAATTTTTATCGCTTGGAAATAAGCCCAATATGTATGGGTTTTTGACCAAGTGTGAGGTCAAGATGGCTGGATATTGGCCAAGTTCTTTTTTCGCGTGTTTATGGACCGAGACGGAGTCGAGGTCCATAAACTCGCAGAAAAAAGAACACGCCAATACCCAGCCATCTTGACCGAACAAGCTTGGTCAATAAAGGATTTGTTATATGGCTTTCAGGGAAGTTTTTCTTGCGGGACACGGCGGGTAGTCCCGAGCGGGCGAGATAGCTCCATCTTGCCCGCTCGGGTAGCCAATCACAGCGCAGGATTTGATTCATCTTGCCCGCTCACGGAGCTAGCCGTATAATAAACCTATATCATACACAGACCAGTAACTCTCTCACCCTTCACAATTACGCTCTCATGCCGAAAAATAAAACACTGATGAAGTGTTGTACCAAAAACGTTTCTGCTTAAAAAGCTCATGACACTCTCTCAACTTTTCCCTTTTCAAAGTACTTTTATGGGAACCTAAACGACCATGAAAACAAGGTATTCTTATTTGTTATTGAGGGGTCCAGAATCTCTGAAATTGCCAAAAACAACGAACAAAGGAAAGCCGTTTGTTTAACGTTTTCGTCGCCGAAAAGACTGAAAAATTATGCAACTTTTTAGCTTTGTAGCCAGCTGTTTTGTCGGTGCGTCTGGCGAGCATTGATGCATCCAATTTAATTACTAATTAAAAAGAGCCATCATAATAAAAGAGCAGTTTTTATCAAGACAAATTATAGCCTCTAGCTACAATAACTTGTTCGGTCCATATCTCTCGCTCTGTTTTTGTAAGTACTGTCAATATGTTTTCGATTGTACGACCGGTGCCGAATAAACACCGGGTCTCTAAGGTAGAGTTGTAAACAAGACTCTAAACGTAAATTTGAAGTACAATTTACATTATGTACAATGGCAAGAAATATGGCGGTCAAAAGTAATGAAACAAAAAAACTGTAGGAGTCACTGATAAGCGTCGCCTTCACCGAGCCACGGTTGAAAGAAAAGCCTGGGGCGTTAAATCGAGAGATAAGATGCGGATAAAACACTTTCTCACATATGGACATCGCGCTATCTCACTAAAATAGCATATAATCAAACCTCACAATTAAAAAATTAACTTTTGTTGTCTTCAGATATCGAAAACTTATGTTGGCAATGAAAAAAATTCGGCATGCTGACTGGCTGAGAACAGGTCAAACACTGCAGAAAGTTGAAATTAAATTGCATGTACATTATTAACGAGTAATCAAGTGATTTTTCACAAGCAATTTGCAATAAATAAGCTCTCGTAAATTTTTCGAAGACTACAAATTGCACTCGCCCTACGGGTGCGACCAAATTTTTCAGTTTTTGAAAATATATTTGTCCTCATTTATGCCAAACTGCGCTCTGAATCATTTGATCCTGTACCATATTTTTTGAAAACTCAACAATGAAATCCAAGGAACTTTTGGTTTTCATTTTCCAATTTCGCGAAAAACCGGTACTTATCTTTTAGATTGCAGTGGTTGATATATATATTTGGCCGAAGAACCGCTGAGCTAAACAAGTGTGTCTGATAGAATGGGCAAATGAAAAGGTTTATTGATTCATGAATCATGATAGTTGTCTGAAAGCTCCCACTGACCTACATTTGTATGATATACTGTGATATCCTTGGTCGGCCTCCTTAGTCGAGTTAGTCGCCCCTTTCGAAAAAAGGGAAAAAATAAGAACTAGTTACTCCCTGATCCAACTATGTTCAGCGTATTTATATCGACTTGTGGTAAGGTTGTTAATCACATATATCATTACGACGATCTCCACACGGTAGTTATCACGGATAAAGTTATCTGTTTGTCAATGATAACTCTCTGACCCGTCATAATTACGCTCTCTTGCCGAAAAATAAAACACTGATGAAGGGTTGTACCAGAAACATTTCTGCCAAAAGAGTTCGTTACACTCAGTTCTCAACTTTTCAGTTAGCTTTGAAGTGTCCGTTTGGTGAGAATCGATGCATCCAATTTAATTAGTTATTGAAAAGAGATATCATAATAAAAGAGCTATCTCAATGAATAAGAGACGCATTGTAATCAAGACAAATTATAGCCTCTAGCTACAATAACTTGTTCGGTCCATATCTCTTGCTCTGTTTTCGATTGAAGGCCCGGTGCCGAATAAAGACCGGGTCTGTAAGATAGAGTTGTAAACAAGACCCTAAGCGTAAATTTGAAACAATTCACATTAGGTGTAAAGGTAAGAAGTATTGCAGTCAAAAGTATTGAAACAAAAAAACTGCAGGCGTCAAAGATAAGCGCCGCCTACACCGGGCCACGATTGAAAGAAAAGCTGGGGGCGTTAAATGGCACTATAAAGATGCACAGAAAAAACTTTCCACAATATGGACATCGTGTTATCTCACTAAAAATAATATATTATCAAACATCACAATTAGAAAGCTTTGTTCCCATTTCGCTAACATTGAACATTGGATATTTTGTGAAAACTGAACAGTGACATCCAAGGGAATTTTGGTTTTCATTTTCCAATTTCGTGAAAACCCGGTACTTATCTTTTAGATTGCAATGGTTGGTATTTAGCTGAACTTGAACTAAACTGAGCTAAACAAGTGTGTCTGATAGAAAGGACAAATAAATAGGTTTATTGATTCATGATAGTTGTCTGAGAGCTCCCACTGACCTATGATATACTGTGATATCCTTGGTCGGCCTCCTTAGTCGAGTTGGTCGCCCCGCTCGAAAAAATGTCAAAAGCCCACGAAAAGTTTACTCGTTGAGCCCAGTTCGTCGGACAGTTCGTCGTATTATCGACTTGTGGTAAGGGTGATGATAACATATATCATTACGACGATCATTGAACACAGCCATCATGAAAAAGTTATCTGTTTGTCAATGTAATAATTGCGACAAATTCTGTTCAATCTTAGCCTAGGCTTTATCAATTGTATCATAATTATTTAACGCCTTGGAACTAAAACCTCAAATTATCCTCTCAACAGGCGATTGATCATGTTATAAGGCATTTTAGGTCCCACGGAGCTCTCGCATTCTATCGCACTGCATGTTTGAAATGAAAACATTTCAGATAATTATTTAAGGCCACTTTACAAAAAAATTTGAAAGACAAACCTGAATAAACCTAAGTTCAATCTCTATCACAACTATCAAAACATTTTTTCGCCGCCTTCCGTTCGAAAATATTAATGAGGCGATCAAAATACCCTCCGCCGCCTGGGTTGGTCATCATGCATATTTGTATTGGTCTTGGACTCGGCCCTTTATCAATTACACAATAGCCTTATATCAACATTTTGTACGTGAATTGTTATTTTGTAAAATACTGGATCGCGATGGGTTCATGGAGTTTATGGAGCTCGTTAGGAATGATTTTAAGGTGAGATATTGGCACAAGAGTTTATTTGTATTCCACTTAACTTCCCAAACGGACCATTAACTGTGTGAAATAGCGTCTCCCGGGCCGAGATTGATTTGAAAAGTCTTTGGGAACTAAGAAATTATTTTATTTGAATGGGAGCATTCTATCTATTAACAATACACACAAAAGAATTGCTCCTTTGAGTTTTAATCACGATCTTTGATTGGTTAATCTTTGGCGGTCATGCTGATTTCAGCCACTCACAAAAGGCCTTTAATTTACTTTGGGCAACCCACGTGACGTGTGTCAACGAAGGAATGTAATTGATGCCTGGAGATTACGCGAAGCTGAAGCGCGAGGGATAAAAATTGGCTCAAATATACTACAGCAGTACACAACAGCTGTGGCGTGAAGTGAAGTAAGAACTGACACGACTCTCTTATCGCCTGTGTAATGATTACAAGGAAAACATGCTTGTTGTCAGTTCTGGGTAACTAGTAACGAGACAGACATAGTCAATATAAGAATGTTGCTCTGTAAACTTTGGTGGTTTCTAGCTGTTTCAGGTTAGTTCTAAAATCAGTTGAACAATTCAGCACCTTTGAACTTATTGAATTTTGGACAGCTTTCTGTGCACGTCCAAGTCTTTTTGTATTCTTTGAGTTTGAACTGAACTGTATGATTTATTCTCTTCGATCTGTAGGTGTCTCAGTTAGAGCACTGAAGCTAACCGCAGCCGAAGATAAAGTTAGCGTGAACGTAAGACAAAATGCCTCTCTTCATTGGACTTTTCACATCAACAAAGGTGAAACGTATCGAATTTTATGGGCGACAAGCACTGTGGACGCTTCTGGAACTCCTAGAATGAAAGATGTTTTGTTCAGCAAAACTGAAAAACAGGCGACCGCTACACCATCTTCAAAAATGCCCCCAAGATACGCTCGCAGAGTCAAAATATTACCGCCAGCTACGCTGTTCATCCAGCGGGTCGATCTGTCAGATGAAGGTTTCTACATATGCGAGATAACTACGGCGTTTCGGGCAATCAGAAAGGCTATCAACTTGACTGTGATAGGTTAGTGCCAATTTTCTTTTACTTTTCTTGCACCTTCGTTTCGCTTTTAATTTTAGGGTGGAAAGTAGTATGGGGACCTGCAAGGTGAATCAGCTGAATAACAGCGACATTTGCGTACATTAGAGCGCTTAATTATGCTCTTCGGAGCACTTTTGGAGCTTTTAGTAAACATTATAAATCGTGCATAAGGTAATGGACGCCTTTATCGTCCACTTTGCATTCGATGTTCAAACAAAGTAACCGAGAAGGCATCCAGATTTGAAGATTCGGCCGTGCGGTTATTTCGGTTTGGAACAAAGAAAGGTGACCAAGATCAGATAAAGATAATAATACGCAGATCTTGCATAAAATCTGTTACTCGAGAGAAAGCCAGGTTGTAAACAATAAGATAAAAAATTCATCTGTAACCACGGCTTGAATGCGGGAATTTCTTTCAGTAGATCGGTTTCTTAGCAAAAGGAAATTGCTACTCTAAGTAGGGCACAGTTGAATTTGGGTATTTAGACAAACACGCTTGTTGAGGGCATATCTTGTCATTTCTTTGTCAACAGCGCAATTTTTTCGTTGATTACCTCACATTTCCCTGTTTGGGTTAAATTACCGGCTTATAGATTGTCTAAGAGTTTTAAACCGTTCCATTTATTGAAAGACGTGTATAAAAAAAGCCGTTCAGACAGATTTTGTCAAACTCGGGTAAACCAGAGATCCCACATATTTTTTTTGAACTTTGAGTTTATACACTTAGAGAGATTGATAAGGACGGCAATAAAGCGTTGCTGTCGGCTTGCTATGTTTACACTTACACCAAATTGTTTAGATATTTTCGCTTGGCTGGGGTCAGAGCAATGTAAAAAGATGGTGTAAATTATTTGATTTCGATGCTTTGGTGTGATCTACGTTGTTCATCGGTACCTGTGAGATTTTATTTTACGCGATCGTGAAAAGTACAATGTTAAACATCTTCTCAGGTGAACTTGCGAATCAATTAACATGAGTATGGGAATCACGTTTTCGCGACAGCACGTGTATAAATTTTCTCAGTCCCCAAGCTCTTCTAATTTGTGCTTTAAATTATCGACAGCACATAACATTTTTGTGGGGAATTGATCATTCGTAACAAAATGATCAAACGTTCGAATGGAAATGTCAATAGACCATTAAATGAATGATTTTCATGTGGTATTAAAGGACCCTTTGGGTATTTATAGGTCTTTAATCGGGGACTCGCCATACGAAATGGATTTGTAATGGAGATTGCGAAGAGGTTTTGTTCTTTGATTTGGCGTGGGGCTTTAAAATCTGGTAATACATTTGCTTGGCTGGGAATTAATTTCTTTCGTGACTTCTTCTAAACACAGATCGCAAAGGACGCAAGAAACCACCCTGTAGGTTTTGCCGCATACGGAGCGAAACAAAGCCCTTGCTACACAATCTGTTTACTGGACATTTTAAAAATGTCTTTCCGGCTATTCTTGTAGTTTATTCCCACCGAAACTGTTAACAGAGTGAACAAGGGCTTTGTTTTGACTTCTGGCGGATATCGAACTTATGTAAATGAGTTGGTCATTCTTTTTTTTCTCGAGAATTCACTGTGTTTAATTTTTTATAAACCAGCTGCTACAAGTTATCAACACTCTTTAATTACATCCCAACCTCTGAGTGGTTCTTTTGGAAGAAAACTTGACAATGATTTGTCATTAATGAATAATTTTTGAGAAGGTTCCGGTGTGCGAAATATAATTGTATACTGAAGGAAGTTTTTGGTCAAAACTAGGATCCGGTTGTTACAACAAGCTTGACATTGTTTCTTTTTGTTTGTAATAATGCAGAGTTCAATTTCATCCCAAAATACCTCTTATTTTTCTTTTTATGAAATATGCTAAATTTTGATTTGAACTGGGGCTGATGCTTTTATTTTGAAATTATTTTGTGATGTTGAGTATTTTAAATTGGAACTGATTAAATTTTAGGTGACAAATCACAGATGCAAATTGAAAGACATATGAATCATTTATTTACAAGTACTGCAAGTAAATAGGAAGAAAATAATCTTTTTTAAATAGAAATTGGAAACGTTTCCTGATCCTTGACTGCATTACCTTATAAATAAATATTATGAATAGCAATTTTTTCCTAGGATAATTTCAAATCATGTATTTTCTCATGCATGGTTGTGAAAAAAAAAAAACACCAGACCTGGTATTTAATTAATGTTTTTTTAGTTTTAAAAAGATATTTTCATGGGAACTTCTATGATCGTCTGTAATCAATTGAAATATAAGCGTCACTGCTACTTACATGTACCAGTACTTAAGTTAGGCTAGTGTCAGAACTAGAAAGACTTAATTTACCTTTTCCCCCCAATTTTTCCAGAATTATAAAAAAAGTATAGACTAGAAAATCTAGATTTTGGGTTTCAGTAGTTGTGCAAAACCACCTCTATGGATGAAGTGAATAAATTACTCTTAACCCAAAGCATTACCCTTAAGAAAGCACGTCCAAAACACATTACATCTTACAGAACCAAAAATGACATGACAATGCTCTTGTATGCTAACTCTTACATTTACCATAAAATGAGCAGGGTTCACAAAAAAGACAAACGATTTGTAAGAGGGTCCCCTATACTTTTTCGGTGACGCGTGAATAAGCATTTTTTGCTTTGCATGAAGCGTGAATGAGGATTTATTTTTTCCGTGATTCGCGAGTCTATATTATTCCGTCCTCGGGAAACTGGTTTTCGATGTTTTCATGATCCGTGGATTATGCATTTACTTATGCGTGATTTGTGAACCAAAGACTTTTGCAGGGATGATTTTTCACTTCTTTTGGAGATTTTAGTGTCATTAAAGCTCGTAAACTACACCAAACTGGATGTAAAACCTGCCCATTTGATGCGCTTGCGGTTGGAGGACTGAGAACTAACCACAGTGACAGTGAACCAGGAGGGCCTAGAATCTAGTCTGTCACGATGTGTCAGACATGGCATTTCGATGCATCAAAATGGAGGGTTCTGTATGTTTCGTGAACGTGGACAGAATTTGTACTTTTATGTGACACATGATTTAGCCTTTGCATTTTTACGTGAAACGTGATTGCTTGGTTTTTTCTGTTAACATGAAGCTGTTTTTCGAATTTTACGTGATGCATGAAAAGGCCAATTACATATGCGTGAAATTGTTCTCAGAAGAGGTATAGGGTACCCTCTTGTAAGACTTAGGCTTTGCTATGTCAATAAGTAAACAGTGACTGCAATTAGCAAATGTAAATTTAAAAGGTGAGGCCCTCTAGTTCCATCAAGCAGACTTTGCACTGAAAATTTATTAGAGTAAAAGAAACAATATGGGATAAATGATGACACTTTGAAATTATGCCAGGGAAGAAAAGATGTGTAAGAAAAAACCATGGTAAACCTGCAGACTACATTAAGGCTTATATAGCCTATTTGACATGAATATCACTCAAGTTAGCCTGATTAGCACTCAGGTTGGCTGTTTATGGTAAGCTTTCAGTTATGAAAATGGGAATGTGATATTTGTTAAAAAGTCTGCAGTCTGCAAATGTCATTCACTTATTGAAGGTAAATCCTCATAGTTTGAAATATTAAGTGTCGGCTTTGGCATTAATGAGAAATATCCTGCATCATGTACCAAGCTAGGATGCTAATATGAAACTGCATATGTGGCGTGATTTAGGGACAGAGCTTTTGCTGTAGGGCTGCTCGTAAGGCCCTACAAGCTCTACAAGATGGCTGGCAGTACTTCAAGATACAGTTGCTAAAAGCATCATATACGACCTTCATGCACAGTTAGGTTGATAAGTCTGACACCTGTGCTGATGGCGGACAGTAGTTGAAAATACATAAAAAAGCCCTACAAGCTCCATCCAACAAGCCCTTAACAAGCCCTACATGTCCTACATGTCCTACATGTCCTACATGTCCTACAAGCCCTACAAGCCCTACATGTCCTACATGTCCTACATGTCCTACATGTCCTACATGTCCTACATGTCCTACATGTCCTACATGTCCTACATGTCCTACATGTCCTACATGTCCTACATGTCCTA